>Ga0180429_10003966_pt1 | contig 11913 bp, 7 predicted proteins | sample SS_ome_FD_132428 | JGI IMG/M metagenome (GOLD analysis project Ga0180429, IMG submission 132428) | Hypersaline lake sediment archaeal communities from the Salton Sea, California, USA - SS_1_S_1 metaG | ecosystem: Environmental > Aquatic > Non-marine Saline and Alkaline > Hypersaline > Sediment ... | reverse complement strand
GATTTCGATGACCTTCTTCTTCTCCGAGTTCGTATCCAGATAGAGCCGCTCGTGCAGGTGCCCTTCCTTGAAGGGGGGCTCCAGCCGGACGACCAGCTCAAATTCCTGCCCCTCGACGATTTCCGTCAGTTCATACTTGAACTTGCTGTTGGGGATCTCTCGCATCTTCAGTTTCAGGGGCGCGTCGGTCTTGTTCACGATCTTGAGCCGCCGCTCCTGGGGCTTCTGGTCCAGGACGCGCGCGAAGTAGGCCTGCTGGGGGTTCACCTCGATGTGAGCCTTGCACTCCCCCTTGAGCATCAGGCGAAGCCTGGGGTTCTGGGGGTCATCGGTCGCGATGCTCACGCTCTTGGTGAACTTCCCGCGAAGCCTGCTGGTCTTGACCGAGAAGGGGAACTCTCCCTGCTCTCCAGGCTGCAGTATGCGCGGGTAACTACCCGCTACCGTGCATCCTCACCCGGGGTTCACTTTCTGGATGTTCAGGATCGCCGACCCTTCGTTCTTGAGGGTAAAGGCGTGCTTGACGGCTTCCCCCTGCCAGATCACGCCGAAGTCGTGCGTGGACTCTCCGACGACGACGACCTTGGGAGCATCGCCGTCCGACGAAGCATCCTGGGGGGCGTCCACTTTCTGGATCACCCGGCCCTGCGGAGGATCCTGGGCTTTCTTCGCCTTCTGGGACGACGGCTTTTCCTCATCCAGGGGTCCCGCGGCGACGGCGGCCGTCAAAACCAGGAGCAACGCCACGGTCAGGGCGATCGCCCGGCGGCGACCCGGTGTGCAGCGATTCTTCATGCCTGTCTTCTCCTATAGCGGGGTCTTCCCGGTGATGGTTTGTCCCACTCCATCCCCCGGTTGGGGTGAACCTTGTTCCCCCTTCGTGAAGACCAACCCATGTTATACACGATTCCACCATCTGAATTCAATGGAATCCCCTTCCCGAGCCGCCTCAGTCCCAACTTCCGTATAGCTGGAACGCGGCCCAGGAATAGGATCCGCAGGGAACTCCTGTCCCGGAGGCGGGTCCATCCATGAGATCCACCTGGGCCCTTCGCAGCGCTTCGTCCTTCGAGAGATCCTCGAGAAGGTGGTCATAGAATCGCTCCATCAAGGACGCCGTTGAGGCATCGTCCACCCGCCAGAGGGAGGCCACCACCGAATCGGCCCCGGCGAGATGGAAGGCCCTCGTAAGGGCCAGGAGGCCTTCCCCGCCCGCTTCGGCTCCCAAGGCCGTTTCGCATGCAGATAGCACGCACAGATCCGCCTCCATGCGCAACTCCTCCATGATCTCCCAGGACTGCAACAGGCCGTTCTCCCCTCCCGGATCATCCGCGGCCGGAGAACTGAGAACCAAGGCCGATTCCAGGGGGGCCCACCGGTCCACCCTCCCGTGGCAGGCGAAGTGGAGAACCGCAAACCGGCCGGTGAGCCCCTTCGCCCTCTCCTCGGTGGCCTCGGCGCCCACATAGAGATCGCAGCCCTCTCCGAGCTTTTCCGCGACGGCTTTCGCCTCCCTCCTGGCATGGGGCAGCATTCCCTCCCGGGGATCCGCTCGACCCGCGGCGGTTGGAGTGAACGGATCCCCGAACACCGCAGATCTCCGGGGCGGTGATTCGGGGTTCCCCTCGCGGAACCGGGCTAGGAGGGACGCCGAGGATACCACGGAGACTGGAATGCGCTTCACGATGGGCTTCAGATCTTCCCCCCCCGAACCGCCGCCAGCGGGATCGTTCAGGGCGCAGAAGGGCAGGAAGTGCAGGGGCCCGTCGGGCAGGACCACGAGCCGCTCGGCCATCGCCACCTCCCGCGAAACGGGACGGAGCAGATCCCCGGACAAGCCTTCCAGGAGTTCCCGGAACGCCTCGCCCTCCCCCGCGCCGGCCTTCCTCTCCAGCAGGCTTCTGAGCCGCGCCACGGAACTGCGGAGATCCGGCCGCCCGGCCTCCATCGGCACGACTCGGAAATCCCGGGATCCCGGGCCCACGGCGAAGATCCATCCCCCGTTCTCCCTCAGGACATAGGAGAGCACGAGCGTCCCGGGTTCCAGGACGCGCCGCGTCCGTTCCAGGTCCAGCGGTTCTGGGTAGCGAACCGCGGCGAGGCGCGGGGAGGTCTCCCGGATCCTGTGCCGGATCTCTTCCTGCCGCCGCCGCGCCTCCCGAAGCCGCGCCGCGGCCTCTTCCCGGAGCAGGGGATCGTCGGCCCAGTTCATATTCTCCAACTCTGCCAGCATCCTGTCCGCATCGAGGGCGGCCATGCGCCGCTCTCGATCCAGATCCGCCGGCAGATCCTCCCGAAACACCAGATCCCGCTCCGCCATCATCGCCATCAATTCACGCCCCCTCCACCGCTCCTGGACCTCCCATGCGTCCTCGAGGGAATCGGCCTCCAGCAACAGGGTCAGCGCCCATCGATACATCTCCGTGGCGCCTGCCCGACAGCGGGCGCGGGTTTCGTCGGATCCGCCCAGCCGCTCCATCTGGGTTTCCAGGGCATCAAGGGCCGCCATCGCAGCCGCACGGGCTTCCTTATCGCGTCCGGTTTTCCGGAGGATGCGGCTGAGCCGGACGTTCCCGTCCGCCTCCTCCAGGCTGCCGGGCGCCAGCGCTCTCCGGATCCGCAGCGCCTTTCGAAGGTCGGCCTCCGCCTCCTCGAGGCGCTCCCCGCGGGCGCGGACCTCGGCCCGCTGCGTCAGCAACGCCGCTTCCAGCAGCCCCTCGGGGGCGATGTCGCGGCATTTCTCCAAACCCGCGTCGAATCGCTCCGCCGCCGCCGCCAAGTCCTCCGATTCCAGCGCAAGGACGCCGAGCCGGTGGAGGCTCCGTGCAGCGCCCGGCCCCCGTGGCGCAAGGGCCTCGCGAATGGTCCGTGCCTCCTGGAAACGGGCTTCGGCGCCCTCGAAGTCTCCTTCGGCCATCAGGAGATCGCCGATGTGATCGAGCGCCGCCGCCAGGGGGAGACTTCTCGCCTGGTTCCCGCGGTACGCGGCGACGGCTTCCCGATAGCATCGCATGGCCTCCTCATCCTCCCCCCGGACGGCCAGCAGGTCGCCCAGGTTGGTGAGGATCGAAGCGGCCGTGACGCTGTCCGGCGCGAGATCTCCGTAGATCTCGAGGGCCTTCCGGTAATAGGTCTCGGCGGTGCGAAGATCCCCGCGGGAGGAGGTCACGTTGCCCAGGTTGTTCAAGGTGGCCGCATGGTCGGGACTTCCAAATGCCTCCCGGCTCCGTATCTCCAGTGCGCTCCGATAGCGGTCCTCGGCCGCCGCGAGGTCTCCCCGATCCATCTCGATATTGCCCAGATTCTGGTAGGTGTGCGCGATGCTCAGGCCTTCGGGATCGAGTTCGCGATAGATCTCCAGGGTCTTCCCAAAGTAGTCCGACGCCTCTTCCAGCCTCCCCTGTTCCTTGAGGAGGGCACCGAGGTTGTTCCAGCCGGTGGCCAACAGGGCTTGGCCCGGGACCTTTCGAGAGAAGATTCCCACCGCGGCCAGCAGGTGCTCTTCCGCCCCGGCGAAGTCCCCGCGCTGTATCGCCACCAGCCCCAGGTTATTATGGCTCCCCCCCGCCGCATAACTTCCGGGTGCTGACCGGCTCCGGATGTCCAGTGATTCCAGGAAGAGCGTCTCGGCCCTCTCGAGGTCGCCCGCGTACCAGTGCAGCACGCCAAGGCTGGAAAGGTGCGCCGCCGTGACCAGGGACTCGGGGTTCCGGATGCGCTCGATCCGGAGCGCCTCTTCGCGGGGCCCGATGGCCTCCTTCAGCCGGTTCTGCTTCTGGAAGGACCGGGAGATGTCGCCATGAAGCGAGGCGGGGATGTCGAGGCGGTCGAGCGTTTCGTGGAGTTGGACCGCCTCCCAGTACAGGGCGCGCGCCTCGCCCCACCGGCCGGCCTCTCCCATCCACTTCCCCGCGCGATGGAGGGCCCAGACCCCCAGGGAGGGATCCTCCCGGGCCAATTCCGAGGCGGCCCGCCGCATCATGTCCACGGCCGCGTCTACGTCCCCTTCGGTGTTCCAGCCCAGGGCATCCCGGTACAGAATCTCCACGCCCTCTTCCAGGCGGGGATAGGTGGTCATGCCCCACGGCCGATCTCCAAGGACGGCCTCCACCTCCCCGCCCCCCCTGCACACGATGAGCGTCACCGCGTTTCGCGGCGCCTCCTCCGTTTCGAGGAGATCCAGATCGTAGGGGAGCGACAGCATCCCGTGACCGTCATCGTCCGCCCGGCGCCAGGCCAGCAGGATGTCTCCTTCGACGAGGCCGGCGTCGGCGGCCGCGGCACCTGCCCGAAGCTTCTCCACGACCAGCCCCCCTGACTCGGAGCCGCTGGCGGGAAGGACGGCCGCCGGAATTCCCACCATAATCGAGAGCAGCACCTTCGCGGCGATTCGGACGATCCCGGTTCCGGACTTCACTTCCGGACCTTGGAAATGAAGGACTCCACCTCTGGAATACCCCCCTGAAGGATGAGGTACCCGTTGGAGGGTTCGCGGTCGGTGATCTCGCCGGCGATGGGCGTGAACATGATTCGCCGGACCTCCCGGAGGTCCGACGTCTGACCGAGCGCCCAGCCCAGTTTCACGTACGCCACCTCCGGGAGCATGTTGGCCATGGGAACGACGCCCAATTCCATCATCTCCCGGCCCGTCTCGTAGACGTACATCTGGACGTAGCCCCAGAGGGTCTGCACGGTCATGTAGACGGCCACCCCGCGTTCCCGGGCGTATTCAAGCGCAGGATAGAGGGGCTTGTTGACGTGGCCGAGCCCCGTCCCGGCGATGACGATCCCGCGGTAGCCGTTGTCCACGAGGGATTCGATGATATCGGGCTTCATGTTGGGGTAGTAGTAGACGATGCTCACGCCTTCCTCGAAGGCCGTCTGAATGGTGACCTCCCGGTCATTGCGCCTTCTCCGGAAGTCCGCTCGGAGGGGCGTGATGTCCTTCCGGCTCACCATGGCCAGGGGGATGTCCCCGATGGTCCGGAAGGTGGACCGGTACGAGGAGTGCATCTTCCTCACGCGGGTCCCCCGGTGGAGCAGGCCGTATTCGTCCGAGGTGGGCCCGAACATGCAGACCATGACCTCGGCGATGTCCCCCTCCGCCGCGGCCTTCACACTGTGCATCAGGTTCAGGGCGGCGTCCGAGGAGGGGCGGTCGCTGGATCGCTGCGAGCCCACCATGACGATGGGCACCGGGGCGTTCTGAACCATGAAGGAGAGGATGGCCGCCGTGTGGTGCATGGTGTCGGTGCCGTGACCGATGACAATTCCCGAGACGCCACCGCGGATCTCCTCCCCGATGGCCTCGGCCGTCCCCCTCCACTGCTCCGGCCCCATGTTCTCGCTGAAGACGCCGTAGAGCTTCTCGGTCTCCAGGTTGCAGATGTCCGCCAATTCTGGAACGGACCCGTACAGCTCCCCCGGCGAAAACGCGGGGATGACCGCGCCGGTTCGATAATCGAGCCGGCTGGCGATGGTACCACCGGTCCCCAGAAGCTTGACCCTGGGCTTCCCCGGGTCACGGGGGAAGGCCTTCTCGGGGATCTTGTAATGGGCCTCCTTGCGGCCCGTGACCCGGATGTCCTCGATCCGGTCGGTGAGGATGCCCACGTTGTACCCGCTTCTCAGCTTGAGGACCACGTGCAGGTCGTCCGCCGTCTCGGACCGGGGCAGGATGATGCCGACGAACTCCCCCTCGCCGGTGCGCACCTCTACGTCGCTCCAGACCTCGGCGGAGAATTGTTTCAGGCGTTCGAGGGCCGGCCCGCGGTATCCCTTGAATCTATCTTCGGCGGTCATGGGCCTTCCTCCCCGAGCATCGTTCGGACGGCGCCGGCCACGTCCGCGCCCGGCACTGCACCCCGAATTCCCTCCATGGCTTCGCCCATGACGGCCCGGAATCGCTTGTCCCCCGAGAAGCCCTTCCGCGCGGGCATCCCGGCCAGCGCGGAGGCGGCGCATTTTCTCGACTCCGGGGCTCCTTTCCGATCCGGCAGGAGGTTCTCGTCCCACCGGCCCGCCTTCATGGCCCGCCGGAGGACCTCCCAGAGCCCCTCCCTCGCGATCTCGCCCCTTCCGTGGGCCCGCAGAAGTCCCTCGAAGGCATCCGCCTCCTTCTCAACGTCGGCCAGCCCCGCCCTGCGGAGGCGCGTCCGGTATCGGGACATGACCTCCGCGGCCGCCATGGGGGACACGCCGGCCTCCCGCACCAGCACCGCGAAACGTTCCGCGTGGGGCGAAACCGCCAGCTCTCTGACTACATCGGGAGGAAGACCCATTTCGCGGTACCAGGCCTCCCGTTCCCATATGGGAGCGGGCACGGCGGCGCGGAGCCGGTCCAGGCGATCCATCGGGATGCGCTTGGGCGGCAGGTCGGTATCGGGATACATCCGGTCGGGTCCCGGCAGGATCCGTTCGAAGCCGTTGGTGCCGTCGCTGTGGGCCTGGCGGGTCTCCGAGGGAACACCCCTGGTCGCCTCCAGGGACCGCAGGGTGATCTCACCCGCTCCGGTATCGGCGTCCTCCGCCGGACCCCAGACGACGACCAGCGTATCGCCTTCGCCGGCCTCCAGCGCCTTCCGCAACGAAGCCCACCTCGTCGTGGAGATCGTCTCCGAAGGGCTGTCGGAGTGCACGATGTTGGGCAGGGTCGTGAGGCAGGCCACAACCCGGACGCGGTCCATGATCTCCCTCGCGAAGAAGGTGTCGGTCTGCGTGGGCCACCGGAGGAGATCCCGGAATCCGCAGAGTTTGACGCACCGAGCGACCCCCCCCTCCGCGATGGCACGCCGGAGTGGCTCGTAGCGCGTCCGCTTCAGGATCTTCGTGACGTCTTCGGTGCCGGCCTCGAAGGTTTCCTCGGTGATGCCCCGCCGCTTCAGTTCGTCCCGGAGGGAGAGGAGGTTCCACTGACGCATCGCCTCGTTGTAGGTGAGTAGGGGGATGGCCGGAATCCTCGGTACTCCCTTGATCTCGATGCGCGTTCCCCCTCTGACGCTCACGTTCACATCCTGCCGGCCGGCCCCGATACCGGTGCGGACGAGGCCGGTGCTCCGGACGAGGCGGCGAAAGATCTCTCCCACTTCCGCTGCCTCCCGGGGCGTTCGCATTTCGGGCGCCGTCACCGTCTCGATCAGCGGCATGCCCAGGCGGTCGGTCAGGAACGTCCGGCGGTGGCCCACGTCGCTGACCTCGCGGCATGCGTCCTCCTCCAGGCCGAGCTGGATGACCCGGATGTGCCGGTCTTGGTAGGGGATCCGGCCTTCCACCCCGACGATGGTGGTCCGCTGGAAGCCCGTCGGGATGCTGCCGTCCAGGTACTGCTTGCGGGTGATGTGGATCTCGTCCACCATGGAACACCCGTACAGCATCCCGATCACCAGGGCGCGGTCCAGCGCCTCCTCGTTCAGTTCGAAGGGCGGCGTGTCGTCCATTTCGTAGGTGCAGACCGTCTCGTGGTTGATGTGGTAGAGAATCTCCTTCCGGGTCTTGAACTCCATCAGCGCCGTGCCGTCGTACTCCCCCAGCTCGGAGAGCGTCGGGCGCATGTGCCTCAGGATCTCCGCATGGAAGGCATCGTCGTACCTGCCCGCGGGGCAGCGGCAGAAGAGCTTCTTCCCGGTCAGGAGCTGCTGGTGGATCTCCAGGCCGCACCGGAACCCCACGGCCCGGTAATCGGCCTCGGTCATCTCGGCAAAGGGCTTGAACCGGAACGAAGCCGGGTTCGTTTCTTCGGCAGCGTGTTTCGCGTCCGGATCTTCTTGTTTTCGGGACATGCCGTACCTCTCGCTGCCTGTCATTGTACACCATGAAGCGGATCACACCCCCTTCCCGCCGCCCCGTGCAGCGCCTCCCGGCAGGTCCATCCTTACGGGACGCTGCGGACCGACCGCCGCGCGGCGTATACCGTCGCCGGGGCATCGCCGATGGCTGCCGCGGCGCGGCTCGGGGATCCATCGGCCCCGAGCCGTTGCGATCCGTCTGTGCATCCAGATGATACAATGGCTCCCAATCCAGGGAGGTCTCCATGGCCGTAACGCGTCTGCTCCTGCTCAGCAACTCCACCACCACCGGGCTCGGCTATCTCGAATGGGCAGGCGAAGCCGTTCGCGACTTCCTGGACCGCGAGATCCGCAAGGTCACGCTCGTCCCCTACGCCTCGGTGCGCACGGCCTTCGATCTCTTCACGGAAAAGGTCTCCGAACGGTTCGCCCAATGGGGTCTCGAACTGGAATCGGTCCACGCCTCCGACGATCCGGCCGCGGCGGTGCGCGATGCCGAAGCCATCGCCGTGGCGGGCGGGAACACCTTCCGGCTGCTGCACCGCCTGTACGAGACGGGGCTCGTCGATGCGATCCGAAGCCGCGTACACGAAGGGGCGCCCTACATCGGCTGGAGCGCCGGTTCCAACGTGGCCTGCCCCACGATCATGACCACCAACGACATGCCCATCATCGAGCCTCCGAGCCTCCGGGCGCTGGGTCTCGTCCCCTTTCAGATCAATCCCCATTTCACCGAAGCCGCCTCGTCGGACCTCAACGCAGAGACACGGGAGGACCGCCTCATCGAGTACGTCGCCCTGAATCCGGGGATGACGGTGGTGGGGCTGCGGGAGGGAACGGCGCTGCGCGTGGAGGGGCGGTCCATGCGCCTCGTGGGCGACCTGCCCGCGACCCTCTTCGCCCTCGGACGGGATCCCTGGAAGCTGGGCCCGGACGGCGACTGGGGCGCGCTCCTGCCGTGACGGCCGAGGGAGCCGGGGCCGCGAAACGCCGCAGGCCGGTGGCCTGGTCGGAGAGCGCGCCCTTGTTGGATTCGCTGGGCCGAGACCACGCGGTTCGAATGCGGCCCAGCCTTCACGCCTTCGAGGTCCTCTCCGAAGCGGGCGAGCCGCTGGCACTCTTTCGTCCGCCCATCCTACAGCGTTCGGCCTGCTCCTGCTCCGATATCGCGGACGCCCTGGGCATCCTGAAGAGAGGCCCCGGAACGGTCCTCATCCTCCTCTATCAGGCGGGGGCCTGCGCCGCCGGGGTCTCCACGAACGGGACGCTGGAGGAACACAAGGTTCTGAAGAAGTACGTCGTTCGGGGAACGGGCAGGGCCCAGCCGACGCACCTGAAGACCCGGGGCAAGTCGCGATACGGCTCCCGGCTGCGCCTGCGCAATGCCGTCCTCCTGCGAGAACAGGTCCTGGACAAACTCGCTTCGTGGGCTGCGGCGCGGGGTGCCTTCCGTACGGTGGCCTACAGCTGCCCCCCGACGCTGCGAACGGGGCTTCTGCCCACGCGCAGCCGCAGGGGCGATCCGCCCCCGGGCTACCTGCACCCGGACGCGGTACTCATCCGCATCCCGATGGACGTCCGCATCCCGTCTTTCGACGAACTCCGGCGGGTTCACCGCGCCCTCCTCCATGGAACCCTGGAGGGGGACCCCGGCGTGGTAGGATAGGGGCGTTTTCCTCCCCGGAGCGGAGGACCTGTGTTCGAGGAGTTGCCGCCATGGCCGATGATCCCGCCGCCCGCCTGATTCAAGAACTCGAGAAGACATCCCGCGGGGAAGGAGCCGTCTCCGACCTCGCCGAAGCCCTGAAGGCCCACCCCGCCATGACCGTGCTTCTTTCCAAGGAGGAGATGGACCGGAACGAGGCGGCCCTCAAAGAGGCCCGGGGCGATGGAAGCGATGAGGAGCCCGGCCTCACGGTGGAGGTCGCCTCGGAGGCGCCCTCGCTGAACCGGCCGCTTCCCATGGGTCCCCAGACCCCCGACGGCCGCTCCTTCGTGCCCCGCCTCTTCACGGACCGGGAGAAGGCCCGCGCCTACGGTGAGAAGGCCGGGCTGCTCAAGGAGGGGAAGGAACAGGCCGTGCTCGCCGAGAGCCCCTGGGGAGAAGAGCTTCACCGGCTCCTCATGGCCGAATGTCCCGCCGTCCTCATCGACGACGAAACCGAACACAAGGTGATCCTGGATCGAAATGTCTTCGGCCAGATCTACGCCCTCCTGACCCTGGAGGACTTCGCCCGAAGGCCGACCCTCTACATGCTGGCCCGTGGAGATCATCCCCTCATCCAACTCGGGGATTCGGGGGCGCACCTGGGCTACGTCTTCGATTCACGGATGGCGGCGCAGGCGGCCACCCCCCGGCTCCCGCGCATGGAGGGAGAGGTCCGGGTCATCGGGGCCCCCCCCGCGGAGATCCTTGGGCGCCTTCTGGCTGAAGCCGTCGAAATGCTGGTCGTGAATCCGGTCCTTCCGGACGAGCGCCCCTACCTCCGAGACGACCTCCTTACCATGCTCTCCCTGCTGGGCGTGGATCCGCCCCCGGCAGCCGGCGCCGCAATATCCTCCGGCGGCAAGGAAATGCCCTTCCCCCTGCGATTCGCCCTCCAGACATCCACCCTGCCCTTATGGACCGGCCTCGGGACCGTCGACGCAGACTCCCGCAAGACGTTCCTGGAGTGGACGGCCAAAGCAAAGGACGAGTCGGCTCTTCCGTGGCAGGTCCTGGAAGTCCTCGCCTATCATGTCAACGCCTACGTTCCCCGCTTTCCCCAGAACGTCGAGGGCCTCTTCTGGCCCCAGAGGTACCGGCACCCGGATCCGGAACAGAACGCCGGCGTCTGCCACGTCTTCACCGAGGAGGACCGGGTCAAGGAGGCGCTCGCATCCCAGCCTCCGGAGGGAAGGACCTACGCCTCCCTTACCGGCATCGAGGCCCTGCGGTGGATCTGGGCCACCCCGGAGGAGATCCAGGACATCCTGTGGGACTACCCCGACGAAGAGGGATGGTTCGCCTGCCCGGCCCACTGGGCCCTGAGCGCCCTCTTTCCGGCCTTCCTCGAATTCGGGGACTTCTCCGGCGTGCACGACCTCCCCCTCGGGCTGCTGGGCACGCTGCCGGGCGGAGGCTTGAGACCCGAAGCCATCGAGGCATTCCGGAACGGCTGGTCCAAGCTGCAGGGCTACGCCTCCCCGCTAGAGTCGGGCCACGTCGTGCGGGAAGGCGTCTCTTTCGCGCCGGCGTTCACGAGCGCGGAGACCCTCGCCGCCTTCCGGGCGGACCGGCCGGCGGCCCTTCCCGACCCGGAGCCCTCCGGTGATGCGCCGCCCTTCGAATCCTGGATGCGGGCCACCGCCGGCTGCGGCGGGGTCCTCCTCGATCCCGCGAGTCCCCAGCCCCTCGCGCTGGACCATACCGATCTACTGCTGCTGCATCTCTGGTGTTCCGGCGACGCACCGCCCGATCCGGCTGCCGCCCTCGCCCGGGCCGCGACCCTCCTCCGGGAGGGAAACATCGGCCGGCGCATCGCGGGCCGGATCGCCGCCGACCTGCCGCGGTACTTCATCGTCTTCACGGAAGCGGAGGAGAACCGCGTGGGGCTGCTGCACGTACCCGACACCGACGCCGGCGCGCTCTTCACCACGGCCGAGGCGGCGGAGGCATTCCTGGAAGGCTGCCGGAAGCAGGGGCTGCAGGGAACCGAGAAGGCATCCGTCCTTCCGGTGCTTTCCCGGTGGAGCCGTTCCGCTCTTCTCCTGGCGGCGACCCATTTCACCGAGGCGTGGATCGATCCGGTTCCCAACAGCCATGCGGGCCTGCGCCTGGACCGCACGGGCCTCGAAGCATCCGTGGAGCGCCTTCACGAGCGGCTCAAGCCCAGGGTTCCCGGGTTCGCCATCGATACCTCCAAGTAGGAGCACACCATGCTGCTGAAAGACCGCATCGCCCTCGTCACCGGAGCGAGCCGGGGCATCGGAGCCGCCACGGCCCGCCTCCTCGCCCGCCATGGAGCCGCCGTGGCCGTGAACTACTTCGGAAGCGCGGAGAAGGCCGCCGCCGTCGTCCAGGACATCACCGCGGACGGCGGGAAAGCCCTCGCCGTGAAAGCCGACGTGCGGGACCGGACCCAGGTGG
>Ga0180429_10003964_pt1 | contig 11916 bp, 7 predicted proteins | sample SS_ome_FD_132428 | JGI IMG/M metagenome (GOLD analysis project Ga0180429, IMG submission 132428) | Hypersaline lake sediment archaeal communities from the Salton Sea, California, USA - SS_1_S_1 metaG | ecosystem: Environmental > Aquatic > Non-marine Saline and Alkaline > Hypersaline > Sediment ... | reverse complement strand
TGCATGGTGAGTCGTGGGCCAAGGCCGAGAGCAGATGAGCCGGCCTGCTGCAACGTGCTGGTGGTAAAGGGCGGCCACGGGTAACGAGGCTTGCGGGTGCACTCTGTGCTAGAGATCCAGTAGATGGCCTGTTCCAGTTTTGCGACAATCTCGCAGGTGTCCTGGCGGTTCTTGAGGTCGGGCTCGTGCAGCTGGCTTGAATCGTCCCGGATGCGCCACAGTTGGGCGCGAAAGGGGACCGGGTCGGCGATCTGCTGTGCCAGGAGTGCTTCGATGGTCCAGTACTCGACCGGCACAAAGGCCTCTATCTCGCGCTCGCGGTCAACGACCAGGCGAAGGGCGACTGTCTGTACCCGTCCGGCAGAGAGCCCCTTTCCACCGGCGCGGATGTGCCGCCACAAAAGCGGGCTGATGCTGTATCCCACGAGGCGATCCAGAATGCGGCGCGATTCCTGGGCGCTCACCAGGCGCTGATCGATCTCTCGCGTCGATTGGGCCGCCGCCTGAATGGCCGGGCGAGTGATCTCGTCGAAAACCATGCGCCGCACCGGCACCTTGGGCTTGAGCACCTCGGTCAGGTGCCAGGCGATGGCCTCGCCCTCGCGGTCTTCGTCAGTGGCCAGGTAGAGCTCGCCGGCGCCCTTGAGCAGCTTGCGGAGCTTGGTGACCTGGGCCTGCTTGCTGGAGGGGATCACATAGAGAGGGGCAAAGTCGCCCTCCACGTCCACGCCCAGACGGGCCCAGGGCTTGTTGCTGACCGTGGCGGGTATCTCTCGCGCACTGGAGGGTAAGTCGCGTATGTGCCCCACCGAGGACTCGACCACATAGCCGTCCCCGAGGTAGCGCTCGATGGTGCGCGCCTTTGCCGGCGACTCGACGATGACCAGCGCGTATCCCTTGTCGGTCTTCTTCCCCATGGATCCCGTGTGCCTGCCCCAATCGGTTAATGATTACAGACCAGTTTCGCGGTTACAGACTAGTAGGATAACGGTGCTGGCCGCCGCTGGGTCAAGGGCTCGGTCACTCCGGACGAGCCCGGCGCCCCTCCTGACGGCCTCTTGACGGCCGCCCCCCGGGAACCATAATGGATGTATGCCTATAACACCTGCAAGCTTTGCCCAACGCCTGAGGCCGGCGCCGCGCGCCGGGGGCTTTTCCCAGCCCGACCACTGGATCTGGTGCGGCTCCTGCATGCGCGGCGACGACGGGCCGCCGGGCTTCGAGGCCATGCGGGAGACGGCCATGACTCGCACCTGGAGCATGGTGATCCCGCTGTCCCGTTCCTGACGATGCGGAGGACGGAGCTGATGAGGGGAGCTGAGCTGCGGAGAGTGCCCGTGCTGCCGGGGCCAACCGCGCCATGAGATCGGCCGCCCGGCTGCTGTGGAAGGTGGCCGGTGTCGCGGCCCTCGCGCTGGGCGCCGTGGGCCTGGCCCTGCCCCTGCTGCCGACCACGCCCTTCCTGCTGCTGGCGGCCTTCTGTTTCAGCCGCGGGTCGCAGCGCCTGCACGACTGGCTGGTGGGCCACGCCCACCTGGGCCCCCCAATCAGGCACTGGCGCCAGCACCGGGCCATCACCCGCCGCGCCAAGTGGCTGGCCGCCGCGGCCATGCTCGCTGTGATCGGGATCTCTGTGGTGGTGCAGGCGCCGGCGAAGGTGCTGATCGCCCAGGTGGTCGTGCTCGTGCCGGTGGCGGCCTTTGTGCTCAGCCGCCCCACGCCGCCGGCCGGCCCGCCTTCTGAGCCACCTAGTTCATGAAGCTGCCCAGCACATTGCCGATCATCCCGGTGCGGAAGTCGATGATCAGCCAGATGCCGGCCGGCACGATCTCTCCCAGAATCATCCCCAGGAAGAACGGCACGGTGCGGCGGTAGAGCGCCGGCCCGCCGTACTTGAGCACCAGGCTCTTGACGGCAAAGGCGATCAGCAGGCTGAACCACATCTGGCCGAAGGCGGCGCTGACCGGAAAGCCCAGGGGGTGGAAGGGCCACCACAGGTACTTGTAGTGGAGGATCTCCAGCACGGCCATGGCCGCGGCCCCCACACCCATCTGCAGCAGGCCGTCGAGGTGGGGGCCGACCGGCGTGGACAGCACGGCGGCCATGAAGCGGTAGGGGTACTGGGCGCAGTTGTCGGCGTAGAAGCTGTTGAGATTGATGGCCCCGTGCTCGTATCCCGTCTCCAGCCGCAGCCACGTGGACACCACCACCGTGACGACGATGGTGGCGGCGATGGCCCAGAACAGGCGCCGCTTCCGGCGGATGAAGCGGTCGGCAACCTTCAGGCCGCTGATCACCGACGTCATCAGCAGCAGGAGGGTGTCCGTGCCCCACACGTAGGTCATGGCCACGGCGGCGCCACCCCGCGGCCCCAGCAGACTCGTGCCCACGGCCGCCGCCGTGAAGTCGGGCCCGGTGATGGGCGGGTACATGACGGCCACGCCGCCCTCGACCACCACGCGGCTGATGGTGAGGAACAGGACGAAGCAGAAGAACAGCAGGATGGGCACGATCCACAGTGGCAGACCGGCCTGCCACAGCCAGCCGGACATGACCGCCAGGCCCAACACCAGCCCCAGCACCGCCTGGCGGTACGACATCATCTCGTCGCTGTCGTCCACCTCGGGCGCGCCGGACAGGGCCTTGCGCACCACCTCGCCGACGTGGTGCCGCCCGTGCCAGAACCCGATGAGGACCATCACGACCATGGCCCCCATGGCCTGGTAGATGACGATGGCCTGGGCGTAGTGACCGAAGGCGCCCACGGGCCCGGCGTCTATCTGCACTCCCAGCATGCGGAACATGCCCTGCTGCACCACGTTGAGCAGGTGAAAGAAGAGCAGCCCGGCGGCGATGTTGCGGCTGATCAGATAGGAGAAGCCCAGCACCGTGAAGCTCAATGTGAAGGCCACGGTGATGGAGTTGCGGAACAGGGGCGCGCTGCCAAAGGCCAGGCTGATCCCCGGGATGTAGTGGAAGTAGTCGTGCAGGGCGTTGACGTTGTTGATGGCGAAGGGAATGGCGAACCCCAGCCACAGCATGTAGTTCTTGAAGAACGGGGGGATGGTGGAGCTGCCGTGTCCCTCGAGCATGTGGATGGGCAGCTGCATCATGGGGAATACCAGGCGCTCCCGCTCCACCCACTGCTTGCGCAGGATCACGGAAATGGAGATGAAGGTCAGGTAGAGAGCCAGACCGAAGAGGAGCCAGGCAAACAGGGGCTGGACCCAGGCCTCCCAGGGCACGCCCGTGCCCTGGTGTCCCACGCCCTCGTAGTAGTCCTGCACTACCTGGGCGTCCTGGACCGTGGCCCATTCCGGCAGGTAGGGAATCACCCTGGTGGCCCAGTCGTTCTCGGGGCTGGCGTAGTACGTGGCGCCGGTGGCCACCGGCATGATGAGGGCCACGAAGCCGCGCGCCGGCAGCGTGTTGGCCACCAGCAGCATGATGTAGACCACGGCCAGCTCGCTGCGGTCCAGGGCCAGTGACGGATGCGCCCACTGCGCCGCCACATTGGCCACGCCGACGAGAACGAAGAAGAGGAAGATGGAGCCGGGGTTGGTGTTCCACACGCCCATCTGCGATCCCTTGATGATCATGTCGCCATAGGGGATCGCCACCGCCATGAAGGCGGACAGGCCCAGACCCACCGCCACGGCGCGAGCCGAGACGCCGCGCTGGGTGTCTTCGGGTGCGGGTGCGACCTGTCCCTTGCCCATCAACGGCCTCCTCGATCTGGCTTCACCTCTACCACCGCCGATGGCGGCGCCGCTGTAGACAACTACGGTACTGCCATGGCCGGCACAATGGCCAGCGCCTGCGGCTCAACCGGCTTCCCAGCGGGCCACGCCGCCCTGCACGCGCCAGACGCCGGGGCCGCAGAACCGCAGCTCGCCATTCTCCCAGCGCATGTCCCACCGGCCGTCGGCAAGGGCCTGCTCGTACGCCTTGGCCCCGGCAGCCAGCTGGGCGTCGCTGTATAGAGCCAGGCTCTTGTACTTGGCATACGGTGCCCCATCATCCCAGGCAGCACCGGCGCGCCGCTGCCGCTGCGCCCAGGCCACGGCGTCGCTCCCCTCGGCCAGCATCGCAGGTACCAGCAGGCCCACGTCTTCGGCCCGTTCCGGGTCCAGGGCCTGGTACGCCCAGCTGACGAAGTGGGTGATGACCATGTTGGCGAACTGGTGCACCACCATGCCGATCTGGTCCCGCTCCGGGCCGGGAGCCGTGGACACGGTGAAGGGCGGCAGCCCCTCGCCCGCGGTGAGGCGCCCCAGCACGAAGGCGCCGAAGCCCACATAGGCATCGCCTTCGAGGATGGCGTTGGAGCCGATGAAGGAGCACTCCAGGCGCGCCGGGCGCTCCTCGCTGCCGAGCACGCGCAGACCGCCCCCCAGCATGGGAATGGCCGCCACCTCGACCCGCTCGCCGGCGCGCTCCACCTGCGAGGGCTCGACGATCAGACCGTCCACCTGGCCCGGCATGTGGTAGGACATGAAGATCGAGTCCACCCGGGCGCGGCGGATGTTGCTGCCCACGATGCAGGGGAAGCCCAGGTGGGAGTCCTCAATGAGGGCGTACGGACTCACGCGGGCGACGCCGCCGAGGGTTGCGCGAACCAGGCGCGCGCAGGTGACCGAGCTGCCGGCTGCCACGGTGGAGTCGACCACGGACGCGGACGTCACCGCCGCATCGCGGGCCACGGTCGAGTTGCGGACCGCGGAGCGCACCAGCCGGGCCCCCGGGGCCACGGTCGCATCGTCGACCACGGCGTGGCACAGCCGGGCTCCCCCTCCCACGACGGAAGCCCCGCGGATCTGCACGCCGGGACCGATTGCGGCCGTGTCGGCCACGTTGGCGCGCGCGTCGATCTGGGTCTCTTCCCGCGTGGGCGCGAGTTCCTCGGACGTGGCCCCCAGGGCGCGCGGCAGGGGCTCCATGTCACAGGCCGTCAGGGCTGCCTCGGGCACCTGGTTGTCGACGGCGTCCGCGGCGATGGCGGTGAGTTTGCCCGCCTCGGCCGGCGCCCACCGGTCTCCCCGGGCGCGCCAGTTCACGGGCTCGCCGCCGGCGAACACCCACAGCTCCGAAGCCAGGTGGGCCTCGAGGACCTGGTGCGCCCCCAGCAACCACCCGGTCCAGCCCTTGGGCCGGCGCCGGGGTGAGGCGCTCAGATCCACGCCGCGCTCGGCGGCCTGGGCCCGCACCAGGGCGAGGGCGCCCCGCAGCGCCAGCTCGGGCAGACGGTCGGCCAGGGCGCTGTCCCCCATGGCCTCGGCCAGGCGACGCACCGCGGCGATGACGGCGCCCGGCGCGTACGTGAAGACCCAGCCCGGCACGCGCTGGCGCGGCATGGGCCCGTCGTACCGCTCGCCCGGCAGGACGAGTCCGGTGACCGAACTGCCGTCGAGCCCGGACACGGAGAAGGGCATCAGATTGGTGGCCAGCGCGTCGGCCAGCAGGGCGCCGGCGCTGTCGTGCACGGCCGCCGACTTGCCGATGACCTTGGTCCAGCCGGCCACCCAGCAGCACGGGCCCAGCACCATGGGCTCGTGCGACAGGAGCGCGTCCTGCCACAGGCCTCGGTGCGGCCCCAGTGAGCGCAGCACGCCGTCGGGCTGATCGGCCAGGTTGCCCGAGTTGGTGGAGTTGATGGTGTTCATGCCGTACCGGCTGACGTGCGGCACGTCCAGGATCTCGCGCACCTCCAGCTGACCGGCCCGCTCGTCGTATTCCACGACGTAGAAGTCGTTGGAGAAGGCCCCCTCGAGAAAGCCGCAGGTGTCGATTGTGGTGTGGTGGCCGAGCCAGGCCTCGCTGATCTCCGTCGGCCCGGTGACCTCGACGTGCGCGCCGGACTGGACCGACACGGCGTACACGCGCTGTAGCCGGTTGTCTGGGCCGATCGCACTGTCGCCCACATAGGCCTCGGCGCAGCGCGAGCCCGCCCCGATGCTGGCGTTCTCGATGGTGGCGTCGACGACCTCGGCCCCTTCGCCGATGGTGGGCGGGTACGACGACTCGATGACCCACCGGGCCGCGTACCCTGCCGGCGCGTGACCGCTCTCTCCGTCGCCGGAGCCCATCACCACGGAGTTGACGAGCCGCGCTCCGTCCCGCACGTGGGCGTTCCTAACGTAGCTGTTCTCGATGTGCGCCCCGGCGCCGATGCGGGTGTCCGGGCCCTCGATCAGCGTCTGTCCGGCGATGACAGCGCTGGCATCCACGTGGCCGGCCGGTACGTCTGGTGCAAGTCCGTTCGCGAGACGAGGCATATCCCCTTCCTTGCCCTGTGGTTCAGTGGCCCTGTGATCCTTGGCCGTCGTGATCCCGGCGGCCAATATACGGTGCCGGGACCCTGTGATCCCCCTCTGTTCGGAGCTCATCCTTGACCGGTCCCGGCCCGCCCGATACCCTTGGCACCTTCGCGAGCCGCGCCGAGAGGCACGCCATCGATGCAGATCCCATCGCCCAACAAGGACCCCGGAGCCCCATGCCAGACCTGACCCGTCGAGAGACGCCCCTGACGCGCCGCTACCTCCGAATTCTGGAGAACTGGATACCGGTGGGTCTGCGGTACTATGCCGAGTGGCCGGACCGGCCGCGCTGCGGTCACTTCCTCGGCGGCTGCCACTGGTACGGCATTGAGACCGTGGCCGGTGCCGAGGCCTTTGCCGCGGCGGCCAGCTCGCCGGAGCTGGACGAGGCCCGCATCGGGTGTAGCCGCGCGGAGCTGCGGGAGATCGCCCTGCGGGCCGTGCGGTATCTTTGCTTCACCCACGACACCGGGCCCGACGACTGCGTGCGCCCCGCCCAGGGGCTGGGCCGGCCCGAGAACTGCGGCACCAAGTGGGGCGAGCGCGGCCTGGGCTTCTTCCGGGAGAGCCAGTGCGGCTCCACCGTGGCCGGACTGGGGCTGGTGGCGCTGCTTCTGGGCGACCAGGTGGACGACGAGACGCGCGACATGCTGCGAGCCGTGCACGCCGACTACGGCGAGCGCTTCGGCGCCATGCCCCCTCGCAGCGGCGTGTACTTCGACACGCAGATGGAGGAGAACGGCTGGACGGCCTTCGGCCTGGCTTCGGTGGCATGCGTGCTCCACGACGACCCGCGGGCCGAGGAGTGGGCCCGCGCGACGCGCCAGTGGATGCTGGCCACGGCCACGGCGCCCCAGGACGCCAGGGATTGGGGTGAACTGGACGGCGACACCGTGTCGGCCCAGACCGGGCGCACCTTCACCGCGCTGCCGGACTACATGGCCGAGAACCACGGCATGGTCCACCCCAGCTACACGGCCAGCGCGCTCCAGTTCCTCTGCCGTCAGGCCACGCTGTACGCCCTTCACGGGCGCCCCCTGCCGGACCAGGCCCTGCACAACCGCCAGCACGTGTACGACCAGCTCAAGCGCACCACCGACAGCACGGGCAGTCTCCACCCGGTCCAGGGCATGGACTGGCCCTATCTGTTCCCCGACCCGGGCACTGGGTGCCACGGGGCTGCCGCCGCCGTGCTGCGGGACGCCGACGCCGCCAACCTGGAGCGGCGCGCCCTGGCCACGCTCGAGGCCCGCCAGCAGAGCCACGGCGGGCGCATGTACGACGAGGAGCTGGCCACCACCGTACACGGTCCCCAGGACCCCCTCATCATCCGCGAGTGCGCCATCGCGGCCCCGGCCACCACCTACCTGCTGCACCGGGCCCTGGGAGACGGCCCCCGGCCCACGGCCGACGCGCAGTTGGAGAAGCGGCTGCGCGGTGTGAAGGTGTACCCCCACTCCGGCTTTGCCTTCCACCGCCACGGGCGGGGCCAGACGTCCCTGGCCTGGCGCAACAGCATCATGGCGCTTCCCCTGGGGCGCGACGGCCAGTACACGGTGGCGCCGGCCTCCGACTCCTGGCTGGCCCACATCCAGGTGAAGGGCCAGCCCGAGCGCCACGACCTGGTGGCGGCCGAAGTCGAGGCGCGCGCCGACGCCTTTGCCGCCGCCCTCGTCCTCGAGAGAGCCCAGGGCACCGTGCGCCAGGAGGTGCTGTTCGCCAGCCTGCCCAGCGGGGTGTCGCTGTCGTGGGAGCGCCTCAGCGCCACCTGCGCCGTCACCGTGGAGTCGGTGGAGCAGGGCTTCCTGCGCATTGTCAACGAGGACTACCCCGGCCTGGCCGGCAACTGCAACGGCGCCCGCACCCTCTTCACGCCCGCGGGCCGCGAGCGCTTTGCGGGCTTTGCCAGCCCCGACCCGGCCAGCGATGTGGAGCGCCAGTACCGGCACCCGGGCTGGCTCAACGTGGACGGCCGCCTGGGTCTGGCGTACCGCGGCACCGGCCTCACCCACTACACCAACCGGCACCACTTCCCCGTGTGGCGGGCCGTAGCCGACGACCTGATCCTGAGCCGGGAGGAAGCGCCTGGCCGGGTGCGGGCCGGGGCCACCATAGGCCAGCTGGCCGCCGCCATCGCGCCGGGGTATTCGAGCGCCCGCACGGCCGCTCTGCACCTGGTCGAGCCGCGCTGCCCGCGCCACAGCGCCGCCCTGCTGCTGGGCGATCACCTGGCCCTGGCCAACTTCAGCGACCGCAGCCGCACGGTGACGGCCCGCGTCCCCCGTGTCGAGGGCGACGGCGTGCCGGTGTTCGCCGGGCTCACCACGATCACTGCCGAACGCGTGACCCACGCCGTGGGGCTGCCGCCGTGGCGGCCCGCACTGCGGCGGGCCCTGTGTGAGGTGGAGACCACCGGCGAGGTGGAGATCGTGGCGGCCGCCGAGGGGCGGGTACTGGCGCGCAACACCTCCAGTACGCGGACCCGCGTGCAGGTGGCCGGCGGACCGGCCGTGCACCTGCGCCCCGGGGCCAGCGCGGTTCTGCGCTAGCCGCTCCTCACCTGGGATCCCCGACATGCTGCTGCTGAGTCACAATGCGTACTGGTTCCAGGGAGAGCCCAGCCTCTGGGGCGAGGAGCAGATTCGCGCCCACCCCGAGGTGCTGGACGCCCTGGTCGAGCTGTACGGGCAACTCGAGCCCGACGTGATCTGCCTGCAGGAGGTGCCCACCGCGGCCGTGGCCAGCGCCGCCGCCGCGGCCCTGGAGATGGATGTCGCCTTTGCGCCCGGCGGCATCCGCACCGGGTACGGCGGCGCGTTGCTGTGGCGCATTCCGGGCGCCTCGGTGACCGATCTCACGCAGACGATCAACAGCCGCGGCCAGGTCTTCGAGCGCATTGCCATGCGCCTGGCCTGCCCCGCCGGCCTCGGGGCCACCGGCGCGGGCGCCCTGAGCGCCGTCAATGCCCACCTGGCCTCCAACCGCTTTGCCCCCGACGGGGAGGGCGAGGCCGTGCGCCTGGCCGAGCTGGAGGCGGCGCTGAGCCAGGGCCCGCTGCCCGACTTGGTGGCCGGCGACTTCAACGCGGTGCCGGCCAGCGCGGTCCACGCCGAGATGGTGTCCAGGGGGTATGTGGACGCGCGCGCGGACGGGTTGAGCCACGGGCGCGCCAGGGAGCACCGCATCGACTACATCTGGGTGCGCGGCGACGCCGGGCTCTCGGTGGTCGACCACGGCGTGGTGACGGGCGAGCCCTTCCGGGTGCCGGACGACGCGAGCCGCGAACTCAGCGACCACCACCCTATCTGGGCCCGTCTGGAGCCCGCGGCCGGGCATCACTCGTAGCGAGGAGCGCCATGGCGTCATACGACGGCATCTTCTTTGACTCGGGCGGCACCATCTTCGGCGCCAAGCCCAGCGGCCCCAAGCCCAGCGGCGGAGCCCCCAGCCCGGGCCAGGTTGGCGCTCAGGCTCCGGAGCGGCTGGCCGCGGCCCTGAAGTGGCTGGGGCACGCGGTCTCCGAGGCCGAGGTGAGACAGCAACTGGAGACGGAGCGCTCGCAGCCCAGACCCGCCGCGTACACCGAGGAGAACCGCGTGCGCGCGGTCTTTGAGGGGCTGGGCCTGGCGGCCGGCGACGACGAGATCGTGTACGCCACCGGGGTGTACTCCGGGCCGCGATACAGGTCGTGGGTCTTCCCCGGCGCGGCCGCCGCCATGGGGCAGTTGGCCGAGGCCGGGTTGGCCATGGGCCTCATCGCCAACACCCACGTGCCGGGCTGGGTCATGGACCGGCACTTTCGCGGCATCGGCCTGCTGCACCACCTGCCGGTGCGCGTGTACTCCGGGGACGAGGGGGTGGCCAAGCCCGATCCGGGCATCTTCCACCTCGCGGCCGAGCGCGCCGGCCTGGAGGGGAAGCGGCTCGCCTACATGGGCGACCGCGTGGACAAGGACGTGGCCGGCGCCGCGGCGGCCGGCTGGACGAGCATCCTCTTCCGCTCGGCCCTGGACACCAGCGACGGCGCCGCAGACTTCGAGATCGATGCCTGGGACGAACTGCCAGCCATCCTGGGCGCCGCCTGAGCCCGGGGCCAGCGCGGCGGCCGCCGCACCCGATCCGGGCCTCCGTTGGTCCGCCGTCAGCTCTGCGTCGAGTACCGTTGGCGCACCTGGGCCTCCCGCGCCTTGGCGCGCTCCCAGGCGTGCGGAAACCGGGGATTGGCCAGGGTCCCGGGACCGGGCACGGGCGGGAAGGCGCCGGCCGGATCGTCGATGAGCTCGACGCCGAATCCGGGCCGGTCCGGCAGTGTAATGTGCGCCTCGACCGGGCGATAGGGCTCCTTGAGCAGGCCGTAGCGCAGATCCGTCGGGTACATGAAGAACTCGCACATGTGCCCGCTCTCGGTGCCGGCCACCAGGTGGGTGTTGCACATGGTGCCCAGACAGGTGCTCCAGTTGTGCGGCACGATCTTCACGCCGTGCGCCGCGGCCTGTCGGGCGATGCGCCAGTTCTCCGTGATCCCCAGGTGGTAGCAGTCCGACTGGACCGCGTCGTAGATCCCCGCCTCGATCCACGGGCGGGCCTCGTCACAGCTCTGGAAGCGCTCGCCACCCCACAGCATCACTCCGGGCATGGCCTCCTTGAGGCGCAGGTAGTCGTCGAACTGGGCCGGCCCCTCGTCGCCCATGGGCTGCTCGAAGAACAGGAACCCGAGGTCGCTGATGATGGGGGCGATCTCCAGACACTCCTCCATGGTCCACGAGTCGTACCCCTTCTTCTCCAGACCCAGGTCGAAATCGGGCCCCACGGCCTCGCGCAGTTGGCGGCAGATCTCCCCCAGCCCAGCCGGGTTCATGCCCGCCTCGTCCCAGTCCGTGCCCGGCCGCCACTTGAAGGTGTCGAAGCCCAGGTCCCTGTACCTCAGGGCCTCCTCGATGAGCGCCTCGGCGCCGAAGGAGCGCCCGTCACCCGGATCGTAGTAGGTCCACATCACCCCGCCGCTGGCGTACACGTGCACCCTGGGATCGGGCTCGGCCTCGCCGGCCAGCAGCCGGAACACCGGCTGGCCCACGGCCCGCCCGATGATGTCCCAGCAGGCCACGTCCAGGCCGCCCCTCAGGCCCATGGTGGCCACGTCAAAGGGGTTGCGCCCCACCAGGTGAGAGCAGTCGCCCTCGCGCCCGCTGCCCGGGCCTATACCGGTGATGCCGCGGTCCGTGAAGATTTCAACGATGCCCTCGTCGCGCTTGGTCAGCACCACGGGGCCGCACTCGTGGATATAAGTGCCGTCTGCCGGCTTGTACGTCACCGGCGTGATCCGCACCTCGGTGATGGTCAGATCCTGGCGGCCGATGCGCTCCATCACGGTGCTCGTGCTCTCTTCTCCCATTCCCATCTTCCGCTCCTGTGCTAGCCACTCTCGGTGGTCGTCACTTGCACTGCCCGCGCCGAGTCAGTCGCCCGGCTCTGCCCCCTGGGGCAATGACTCGCGGATCTCCGCGAGCCACGCCAGGCGCGCCCTGGTCACGTGGATGGCCCCCCGCGCCATGGCGTGCGGGAACGGGTCGTCCAGCGCCTTCAGCCTTTGGCTGTCCTT
>Ga0180429_10003963_pt1 | contig 11925 bp, 12 predicted proteins | sample SS_ome_FD_132428 | JGI IMG/M metagenome (GOLD analysis project Ga0180429, IMG submission 132428) | Hypersaline lake sediment archaeal communities from the Salton Sea, California, USA - SS_1_S_1 metaG | ecosystem: Environmental > Aquatic > Non-marine Saline and Alkaline > Hypersaline > Sediment ... | reverse complement strand
CACTCCAATCACTATCGCTGTCAAACTTCAGACAACTGAAGAGCACGATATCCTGATCAACCTGGCCTCTGCCATTCCCGACTGCTTCAGCCAGTTTGAACGCCTGCTGGAGCCCGTGGATAGAGATGCAACAAATCGTACAGCAAGCAGAGAGCGTTACCGCTATTATAGAGATTGTGGCTATACCATTAATAATCATGAGATCAACTAATAATGAGCTGGCTTTCTGACAGGAAAAAAAGACAGGAACCGGAAATAGCGGAGGCACTCCCGCTTTCACCGGAGCAAATGGTTTCAGCAACACCCGAAACCCAGCAACACCGCCTGGACGCCATTTCCTGTGATCTGCAAAAGCGTTTGAAAAATGAGCTAGGCGGTATTATTGGTGAAATCGTGGATACCGCGCTCGACAACACACGTGCCGAGGTTGAACAGATTATTCGTAACGAACTGATGACCCTGCTGGAATCCAGACTCGATATCCTGGTTGAGCAGGCGATCAAAACGCATCTGACTAAGCCCCGGCCAGAGAAGTAATAATTGATCGGCGCCCCTGCAGCCCACCGGTATGAACCAGCAATGGTGCCGTATCTGAAACCTCACCATTAACAACCATCTCCAGCATGCGTCGCATGACCTTGGCTGTATAAACAGGGTCAAATTCAATCCCTGACACCTGTTCCAACTGTCTGTGAAATTGCAGTGAGTCCTGGTTATATCGACCAAACCCCCCATAATCAGCATGCTTTACCCAGCGAATACGTGCGCACTGTTGCGGTGTCAGAAATCGCTCAACCCGTTGGCGAACTTCCTGCCAGCTGCGCATCACAGGTACCGCATACAATGGCAAATCACTGCGCAGGCTTCGCGCGACACCTGCCAGTGTTCCTCCGCTACCGACAGCGAGCCATACACTAGTAAAGTCATTCACCTTCAACAGCTGATTCAAATGCTGCCCAATTTGTTCACAGGCAACAACTGCCTGATCATTCGTTCCACCTTCCGGTACCCAGAGTGCAGCCTCATTCAGACTTTCAAGGTGGCGCGTGACAAAATCGGCTGTATAACGTTGCCGGTATTCTTCACGAGACACCTGAATCAGTTTCATACCGAATTTTTGACAATCCTTCAGGGTAACCGTCAGGTTATCCTGTTCAAGTCCTCTGACCAGGCCATAGGTTGACAGTCCCTGTTGTTGTCCTGCGTAAGCCAATGCGTGAAGGTGGTTGGAATAAGCACCACCACAGGATAACAGTGCAACATTTTGTGCTTTTGCCTTTTGCAGCCAGGGTTGCAGCTTATAGAGCTTGTTACCTGATATCACTTCATGGTTCTGATCCAGGCGATAGACATAAATGGGCACACCGGGCTTATCTGGCCATGAGAAAGTCTGGATAGTCATGCAAAAAGGTTATACAGTTCAAAGCATGATAACAATAACTATACGGAGAGTTGAGTTTCATGCTGTTCAATAGCAAAAAAATTGAAGATCTCGAAAAGAGAATCAGGGAACTTGAAGAGCAGGAAGCAGCAGCCACACAAATAGCAGCATCAGCTAAAGCAGAAAAAGATGCACTGAAAGGCATGTTAAACAATGCCCTTCAGCAAATCGCCCATAAAACTTCTGAAACCCTGCATTTTGCCAATGTTTATAATTCTCTGGACCTGATCCGCAACCAGACACTGTCCTCATCAGAATCACTGTCGAATGAACAATCGCGGCTCAGGGAAACATCCAGCCTGTTCCAGCAAAGTACCATGGTACTGGATCAGATCAAGATTGGTATTCGGGCTCTCGACGAGATCATGCAGCGCAGCATCAATTCTGTTGTCGCCCTGGAAGATGCTACCCAGCGCATCAACCAGTTTACCGACATGATTACTGAAATTTCCAACCAGACCAATCTGCTGGCTCTCAATGCCGCCATTGAGGCTGCCCGCGCAGGTGAACAGGGACGTGGATTTGCGGTGGTAGCCGATGAAGTCCGTACCCTGGCATCGAAAACGGCAGATGCAACCAATGAAATCAAGGAGTTCGTCACCAAGATTACCGAAAACTCGGCTCAAACCAGAACCAATTTCGATGAAATATCCGGTTCTATCGACATGATGAATTCCTCGGTTGGCACCGTTAGCTCTGTTATTGACGAAGTGGTCGATCTGGCCAATAACATGGCCAATGTTATTTCCCTGTCTACCGCCAACTCGTTTATCGAAACAGTTAAGCTGGATCATGTGCTATTTAAAATGAATGTATACCGCACTATTTTTGGCGTAGAACACAACACTGCCGAAGACTTTGCCAGCCATCAGGAATGTCGACTGGGCAAATGGTATTTTGAAGGTGAAGGCCAAAAACTTTCTCATCTGGAAACATTCAAATCACTCGACCGCCCTCACATGCGGGTTCACGAAGCCGGAAAAAATGCGGTAATGGCTCATTTTTCCGGTGATCATCACGGCTCAATTGCAGCACTGTCTGATATGGAAGATGCCAGTAACGTCGTCCTGGATATTCTTGACCTGCTTATACCTGAGTTTCAGAAAATAATGTCAGAGAGCAACCGCAAGGTAGAAGCCCTGGATTCAAGCAGCGTTGATGACAACATCGATCTGTTCTAGCCAATAGAACAGTAAAGATTTTCAGCACCTTCCGCAAAAGACTACTCTTTTTGGGTAACGGGTAAGTTATATTTCATTATGGGTGATTCGCACCCTTCATAGAATTGATATGTGAAAGTCTATGAAATATTTCGATTTTTACCAGTTATATTTTTAATTACCAATGTTACGAAAAGTAAGGTTAATTCTGGGTTGCACTAATCGCGAGCTTTTCGGTATCTGGTGTTGCCATTTCAGCTGCGAATCACCCTGCATCACCAGCAAGCTGCCATGAGGTAAAACCAGGCTTACTTTTTCAGCATGATTTTCCCGGCGTCGAAATTGAAAGCTTCTTTCCTGCCCCAGGCTCACAGATGCGATAACAGGCTCTATACCCAGTTCCGGCTCATCATCACTGTGCCACCCCATACTATCCCGACCGTCTCGATAAAGGTTTAACAACACCGCGTTGAACGTCTCTGACAGCTTGTCTGCAAGCATTTCCCGAATCTCTGATAATGACCGGGTCCAGGGTAGGGCTATATGATCAACACCTGAATAACGGTAAGTGACTTCACCATCCCCATGCCATGCCATCAAACGCGGCACTTTGACCTGTCGTCCATAGAGAAACAGCTGCTCCTGCTGCCAGTCAATATCCTCGTATAAAGTCCTGAAATAATGATCGGCGACCTTGGTATTCAGAAATTTCGGGTACAGGAAAACCTGTTCCTCTATTACGGTAATCAAACTATCTGCAGGCATCGTCTATTGCTCTTTTTCGCATTGTTACTGTCCGGTAATTCAATTGATTGGAGTCATGTAATTTTAAAGGAAAACAACTAGAATCATTAATGATACACAGTCCAACAATGTTTTCAGGAAACAGCTAAATGGATGAATCAATCTACGATCTGCTCAAGGTTGAACAGGAAGCCGAACAAATCGTTCTCAACGGGGAAAAAGAACGTGAGGCCATCCGTCAAAAAGCACTGGACGATGCCAATGCCACCATCAAGCAATTCAATGACCGCCTCCCTGAAATGCACCAGTCATTCCTTGACAAGGCACAGGAACGAGCTGATCAGAGTATTGCTGAACTCAAGCTGCGCTACAACGAACGCAATCAGGAATTAAGGGCATTGGCAGAAGAACACGAACAAGAGGCATTAAACGAGGCAATCAAACATCTGCTGAAAACGGAGCAGTAATTTCGTGGGATCAGTCATCAACAGTTACCTGTCTTCACGTCTTGAAGTGCTGGCCAGTCGTTTAATCAGGCTGGAAAGCCTGCCTGGGATTATCGAATCAGACCTTGAACAGATTCTCAAACGATTCGGTTGTGCAGATTGTGACGGTGATACCGACACCCAGGTGTTTAAAATTCATCGGAAACTCATAGGCAAGGCACTGCAGGATTTCGAAATTCTATTTCGCCCTTTCACCGGTGTGGAACGCGACCTGCTCAACTTCGCTGTTCACTGGTATGAATTATCCAATCTCAAAACCCTGATCCGCGGCAAATTTACCGGTAAAAGTGATATTGCCATTGAAAATGAACTTATAGATCTGGAGTCTTTTGCCGTATTGCCACTCAATAAACTACTGGAAGCCGATGATCCGCTGGAAATGATGCGCCTGCTCGAGGCTACACCATATTCTTCCATCGTACGTCATGCTCGCAGCATTTATGAAGAAGAAGGCCAAAACCTGTTTTCCCTGGATGCTGCCATTGACCGTTTATTTTTTAACGGCCTGGCACAGCGCATCCGCTTTCTTGAGTTCATTGACCAACAACAGGCCACTGCACTGTTTGGCTCATTCATGGACCGCCTCAACCTGTTGTGGCTGATACGCTATCGTTTTTCGTACAACCTGTCACCGGCCAAATCCTATTACCTGCTGGCTACAACCGGTAAAAAAATACATTCAGGCAACCTGATGCAACTGGCCAAAATGGACAGCCTTGCCGAACTGATCAGTCACCTGCCCAAACCCCTGAACAGCCTGCTCGAAAACATGTCCAATATGACAGACATCGAAAACATCATGGAGCACTATGTTTTGTCAGCCGCGGTCAAAACTTTGAAATATTCTCCATCGGTGATATCGCGGGTCTTTGCCTATATCCTGATTCGCGAATCAGAGATCCAGTTTTTACATGCCGTCATCAAAGGCAAGTACCTCGGCTTTGATGAAAGCCTCATCAGGCAGGCAACCGGAGGCATGCAGGCATGATTGATTTCGCCGTCAAAATGCAGCACCTGTCATTGACCATGTTAAGAGATGATGCACCAACGGCCTCGATTGAACTGGCAAAGCTGGAGGCTGTTCATCTGATCGAATCCAGGGATGAAGACTCGCCACTGGATGACATGCCTGCAATGGAGTATCAGCAACTCTATCAATCTCTCAATAGCCGATACCAGAAAATTGCCCATTATTTTGAACAGCCGATTAATTCTGACAACATTAAGTCAGAGGCGGTTTCCAGGAAAAAACTGGAAAACATCAGCAACAAGGTTAAAACCATATGGGGGCAGATTTCAGTTCTTGAGGAAGAGATACGTCAGAGCAAAGACAACATCAACATGACTCACCAGCTGGAAAGCAGCCTGGAACGTTTCAGAAACCTGGACATTGACCTTGGCAAGCTGGCCCGGGAAAGCCAGTTCATAAAAATTTTCATTGGCACTATTCCCAACAATGAATACGATCAACTCGAACGCGCACTGACACTGGCCAATACGGTTATGGATGCCTTCCACCAGGCTGATATTCATCATTATGTCACCGTTGTCACTTCTCGTGACCAGCAGGATGATGTAAGTGAAATTCTAAAATCGGCTGGTTTTCACGAGATCAGCATCCCTCAGGAACTGCATCAGCATCCCGATATCATCCGCAGGAATATTGAGAAACAACTTTCCGCTTATCAGAAACATGTCGATGAATTGACCGAAAACATCAATAAGGTTATCAGCGACCACAGGGATATTCTTTTTGAAACAGTTAGCATTCTGAGCGGAGCAAAACCTTACTCGGAGCTGGCAAACGCCCTTTCCGGCAAAGGTGAACTGGTATACCTTGAAGGCTGGATACCCGAAGACAAGATGCAACGGGTGAATCAACAGTTGCAGCAACACCTGCATTACCCCTATCTGCTGAATTTTCGCGAACCACAGCAGGATGAACTGTTAAACGTACCTTTCCTGGAGAAAAGCAGCCGACTTTTAAAGCCTTTCCGTGCTCTTGTTGGTCAATACGGGATTCCTGAATACAGCGAAATTGATCCGACACGTTTATTTGCCCTTTCCTATATATTGATGTTCGGCATGATGTTTGGCGATATCGGTCATGGTGCCGTTATCATTCTGGCGGGTTTTTTACTGCGTAAAAAGCTTGATGGTCTGTTTACCTTTACCGCCCTGGCAGGAATTTCCTCGATGATTTTCGGCTTGTTGTATGGAAGCCTGTTTGGCTATGAACATGTGATTCATCCAGTATGGATGTCACCCATGGAAGACCCTTCTCACATGCTGGTGCTGGCACTTTACTGGGGCATCGGTTTTCTGGTAATCGCCAACCTGTTATCCATCTACAATCTGCTTGCTATCGGTCAGCAGGAACAGGCATTTTTCAGCAACCGGGGTGTTGTCGGACTGGTGCTTTTCCTCGGTAGCGTCTATGCCGGCTACCAATACATGGTCAATAACAGTTTCGGTATAAGCGAATTAACCATCATCAGCGTGCCGCTATCGGTTATCTTGTGGAAGCACTGGCAGCATATGGATGGCTCTATAGCAGAAAAAGCCCTGTTAATCCTGATCGAAGGACTGGATAACATGATTAATATTTTATCCAGCACACTCTCTTTCTTGCGTGTTGCAGCATTCAGCCTGAACCATGTGGCACTGGCTTTAGCCGTGTTCACGCTGGCAGGCATGATGGATACCTTTGGACATATTGTTACAGTCATCCTGGGCAATATATTCATTATCGTACTGGAGGGCGGCATTGTTGCCATCCAGTGCCTGAGGCTCGAATACTATGAGGGATTCTCGCGCTTTTTCAGTGGCCGCGGGCGTCGTTTTAAGCCGTTAAAAATCGAATCTGTGTTGTAACTGTTACCAAAACCTGTGGAGAATTAATATGTACACCCTACTCATTTTGTTAACTGCCGGCGTTCTGCTGCTAATCTTGACAGGTCTTTACCTTGAATTCAGGCCCCGCGCGCTTGCTGCTCATGACAAGGTTTATATCAAACGGGGTCTTGGCCTGAACCTTTTACTGTTTACCGGTGGTCTTGCCGTGATGATGTTCATGGGCATACAGGATGTTATGGCTGCTGTCGAAGCGACTGAAGCTGGCAAGGAAATCAGTACCGGCCTGGGACTGGCCCTGCTGGGTATAGGTCTGCCAACAGGTCTCGCCACCATCGGCGCCGGTATTGCGGTAAGTTCGGTAGGTGCTGCTTCACTGGCTGTCATCACGGAAAAACCGGAAATGTTTGGCCGTACATTAATTTACCTCGGTCTTGCCGAAGGTATCGCCATTTATGGTCTGGTTATGTCTATTCTGCTACTGGGTAAAATCTGATCATGCGCATCATTGCCGTAGGCAGTCAGCCCCTCATGGACGGTTTTGCCCTGCTGGGTATTGAAACCCATGTTGACCTGGACAGCACTGCGCTTGAAGCACTGCTGGTGTCCATCGTTTCTTCCCAGCAACGTACCCTGATCTATCTGCAGCAAGATATGCTTGATCATGACATCCCCATACTCAACCAGATACGCAGTGAAGGAGGCTCCATTCTCATTAGCGAAGTCCCTTCCCTGCACGAACCGGAAAACCGACAGGCTTCAATTGACTTGCTGATCAGTAAAACCATTGGAGCTTCAGCGCTGGAAAACACTCATGAATAATCAGACTGATCAAGTTTCCACATTAAAACAGGCGATGCTGGATCGCGCCCGTAAACTGGCAAATGAGCATATTGCCCAGGGTAATATTTCACGTCAGAACATCATGCAGGATGCACGTGAAAAGATTCAGCTGATGGAACAAAAAGAACTACTCGCTGCCAAGGCACTGGCCGAACGCGAATACCTGCGAACTGTACAGGCCAGTGAAATTCATATGCAGGCTGAAATGGATCGCAACAGGTGGGGTATGGTTCTGATCGTCATGGAAAAGCTTAACGGTTATCTCGCCGATCTTCGGCAAGACAAAACAAGGTATCGTGAAGTATTTATCAGTCTGTTAAAACAGGCCGGTGACCTGATTGCACAAGACCAGATGACAGCCTTTATTAACGAGCAAGACCACAAAAACTTTTCTCCCGAGTGGGGAAGCATTGCCAGTGAAGCCAGCCGCTTTAACATCACCCTGTCAGATGAAACCACAGACAGTCATGGTGGCGTCAGACTGCTTTCAGCAGATGGCAGCGTAATGGTCGATAACACCTTTGAAGGCCTGGTATCACGACAGGAAAAAGATTTACAGAAGATTATTTTCGAACGACTTTTTGCCTCGGTATCCGGAACAGGAGTGATTTCTCATGGGTAAGGTCATCGAAGTCAATGGTCCACTGGTTACCATACAACTGGATAATGTCCGTAACGGTGAACAGGTACGCATCGGCAAGCTTGGCCTGGTGGGTGAAGTCATCAGTCTGTTTGAAGACCGGGCGCTGGTGCAGGTCTATGAGACCACAGAATCACTCCATCCCGGCGAAGATGTTGAAGGCCTCGGCAAGCCGCTATCAGTCGAACTTGGCCCGGGCATGCTGGGACAGATCTTTGATGGTGTACAAAGGCCTTTAAACAAAATCCTGGAAATGAGCGGTGAAACCATTGCGCGCGGCCTGATGGTCAATTCACTGGATCGTGAAAAACAATGGCATTTTGTTCCCGCAGATAACCTGGAAGTGGGCCAGACAGTCACAGCGGGCTCGATTCTCGGCACTATACAGGAAACCCCAACAATTACTCACCGTGTTCTGGTACCACCCGGCAAGGAAGGTGAAATTGTCGAACATGCCGGTGAAGGTGATTACAGCGTTGATGAAATTATCGTACGCGTTAAAGACCGTAATAATAAACTTGTTGATCTCCAGATGTACCATGACTGGCCGGTGCGTAAACCACGTCCTTTCCAGTCACGCACCTCATCTGCACAACCCTTGCTGACCGGTCAGCGTATTCTGGATACCTTCTTTCCATTACTTAAAGGTGGCAAGGCAGCAGTACCCGGTCCGTTTGGTGCCGGTAAAACCATGGTTCAACAACAGATAGCACGCTGGGCGAATGCGGATATTGTCTTGTATGTCGGTTGCGGTGAACGCGGTAACGAACTGGTGGATATCCTCGAAACCTTTCCTGAATTGACTGATCCGTACAGCGGGCGGTCATTGATGGAAAGAACATTTCTTGTTGCCAACACCTCCAACATGCCGGTAGTTGCCCGTGAAGCCAGTATTTATGTTGGCGTCACCATGGCTGAGTACTATCGTGACCAGGGCTATGACGTGGTCATGGTGGCCGACTCAACCAGCCGCTGGGCAGAAGCATTACGTGAAGTCGCTGGCCGTCTTGGCCAGATGCCGGTTGAAGAAGGCTATCCGGCCTACCTGGCTTCCAGGCTGGCTGCATTCTACGAACGGGCTGGAAGCGTTAACACGCTGGCAGACAATGTGGGCTCGGTCACCCTGATTGGCGCAGTCTCCCCTCCCGGCGGTGATTTTTCTGAACCAGTGACCAGCCATACCAAAGAAATCATTCGTACCTTCTGGGCTTTATCCAAACCCCTGGCCGATGCCCGTCACTACCCGGCGGTGTCATGGATAGAAAGCTTTTCTGATTATGAAGCACGCGCACGCATCTGGTGGGCTGAGAATGTCAGCCCTAAATGGAGCTCGCATCGCCAACAGGCTCTGACACTCCTGACACAGGCAGATGAGCTGGAACGTATCGTAAATCTTGTCGGACCAGAAGCCCTGTCTTCAGCACAACGCTGGACACTTGAAAGTGCCAGCATTATCAAGGAAGGCCTCTTACAACAAAGCGCACTGGATGATACTGACAGTTATTGTTCGCCGGAAAAACAGTTCCGCCTGATGGACCTGATATTGAAATTCTATGAAACCGGTAACGAACTTATCAAACTGGGAACACCGGTTGAACAACTCGCTGAATTGCCGGAAAACGGCAAGATACGCCGGCTCAAGTCATCGATACCCAACGACCAGCTTGAGGAACTCGACAGCTTTGCCAGTCAGCTATTCGAACATCTGGATTGTATGCGTGCTGAATATGCCGGCACGAAGGAAACCACCACATGAGACAGATTGAATACAAGCATGTAACAGCTGCACGTGGCTCGCTACTGTTTTTAAAGGGTGGAACCGATGCTGCACTGGGTGAGCGTGTTGCGATTCGTGATATCGATGGCAATATTCGTAATGGACAGGTCATCAAGACTTCCGACAAAGTGATACTGGTTCAGGTTTTCGAATCGACCGAGAATATTGACCTGGAAAACACCTGGGTGCGTTATCTGGATAAACCTTTTGAGCTGGAACTGTCTCCCGACATGCTGGGAAGAAATTTCAATGGTATTGGAGAGCCGCGTGATAACCGCCCCCCAATTGTTTCCAGCCTGGTTCGAAACGTTAATGGTTCTCCGATTAACCCGGCGGCACGCGCCTATCCCCGTGAATTTATTCAAACGGGCATTTCCAGCATTGATGGCCTGAACTCACTGGTTCGCGGACAGAAACTACCCGTGTTCTCAGGATCGGGATTACCCCACAACAAGATTGCAGCACAGATTGTGCGCCAGGCAAAGCTGCCCGATGAATCATCCAACTTTGTTATCGTGTTTGCCGCCATGGGGGTCTCACATTCGGATGCGCGTTTCTTTGAAACCGAGTTTGAATCCAGCGGTGTACTGAGAAACGTGGTGATGTTTACCAACCTGGCAAATGATCCACCTATGGAAAGACTTATTCTGCCGCGTACCGCTTTAACGGCTGCAGAATACCTGGCGTACGATCTCGATCATCATGTACTGGTTGTCATCACTGACATGACGAATTACGCTGAAGCACTGCGTGAAATTGCCACGGAAAAAGGTGATGTACCTTCACGCAAGGGTTATCCCGGCTACCTGTATTCTGACCTGGCGGAAATCTATGAACGTGCCGGTCGTGTAAAAAACCGTCATGGTTCAATTACCATGATCCCGATTCTGTCTATGCCCAGTGATGACATTACCCATCCCATACCCGACCTGACCGGCTATATCACAGAAGGCCAGATCGTCATGAGCCGGGAACTGCACAGCAAGTCAGTCTATCCACCGGTTAATGTCCCCCCTTCACTGTCCCGCTTGATGAAAGACGGTATCGGCAAGGAATACACGCGCGAAGATCATCCACATGTTGCCAGCCAATTGTATGCTTCATATACGCGTGCGCTCGAGGCCCGCAATCTTGCCTCCATCATTGGTGCAGAAGAACTGTCACAACGTGACCGGCGCTTCCTGGCTTTCGCCGAGGCTTTCGAAGATCGTTTTGTGCGTCAGGATGCCGAGGATGAGCGCAGCATCATCGAAACACTCGACCTGGCCTGGGAACTGCTTTCATTGCTGCCTCCTGAAGCTCTAACGCGTGTCAGCGAAGCTGAAATACAGAAATATCACAGCTGGGATGAAAGTCGCTGATGGAGGACCGGCTTAACATACCGCCAACAAAATCTGCATTGCTGGAAATGCAGAGCCGCGTAGACTTTCTCTATGAGGGTTATCGCCTGCTGGAGCGAAAACGTGAACTGCTTACCCGGCTGGTTTATGAAAAACTGGCTGAATACAAGGCCATGAAGCATAAGGCGCAGCATTCATTGAAAACGGCTTATGACTCACTCAGCATCACCCAGATGCGCATGGGCAGTTCACGTATTCGTCAGCTGGCCCTTGGAATGCCCCGCGGTGTTGAAGGTTCGATCCTTCCTCGTCGAAACATGGGTGTACAGTATCCTTCGGTGACAATTACAAAGCTGCCTCTTCAACCTGTAGGGATTCTCGGCACTGATGCCAGTCTGGATGAAACCCGCCTGAAATTGACCGACATGGCTGAAAAAATGGCGCTTTTATCAGAAGTTGAGACCGCGCTCAGGCGCTTGCTGGAAGAACAACGCAAAACACAAAAGCGTGTTAATGCATTGAAATATAACGTAATTCCACGCTTTGAACGCACCATTAAATTTATCCGTGACAGCCTTGAAGAAGAAGAGCGCAACACCCTTTTTCAGATCAAGGTATTAT
>Ga0180429_10003962_pt1 | contig 11928 bp, 9 predicted proteins | sample SS_ome_FD_132428 | JGI IMG/M metagenome (GOLD analysis project Ga0180429, IMG submission 132428) | Hypersaline lake sediment archaeal communities from the Salton Sea, California, USA - SS_1_S_1 metaG | ecosystem: Environmental > Aquatic > Non-marine Saline and Alkaline > Hypersaline > Sediment ... | reverse complement strand
CGCCAAGGAGCAGGAGGAGATTGCCGGCATCGAGGAGAAGCGGGCGGCCTTGGTCGCCGCCGAGGCCGAGGTGCCGCGGGCGGTGGCCGAGTCGCTCAACACCGGCCGGCTGGGAATCATCGACTATTATAAGTTGCGGAACCTGCAGGCTGACACCGACATGCGGAAGAGCATCGCCGGCGTCGGCGGCACGAGCGTTGCCACGGCCGGCTAGCCGACCGCGGTCGAAGTGACTTCCCGGAGCGGTTGACCAGTGGCCGATTTTCTCCATCCCGCAGTGTTCCTGGCGGCAGGCCTCGATTGGCTCGAGACGCTGCTGCCGGTGCTTTTTGTGATGATCTGGATCGTCTCGCAGGTCGCCGGCGTGATCCGCAAGGTCGCCGGGGGCGGGGCCAAGCCGGCAGCCGAGCGTCGTCCGCCGCCACTGCCCGCCGGCCGTGGTCCGGCGAACGATCCGCAGGCGGAGGAACTTCGCCGCGAGATCGAGGTCTTCCTGCAGAAGGTCGATCGCGGTGCGAGGACGGTCGAGCCGACCCCGGTCGAGGCTGAAGGCCGCCGTGACTCGTCTGCCGAGCGGCGGCGACCGCGGAAGCCGAAGCAGAAGCCGACCCCGCCGCCGATTCCAGCGGCCGCCGCGGGGCTGAGTCGCGAACTGCCGCATCTCGTTTCGAGTCTCACCGCTCGCCAAGGCTCCGAGTCTGAAAGGCCGCCTGCCACTTCCGCGGCCACTCCCGCGGCGGCGATCGCGAGGCTGCTTGCCGATCCGGCAGGCATCCGTCAGGCAATCGTGCTCAACGAGGTGCTCGAGCGTCCGCTCTCCCGCTGGTGAGCCCGCCACCGGAAGGTGCTGGCGCCAGCATGCTGCAACCGGTCGCGGTGCGGCCGCATCCTGGCAGTGCAGAACCCCCGCTTTGCCCAGCCTTTGAGCGAGGCCGAGCCACCGCCACGCCTGACCCCCCGGAGTGAGGGTTTTTTCGTCGCGGCCCGGGAAACAACTCGACCAGCCTTGAGGCGGTGGGGCCGGGGGGTCTACAAGTCGATTGTGGCCGCGGAGTGCGGCCTCGTGCCGGCGCGCGGACGAGGATGCCCAAGCCTCGTCTTCGCGCCGGTTTTTGAAAGGCTCGATTCCCGCTGATCTCCCGGTGCTGATTCCGGCCGCATGGACGTGGCTTGCTGGAAACGGCATCGTCATCCCGAGAGCGACGCACGCATGGACGCGATGGCTCGCACCCACCACCCCGTCGGCCGGCAGTGCCGGCTTCTGGCATTGGCAGGGGTCCTGGCCACGGCGGCCGCCTTCGCGGGGGCCGAAGAGCAGGCGGCTTCTCAAAACGACGCGCTGCCGTTGCGGGTTCATGTGAAGGCCGACCACACCTACCTGCGGGCCGGTCCGAGTGGCGACTTCTATCCCACCGCCAGACTGCCCCGTGGAGCCGTGGTCGAAGTCTGGGCGATTGACGAGTCGGGCTTCGCGGCCGTGCGACCGGCGGAAGGATCGTTCAGCTGGGTCCGTGGCCGCGATGTCGACATCGACCTGCTCCAGCCGCCGGCGGAGGATGGCGACAACCCGCCGCGACGACGGATCGGTGTCGTGGTCCGTGACGGCGCGGTGGCCCGGATCGGCTCACAGCTCAATGCCTGCCGCCATGCGGCCCAAGTGCGACTGGAGGCCGGCGAGCGGGTGTCGGTGATCGAGGAGGTGCGGGTCGAGGAGGGCAGGGATGTCGGGCTGTGGGTGCGGATCGATCCACCCGCCGGCGAGTTCCGCTGGGCATGGATTGCCGATTTGACGCTCCCTGAGACGCTTCTGCCGGAGCCGGCCGATGTGCGGCTGACCGCCGGCGAGATGCCGATGGGCCCCGCGGAACCCGGCCGGCCGGACGTCGGTGGGACCGCTGGCCTGCGTCCGCTCGAACTGCCGGCTGAGTCGGCCCGGCCGATGCCCGCGGGACCGCAGGATGCCCCCTGGTACAGCCGTTGGGTGCCGCAAGGGTCGGGTGTGTTCGATCCCTGGAGCCGCGTGGTGTCGCCGCCGGTCTCCAGCGGCGCCACCGCGACCGCGGCCGATGAGCTGGCCGACATCGACCTGGCCCTTTCCCTGGCGGTCGCAGGCCCGCAGGAGACCTGGAACCTGCAGCCGCTGCGGGAGCGGCTGGCCATGGCCTCGGCCCGGTCCACCAGCCACCAGGAGCGACTGCGGGCCGACGCCCTCGATGCCCGGCTGGCCCGTTTCGAGGCGATCCATGCCCGCCGTGCGGCCCTGGCCTCGGCGGAGGAAGCGCCGGCCTCGACGCTGCGGCTGGGGAGCCTCTGGTCGAGCCTCTCGGCGCTCGGCAGCCGACCGGTGCGGCCGGGCGTGCTGCCAGGCGGTGCCCCGGCGGGAGGACAGCCCGCCTGGACGCCTCCCGACACGGTCGAGACAACCGGCCGGCTGGCCACGGTCGTCTCACGTCGGCCCGACGCACCTCGATGGGCACTGGTCGACAAGCAGAATGAGGTGCTGGTCTTCGTGGCACCCTCGCCCGGAGTGAACCTGGCGCCGCTGGTCGGCCGCGAGGTGGCGCTCCGCGGGGCCCGCGGCTACATGCCCGAATACAAGCGGCCCTACATGGTGGCCACCGAGGCCGAGGCGAGGCTCGCCGATGCTCCGCCCACCAGTTCCGACATGCGACGACGGTAGCGGCGACCGCGGGACGTCACTCCACCCGGCGGGCGGCATTCTCGAGCTGCTCGGTGGTCATCCAGCGCGAGGCGAGTTCCACCCTCGTCGCCTCGGCATCGTCGGCTGCGGCGGTGCGTTGCCGGCTTCCTGCGGCGTCGCGGGCGGCGGCGGCGAGCCGCTGCCGACAAGCCGGCTCGATACGGGTCAGCCGGTCGGCGAGGGTCGCGATTCCCTCGGGGTTCCGCTCGGCGGCCTGCGAGAGCCCGGCCATGAAGAGACAGACCTCATGCATGTTCCAGGCTGCCGTGGAGACGATCAGTGGCTTGAGCGTGCGTGTCACCAGTTCGAGCCCGAAGCCGTCGACATCGAGAAAGGCATCGCACCGCAGCCGCACACGCGCGGTGCTCGACGGTGTCCTGCTGTACCGCAGCAGCACCACGCAGCTGCCGGTGAGCGGCTTGGCGGTGAGCATGCCCGTGTAAGCCCCTCGTCCGAAAAGCAGCAGCGTTCCGCCGTCGGCATGCCGCCGGCGACCGACCACGCGGAGCGTGCCGACGGTGCCGTATCCGTCGGCGAGCCGCCACTGCTCCGGACCGGCCGCGTCGAGTTCGAGAAGGCTGATCTCGAGCACCCTCCAGATGTCGACGATTCCCTCGGGATGCTCGAGGGCGAAGTCGAGGATCGCTGGATGGCAGGCAAACTCCTGCTCCGGCAGCCGGCGGTAGATCGATGTTCCCTCGACGCATCGCCGCACCTCTGCGGCTATCTGCGGGGAGAGGCTCTCCAGAGCGAGGGCCTCCACCGCTTCCCGGCGGACCCGTTTGGAAGAGCTGGCCGGTTCGACCGCATCGACGTTCGGGGCCTCGGCGGCTGCGGGGCTTGCGACCGTCACCACGCTCACGACACAGACGAACGCCGGCACGAGCCGCCTGCGGCAGCGACACCAACTCCACGACGCCATGGATGCCCCCTGTCCCTTGCGGGTCCCCTGAATCCCTGAGGAATGTCGGCCGCCGGCAGGGGTGGCGGTGAGTGAATCTTCCGGACGACCCGCTCGGCTTGCCCGGCTTGCGTGTCTTGCCTCAACCCACGGCGAAGCTGCCGGCAGCGGGCTGCGAACCAGGCGAGCGGACGGGAGCGAGCCTTGGCTCACCACGGCAGGTTCCCTACGATCCCGCCCCCGCCGTCGTGTCACGGGCGGGACGAAGCGTGATGGGACCCCCCAATGCCCCCTGATGACCAGCGAGGAAGCCAGCACCGGCCCGGGCCGGCCGCCTCCACCGAGAAGCCGCCGCGGGCGAGTCTGATCGAACGGGCGCTCGTGGCTTGGACCCGGCTGTGCCTGCGGGCTCCCGCGGCCGTGCTGGCCCTCGCGATCGTGACTGCGGTCGCCTCGGGTCTGCTCGCCGAGCGCCACCTCGGCTACAAGGTCAGCCGGGTCGACCTGCTCGACCCCGAAAGCGAATACAACCGGCTCTGGATCGAATACATCTCGGAGTTCGGCGAGGACGATGATGCGGTGATCGTCGTGGAGGGCCCGTCACGCAACCGTGTCGTGCCCGTGCTCGGTGAGGTCTCGCAGGCGCTCGATTCAGACGGCTCGCTGTTTCACTCGGTGCTGCACGAGGTCGATCTCTCCAATATCCGCTCCAAGGGCCTGCACTACCTCCCACTCTCGGATCTCGAGTCGATCGACCGTTTCCTCGCCGCCTCGCAGCCGATTCTCGACGGCGGCTGGAGCCGGCTGAAGGTCGGCACCATGCTCGCGGGTCTCGCGGGCCGGATGGTCGTCGGCACACAGCAGGCTGCGGGGGAGGCGGGCGACACGCCGATTGCCGCGCTCGAGCGATACACCGAAGCCCTGCTCGCCAGCCTCACCTCGGCCGGCCGCCCCTCACCCGCTGCTGCCCCCGCCTGTTCGCCCTGGCCCGGCATGCCGGGCTCACTCGAGACCTTGGCCGACCTCTCCAGCCAGCACCTGCTCGCCAAGGACGGCACGCTCGGTTTCGTGCTCGTGCGGCTGGCCAAGGAAGCCGACGGCTTCACGGGAGCCTCCGAGGCCACCGACGAGCTTCGCCGGCTGATCGACCGGGTTTCCCTGCGGCATCCGGACGTCGAAGTGGGGCTGACCGGCCTGCCGGTGATGGAAGATGACGAGATGCGGGCGAGCAAGAACTCGATGGTGCAGGCGAGTGTGCTCTCGCTGCTGGCAGTCGCGATGGTGATCGTGACCGGCTTCGGCGGGGTCCGCCACGCGCTGCTTGCCAACGGTGTTTTGATGATCGGCATGGCCTGGGCCTTCGGCTGGGCCACCCTCTCGGTGGGGCACCTGAATATTCTCAGTGTGACCTTTACCGTGACGATGATCGGGGTGGGGATCGACTACGGCACCTACTACGTCGGGCGGTATCTGGAACTGCGTCGCCGCGGGCTCGACTGCGACGAGGCGTTGCTTGGCACGACTTCGCAGGTCGGGCCGGCGATTTCCACCGGTGCGGTGACCACGTCGATCGCCTTTTTTTCAGCGGCACTCACGAGCTTCGTGGGGGTTTCGGAGCTGGGCCTGATCGCCGGAGGCGGGATCCTCTTGTGCGCCGCCGCCGAGTTGCTCGTGCTGCCCGCGGCGGTGGCGATGGTCGATCGGGGCCGCTGGTTCCGCCGGGTGCCCGAGCCGGTGCCGGTCCACCGTTGGCTGCAGCCGGTGATGCGATTCCCGCGTTTTGCCGTACTCGCCTCGCTCTCGATGATGCTCGTCACCGCCTCGGGCATCCACGACCTGCACTACGACCACAACCTCCTCAACATGCAGCCGGAGGGGCTCGAGAGCGTGGAGCTGGAGAAGAAGCTCCTCGCCGAGTGTGATCAGAGCGTGTGGTATGCGCTCTCGATCGCCGACACCCGTGAGGATCTGCTGGCGATCAAGGAACGCTTCGAGGCGCTGCCGAGCGTAGAACGGGTCGACGAGATCGCCTCGCTGCTGCCGACCGACGAGGCCCTCAAGCGACCGGCGATCGAGCAGATTCAGGGGCGGCTGACCAGCCTGCCAGAGCGGCCGCCGGAGATTCCCGTGGACCGTATCGACGCCCTCGGGGAGACGCTCGCCTGGGCCCAGGCGGAGGCGTCGAAGAGGCCTGGCGGCCTGCGAACCGCCTGGCATCTCGAGCAGGTCCGCGACATCCTGCGGCGGATGGCCCCGGAGGAATGCTACCGAGCGTTGGCCGCCTTCCAGCAGGCCTCGGCGGGCGACCTGATCTCCCGACTGCACGCCCTCAAGGCGGTCTCCGATCCCGAGCCGCCGAGGCTCGAGGACCTGCCGGAGAGCCTCGTTGATCGCTTCGTGGGTTCGAGCGGGCGGCACCTGCTCAAGATCTACGGACGCGGCGACATCTGGAACTTCGACTCGCTCGAGCGGTTCGTCAGGCAGGTTCGCAGTGTCGACTCCCGGGCCACCGGCAATCCGCTGCAGGCCTACGAGGCTTCGCTGGAGATGAAGAGGAGCTACGAGCAGGCGGGGATCTATGCGATCAGCGTGATTCTGGTGGTGCTCTGGATCGACTTCCGCAGCATCATCCATTCCCTGCTCGCCGTGCTGCCGTTGATCGCGGGAATGCTGCAGACCCTGGGAATCATGGGCCTGGTGGGCATCCCCCTCAACCCCGCCAATCTGATCGGGATTCCGCTCGTCTTTGGAATTGCCGTCGACTACGGCGTGCACATCGTGCACGACGCCCTCGAGCGGGGCGGACCCTACTCGATCAGCGGCTCCACGGCCAATTCGGTACTCGTCGGCGCGCTGACGACGATTCTCGGCTTTGGGGCCCTGATGGTCGCCAGCCACCAGGGGCTCGAGAGCCTCGGGCGGGTGCTGACCCTCGGCGTGGCCAGCTGCACGTTCACGTCGCTGGTCCTGCTGCCGGCGGTGCTGCGGCTGCTTCCCTCGCAGGGGCCGCGAGGGGTTCCCGGGGAATCCGCAGACAGCGAGGAAACGGCCTTGTGACCGAACACGGCGGCGTGGTATTCCCCCGCCCCCCGGCTGTTGCCGCGGAACCACGCATGAGGCGGATACGATGAAACTTGGAACGCTTCGGGTGGCCCTTGTGATGGCCATCCTTCTGCCGGCCGCCGGCCGGCTCTCGGCAGCCGAGGCACGGCGTGTGATGAACATCGCCATGGAAGATCAGTTCCGCAAGCGGCATGAAACGGTCGCGATGCGGGGTGAGGTGGTGGCCCTGGTCTACGCCGAGCGGCGGGGGGCCGAGGCAAGTCGTGACCTCGGCCGAAGGCTGCATCTGCGGTTCCATCCCGAACACCACACGGCGGTGCCTGACGGCCGGACCGCGGGCGAGCCGGCGACGAATGTGCGGGTGATCGCGGTGGCCTGCCTGGGGGAGATTCCCCGGCCCTTCCACGGGATTGCCCGCAGCCGCTTCCGCAGCGACTCACCGAGCATGCCGGTCTGGCTCGACTTCGACGACACGATGCGGCGGAACTTCGGGCTCACCGCCGGCGTGCCCAATATCGCGGTGCTCGATGCGGCCGGCCGCCTCCACTCGGTCCACAAGGGAGCCTTCCGCGGCGATGAACTCGAGCAGCTTGCCGCTGCGATCAACGAGGCCTGTGCACTCCCGCGAGAGCCGAGAGCCGCGGCCGTCGACGACGGCAGGCTCGATCGCTGAGCCCGCTGCGCGTGCTACCGCATCCGTTCCTTGAGCCGCCGGCTGGCGTCGGCGAGCGTCTTTCGCTCCTGGGAAGTGAGCGACGACTCCCCGGAGCGGCTGATCTTTTCGAGGATCCGGTCGACGTCGGCCTTGAGCTTCTCGTATTCCGCGTCGTCGGTCCGGTCTCGGTCGTCCTGTCCCCGAAAGAGCCGCACATCGGGCCGGCGGCGAAACCATCCCCCGGCGGCCTCGCCGATGCGACGGGTGAGGTTCTCGAGCTGGCCGCCCTGCCATGCGTAGAGCAGGCCGAAGAGGGCGCCTCCGATGTGGGCCACATGGGCCACCCGCCCGCCGCCACCGGCGGCGCCCTGCAGGTCGGAGAAGAAATAGAGCAAACCGAAGGCCCAGGCGGGCACCGGCAGAATCCCGTAGATCAACACGGTCTGCCGGGGAAAATACCAGATGAACATCGCGATCACCGCGGCCACGCCGCCGCTGGCACCCACCAGCGTCGCCCGCATGCCCTCGATCCGCAGGCTGGCCAGCCAGGCCAGGCCCGCAATCACGATTGCGATCAGGTAAAACCGCACAAACCGCTCCCTGCCCAGCACCGCCTCGACCTCCCTGCCGAAGAAGAACAGGGCCAGCATGTTGACGAAGACATGCATCGGGCTGGTGGGGTCGTGCACGAAGCCGTAGGTCACCAGCTGCCACAGATCCCAGGGACGCTCGAAGAGGTTGCCCTTGAGCGCCAGGAATGCGGTGATCGGGATTTCTCCGGCGGCCACCAGATTGGCCACCCAGAGGCCGATGTTGACGATGATGATCGTCATCACCGCCGTCCACTCCGGGGCGAAGGAGGGCGTGTAGCGTTCGCGGTAGTAGCCCCGATCCTGAAATCCCATCTCTGGCGGCCCGTGAGCCTGCGGTCTCCTCGGCCGCGGCCTGCCCGCCGAACGGGTGTGCGACGCCGCGAATTCGTATCGTAGGCCGGGTGATGGTGCCGCGGCAACCGCCGTGTCCCGGCGACGCGGGGGGGCCGTCGGCCGCCCCTGCCGCCGCCGCGGGAGGTCTGGTACAACCGGGCCCATCGGCAGGCATTCAGGCCGCGATGGCGGCATACCGAGTCGTGGCATATCGAGGGTGGACAAGGTCATGGGGCTCAACGGATCGTTGAATCGCAAATTGCGGATGGGCATCGTGGGAGGCGGTCCGGGGTCATTCATCGGCCGGGTGCATGTCACCGCCGCGGTGCTGGACAATCGGGCGGAACTCGTCGCCGGGGCTTTTTCGAGCAGCCCGGAGCGTTCGCGGCAGGCCGCCGCCGACTACTTCGTCGATCCCTCGCGGGCCTACGGCTCCTACGAGGAGATGTTTGCCGCGGAAAAGGCCCGGCCCGAGGGCGACCGGATCGACTTCGTTTCGGTCACCACGCCCAACCACATGCACTTCCCCGTGGCCAAGGCGGCGGTCGAGGCCGGCTTTCACGTGGTCTGTGACAAGCCGCTGACGCTCACGCTCGCCGAGGCCGAAGAGCTTGCGGCAGCCGCCGAAGGGTCAGCCGGGGTGTTCGCCGTGACCCACAACTACACTGGCTACCCGCTGGTGCGGCAGGCCCGGGCGATGGCCCTGGCGGGTGAACTCGGCGAGGTCCAGGCGGTCCGGGCCGCATACATCCAGGGCTGGCTGCGGACCCGTCTGGAGACCGAGGGCCAGAAGCAGGCCTCGTGGCGAACCGATCCGGCCAAGAGCGGCGCCGCGGGTGCCTTCGGCGACATCGGCACCCATGCCTACAACCTCGGCCGCTTCATGACCGGCCTGCTGCCGGAGTCGATCTCGGCGAACCTGCGGATCTTCGAGCCCCCGCGGCCGCTCGACGACTACGGCCATGCGGTGATCCGTTATGCCGGCGGGGGCCTGGGCACGGTGACCGCCTCCCAGATCAGCCACGGCCGGGAGAACGACCTGCGGATCGAGATCGACGGCACCAAGGCCAGCCTGGAGTGGCACCAGGAAAACCCGAACCAGCTCTTCGTCCGCCGCAACGGCGAGCCGCACAAAATCTACACCCGCGACCCCAATGCCGGTTTTTTGAGCGACCTCGAGCGGGCCAGTTGCCGGCTGCCCGCCGGCCACCCCGAGGCGTTCTTCGAGGCGTTCGCCAATGTCTACGTGGCCGCATTCGACGCGATGGTCGCCGCGATCGCCGGGGAACCCTTCGAGCGGATCGACACGCTCTATCCCAACATCCGCGACGGGGTGGAAGGGATGTTCTTCATCGAGCAGGCGGTGGCCTCGAGCAGGGCCGACGGGGCCTGGCTGCCGCTGGCCCACCCGCTTGCCCGTCGGTAGCCCGAGGGAGGCCCGCCCCGATGCCGTCCCGCAACGTCGCCACGATCGTTTTCGACATCGAGAGCGTTGCCGACGGTGAATTGATCCAGCGGCTGCGGTATCCCGGCGAGCAGCTCTCGCCAGTCGAGGCGATCCGAAAATACAAGGACGAGCTGCTCGCCGAGCACGGCCGGGATTTCATCCCCCACACCTTCCAGCTGCCGATCTCGCTGGTGGTGGCCACCATCGGCCCGGACGAGCGGCTGGTGAACCTCTCGGCCCTCGACGAAGAGCAGTCGCGGCCCCATGAGATCGTGAGCCAGTTCTGGAAGGGCTGGGAACGGTATGGCAGGCCACGGCTGGTGAGCTTCAACGGCCGCGGCTTCGACCTGCCGCTCTTGGAGCTGGCCTGCTACCGCTATGGAATCCCGATCCCGGAATGGTTTGCCGAGAGCCGGCGAAGTTTCGAGCAGCCACGCAACCGCTTCAACACCCTCGCCCACCTCGACCTCCACGAGTGGTTGACCAACAGCGGGGCGGTGCGGTTCGCCGGGGGGCTTTCGCTGGCGGCCACGCTGATCGGCAAGCCGGGCAAGCAGGCGGTGGCCGGCCACATGGTGCAGGATCTCTGGGACGCCGGCCGACGGCAGGAGATCCACGACTACTGCCGCAGCGACGTGCTCGACACCTACTTCGTCTATCTCAGGAGCCGGGTGCTCGCCGGCGTGATCAGCCTCGAGGAGGAACAGGCGATCATCGACGACGCCAAGGCCTGGATCGAGGCTCATACCGCCGACTCGCCCGGGCTGGTGAACTACCTCGAGGCCTGGGGCGACTGGCAGAGCCCGTGGGGTGGGCCGTAGGCCGGTTTTTGCGGAATTGGCCTACGGTGTGTGGTATGATCCTGCCCGCTCCGGTGCAGGCGGCCCGGGCTGTTTCCGCCTGCGTCTGCCTCATCCAACCGGAGCCTTTTCATGTCTGAATCCAAGCGATGCATCGGCATCCTCACCAGTGGCGGAGACTGCCCGGGTCTCAACGCCGTGATCCGCGGCGTTGTGAAGACGGCAGTCCGTCTGGACTACGAATGCGTGGGTTTCCTGCGCGGCTACGAGGGGCTCATCGATCCGGTTAGCTACAAGCCGCTGAGCCGCAAGAACACCGCTGGCATCCTTACTCAGGGCGGGACCATCCTCGGCTCGACCAACAAGGGCCGATTCTCAGCCACGGTGGGTGAGGATCAGCGGTTGCAGATCGACCCGGCACTGCTCGAACAGGTGGCGACGACTGTGCGGCAGCTCGATCTCTGCGGGCTGGTTTGCGTGGGCGGCGACGGCTCATTGGCGATCGCCCAGCAGTTTCTCGAATACGGCATCCCGGTCGTGGGGGTGCCCAAAACGATTGACAACGACCTGGGAGCGACAGCCTTCACATTCGGATTCGACTCAGCCGTGGCGAGTGCAACTGATGCCCTCGATCGGCTCCACACGACGGCTGCCAGCCACCAGCGGGTGATGGTACTCGAAGTGATGGGTCGGCACGCGGGCTGGATCGCACTGCACGCCGGCATCGCCGGCGGGGCCGACGTGATTCTCCTGCCCGAGATCGAATGGAATTTTGAAAACGTCTGTCGCAAGGTGCTTCGCCGTGATGCCGCCGGCAAAAACTTCACGATCATCGTCGTTGCCGAAGGCGCCTCACTTCCCGAGGGGGGTGTCGTCTCAGCGGGCACCAACGGCCAGATGCAGCAGGTGCGGCTGGGGGGAATCGGTGAACTGGTTGCCGATGAGGTGGGACGTCGCCTGCATCGCGAGGTCCGCACCGTCGTGCTTGGCCATCTGCAACGTGGCGGCAATCCCACGACCTTCGACCGCGTCCTTGCCACGCAGTTCGGTGCCCACGCGGTGGGGCTGATCCATCACCGCCGTTTTGGCGAGATGGTCTGCTATCGGCCGCCCCATATCGAGAGCGTGCCGATTGCCGAGGCGATCGGCAGCCTTTCGCGGGTGGATGCCGAGGGTTCCGCCGTGAAGGCGGCCCGGGCCCTGGGGATCAGCTTCGGGGATTGCGCCGATCTGGTGAGCCCCTTCTCGCAGCCTGCGGATTCGCTCCCCACAGCGGCAACGAACTGAGTTGTGCTCGAAAGGCTGCCGTTGGCCCGAAAGCGAGCCGCTGTGGTCTTTGGTGCGGCCGGCTTTTTCACCGCCTGCTACGGGCTTTCGGGGTTGTCGGGGTCGTCGGCGTCGTCGGGGCTCGACTCGTTTTCATCATCAGTCGCGT
>Ga0180429_10003960_pt1 | contig 11933 bp, 7 predicted proteins | sample SS_ome_FD_132428 | JGI IMG/M metagenome (GOLD analysis project Ga0180429, IMG submission 132428) | Hypersaline lake sediment archaeal communities from the Salton Sea, California, USA - SS_1_S_1 metaG | ecosystem: Environmental > Aquatic > Non-marine Saline and Alkaline > Hypersaline > Sediment ... | reverse complement strand
CGATGGCGTTGAGGACGCCCTTCGTGAAATCAGGCGAGCCATGTTCTCGTCAGCCATAGGAAGAGCCCGAAAACGAGCACGAGACGAGCCCGTAAGCGACAAAGAGATCGCATCGGAAGTATCCGCTGCAAGAAAAGCGCGCCGATGAATTCTATCGTCCTCGACACGAACGTCCTCATCTCCGGGATGATCAATGCCCGAGGCGCCCCGGGGCAGATTCTTGACCTCGTGCGAGGAAGCGTCATTGAATTGGTTGTGGATGATCGAATTCTCGACGAGTATGTTTTCGTTCTCAGAAGAGCTCGCTTCAGGCGGTACTTCGCGGAGGCTGAATGTGAAGACATCATCGGCTACCTCGAGAACAACGAGGACCGGCCCTATGACATGCTGCTGTAGCCGGAGACCGGTTCCGCGTTCGCTCCTTTCTCCTCCACCGCGCACGGGTACGGAATTTCGGCCTTGATCGCCCCGCCCTCCACCGCTTCCCTCTCTTCGGAAACATGCGGGATCTATTCGTGGAAGGTGTCCTCGCCGGGTTGCGGCTCGATGGCCCGGGGGAGAGCGGACTCTTCGATCAGCGCATGCTCCACTTCCCGGAAATCCGGACCCTGGCCCGGGGGGACAAAAAGGACGTGATCGCCTCGATCGCCGAGCAGATTCTCGCCCACGAGCCTCCCGACGAATTGCCCCGGCGCCTCCCCGTGGCGGAGGAGATCGGGTCATCCGAGATTCGCGTCGATCTCGGCCCCCCCTCCGGCTCCGCGCTCTGGAGCGAACCCCTGTCCCTGACCTTTCCCTACCTGTTCTGGGACAAGGAATCCCTCGCCGTCGCGTTCGTCCCCGCCCTCGATATCGAGGTCGTATCCCGCGAGGCCCAATCGCTCGAACTCGCGCTGGAGGAGCAGATCCTCGCCACCCTGGCACGCTGGCGCATCCGGCACGACCTCTTCGAGATCGCCCTGCTCCAACGCCACCGGGAGCTCGTGATGGAGCGATTCCTCTGGAATATCTATCCCCTCTCGCCCAAGGAGCGCCACGTCCGGGACGAGGGCGACGAGGAGGCCACGACGCGGGTTCTCGCCGAGATCGCGGAGGTCATCGAGCCCGATTCGAGCGAGGCGACCCAGGCGATCGAGCGTTCCGGCGAAACGCGACGGCTCGCGCGCATCCTCGCCCGCCCGCGCTCCGCCGGCAGCGTGCTCCTCGTGGGTGAGCCGGGAGTCGGCAAGTCCCACATCGCGCGACACGTGGCGACGCGAAAGAACCAACTCGGACTCGCCGGGCGCAGCTTCTATCGCACGAGCGGAAGCCGCATCATCGCGGGCATGACCGGCTTCGGTGAATGGCAGGAGCGCTGCCAGGCCATGATTCGGGAGGCGGGCGAACAGAACGCGATCCTCCTCTTCGGAAACCTGCTCGAGTTGATGAACGTCGGTCAGTATTCCGGCAACAGCGAAAGCGTCGCCTCGTTTTTCCGGCCCGCCCTCGTCCGCGGCGACCTCGTCGCGGTAGCCGAGTGCACTCCCGCCGAACTCGCCGTGATCGAGCAGCGGGATCCCCGTATTCTCGAGGCCTTCCGCCAGGTCCGCATCGAGCCACCCGACGAGGAAGCGGCCTTCGCCATGGCGCGGTCGGTGAGCCGTCTCCCCTACCGCGGGAGGGGAAATCCACCCGATCTCGACGATACCGGGATCCGCCGAGCGCTGGCCCTGCACCGCCGCTACGCGGGATATTCGGCTCTCCCCGGTCGCCTCATCCGCTTCCTCGACCGGCTCCGTCAACGGGGTGGAACGGAATCGATTCGTCCGGACCAGATCGACTCCGCTTTCATCGCCGAAACCGGCCTGCCCCCGTTCCTTCTCGACGAGAACGCCCCCTTCGACACGGAGGCGATCGAGTCGTGGTTCCGGAAGAGAGTCATCGGACAGGATGGAGCGATCGCACCGGTGGTCGACACGATCGCCGGGATCCGTGCCCGCCTGACACGGCCGGGCAAACCGCTCGGGTCCTTCCTTTTCATCGGGCCCACCGGCGTGGGGAAGACCGAGTTGGCGCGTACCCTGGCCGAGTTCTTCTACGGATCACGCGAGCGGATGATTCGACTCGACATGAGCGAGTATGCGGCTCCGGGCAGCGGAACCCGGCTGATCGCGGCTTCCTCCACCGACTCCGAAGGACTCCTCACGGCGCGGCTGCGCGACGAACCCTTCTCCCTCGTTCTCCTCGACGAGTTCGAGAAGGCCGACGATTCCGTCTACGACCTCTTCCTCCAGGTGCTGGGCGAGGCGCGGTTGACGGATGGAGCCGGGCGCCTCGCCGACTTCTCGAATGCCCTGATCGTCCTCACGTCGAACCTGGGTGCGGCAGACTACCGGGCCGGTGCAACCGGGTTTCACGACCCCACCCGCTCCCCCGGCGGGCACGCCCGCGAGCATTTCACCGAGGCGGTGAAGAAGCGGTTCCGCCCCGAATTCTTCAATCGCATCGACCGGATCATTCCTTTCCTTCCCCTCGGCGAAGACCCGGTGCGGCTCATCGTCCAGCGAGAGGTGTCCGGACTGGACCGGCGGGATGGATTTCGCGCCCGCGAACTGGCTCTCGTCGCGGACGACATGGCCGGCGAGCTGGGAGCGGCCGGCTACGATCCCCGATACGGCGCGCGACCGCTCAAGCGGGCGATCGAGGACCGGCTCATACGGCCGCTCGGTCAGTTTCTCGCCGCGCACCCCGCGGTCCGCAAGGGCCTCCTCGTGGTTCGTCCTGCGCCCGAAGGCGGCGAGCCCGAGATCGTCTTCGAGGGATCGGGGGAAACTTCCGGTGACGCCTCCGGCGAAGTGCGCTCCCGCGAGACGCTCTCGGTGGTCTCCGGGGTGCGTCGTCTCTACCAGACCCTGGCCGGCTGCAGTCTCTTCAGCGAACTGCAGAGCGAACGGCTCCGGTTGCAGCGGCAATCCGAAATTCGTTCCCTGGCGGCCACGATGCTGCCCGAAGACTTCGCCCGGCTCACCCGGCTCACCGGTCTCGTGAGCCAGGTCGAAAGAGATCACGAACGCTCTCTCCAGGCCGAGGAACGGCTCATCCTCGCGATGATCGGCGATGTCTCCCACGACACGGTTTCGGATGCGATCGCCGATGCACCGGCTCCGGAGGAAGCGACGGCCACCCTCGTCGAGATCTTCGCTGCGATGCGCAATCCGGCCCCCCGGGCGGTTCTCGTTCTCACGGCGGACAGCTCCGCCCACCTCTTCGCGATGGCCGGGCTCTATCGCGACGCGGGATGTGAGGCCGGCCTGCGTCCCCTCGCCGGTTTCTATCGTCGCACACCGCGGCCGGAGGAGCGGCATCCCTCCGACTCGGATCGCTGGCTTCCCGCGCTCTGCACGACGGACGAAGAGTGGGAGGAACTCGTGGAAGGGCGCCTCGGCGGTGTAGCCGCCATCGCCCTCGAGTATCCGGGTGAACGCGGCGCTCTCCTGCTCGAGAAGGAGGCCGGCCTGCACGTCGTGATCGACGAAAACGGAAACCGCCGCAATCTCATCGTCGACGTCCATTGCGACGCGGAGTTCACCATTCAGCAGGGTTATCTGTCAGGGCGAACCCTGTTGCGTCGCGACTACACCCAGCTCCCGGTCCGCCGCCAGTGGGAGACCGCTCCCGACAGCGAAAAAATGAAGGACACGATCCTCGGTTCCTCCCTTCGCTCGCCCTTCCCGCCTGGCCACCTTTCCCCCGCCACGCTCGCCCGGCTCTGGCAGCTCACTCTGGATCGCCGGGTCCTCGCCGCGCTCGATTCATGAGTCTTCCCCTCTCCATCCCGGTTCTCTCGGAGAAGATCAGTGCCCCCGACGGAGGAAAGGTCTACGTGGTCCAGCCGGCGCTTCCCCTCGGGGGAAGCGGAAGCCGCCACGGGTTCGTCGCCGAGAATCGCAGGGAGGATTACGCCCTCGATCAACTGACCCGTGATCTGCGTCGTCATCTCAACGATGCGGCCAAGAGTCCGCGCCACGACGAACTGGCACGTTGGAGCTTCGATCCCGGACCGCAATTGAGCCGCCTGACACTCCAGTTTGCCCTGCGGAAGCAAACGATCGAAGGCGATTTCACCTTCATCGTGTTCGAAGCCTTCGATCGAAGGATCGCACTCTGTCCCCGCCTCGATGACCTCGCCTTCGACATTCCCCGGGGCAGTTCCCTCAAGGAACGGGCCGACGCGGCCCTCCGCGGCCACTTCCGGCGACTCGAGAAGGCGATGGGCCGCATTGATCCGGAGCCGTTCCTCACGAAGGGAACGGTCCAGCTCTCCTCGATCGAACTCACCATTCGAACGCGTCAGGTCTTTCGTCCTCCGAACGCGAATCCTTTCGCGGCGATCGGGGGAGGCGGCGAGTTGTCAGGCTCGGAGGAACTCGAGAAAGTGGGCCGCTGCCTCAACCGGCTCTACCCGGCACGGCTCGCCCGCGCCGTACTGCGCGAGGACCAGGTGGACTACCTCACCGCACACTTCGCGCCCGGGCGGCACGGGCCCGCGCCGCTGCTCCTCGTGGGACCGCACCAGGTGGGAAAAACGGCGATCATTCACGAGTTCCTCCACCGCAGGCTCGCCGCCGACGAGAAACCGAAGCCCATGGTCTGGCTCCTTTCCCCGCAGCGTCTCATTTCGGGAATGATCTACGTCGGTCAGTGGCAGGACCGGGTCCACGCGATTCTTCGTCATGCGGTGAAGGAAGGTCTCATCCTCTACTTCGACGACCTACCCGGCCTCTTCGAGGCGGGCCGGTCCGCCAATTCCGATCTCACGGTGGGCCAGGTCCTGAAGCCCTACCTGGAGAAGGGCGCGCTCCGTGTTCTCGCCGAGATCGCTCCCGAGGCCTGGCGCCGGCTGCGGGAGATCGACCGCGGTTTCGCCGATTTCTTTGAGACCGTGGTCATTCGTGAACCGTCCGACGAGGAAACCGTCCGCATTCTCATCCGGACGATGCAGCGCCTCGAGGGAGCTTCCCCCGGCCTCACCCTGTCCCCCGATACCCTCTCGACGGTGTTCGACCTGCAGAACCGCTTTGCCCGGGGGCGGGCTTTTCCCGGCAAGGCCGTCGATCTCCTCGAACAGGTGGCCCGCGGCGGGAACGACTCCGCACCGGAGGCGCGCTATCTCGGCCGCGATGATGTGCTGACCTATTTCCAGGGCAAGACCGGCATCGCACCCGCCTTCCTTCATCCGGGTGTAAAAGTCGAGCGCAACGACATCCGGAGTTTCTTCTCCGATCGGATCATGGGGCAGGACGATGCCGTCGATGCGATGACCGATCTCGCCCTGCGGTGTATCTCGCAGGTCAACGAACCGGGAAAACCTCTCGGATCCCTCCTCTTTCTCGGACCGACCGGCGTCGGCAAGACGGAGTGCGCCAAGGCTCTCGGGGAGTACTTCTTCGGAAGCGCGGAACGGCTCGCCCGTTTCGACATGAACGAATTCGGGGGCCCGGACGCGGTCCATCGGCTGATCGGGACGCGTCACCGTCCCAGCGGACTCCTCACCGGCAAGGTGCGACGCCATCCCTTTTCGGTCGTGTTGCTGGACGAGATCGAGAAGGCTCACCCCGCCGTATTCGACCTCCTCCTTCAACTCCTCGGAGACGGAAGGTTGACCGATGCCTCCGGCGAAACGACCGACTTCGGAAACTGTATCGTGGTCATGACCTCCAACCTCGGGGCACGTGCGGCCCGCCATCAGCTCGGCTTCGGTGGCGGCGAATCCGACGAGACCGCGGTCTACCGAAGCGCGGCGGAGAAGTTCTTCCGGCCGGAACTCTTCAACCGCTTCGACCATATCGTGGCCTTCCTGGAGTTGAGCCGCGAAGAAATCGAGAAGCTCGTCACCGTGATGTGCGACAAGGCGCTGGCCCGGGCCGGACTGGTCGAACGCCGGCTCTCCCTCACGCTCGGGCGAGACGTGCACCGGGTCCTCGGGGAACTGGGATTCCGCCCCGATTACGGCGCGCGCGCACTGCGACGGGCCGTCGAGGAATTCCTCGTCGAACCGGTCGCGCTCGAACTGGCCCGCCTCCCCGCGGGACGTCCGGCCACCGCCCATTGTCATGTCGACAAGGCCGGGAAACTCGCCTTTCGCATCGAGAATCTCACCTCGACTCCTCCGAATGGGTGGCGCCTGATCCCCCTTCGCGCCGACTCGGCGGGCGAATTCGCCGAAGGCGTGAACTCCTTTCTCGATCGCGCTTCCGGCCGGCTGGACGAATTGCGTGGGGCGGCCGGCCCCGACGGAACGATCGATCCTCTCGATCCGGGCAGAGCCCTCTATTTCGCCCTGAGGGAAGATCTCGTGACGATCCGGAGAATGCGCGACTACCTGCTCTCGGTGGCGGAGACAGAGCGCAAGGCCGCGCTTCAGAGCCGGGGCACTCCCCCACCCTCGGTCCGGCCGCATCACCTCCGCTACGTTCCGAACTGGAAAGGAGAGACGTTTCTCGAGGGCCTCTTCGCCGCGACCAGCCCCGCCTCCCATTTCGCGGAGATCCGCGAGTCGGAGGTAATCCTCGACAAGCTCTCCCAGACCGCCTTCGAATTGCTCGCCCGGATCGTGACCCTGGAACAATCTCTGGCCACCCCGGAATCGGAAGCAGTAGTGATCGTGTCAGGATCTCCCGACGAATCGGGAGACGGAAGGCTGCTCCTCGCCGCCCTGCACGACTGGCTGGGGGGATCCCCCCGGATGTCTTCTCACCTGAGCATCCGCGATTCTCGCACCGGCCGGCTCGACACGAGTGCCCAGCCCTCGCTTCCCTTCCTCGCACCCGGCGCGGAAGCAGTTCTCCACGCCAGCGGCCCGGCCCTCTCCGTTTTCCTCGCCCCGTTCGCGGGAACACACCTCTCCCTCGGACGCGACGGTTCGATCGCACAGTCACGCCTGTTCGTATTTCCCTCGATTCCCGGCAAGTCGGCCGAGGACCAACACGTGTCCGCGATCGAGAAAGCACGGGTCGCCGGCCTTCCCCCCACCCGCAGCTGCCGTTCGGATTCCCACGTTCTCGACCTCGCGCAGGGAGCCATTCTCTCCACCGACAGAGACCGTGTCTGGGAACGGATCGCCCCGCATCTCCCCGCCCCTCCCGAGCTGGCCGCATTCCTCGAATCCCCACCACCTGACTGACCCATGGATCGCGCCTCACTCCTCACCCGCCGGGGAATAGTCGCGGTGGGCGCCACCCTCACCGTTGTTTCATCGGCGAGCCTGCTCACGATTCTCATCCCGATCCGCTCCGGACAGGTCGATCTCGTCCGTCTCGGACTGGCCGGAGGGATCGACCGTCCTTCCCTCGCGCTCGACCTGATCAAGGCTCTCCTCTCTCTGTCCCTCACGGGAACCGTGACCGGGTTCTCCCTCCTCCTCATCGCCCGTTTCATCCGGCCCGAGTAAATGGCTTCCGTCTACCGATTCCCCCTGTGCGCTTGGCAGAACGGCGAAGGCGCCGTCACCGTCCGGATCGCCGATGACGGCTACGAGAATCTCTGCGTCACGGCCCCGACACGCAGAGAGGCGGAGCGACAGATCGTCGAGCACATCCAACACCTCGCCAAGACAGGATCATGGAAGCTCTTCGAGCCCGATTTCTTCGATGCCGAACTGCGGGTCGTGAAATTCTCGGTCATGCCGGAGTACGAACAGAACGGACGCACCTTTCCCGTCACCTCGACTCTGCCATTCCGGATTCCGTGCGTAATCGGGAAACGCGAACACGGTACTCCGATCGCCTTTCTGCCATCGCTCGGCATCTTTTTCGACTACCACGATCCGCAGAGCTTCGAGAGAATCGCGATTCACCTCGCCCAGCGCAGGCTCTCGGGACTGAGCCCCGCCGAATTGACGCGCCACCTGTCTCCGTCCCAGATCGTTCTCGACACCCTCTCCGTCACCGTGCGCGAAACGGCGAGCCACACCCGTCCCGACCAGGCCCTTCGCCCGCTCAGTGATGTCGCCGAGCATCTCGGTGCGCCGCGTTTCCGCCGAATCGCCCGGACGTGGGAGCGCGACGAGGCGGTCGCCAACGTGACCGGCCTACTCCGCCGCAGCGAGGGGCACGTCTGTCTCGTCGGCCCATCGGGATGCGGAAAGACCTCCGTGCTGGTCGAGGCCGTTCGACGGATCGAGAGAAGCTCCCACGGTGGCGGGGAACGTCGCCTCTTCTGGCAGACGAGCGGATCGCGGATCATCGCCGGCATGAAATGGCTGGGTGAATGGGAGGAACGACTGGAGGAAACCATCCGCCAGGCCGGCCGCATCGGAGGCGTGCTCTGCGTCGAGAATCTCGCCGAGATCCTGCGGCTCGGAGGTGATCGGCCGGAGTCCAGCGTCGGGGCCTTTCTCGTTCCCTTTCTCCAATACCGGGAACTGCGGCTCGTCGTCGAAGCAACCCCGGAGGAATTCGCGGCCTGCGAACGCGCTCTCCCCGCCCTCGCCGACCAGCTCCAGGTCGTGAAGCTCGATCCGTTCACACCGGAACAGGGGAGGACCATCCTCCGGCGCGCCGCCGAGGCCCACGACCGGAACGACCCGGTCGCCTTTCCTCTCGCTTCCGCCGACCGGGCCCACTCCCTCTTTCACCGGTTTCTTCCCTACGCCGCTTTTCCGGGGCAGGCCGTCCAGTTTCTCGCGGGAGTGGTCGAGGACTCGCTCGACGAGGGACGGACGGAGGTGGGTCCGCGGGAGGTCGAGGATGCCTTCTCCCGCCACACCGGTCTGCCCTCCTGGTTGACCCGACTGGACGAGACCTTCGACCAGGCCGGGCTTCTCACTCACCTGCGAGACCGGGTGCGGCAACAGGACGCCGCCGTGGACCGGGTCGCCCGCCTCGTGGCGAAGTTCTGCGCCGGCCTGAACGACCCGGCCCGGCCCATCGGTGTCCTTCTCTTCTGCGGCCCCACCGGCGTCGGCAAGACCCAGATGGTCCGGTCACTGGCCGACTATCTCTTTCCCGGCCGGCCCGAGAAGGACCGGGTCGTCAGGCTCGACATGAGCGAGTACGCGGGGCCCGATGCGCCCGAACGTCTTCTCGGAACGATCGGGGGACAACCCTCCTCGCTCGTGCGACACCTGCGAGGTCAACCCTTTTCAATCGTCCTTCTCGACGAGATCGAGAAGGCGAGCCAGGAAGTCTTCGACGTCTTTCTCAGTATCTTCGAGGAGGGCCGTCTCACCGATCCGCTCGGACGGGTCACCTCGTTTCGCAGCAGCCTGATCGTGATGACCTCGAATCTCGGGGCAGGATCCAGCGGCGCGGCCGGTTTCGCGACTCCGGAACATCGCGAGAACGCGGCCGGACGCGTCGACAGAAGCGCGGTGACGAACTTCTTCCGGCCCGAATTCTTCAACCGGCTCGATCAGGTCGTCTACTTCGAACCACTCGGTCGCGAGGCGATCGAAGCGATTGCGCGGAAGGAAGTCGCCGAACTCGAGGAACGCGAGGGGCTGCGCGAACGAGGTCTCCGGCTCGAGATCGACGATGCCCTCGTGGCCCGGGTCGCCGAGGTGGGATTCGACCCGGTATACGGGGCCCGCCCCCTGCAGCGCGCCGTCGAGGAATGGCTCGCTCTTCCCCTGGCGCGCTGGTTGTCCGATCATCCGGTCACCAACACGCGAATCCTCGCGACTTGGGATCCCGGGGAGCAGCGGGTCGAGTTCGCGGGGTAGCCCGGAACCGAACCGTCGCCCCCTTCACTCTCCGGCCGCAAACTCCTGCTCCCATCGCCGAACCAGGGCTTCCGCTTCCGGACTTCCCTCGTCCGGTGCCCACGGGGCAAAACTCTTGTCGGAGTCGTCGTAAGGTCCCCTCTTGACCTCGAGAATGAGGGTGTCGGGAGCAAGGGCGAACAGGGTATGCCAGACCCCCGGTTCGATGTCGATCAATCCGCCCGCCTCGAGACGGTGTCGCGAGGTGGGATGGCCGTCTTCGCCGAAGATCACGAAGCCGATCGCTCCCTCCAGGGTCAGGATCGTCTCGGATGCGGAGTCCAGCGGGTGCAGATGCGGACGAACGTAGGTGCCCGGCTGGAGAAAATTCACCATCCTCTGCACCAGCGCATCCTGGCGGCGATGGATGGGGAGGAGCATGCGCCGCCTCGGACTCTCCCGGGATTGCCGCAGACCGGCTTCCCGCAGATCCGGGGAGAGCGTGAAGACCTCTCCCTCGGGATTCGACAGCGCCAACTTCATCGCCCATCCACTGCCTTCGGTCCGGGCCGAACCCGTGTCGCGTTGCGCGTCCGTCAGCCTTTGCCTTTCCCTTTTCCCTTCTCGGCGCTTTTCTCCGAACCCTTCCCGGTCCCTTTCTCCGCGTCCGCCTTGGCGGCCCCTTTTTCCGAACCTTTTTCCGAACCTTTTTCCGAACCCTTTTCGCCCCCGGGTGCGGATCCTTCCGGAACGGGTTCTCCCTCGGGCTCGGCGGGAGCCGGGGGAGGCGCCATCTCGGGCCGGACCGCGAACTTGCTGAAGGCTTCGGGCATATTCGCGTCCGGGTAGAGCTTGCTGAACGCGTAGGCCACCCCCTGCATCTGCTTCTTGGCCCGGTTCTCGCCCTCCGCATCGACACCCGGCTCATCCTTCTGGATCACCATGGCGGAACCCATCGCCTGCTTCGCGAGGAACGGTTCGTTGGCGTGCGTGAGCGTGAAGACCCGGTAGTAGTCGAGAAGGGCCTTGTCTTTCTCGCCCTTGGCGTCGTAGACCTTCGCCCGGAGATACGCGATCTGGATCGCCTCCGACGAGGGCATCGGTTTGAAGGGCGGGCTCGGCAGCATCTCCTCCGACCCGGTCACCGGCAGCTGGTAGGGTTCCAGGGCGGTTTCCAGCGCCCCCATGTCCTCGCTCCCGAGGAGAGCCCACAACTTGAGGAACGCCATCCGCTCGCTGTAGGGCTGCCCGAGCTTCGTCTCGGCCGACTTGCCGGCCGGGGTTCCCATCACCTGCGCCAGCTCCTGGAACCGCCCCGCCCGCCGAAGGCTCTCCATCTGGTAGAAGATGGCCTCGGAGGCGAAGTTCTGCGGGATGCCGAGAAGGATCGCGTAGTTCCGCGCCACCCCGCCAAAAGCCTGGGCCGCGGCCCGGTAGTCTCCTGCGGAAAAGAGGGCCCGTGCCTGAGAGAGAGCCTCGCTCCGGTCATCGAGCCGGATCGCCTTGTCGAGGCCGCTTCCTCGGATCTTCGTGAACTCGATGAAGTCGCCGCGACTCGTCTCGCTCGTCGAGAAGGTGATCCCGTTTTCGTTCGATCCCTGGATGAACCCCTGGGGATTTCCTCCCTGGGTCAGACCGATCACCGCGGGCGTGCTCTGCACCTGCGCATGGGTCGTTCCGCCACCGACCACCGCCAGGGCGAGGGAGAAAAGTAAAACCTGTTCTTTCATCGTTTCAGAATTCGTTTGGTGCCGTCAGGGGCATGATCATTCGCTGTCCCCGTCGATGCCGAGTTCGACTTCCACCGCCTGCTGATCCTCGGGCGTGATCGCGAGCTCGGTGCGCAATTCGACGATATCGCGGCGGAGGCGGCGCAGAGCACCGGAGGGCGCGTCCTCGTCGGTCAGGGCCTGCCACATGTAGAGATACTTGGTGTAGAGACGATACAGGGCGATTTCCCGCTCCCTCTTCGCAGCCTGTTCCTCCGCCGACCCTTCCGGCATGGCCTGGATATCGGAGAGACTGTTGCCGACATACTTCTCCCAGGCCTGCGTGACCCAGTCGATATACTTGCCGTAGGTGGAGACCACGGAAAGGTAGGCGCGATTCGCTCCGACGGGGTCGTCGAGTTCGTCCAGGGTGAGTCCGAGGAGGAAGCCCGCCTCGGCACGCTTCTCCCGTTCCCCGCGGAACCAGTTCTTCTCCTTGTTGATCGTGAGAAGGGCTTCGCTCGCATCCCGCCATTCCTCCTGGT
>Ga0180429_10003959_pt1 | contig 11933 bp, 7 predicted proteins | sample SS_ome_FD_132428 | JGI IMG/M metagenome (GOLD analysis project Ga0180429, IMG submission 132428) | Hypersaline lake sediment archaeal communities from the Salton Sea, California, USA - SS_1_S_1 metaG | ecosystem: Environmental > Aquatic > Non-marine Saline and Alkaline > Hypersaline > Sediment ... | reverse complement strand
GGCCGTGCAGCAGCCGCTGACGCCGGAGGTGGTGGGGGGCGACTTCCGCTGCTACACCGAAGAGGACGGCACGTACGAGGTGGGCCAGGCCGACCCTTCGCAGGTGAGCCTCACCTTTCCCGCCGACCCGCTGGAGCGCGTGGTGCGCGTGCGTCACTACCGCCGCAAGACGGACCCGCGGCACCGCGGCGCGGTGACGGCCGCGGCCAACGGGGAGCCCCTGCGGCCGCAGCTGATGTCGGAGGGCGAACTCACCGACGACATCTGCGTGGTGATGGAGATGTCGCACCGCAACGACTCGGTGGACGACGTGCTCCTGTCCACGCGGCTCAGCGCCGGCGAGCCGACCGAGGTCGTAGTGCGGCGCGGACCCGGCATTCAGGCGGTGTACGAGAGCGAGATCGGGGGTGTGGACCTGCGGCGGCGGGCCGGCAACCGGCGCGACGTGGTGGTGTGGTCGAGCCACAACCTTCGGGCCCCGGTGCTGGAGCTGGACCTGTTCAGCGGGGCCGTGCACCGGTTCACGGCGTACGACCGCGTCGAGCCGGCCGTGTGGGAGCTGCCCATGGCATGGTTCAAGTCGTGCGGCATCTCCAAGTACGACTACTGCAACTTCCTGGAGGACTTCGCGGTGGTGGCCAACGGCCCCGAGCGCGTGGAGCTGTACTTCCGCGGCGTCAACGCCAACGGCCGCGCCCAGTCCGAGACCTGGCTGGCCGTGCCGTTTGACCACCCGCGGGCGCGGCTGGAGGTGCGCATGCGCATGGAGGTGTTGAAGCAGTGGGACCACGCCAACGTCGAGTTCTCCGACATCTTTCCCTATCCGTCGCGCCTGCCGGAGACGTGGGTCCACGACGCCGTCCTCTTCCTGCAGCGCCACTGCGGGGCCGTCATCTACACCCAGCGGCCGGACAAGTCCGCGCACTGGGGCAGCGGCGAGGGAGAGCCGGACGCCGACCTGTTCTACGGCCTGTACGCCGCCGACTGCGGCAATGTGCTCACCTACATGCGGAACCGCACCGAGGGCGCGCACCCCTTCCATTACTCGGTGTGCGGCAACTACATAGACATTCACGCCAACATGGACCCGGGCCCCGTCCCGGTGCCGGCGGGCAAGGTGTTCGAGGTGGAGTACGCCTGCGAGCTGGCCGGTGACGGGCAGATGTCGGCGGACGCGGTGCGGCGGATCGGCGAGCGCTCGCTGGAGGCGGGAGAGCTGGTAGTCGAGTAGGCCTCGACGCGACCGCCGGGGCGCCTCTGGCCGCCGTCGTCGGGCGGTCGTCACCGCGGTGTCGATTGGCCGTATATTTGTCTTGTTTGCGTCCCCGTCCGGGACTACCTTGTCCGGCCGGTACTGCGGCAGGTGCTGGCGATGGGCTCCCACCCGCGCCGACGCCGTCGGTCTCCCCTGGCCATCCGCATACTGCGGTAGCGTCACTCCCTGTTTGTGCTCATCTCTCCCCGCCAGGAGCGTGCCATGCGCTTCGTGGCGGACGTGCACCTGCACTCCCGCTACTCCCGCGCCACCAGCCGGGATCTGACCTCGGAGAATCTCCACAAGTGGGCCGCCCTCAAGGGCGTCCACGTGGTTGGCACGGGCGACTTCACCCATCCCGAGTGGTTTGCCGAGCTGCAGGAGAAGCTGGAGCCGGCCGGCGACGGCCTGTACCAGTTGAAGCCCGCTCTGCGCGACGCGGTCGAGGCCGAGCTGCCCGAAGCGTGCCGCCAGCCGGTGCGCTTCGTCCTGTCGGTGGAGATCAGCTCCATCTACAAGAAGGGCGAGCGCACGCGGAAGGTGCACAACGTCATCCTGATGCCGGACCTGGGCGCTGCCGAGGCTCTCAATCAGCACCTGGGCGCCATCGGCAACATCAAGTCCGACGGCCGGCCCATCCTGGGGCTGGACAGCCGCGCCCTGCTGGAGATCAGCCTGGAGGTGTGCCCGAACGTCCTCTTCATTCCGGCCCACATCTGGACGCCCCACTTCGCCGTGCTGGGGGCCAGCTCCGGCTTCGAGACCCTGGACGAGTGCTACGAAGACCTGCTGCCCCACATCCCGGCGGTGGAGACGGGGCTGTCGTCGGATCCGGCCATGAACAGCCGCCTGTCGGCGCTGGACGGCTTTGCCGTGATCTCCAACTCGGACGCGCACTCGCTCCGCAAGCTGGCCCGCGAGGCCACCTGCTTCGACACCGAGATGTCCTACTCAGGGATGCTGGAGGCGCTGCGCAGCCGCGACCCGGCGCGCCTGACCGGCACCCTGGAGTTCTACCCCGAGGAGGGGAAGTACCACCTCGACGGCCACCGCAAGTGCGGCGTGTGCTGGAAGCCGGCCCAGACCCTGGCGGCCGACGGGCGCTGCCCGGAGTGCGGCCGCAAGCTCACCGTGGGCGTGCTGCACCGGGTGGAGAAGCTGGCCGACCGGGCCGAGGGTGAGGGGCCGGCCGTGCAGCGGCCCTTCGAGTACCTGATTCCGCTGGAGGAGATCATCGGCTCGGCCCTGGGGGTGGGGCCGGCCACCAAGACGGTGGCCCGCACGTACGAACCCCTGCTGGCCCGCATCGGGCCGGAGCTGGAGGTGCTGCGCCACGCGTCCATCGACGAGATCGCCCGGCACAGCGACCACCTGGTGGCCGAAGGCGTACGCCGCATGCGCACCGGCGAGGTGCACATTGCCCCGGGCTTCGACGGCGAGTTCGGGAAGGTCGAGGTGTTCACGCCGGAGGAGCGGGAACGGCTGGAGAGTCAGGAGCGCCTTTTCGATCTGCCGGCCCACCCGGTTCTGAGCGACGACGCGGCGGCGCAGGAGCTGGCGGTCATGGGCGACGCCGCGGTGCTGGAGGCGGCGGTCACGGTGGAGGGGATGGCCGCGGACCCGGCCAAGGTGGAGGGATTGCTCGCGGCGGCCGAGCCCGACACCGAGCCGGGCAGCGACGACGGACTGGACGCCGAGCAGCGGCGGGCGGTGACGGCCAAGGGCGGTCCCCTGGCCGTGGTGGCCGGGCCGGGTTCTGGCAAGACGCGCACCCTCACACACCGCATCGCCCACCTGATCGACGAGCGCGGCGCCGACCCGGAGCGCATTGCCGCCGTGACCTTCACCAACAAGGCGGCCGACGAGGTGAGGGAGCGCCTGGTGGCCATGCTGGGCCGCGACGCGGCCTCGCGGGTGACGGTGGCCACTTTCCACCGCCTGGCCCTGGACCTGATGCGCAGCTGCAGCGACCTGGCCCCCCGCACGGTGCTGGATCAGCACGAGGCGCGCAATGTGCTGGAGGCCGTGCTGGCCGAGGAGGAGCTGTCCCTGGCGCCGGCGGCCACGCAGGAGGCGATCTCGCGCCTGAAGGCCAACGCCGCCCTGCCCGGGGACGTGGAGGACGAGTCTCTGCGGGCGGCGTACCGCGCCTATCTGGGCCGGCTGGCCGCGTACGGAGCCTGCGACTACGACGGCATCCTGCTGAGCTTCCTGCGCCTGATGGAGCGCAGCCCCGAGGTGCTGGCGGCGGTGCGGACCAAGGTCGAGCACCTGCTGGTGGACGAGTTCCAGGACGTGAACCTGGTGCAGTACCGCCTGGTGAAGCTGATGGCCTCGGGCAGCGGCCTGTTTGTGATCGGCGACCCGGACCAGGCCATCTACGGCTTTCGCGGCGCCAGCCCGGCGTACTTCGAGCAGCTGGCGTCGGACTACCCCACGACGCGGGTGCTGCACCTGGGACGCAACTACCGCTCCCACCCCGCCGTGGTGGAGGTGGCCGCCGCGGTGATGGGGCGCACTCTGTCTGCGGGCGCGGACGAGGAGGCGGGGCTGTTCGCCGCGGAATCAGCCGCGAGGGGGGAAGCGGGAGACGCTGGCGCCCACGGAGCCGGCGCGAGCAGCCCGCCAGTGGTGGCCGCGCGCGAGGTGGCCGACGACGGGCCCGACGAGCCGGCGCGGCTGCGCCTGCTGGCGGCGCCGGGCGAGAAGGCCGAGGGGATAGCGGTGGTGCGCGAGATCAGCCGGCTGGTGGGCGGCGCCGACATGGTGCAGACCGATTCGCACAGCGGTCGCCCGGACAGTGCCCGCACCCTGTACGGCTTCGCCGACATTGCCGTGCTGTATCGCACGGGGCGGCAGGCCGAGGCGCTGGAGGAGTGCTTCCTGACCGAGGGTATACCCTACCGCCTGGTGGGGCACCGGGGCTTCCTGGAGCGGCGCGGCGTGCGGGAGGCCGTGGCCTTCTTCCGCTTCGCAGCCGAGCCGGGTCGTGGACTGCGCATTCTGGAGGCCCTGCGGGTGCGGGCCTTCGACCCGGGCAAGGCGGCGCTGGCCCGTATAGCCAGCCACCTGGCGTACGCCGACGGGGCGGTGGAGATGGAGTCGCTGCTGGAGGAGCTGAAGCCGGCGGCCGAGGACAAGGTGCGGGCCCTGTGGGCGGCGGCGGCGCTATACCGCAAGATGACCTTTGAGGTGGGCCCCTTCGAGGTGCTGGAGCGCTGGCGCGAGGAGTTCGGCGCCGCCGGTGAGGCCGACGGCGACGCCTTCGACCGCCTGCTGTCGGTGGCCGAGCGCACGGCCACCATGGCGGAGCTGCTGGACCTGCTGCTGCTGGGTCAGGAGGCCGACGTGGAGCAGACGGGCCGCCGCGGCCCGGCCGTGGACGCGGTACGGCTGATGACGATGCACGCCTCCAAGGGCCTGGAGTTCCCGGTGGTGCTCATCACCGGTGTAGAAGACGGACTGGTGCCCCTGCGCGAAGACGGGCGCGACACGGACGAGGCGGAGGAGCGGCGCCTGTTCTACGTGGCCCTGACGCGGGCCCGGGAAGAGGTGGTGCTGCTGCGGGCGGAGCGGCGCCGGCGCTACGGCAAGCGCCTGCAGCCCGAAGTCTCGCCCTTCGTGGCCAACATCCCGGCCGAGCTGATCTCCACCGAGGAGGTGGGCCGCTCCCGGCGGGAGCCGAACCAGCAACTCACCCTGTTCTGATCGTCCCCCCGCACCCCTGGCTCAGAGCCCGAGTCCCAGAGATACCTTGAGGAAGGCGCTGGTGTCGATGGGGAACTCCACCTTGTCGCCGCTGTAGTCGCGGCCGGTGAGGGGGACGTAGTCGGGGTGAGCAGCGTAGCGCAGCGCCTCCTGCTCGTCCATGAGCCAGTACTGGTAGCGCCTGGCCATGGCCACGCCGCACCGGACCACGGCGGCAAAGCCCTGGCCCAGGGGTACGCGCACGGCCGGCCCGAGGGTGAGGGAGGAGTAGGCCAGCCCCACCTTGTTATCCGTGGACTCGAGCTGACCACCGCGGTCGTACTGGTTCACGCGCTGACCCACAAAGGTGTACATGTCGCCCTGGAGCTGGGCCAGCAGTCCCACCGACGCCCTGGGGTTGGGGTGGTACCAGTAGGCGATGTCGCCGGGCACGGTGATGCTCAGGGCGCTGCGCTCGGTCTGGTGCTGCACCAGCACCAGCGGCAGGAGCATACTGGAGCCGGTGAGGCGGCTGTAGTAGAGACCCAGGCCCAGGGTCCAGCCCGAGGTCCACGAGTGCATGGCGGCCACGCCCGTGGCCAGCCCCATGTCGCCGACGCGGTATTTGTCGGGCTCGACGCCGGCGTAGGTGAAGCCGGCGATGCCCAGGGCCGACCACCGGGGCGAGAAGGTCTTGGCCAGGGAGGCGGTGTACCCGAAGGAGATAAGCTTGTCCGAGGACTCGCTCAACTCGAGGCGGAAGTCGCCGTCGCTGTCGAGGGAGTACTCGGGCCAGTTGGCGACGTCGAGGTACTTGCGGCTGTAGAAGGCGCTGTGGGTGAGGATCATCACCGGCGCCTCCTCGCCATCCACCTCGGACGTCGACAGGACCATGGGCAGCCCCACGGCCAGGCGGTAGTCGCGGGCCTTCACTTCGGTCCGGTCGTAGGGCACGTCCAGGTTGTCGCCGGAGGTCTCCGGCAGTAGCTCCCACTCCACCGCGATCTGCGTGAAGGCCGGCCCGGCCAGGGCCAGCACCGCCCACAGTGACGCAGCCACGAGTCTACCCGTTCTCATTCCTGCTCCCCCCTGTTGTGTGTTGTTGGCACTCCTCTGCAGCGCAGAAGCCTACCAAGGCCCATGGACCGGCCTCCTGTCAAGGGGGCGACCAGTGAGGGGGGGTGGCCAGGCAGCACAGGTCGGTGTGTCTGGAGCGGCCGTCCCAGGCCACTTACAGGCGGATGTGGCAGACGGGGTCGTCGCCGGCGATCCAGCGGTCTAGACGCCCAGGGCGGTGAGGTGCCCCGCGGCCGCATAGTCGAGGAGGCGCCGATCGCGGGTCACCAGAGTGGCGCCCAGGGCGCGTGCCGTGGCGGCGAGGATGCGGTCGGCGGGATCGCCGTGGATGGTGCCGGGCAGGCGAGTACTATCCAGCGCGATGCGGGGCGTCAGGGACGCCAGAGAGATGCCCGGCGCAGCCAGGGCCTGCCTGGTCCAGGCTTCGCACCCTTGCGTGAATCCCAGGCGTCCGTGGGCCTCGAGCATGCCCACCTCCCAGACCGAGATGACGGACACGCGCAGGCAGGACGGCTCGATGGCCGACTCCAGTGCGGCCCTCACCGGTGAGGAACTGAGAGGCTCCTGGTCTGCCATGAGCCATACCCAGACGTGGGTGTCCAGCAGGTAGAGGCCCTCGCTACTCGGGCTCATCGGCCTCCCACCTCTCCCCGGTTGGCTCGACTATATCCCCGTATATGGCAGTCTGGTCGGACAGCAGGCCGAAGGTGGGCCGCGGCTGGCCGGCGTCGACGGGGACCAGCTTGGCCACGGGCCGGCCTCGCTTGGTGATGACGACTTCCTCACCCGTCCGCCCTACCTCGTCCATGAGTTTCAGGCAGACGGCCTTGAACTTCCCAGCCGGGATAACCATGAGCGCTCTCCTTTATGACCATAGTAATATGACCATGCCCACATGGCTTCGCAACAGGGCGATCGCCCCGCCGTAGGTGAAACTGTCCGATCATACCTATACTAGCCGGAAGAGGCCTACACCCCGATCCACGCACCGGAGGCGACGATGTCAACGAACGGCAGGTACCGCTCTCTGCTGCTGGGCTGCGGCGACCGCGCGGCGCCGCACGCCCGGGTGTACCCCGAGATCGCCGACATGGAGCTGGAGGCGGTGTGCGAGCGGGAGGCGGAGCGCCGGGAGCACTTCATGGGCGCGTTCGGGATAGGGGCGGGGTACGAGGACTACGAGGCCGCCCTGAGTGAGGTGAAGCCCGACGTGGTCCACATCGTGACCCAGCCGACGCGGCGGGTGTGGGAGGTCGAGTGCGCCGCCGCAGCCGGCGTGCGGGCCGTCATCCTGGAGAAGCCGATCGCGCTGCGGCCCTCGGAGCTGGCGCGCCTGAGCGAGATCCACGCGGTGTCGGGCATGGAAATCATCACCAATGCCCAGCGGCGATACTTCCCGGAGGCGCGGGACGGCGTGCTGGCAGACATCGTGCAGAATCGCCTGGGGCGCCTCTACTGCATCCGCTGCAGCACCAAGGGCAACCAGATGGGCATGGGGCCCCACCTGATGGACTGGCTCATGCTCCTGCTGGGCGAGGCGCGGCCCGAGTCAGTGTGGGCCATGGCGTACGGCGTGAGCGACGAGGGGTACCAGGCGACCCACCTGGCCCCCGAGCACGTGTTCGCCCAGTACTGGTTTCCGGAGGGGTTGCGCGTGCTCTTCGACACCGACCCCGATGCCCTGGGTACGCCGGAAGACGTGCAGGGCTTCAACCTGCACTACGACTTCCTGGGCACGCGGGGCCGGCTCTACCTGACCCAGAACGGCGACTACTGGTACCAGTCCCATGACTGCCCCGATCCCCAGGTCCACGCCAGCAGCGACACCAACCAGGACGTGGGGCAGCGGGACCTGACCGCGGCCGTGGCCCGGTGGCTGGACGACGGCACGCCCCACCAGAATCGCTTCGAGGTGGGGCGCGCCGTGGTGGAGGCGCTGTTCGCGGCCCAGCAGTCGGCGTACGAGGGGCGGCGCGTCGATCTGCCCCACACCTTCACTGACCAGCAGTGGGAGGCTCTCAGGCAACGCCTATAGGCCGGTCAGCTCTCCCAGCCGAACCAGCATGCGCTGCCTGACTTCCTGGAGTCGCTGAGGTGGCCAGGCTTCGGCGTCGCGGCGGTAGCCGTCCAGCGGCCACAGGTCCAGGACCGGGTCGCCGGGCGGGGCCAGCCTCTCGAGAGCCAGGCGCAGCCGCAGGTCGAGGAGGCCTTCGCGGGCCGCCAGCCACATGGGCGTAACCAGCACGCCGAGCCGGTCGTGCACCAGAAAGGCGCACCGGGCCGGCTCGCGGCCGTCGAGGTTGTGGAAGGCGAAGCCCTGGGTGATGAGGCCGATCCACTGCAGCCGCCCGGCCGCTCCGTGCTGGATGCTGCGCCACAGCCGCAGACCCATACCCAGCCGGTCGAGGCCGTTGTTGTAGACCCACGGCTCGCGACCCTCGTGGCGCAGGCGGCGCAGGTGCTGGCCCGAGTGGCCATTGAGGGCCGGCGCCCAGGTGGCGGCGGCCAGCCGGAGCCAGTCGGCGTCGTCGCCGTGCCAGCTGGTGTACCCCAGGGTGCGCAGGCCGGACGCGGCCGACCGCGTCAGGTAGGCGAGGGTGCGCTCCATCTCGCCGGCCGTGGTGGGCTCGTCGTAGGCGTTGACGTAGTGGGGCGGCAGGTCGTGCTCCTCCTCCAGGTGGCGAATCGCCGTGGCCAGCCCGGCCACGTCCACCGTGTCGCTGCGCAGGGCCGGCAGGAAGCCGCCGTAGGAGACCACAGCCTGGATGGGGGCGAAGCGCTCGGCCAGGCGGATGTAGCGAATGGCATCTTCGCCGGTGAGGGCGCCGTCGCCGACCATGCGGTACCGCAGCCCCCGGCCGCCGGTGAGGCAGTTGAGACCGGCCCGCCCCTGCTCCGCGAGCAGGCTCTCCTGCAGGCGCCACCACACCTGAGTGGAAGCGACCTCGTCGGGCTCCATGGGCAGGGCGTTCATGAACAGGCCCACCGGCACGGGGATGTCGGGCAGGGACGCCGCCAGAACGCGCAGGCGCACGGGGATTTCCGCGCGAACGCCCGAGCCCGCCACGGTGACGGCGCCGCGGTAGGCGCCGGGCTCGGCGTCGGCGGGCACGTCGTACTCCAGCAGCAGGGAGCGGGCCAGCTCCGGGCCGCAGGTGAAGAACGGGTCGGGCCGGTAGTGGTTGACCTCGAGCCAGGCGACGCCGGTACCGTACGGGCGTATGGGGAGGTAGCGGCCGTGAGAGACCTGGGGGGCCGGCAGACGCCCGGCTCCGACCGGCGGCGTGGTCTCCACCTCCAGGTCCAGGTCGCGCCGGGCGTAGAGGCCCAGGTGCACGGTGGCCCGCTGGCCGGCGATGGCCACGATCTCCTCGGGCAGGTTTCCGGCCGGCTCAACAGGCCAGTCGCCGGGATAGAGCTGCTCGCCTGGCAGCAGGGGCTCTACTACCAGGTCGCGGCCGGGGGGCTGCCGCTCGGGGTGCCGCCGGCCCCGCCGCGCCTGAGCATAGGTCTGGGCCACGATGCGGCGCTGGTCGGCCTGCAGGGCCCGGAGGTAGTCGGCGCCGGCCGGGGTGTCGGGGGCCAGGACCAGGGCGGCCACGCGCAGGGGCACGCCCCGCGTCCCGGCTACAGCGAGGCGGAAGGTGTTGACGCCCTCCCGGGCGGTGAAGCGCAGGCTGGAGATGGCGTGGGCGGGCCAGATGAGACGGTCGGCCAGCTGGGACCAGTCGGTGATCTCGGTGTCCTGGAAGAGGAAGTGGCCGCCCGAGGGGGTGTATCTGTGGTGGTGGACGGTGTCGCCGTTGCAGGTGAGGGTGGCCTCGGTGTAGGAGGCGGTCTGCCCGCCCCAGAAGCCGCCGCGCTCGAAGGCGACCCAGCCGCGATAGGAGCCGCCGGGCAGCTCGACGACGAAGCCCTCCTCGGGCCAGGCTACGCCGTCGCCGAGGGCCGGGGTGGGATAGGCCATGAACTGGCCCAGCGCGAACCCGTCGGGGCCGCCGAACCCGTACCCCGTTGCGACAGTGAAGACCTGATCGGGCGTGACGGCCTGCCAGTGGGCCGACACGGGCGAGCGGGGTGGACCGAAGTCGAAGGCGACTGCGCCCGGCATGGACAGATCGGCGGGCTGCACTGCCTCGAGGCGGTCGATGTAGATGGCGTCGTCGCTCTGGTTGTGGAAGCCGATGCGGGTTACGCAGCCCCGGTCGAGGGGCTCCTGGACCGCGCCGCGGAAGGGTCGGTTCTGCTCGCTGCGCCACAGGGGCGGGGCAATGTTGACGTCGACGACGTGCACGCCCGGCTCGGCGCCGAAGGCGCTGAGGTGACGATCCCAGTAATTGTGGTGCTCGTCCTCCAGGGAGAAGCCCACGGGGACGGTGGTGTCAGACGGGTTGTTGACCACCAGGCGCAGGATCTGGAACTCGCGCACATCGTGGGTGGCCAGGCGGTCTACGGCCACGGCGAGGTGGGGGCTGATCTTCAACGAGCGCTGCCCTTCGACGCTCCATTCCGCCGAGAACTCGGCGCGGTGGGGGCTGTCGGGCGGCCACGGGTCCAGGGCGAAGGGCGACTCGAAGCCCTGGAGCAGGAGGATGCGGGGCGCCTGGGCGGAGGAAGTGGCGACGGCCCCGACGACGAGGGCGAGGAGGGCGAGACGCAAGAGTCGGTTCATTCGCAGAGGTCTCCGCAGAGGCTCAAGGCGTCACTGACGGGCCGAAGAGCGACGCGGTGGGCGATGGTGGCTCACTAGGCGACGAGGGGGTCGCCCGGCGGCAGCGGCTCAATGGGCCACGGACCCATCGCGGTGGAAGGCGCCGGTGATGGTGTGGCGCTGGCAGGGCACGCCCTCCAGGGCCACCTCGTCGAGCTCGATACCCAAACCGGGTCGCTCCGGCACGAGGCGGTACCCGTCCACCAGCTCGGGCTCGCCGCGGATGGCGTCGGCCACGGGTCCGGCGACGGGGTTGTTTTCCATGACGACGAAGTTGGGGATGGCGGCGGCAAGCTGAACGAAGGCGGCGTTGTTGACGGGGCCGCCCATGAGGTGGGGGAAGATGCCGACAAAGTGGGCCTCGGCGTAGGCGGCGATCTTCTTCGCCTGGGTGAAGCCGCCGGCCAGGGACAGGTCGGGACGGATGAGGCTGACGGTCTTGCGGTCAATGAGGTCGGCGAACTGCTGGAGGGTGTGGTAGCGCTCGCCCGAGGCCATGGGCAGGCGCACGTGGCGGGCCACGTACTCCAGGGCGTCGATGCTCTCCGGCGGCAGGGCGTCCTCGTAATAGAGGACGCGGTAGGGCTCCAGCTCGCGGGCCAGGGTGATGGCCTCTTCGGGCCGCAGGTTGCGGTGAATCTCCAGGCCCAGGTCGGCCTCATCGCCGACGGCCTCGTGCACGGCCGCCACCATGGCCACGGCGTCGGCGATGACGCGCGCCGGTGTGTGTGCCTCGAAGCCGGGGTTGAAGGGCGTCAGGCGCAGGGAGGTGTAGCCCTCGTCCACCAGGGCGCGGGCCGCGGCGGCGCGCTCGGGCGGGGTGGCGCCGCCGAGGTTGGCGAAGACGCGCACCCGGTCGCGGCACCGCCCGCCGAGCAGCTGATGCACGGGCAGGCCGGCGGCCTGTCCCAGGATATCCCACAGGGCCACGTCGACGGCGCTGACGGCGGCGCTCAGGACCGGCCCGGAGAAGTGGGTGTCGCGCGTGATGACCTGGGCGTGGTGCTCGATCCGCCGCGGGTCCTTCCCCCGGCAGTAGGCGGCCAGCTCGCGGACGGCTGCGGCCACGGTGGGATGGTGGGCCCACAGGCCCGCCTCACCCGTGCCGATGAAGCCCTCGTCGGTGTACACGCGCACCAGCAGGTAGCGGTCGACGAGGAAGGGCTTGACGTCGGCGATTCGCATGGGTCATGCTCCTGGCAG
>Ga0180429_10003957_pt1 | contig 11935 bp, 11 predicted proteins | sample SS_ome_FD_132428 | JGI IMG/M metagenome (GOLD analysis project Ga0180429, IMG submission 132428) | Hypersaline lake sediment archaeal communities from the Salton Sea, California, USA - SS_1_S_1 metaG | ecosystem: Environmental > Aquatic > Non-marine Saline and Alkaline > Hypersaline > Sediment ... | reverse complement strand
TTTTACCGGCGCCGATGTTGCCGACGCAGACAATCACGTCCTGCCGGTCGGAGAAGCGCTCCATCAGCCGGCGCTCGACGCTGGTGAGCCGGGTGGCGATCTCGTGGCGACGGATCGAGGTGTCTTCCTGGACGTCGTGGATCAGGGGATCGGCGGTCATCGGCGCGCATGCCTCGCTGCTTTTTCTCGACGCCCCATTATCGGGTGTCCGGCCGTGCGATCAAGGGGCGGCTCAAACAAAAAAGGGCCAGGGCAGTTCCCTGCCCTGGCCCCGGTTGTCAGCTAACGTCCTGACGGCACTCGAAGTTATGAAGGATCGATCCTTCCGGTGCGGACGCCGCGTTCGTGGGAACCGTCGTTGTACTCGTAGGTGCCGTTGTTGTTGCCCACCCGGCCGTTCCAGTTGCCGCCGTCGGCGATAGTGACCTGGCCGCCCTGCGCCGGGGCGAGCAAGCCGGATGAAATGTTGCTCAGCGTTTGCTCGGCTCCCGAGTTGTTGTGAATACACACCTCAGCGCCCCGTGACGGCGTCCAGGGGTCTTCAGATGGTGCGCAGCCGCCGGTGCCGGCGGCATTGAGGGTTAACGTTGTGCTGGGCATTTAGACTCTCCTCGTCTTGTTGGAATGCCCACTGAGCATAGGACAAATTTCCCAGCTTGCAACGCGAGGTCGAAAGTGTGCCTAGATTCCGGCTGCTTCGACCAGATCGAGCAACTCCGGGTTGCCGCGGATATGCGGAACGGGGTAGCCGAGTTCGACGGATTCCCGGATCAACGCCAGGGCCCGGTCACGCTGCCCGAGAATCTCGTGAACCTCGGCGGCGGCCGCCAGGATTGCGCCACTGTCCGAGGAAAGAGAAGTCGCCGTTGCCAGTCGCTCCAGAGCCAGCTCGGCCCGGCCCGTTTTCGCGTAATAAAGCGCGAGATCGCTGTGCACCCAGGGATCCCGGGGGTTCTGTCCCCGTGCCTGCTCGGCCAGGTCGATGGCCCGCGCAAACGTCTCGGCCGCCAGCGCATCCCGTTCGTCCATCCACGAGTAGACGTAGGCCAGGTTGCCCCAGGCCAGCCAGTTGCTCTCCTCGATTTCCAGGGCCTTCTGCAGGTACTCGATCGCTTCTTGGTAGCGCCCGGCGCGCGAACTGGCGGAACCCAGGTTCGAATAGGCCATGAAGGTCGGCTTGATGGCGATGGCGCGCTGGTACATCGTGATCGCCTCGGCGACACGGCCGCTGTCATCGAGCGCCGACCCGAGGTTGACCAGGGCAACGTAGTGATCCGGCGCTATTCTAACGACTCTCTGCCACTGCTCGATGGCTTCGTCGATACGGCCGCGCCGAAACAGGAAATTCGCGTAGGAATCGATCACCAGCAGGTCGTCCGGGTCCAGCGAAACGGCGGTTCGAAAATGCTGCTCGGCGTCGTCGAACCGCCCCAGCCGTTCATACAGGCGGGCGATGGCCGCATTCGCCGATGCGTCGTTCGGGTCGATCTGGAGGGCCTTGTTCAAGGCGTCGAAGGCGAGGTCCATGTTGCCCTGCGTCGCCTGGATCCGACCGAACGAGACCTGCACAGGCGCAAGCTGCGGATCGATGCGAAGCGCCTCGTTGATGCTGGCCAGGGCCAGGTCGAGCTTTTCCTGGTCCCGGGTCAGTGCAAACTGCATGCGCCGCGCCTCCGCCAAGCGCGCGTGGGCCAGGGCGAATTCCGGGTCGTGCTCCGTGGCCGTAACGAAATTCTCGATCGCGCTATCCAGGTTGTCGCCCTTGTCCCAGCGTTCCATGAGTTCCATTCCCTCGAGGTAGGCATCAAACGCATTGGGCTTGGCCGTAGAGGCGACCGTTGAGGATTTGGCTGTCTCAAATGAGGGCGCGAATTGCCAGACCGCCACGAGAAAAAGCACGGCGGCGAGAATCCAACCCACCGGCGGCGGGCCGGGCTTTCTGCGTTTTCGGGCAGAAGCGAACGGGTGCGGTTGCGCCCCGCCCTGCGCGGCTTCGAGCAGGCGGCCCGAGTACCGTTCGTCCGAGTGGCGGAAGACCGCCTGCACCCGGTTCAAAACCAGTGCGAGTTCGCGCGGAAGCTGGAGTTCCTCCAGGTAGACCGGGATGATCGGAACGTCGTGGTTCAGCGCGTAATCGACTTCCCGCAGGCAGTGCTCCGACTGAATGGAGTTGGGGGAGATGAAATAGATCAGCCTCGATGCATCCTCGATCGCCTGGGCGATTTCACCGCGCCAGGACGAGCCCGCCGGAATGCCCTCGTCGTACCAGATGTTGACCCCGTCGGAACGCAGCTGCTCCAGGTCCGCGTACACCGGGCCGGAGTCTGCGTGCGAGTAGCACACGAAGACATAGTCCTCATTCCCTTTGTAAGCGGGAAATGGCTTCTCCAAGTCTGCGTCCTCCCTCGGGAGAGATAAATTATTTGCTATTTCTTTTGCTTATATAGCATACATGGCGGCCAGACTCGCTTTAGATGGGCTTATTCCGGCATCATTCGACCGACGAAGAGCAAGGAACCGTAACGTGGGCATCTCGATCTGACTCTGAGTTTGGCCGGTATCGCCGCTTGAAGTGGACGCCCGTGATCGCGCTGGGCTATGGCCTCAGTATCTGGGTTCACCGGTTGATCAACTGACGCTCGTCCACCGCGAAAACGGATTTCGATCCTGCGGGTCAGCGCAGCGAACTTCGCACGAGAAACCCCGTCTAAGCGGATGCAGGGCGCCGCTTCCCAACCGGGACGTGCTGGCCCTGCTTCTAATCCTGAGTGAGGAAATCGGAGGTTCAACATGAAAACCATGACAGAATGGACACCATTCAAGGACTTCGAGGACTTCTTCGCCAACATGCGCTGGCCGCGAAACGATACCGCGATGCAGCTCATGACCCGGGCCGACTGGTCGCCATCGGTGGATATCAGCGAGACGGACAGCGAGTTCCTGATCAAAGTCGAAGTTCCGGAAGTCAAGAAGGAAGACCTGCATGTGCAGGTCGACAACGGCATGCTCAACATCAGCGGTGAGCGCCACCACGAGATGGAAGATCAAAAGCTGCATCGCACCGAACGATTCTTCGGCCGCTTCGAACGCAGCTTCAAACTGCCTGAGAACGTGAGGGAAGATGCCATTCACGCCGATCAGAAGGACGGCATGCTGTACGTTCACCTTGGCAAAACCGAGATCGAGAAAACGCCCAGGAAGCTGGAGATCAAGGTCAGCTGAGGAATGCAACGGCAGCCGGCCGGCTGCCACTGGAACAGGAGTCGGGACAGGGTCGCATCAGCGGCCCTGTCCTCTTCAGAAAAACAGGAACTGCACCCGCCGCGAAACGTCAGATCTCGTCTTCGACTTTTTTCCTGATGATGATCACTTCGCGGTTGTGGTTCTCGTCAAGTTCGTCGATATCGACGTTCTCGAATTCCTTGACGATGTGAACCGTGCCATGAACCTCGTGCGGACCGTTCGTCAGCGCTTCGATATCAATATCCGCATCATCGCCGTCACCGCGCACGATGATGACTTCGTGGCCGTCCGAATGGATCTTGTCGATCTCGATATCTTCGATTGCGGCCATGGCTTCCAGGTCGGCGCAATCGTCTTCATCACCGTCGCATATGATCTCGATCCGGTGCACGGTATGGTGCCCGTCGTGCATCCCGCCCGTGTCCAGCAGTTCACCGTCGACATAAATCTCGACGCCGTCCTCGGTCCGCAGCATATCCACCGTCTTACCGCTCTCCGTGATGATGGTCTCGGCATCACCCACGGCGAGATGGCTCAGGTCGGTTTCCTCAATGGCGAAATCATCGGTTTCCAGCGCGATCACGATTTTCTCCTCGACGACAGTCTCCGGTTCCGCACCGGCGAGGACATTGCTCACGCCCAGGATGAAAAAGCAGGCTGCGGGAAAAAGCATGGTTTTGTTCATTCGGTTGTCTCCAGCAAATCAGGAATCTTCGGGCGTGACCTTTGTGCGGTTTCACGCTCCTTTGAACAGTGACGAGGCCTGTTCAATAAACGTCGCAAAAAACGCTATTCTTCAAGGACGCGGCAGTCACAGCCGAACAGCTAAGCGAGGATACACGATGCAGATCGACACGAATGTTCCGGTCATGGTAACCGGCGCCACGGGTTACGTCGCCGGCCACATCGTGCGGCGCCTGCTGGAGAAAGGCCTGACGGTTCACGCCGCCGTGCGCGACCCGGACCATACCGCCAAGCTGCAGTATCTCGATGCAATCGCCGAGCGCGAACCCGGCTCCATTCGATATTTCCCGGCCGACCTGCTGGACCCCGGCTCCTACGCCGAGGCCATGGCTGGCTGCGGGGTGGTTTTCCACACCGCCTCGCCGTTCAGGCTCGAGATAGCGGACCCGCAAAAAGAACTGGTCGACCCGGCCCTGCTGGGCACCCGTAACGTGCTCGAGGAAGCGGTCCGCACCGCGACCGTGAAACGCGTCGTCGTGACCAGCAGCTGCGCGGCCATCTACGGCGATAATGCCGACCTGGACAAGACGCCGAACGGTGTCTTCACCGAGGAGATCTGGAACAGCAGTTCCTCGCTGCAGCACCAGCCCTACTCCTTTTCCAAGACCCTGGCGGAGAAAGAAGCCTGGAAAATCGCCGGGGCGCAGAATCGCTGGAACCTGGTGACGGTTAACCCCAGCCTGGTCATCGGCCCCGGCATCAGTCCTTTCGGCACGTCGGGCAGTTTCGACCTGGTCCGTCGCCTGGGCGACGGCACGATGCGAATCGGAACCGCGCGCTGGGGCAGCGGCGTCGTCGACGTACGCGACCTGGCCGAAGCCCACCTGCGTGCTGCGTTCACCCCGGAAGCGAACGGCCGCTACATCGTTTCCGGACACAATTCCGACCTGTACGACCTGGCGCAGGCCCTGTTGCCGAAGTACGGCGATGCCTACCCGATTCCGCGCCGCGTGATGCCCCGGTGGCTGGTTTGGCTGGCCGGCCCGCTGGCCAACAAGGCGCTGACCCGCCGGGCCGTTTCATTGAACGTGGGCCGGCCCTGGCGCGCCGACAACCGGCGCAGCCGAGAAGAACTGGGCATGACCTACCGCCCGATGGAGGAGTCCATCAACGATTTTTTTCAGCAATTGATCGACAGCGGGCAGCTGTCGCCACGCAACTGACCCGGGCCAGCGGCGCTCAACGAATCAGGGTGGCCCCGGTCAGTTTTTTCCAGGCCATCAGCAGGCCCTTGACGAACAGCACGGAGAGGCTGGCGAGGTTGTTGACGGGCATGAACACCAGGGCGAGCCAGCCCGCGCCGAGGTCGAGCAGCGGATTGGTCAGGACTTGCGAGACCAGCACGGCGAAATCGAGCAGCGAACCGGCAAACAGGTACCAGCCGGCCAGCGCTGCGACCAATGACAGGCTGATTCCTGCCGCCGCCAGGGTGAACAGGCGGTTTCGCGTGCGCGCCATGACCCGTTCGGTAATGGCTTCGCCCTCGAATTCACGCTCGGACTCCCGGAACAGCCTTTCCAGCATCGGGTCGCGGTATTCGCTCATCATGACGGTCTTTCCTCCTCCTGCTCTTCGTAGGCAGAAAGGACATCCTGGAGCTGCTGTGCTCCATTTCGAATATGGGTTTTGACGGTGCCGAGCGGCAACGCGGTTGCCTCGGCAATTTCGCGATGGCTCATGCCCTCGCTGTACGACAGCACGACGCACAGGCGGTGGTGCGGCTCGAGCATGGCCAGCGCGCGGTCCAGGTCGAGCCCGACGCCCGGTGTCTCGCTGCGCGGCAGCTCGTTGCCCTGCAGCTCACCGGCGCCCCGCAGAGCGTCGTTTTTTCGCAGGTGGTGCAGCCAAACGTTGACGGCCAATTTCTTGAGCCAGCCGCCAAAAGCGCTGGGCTTCTTGAGCTGCCTCAGGTTCAGCCAGGTCTTCATCAGCACCTGCTGGGCCAGGTCGTCGGCCAGCGTTTCGTCGTTGCAGAAACGCCGCATCAGGTTGCGCAGCCAGGATTGCCGGCGGCGGACCAGTTCCTCGAAGGCGGAACGGTCCCCCGTGCGCGCCAGGCTGACCAGCAAGGCCTCCGGGCACTCCGGGTAATAATCCTGTGCCTTGCGCACGGCCATCGCGGATTACACGCTGCCGGGACCTGAACCGTTATCGTCCTTGTACCAGCGACTGGCCAGTTTTGCGGCGGCGAGCAGCCCCAGGCCGATGCAGCCCACCAGGGCACTGACGCCCAGCAGCGTCAGCTTGGTCTCGGGGTAGACCATGCCCAGCACCAGGCCGAGGATCGCCAGGCCGATCCCGGCCGCGAACACGATCAGGCCGGCCAGCAGGTACGTCCGGTCGGGCCGTTCCATGCCGTTCTCGTTCCGCGCCACCAGCTTGTCGATCAGCTTGTCATCGATCGGCTGGCCGCTTTCGAACAGCCGGCGGATCGTTTCCTGCTGAGATTCCTTTTTGCGGATGTCGTACCAGATACCGGCGACAACGACGGCCGCGATGAAACCCCAGAACGCCAGGGACGCCAGTCCCGCACCCAGTGTGAAATTTTGCATAACCTTCTCCTTGCGGTTTTTACGGTCTCACTGTTAACGATCCGAAAAAACCGGTTTTGGATTTAACCGCCAGCATTTTTTCTCCATCGCTTTTTCCTTGCGGCCTCCCGCGGCGCCTCGACAATCGCGGTCAGCAGCGAGGATACCGCCGTCAGGACGGCAAAGCCCACGGTCATGGGAAGCAGCGTTCCGTCATATGCGCCCCCGATCAGGTAACCCAGTCCCACGGCCATAAAGGTTGTCGACGTGCCGATCACGGCCGCGGCTGAGCCGGCGACATGCCCCAGCGGCTCCATCGCCATTGAATTGATGTTGCCGAACACGATGCCGATGCAGAAGAACCAGCCCACACCGATGGCCAGGAACATCCACAGCGGCGGATGACCGCCGTAGGCCCAGCTGATCGCCAGCAACAGCCAGGAAAGCAGCGTGACGGCATAGAGCGCACGGCGTGACAGGCGGTGCATGCCGAAACGCAGCACCAGTTGGCCGTTGACCACCGCCGCGATGCCGGTCGAAAACGCCATGCCGCCGAAAAGCAGCGGAAACAGTTTGCCCAGTCCGTACTGCAACTGGAAGACCTGCTGGCAGGAGTTCAGGTAGCCCATGAATGCGCCGAAAACGCCGCCGGCCACGAGCGTGTAGGCCATCGCCGCCCTGCAGCGGACCACTTCCAGCAAGCCGGTGCCGATGCTGACCATCGTGAAGGGACGCCGGTGCTCTGGCGCCAGTGTCTCCGGCTGCCGCAGGCCGATCCACAACTGCACCGCGATACTGAAACCGATGAACACGGCAAATATCGTGCGCCAGCCGGCAATGAGCAGAATGCCCTGCCCCAGCGCCGGTGCCAGGATCGGCACCAGGATAAAAATCGTCATGATGAACGACATCACGCGCGCCATCTCTGAACCCCGGAAGCGGTCCCGGATCAACGCCATGGCGACCGCGCGCGGTCCGGCAGCCCCGAAGCCCTGCATGAAACGCCCGACCAGCATGGTGGTGAAGTCGGTCGCGAACAGGGAAATCAGCGACCCCAGCATCAGGATCGCGAACCCCGCGTGCATGGCCGGCTTGCGGCCGACGGAATCGGACAGCGGCCCGTAGAACAGTTGCCCGATGGCCAGGCCGATAAACATCAGGGAGATGATCAGCTGGATGTCATTGGGCTGCGCGACAGCGAGATCCCGCGCCATTGCCGGAAAAGCGGGCAGCATCATGTCGATACTCAGCGCGACCAGTGACATGGTCAGCGCCATCAACACAATGAACTCGCGGAATCCGGACGGCTGGCCGGTCGCCTGCCTTTCCTCGCCCATGGCTGCTCCAGCGGAATGCGACAGCGCCTACCATCTCAGAACGACGATAATGCAGCAATGACCTGAAACCGTGTTTTGCCCGCGACCCGCGATTGCGCGGTGACCGGGGCTTATTTACACTCGAACAGGATCCAAGCCGGAAGCAACCCATGAACATGATCAGCCAGATGCGCAGCGCCTCCATCGCCTGTGCGCTCGCCGCGGTATTTGCAGCCGACGCTGCGCTCGCCGATACCCCGTCGGCCTTCTGCGGCACCATCGACCCCGAGAACGCCACTTACAGAGGAATCGAAGGGCTCGAAATCACGCTCAATGACGGCGTATGGGAGGGAGCGCCCTATCAACCCGACAGTGCAGTCCGTCCGCGCGTGGGCTTGGTGCGGGATATCGAGATCTGCGGCGACATCGACGGCGACGGCGAGAACGAAACCGTCGTTGCGCTGTGGTACGCCAGCGGCGGCTCCGGCACCTTTCAATACATTGCGGTGCTGGAAGAGGGTGAAACCGGCCCCGAGAACACCTTTACGGCCCCCGTCGGCGACCGCGTCAAGATCGAAGGCGGCGCCATCGGGGACGGCATGGTGCACCTCGATGTGATCCAGCACGGGCCGGACGAGCCGGCCTGCTGCCCCACGCAGACCGTCACGCGCCACTATGACGCCTCGCTCAAACTCGTGAACACGACCGAAAGGAACTGAACGTGACCCGGAATTTTTTCTTCAGACCGGCGCTGCCGGCAGCGCTGATGCTTTCCCTGTTTCTTGGCGCCTGCGGCGACACCGAAAACCCGGCTGCCGAGGCCGACGACGGGGCGGCTTCATCACTGCCTGCCGATGACCCGGTCGATATCGCATCCGACGCCATGACCGAAACCGCCTATAGGCGGCATATCGAGATTCTGGCTTCCGACGAGTTCGGCGGCCGCGCCCCCGCCTCGCCCGGTGAAGAAATGACGGTGGATTACCTGGTCGATCATTTCAAAAAAATCGGCCTGGAACCCGGCAACGGCGATTCCTTTACCCAGGACGTGCCGCTGATGCGGGTGACCGTGGTCAACGCCCCCGCCCTGGCCTTCAACGGGCCCGGAGGTGAAGAGCTTCTGCTGGATTACGGCCCGGACCAGGTCATCTGGACACGCCGCCAGGTGAACGAAGCCCTGCTGGATAACTCCGAACTGGTGTTCGTGGGTTACGGCATCGTTGCACCCGAGCGCGACTGGAACGACTACGAGGGCATCGACGTGACCGGCAAAACGGTGGTGATACTGGTCAACGATCCGGGGTTCGCAACCCAGGACCCCGGGCTGTTCAACGGCAACGCCATGACCTACTACGGCCGTTGGGATTACAAGTTCGGCGAAGCCTCGCGGCGCGGCGCCGCAGGGGCGATCATCGTTCACGACACGCTGCCCGCGGCTTACGGCTGGAACACGGTCGAGAACAGCTGGACCGGGCCGCAGCTCGACATGGTGCTCGACAACCAGGGTGCGGAGCTGTCCGCCGTCCAGGGCTGGATTCAAAAAGAACACGCGGTCACGCTGTTTGAAATGGCCGGCCTCGACCTCGAGGAAATGTACTCGGCGGCGCAGAAACCCGGGTTCCGCGCCGTGCCGATGGAACTGACCGCCTCCGCGCGCATAGAAAACGACACCGAATCCGTGCTGTCGCGCAACGTGGCGGCACTGCTGCGCGGCAGTGAAGCGCCCGAGGAGGTCTTCATCTACATGGCGCACTGGGATCACCTGGGCACCGACCCGAACCTGGAAGGCGACCAGATCTACAACGGCGCCATGGACAATGCCAGCGGCACCGCCGCGCTGATGGAAATCGCGCGCGCCTACACCGCGCTGCCGCAGGCGCCCCGCCGCAGCGTGCTGTTCCTGGGCCTGACCGCCGAGGAACAGGGCCTGCTGGGCTCCGCCTACTACGCGGTCAACCCGCTGTTTCCCCTGGAAAATACCGTGGGCGGGCTGAACATGGACGGCATGAACAACTTCGGCGCAACCCGTGACATCACCGTCATCGGGCTCGGCATGAGCGACCTCGACGCCTACCTGCAGGCCGCCGCGGCGGCACAGGAGCGCGTGCTGGAAGGCGACCGCGAATCCGAGAAAGGGTTTTACTACCGCTCCGACCACTTCGAACTGGCCAAGGAAGGCGTGCCGATGCTGTACCCCCGCCGCGGCTACAACGACCGTGAAAAAGGCGTGGCCTACGGCATGGAAAAATCGCTGGAATACAACCGCGACCACTACCACCGGGTCAGCGACGAGTACGACCTGAGCTGGAACGTCGACGGCGCCATGGAAGACATGGAGGTGTTCTTCCGCACCGGCCTGGACGTCGCCAACAGCGACGACTGGCCGAACTGGAAGGAAGGCACCGAGTTCAGGGCCAAGCGCGACGCGCAAAGACCCTGAGGCCGGCGCCTTCGCTCAGCCGTCATCCGCGCTGAATACGACGCGATCCTCCTTGATCGTTTTCAGCACGCGCAGGGTGTCGAGCTGTTCGGGGTCAACGCTCAGCGGATTATTCGACAGCACGACGAAGTCGGCCAGCTTGCCCGGCTCGATCGAGCCCTTGTGATTTTCCTCGAAATGCTGCCAGGCCGGCCAGATCGTCATGGCCTTCAGCGCCGTCATCACATCCACGCGCTGGTCCGGGCCGAGAATGTCGCCGGAACGCGAGCGCCGCGTCACCGTCGCATCCAGCACCCGCATGCTGTCAGGAAAGGCGACCGGTGCGTCGTGGTGGGTGCCGAACATCATGCCGCGCGTGCGCACCCAGCCGGTCGGCGAGATATTGTCGGCGTTGATCGGCCCGACCGTGTGGTCGCGGTGCCAATCGCCCCAGTAAAACGTGTGCATCGGGAACAGCGAGGGAAAAATCTCCAGTCGTTTGAGCGCGTCGACCTGGTCTTCGCGCATCAGCTGTCCGTGGATCAGCACCGGACGCCGGCCCGGGCCATGTTCCCGGGTTGCCGCTTCCACGGCTGCGATCAGCATATCGGTGGCGCCTTCACCATTGGCGTGGGTGATGACCTGGATGCCGTTCTGAAAGGCCCAGCCGACCGCGTCCGTCACCTGTTCCATCGTCGCTGCCGCATAACCCGCGTAGCCCGGCGGATAATGACCCACCGGTGCGTAGTAGGGGCGGTCCCGCAAGGCAGTGAATCCCTGCGGTGAGCCGTCGATGGTGAGCTTGGCGCCGGCCACGCGCATGCGGTTCTTGTACTCCGCCGATACGTTTTCCGCGATGAATTCACGGTTCACCAGCACGTCCGGATAAATCACGACATCGATATCAAAACCGCCTTCGGCTGCCACTTTGCGCGCAATCGCAACGGTGTCCGGTGTCGCTCGCCCTTCTTCGGCCGTGGTGTAACCAAAACGAGTCCAGAGTTTCGCACCGGCCCGCGCGAAATCCTCGAAAGCCTCGGGCCCCAGCGCACCGATCAATTTGCCCAGGGCGCCGAAGAACGCATTTTCCTCCAGCACACCGTCCGGTTCGCCGTCCTCGCGGTGCCTGATGAGGCCGCCCGGCGGGTTCTCGCTTTGCGCGGTAATTCCCACCTGCTCCAGGGCTTTTGAATTCAGCACGCCGAAATGGCCTGACTGATGAATGACGACGACCGCGATCTCGTCCGAAACCCGGTCGAGGTCATCGCGGTCCGGCGGCCGCAATTCCGTTAGTTGCGCCTGGTCGTAACCGAAACCGACAATCAGTCGAGTCGCTTCGACGACTGCGGAATTTTCGTCTTTCCAGTCGACCAGCGTCGAAACCAGGCTGTCGATATCCCGGACCTCGCCATCCGGCGGCGCCAGCAGATTGGCGGACCGCGCCTGCAGGCCGCCCATGATCACGTGACCGTGACTGTCCACGAAACCCGGCAGCAAGGCGCGACCGTCCAGGTCGACAAGGCGTGTCGATTCATCCCGGTAATCGAGAACCTTCTCGCGGTCACCCACTGCCAGTATTTGACCGTCACCGACCGCCACGGCCTCGGCGACCGGCATCGCATCGTTCATGGTCAATACCGGCCCACCCAGGTAAATCGTTTCCGCCCCGCCGGACGATCCGA
>Ga0180429_10003956_pt1 | contig 11936 bp, 8 predicted proteins | sample SS_ome_FD_132428 | JGI IMG/M metagenome (GOLD analysis project Ga0180429, IMG submission 132428) | Hypersaline lake sediment archaeal communities from the Salton Sea, California, USA - SS_1_S_1 metaG | ecosystem: Environmental > Aquatic > Non-marine Saline and Alkaline > Hypersaline > Sediment ... | reverse complement strand
GGGTCACACCGTTGAGTTCCAGCGTCTGACCATCGCCTGCGGCAATGGCGGAAAAAACCGTTTTAAAAAAATCCTCAGCATATCCTTCAAACCCGGTGGCAGTCAGCAGATTCTCCCATTTGGCCTGTCCGCTGCCCTGTTTGATGATATCGGCAAATTCTTTGCCGCAGAACTGGGCATTGCCGTAAATTTCCAGAAATGTCCGGGCCCCTTCCTCCAGTCGGGAAAGCAGCACTGTTTTTTGTTCCCCGGAATATTCGAACCGGATGTCCAGGGAGGTGTCTGATATGTTTCTGTCTGTTTTCATGTTACGCCTCTTTTGCCTTGTATAAATAATAGACCGTTTCTCTGGGAAACCCGTATCCCATGACCTGGCCCAAAACTTCATCTTCTTTGCCCGTCCCGATGCACACCACCAGATACTCTCTTTGAAGGACTTGGTCCACCACTTTTTTCCATGTAAAGGCGTTGGCTTCAAAATAGGCATATGCCATGAGAGACGGATCAAAAATGGATTCTTCTCCCAGTGTCAAATCGTTTTCAAAAATGATGTAGCTGGCCCCTGGATCCAGGGTTTTTTTGATCCCCGTGAAACTGCCGTGGGTGGGGCCTTCATGTAACGGCTTTGTCACTGGATGTTCATATCCTCCTGTATTATGCGCACGTCTGCTGTCAGAACGGTGCAGGGTTCCCCGCTCTATTTTGAAATGTCAGAAAAAACGTCTGGTTTAAGTTATTGTTTCAACAATCGGCAATGGAACGGATCCACCCGGATATAAACCTCTTCTCCCCGGCGATACGGGGTTCGCTTGACAAAATTGATCACATGCAGCAGCTGACCGTCGGCAATTTCCACAAAATAACTGACCTCCCCCCCCATATAGCTGCGGTCCTTGATTTTGCCGAAAAAATAATTCATCCCTTCTTCTTTGATGAAATCTTCTTTATTCCCCAGGGTCATCTTCTGCGCCCGGATTACGATTTCAGCGTTTTCCGTTACCTCGAATTCCCCCACCGGGCTGGCCAGGCAGGTGCTGCCGTCCGCCAGTTCCACCTCATAATTTCCGTTTTTACGGGTTTTTACCTGTGCTTTCAGAAAATTGGAATGGCCTAGAAAATCCGCCACAAAATGGTTGATGGAATTGTTATAGACCTCTTCAGGCTCTCCCTGCTGCTGGATAAAGCCTTCTTTCATCACCACCACTTTGTCGGACATGGACAATGCTTCTCTCTGGTCATGGGTGACAAAAATCGTGGTGACCCCCAACTCCATCTGGAGGTTGTCGATTTCCCGGCGCATGTCTTCTCTCAGGTTCTCATCCAGGGCCGACAACGGTTCATCCATGAGCAGCACGTCCGGCTCGATCACAATGGCCCGGGCCAGGGCGATGCGCTGCTGCTGGCCGCCTGACAGCTGGGAGGGCATCCGGCTTCCCACCCCGGGGAGCCGTACGGTTTCCAGGGCTTTTTCCACTTTTTCCTTCATCACTGTTTTGGACACATCCCGGTATTTGAGGCCGAAAGCCACATTGTCAAAGATCGTTTTATGGGGAAACAACGCATAGTTCTGGAATATCATGCCCAGGTTACGCTTGTGGATGGGGGTGTCGTTAATGCGCTTTCCCTTGATGAAGATATCCCCCCGGGTAGGGGGTTCAAGTCCGGCCAGCATCCGGAGCAAGGTGGTTTTCCCGCAACCGGAGGGGCCCAGCAGTGTAACAAAGGATCCTTCGGGGATATCCAGATCCATGGGCTGCACTGCCACCAGATCACCAAACCGTTTTTCAATGCCCTTGAATCTGACAAAGGCCGGGTCTTTTGCTTGTGCCAAACCAGTGTTCTCCCGTTTTGTTTATGGAAAGGCCCCCGGCAGTCGATCGACTGCCGGGGTGCCCGGTTGATTAAGAGTCAGTAGGGCTTAGGCACCGGCCATAATCCGGTCCCATTTTTCCGCCCATTCCAGCTGATGTTTGTTCCAGTAGGCCGGATCCGCAAACAGATATCCGTTCAGCTTGCCCGTGGGATCAAACGCCGGCAGCTTTTTCACATCATCCGGCATTTCCACTTTGGTGGGGTCCAGTGCCGGCGGATATTTCTGTCCCTGGGCCACGGCAATGGCCGCATCGGGTTCCAGCATGAAATTGAGCAGCTGCTGGGCCACTTCCAGGTCTGTGCCCTTGAGCACATACATGTATTCCATCCATGAATAGGTGCCGTCCGGGGCCAGGTATCCGATGGGGTGTCCTTGCTCCTGGAGAGCCGCTACCCGACCGGACCATGCCACAGTGGCGGAAATTTCACCATTGGCCAGCAGACTCATGAGTTCTGATCCGGATGCCCAGTATTTTTTCATCATGCTCCGCTGTTCTGTCAACACATCCCATACCGCATCCACATCCGTGATATTATTGGGGCTTTGACCGGTGTGCAGGGCCGCGTACCACATGTTGGTTCTGAAATCCCCGCCCCAGGAGCCAAGTTTGCCTTTCAGGCTTTTGTCATAGAGCAGAGATGCGCCCAGTTTTTCCGCTTTTTCCTTGGAAATATCGTTTGTGTTATAAGCGATCCCGGTCTGGCCAAGGTCATAGGGAACTGCTGACAAAGTCCCATTTGTGATGCCCCGCAGGGTGTCGGTCATTTTGGTCATGACATTCTTGAGATTGGGAATTTTGCTTTCATCCAGGACCACACCGAATCCCAGGTCTGTGTACCGGGCATAATCATACACCGCACTCAAATGGGCGATATTGAATTCCCCTCCGGGCGGATAGGAGGCCTTGACCTGGGTTAAAAACGCATCCATGCCGGTAAAGGCCGCATCAATGACTTCAATGCCGGTGGCCTTGGTAAAGGGATCAAAGGCAAATTTACGCAATGCTTCTGATGTGGTGCCTCCCCAGGAATGACAGGTAATGGATTTGCTGGCAAAGGCATTGCCCATAAGGCCGAAAGGTCCGCCAGCCAATCCCAGAGCGGCGCCTGCAATGCCGGCAAACTTGACAAAATCCCGCCGGGTGATGTTTCCTTCCAGATAGTTTTGATACACATCATCCAGCCGTTTTTTCAATTCTTCTCCCATTGTCTTCTCCTTTGTCTCTCAAGTTAAAATACCGGATGCACACCGACCCCAAAGCCGGGTGCTGTCATATTCGATTCAGGGGGTGTTTCCCCTGGCAAATCGCCGTGCCACATAGCCTGCCGCCAGGGGGATTGAGACGGTCAATACAATCATGACGGCTCCCAGGGCGTTGATTTCCGGACTGATGGAAGTTCTGAGCATACTGAAAATCTGGACCGGCACGGTCTGGTTCTGGGCCGTGGCCCAGAACAGTGTGGCGGTGACATCATCAAATGAAATGGTAAAGGCAAACAGCATGCCTGCAAAAATAGCCGGTGCCAGCAAGGGAAAGGTGATTTCCCTGAAGGTCTGAAACGGACTGGCCCCAAGGGACAGGGCCGCTTCTTCATACTCGCGCTTGATTCCCACCAGCCGTGCCTGGACAATGAGCAGCACATAGGGCAGGGTCAGCACCACATGACCGATGAGCAGCAGGGCAAAACTTTTGGGCTGCTGGAGCCACCGGATGAACAGCAGCAGGGCCACACCCAGGATCACTTCCGGGATCATGATGGGTGCAATGAGTATGGTATTTAAAAACTCCTTGCCCTTGAATTCATACCGGATAAATGCCAGGGCAGCAGGCACGCCGATGGCGGTGGAAAATATGGCCGTCAAAGATCCCAGGACCAGAGAATTTTTAAAGGCATCCAGGATGGTGGAGTTCTGGGAAAGCTTGACAAACCATTTAAAACTGAATCCTTCCAAAGGAAATGTGCCGAACTGCTGGGGGTTGAACGCCAGAATCACGACCGCCACAATGGGGGCGAACATCCAGGCATACACCAGAATGGTATAGAGTTTGATCAGGGTCCAGCCGGAAATCAGGTTTTTCATATTTTTTCCCCTTACCCTTTGCTCAGGGATTTGAATATCTGGTTAATACCCATGTACCGGTTATAGGTATAGACGATGATGACCAGAAGTAGCAGGAGAATGACAGAAATCGCCGACCCGAACGGCCAGTCCAGGGTGCCGATGACCCGCTTGAAAATCAGGTTGGCAATCATTTCATTGCCCGGCCCCCCCAGGATCATGGGTGGCAGATAGGTACCGCAGGTGAGCACGAATACCAAAAGACACCCGGCACTCACTCCGGGCAGGCTCAGGGGCAGGGTGATTTCCCGGAACGCCTGCCATTCCGTGCAGCCCAGGCTTTTGGCCGCCTCGGTCAGACTTTTGTCGATACCGTCCAGGCTCACATAGATATTTAAAATCATGAACGGCAGCAGATATTGAATCAATCCCATGATCACGGCCCCTTCATTGTACAGCATGGGAAGGGGGGTGGTAATCATGCCGTATTTCAACAGCAGGTGATTGATCAGACCGGAATCTCCCAGGATATTGATCCAGCTCAAGGTTCGGATGATAAAACTGATCCAGAAGGGCAGCATGACCAGAATCATGAGAAACGGTTTTAACCGGGATTCGGTGCGGTAAAAGAAATAGGCCGGGATATATCCCATGATCAGGCAGATAAAAACGGTTTCAAGGGCCACCCGGATGGTGTTGAGCAGGATGACCGGATAAAAGGAATCCGCAAAAAATTTGGCATAATTGCCGAACTGAAATGCCGGAATATCCATGCCGGATGGGGCTCTGAGCCAGAAACTGTACACTACCACGAAACAAACCGGTACGACCAGCAGTAAAAATACGGCTGTCAGGGAGGGTGACAGCAGCAACCAGGGTTTCCACGGTTTTTCCTTCATAAATCAACACCTTTGTTTGGTATGCATGAGAGGGTTGTCCTGTTTGTGCGTGTTTGCCTGTATTCATACAAAAAATGTACCAGTCGAAAATTATATTTATAACTTGTTGATATATAAAAAAATTAATGAATAAATGATCGGATTGTCACCGGGTGAAGTCCAAAATGATTTGTTTATGAATCAATGTTTGTATTTCAACCAGTTGAATTTTATGCGTATATTGTATGATTTAAATATGAATCTTATTGAAATAAGCCTGCTTGTCAAGCCATGGCAGCAAACAAACCGATATTTGATTCAATAGTGAATCGATTTACCCTGTCCGGATACGCACGCCGTATTTTTTGAATTTCCTGACCACCGTGGGCTGGCTGATACCCAGAAATTCTGCGGCCTGGCGGGTGGTCCGGCATTGGTCGGCCGCCTGCCTGAGCATGTCATGCTCCACCGCTTCAAGGGTCTGTACCAGTCCGGTTCCGGCCCCGGGGTTTTTGTGGGTGTCACAGGCAGTGGAGAGGGCCGGCGTCTCGGTCAACCGGATCAGGTAATCATCCAGCTGGCGCCGGTCACACATGGCCACCGCCTGTTTGATGAGATTGATCAACTCCCGGACATTGCCCGGAAATGAATAGGTTTTCAATGCGTGCATGGACCGGTATCCGATATGCGCCCTGCGGCGGTATTTTTTGTTGTACCGTTTCAGACAGATCCGGGCCAGCTCGAGAATGTCTTCGGGCCGCTCCCGCAACGGGGGGATGGACAGCGTAAAGGTGTTGAGCCGGTGAAACAGATCCAGCCGGAACCGTTTTTTACGGGTCAGTTCCACCAGATCCTGGTTGGTGGCCGCCAGTATCACGCAGTCGATTTTTTTCGACCGGGTCCCCCCCAAAGGCATGATTTCCTGGTCATCCAGATATTTGAGCAGTTTGGCCTGGACCCCGGGAGACAGTTCTCCGATTTCATCCAGAAACAGGGTCCCCCCGGATGCCAGTTCAAACAGACCGGCTTTGCCGGTTTCACTGGCCCCGGTGAACGCGCCTTTTTCATATCCGAACAGTTCGGCTTCCAGCAGGTTTTCCGGCAGGGCCGCACAGTTGATCTGGATAAACGGTTTTTCCGCCCGCTGGCTGTGTTTGTGAATGAACTTGGCCAGCAGTCCTTTGCCGGTCCCGGATTCTCCATACAACAGAACGTTGGATGCCCCGATCCGCGCCAGCTTCAACGCCAGGTGCAAGGTCTGTTTCATGCAGGGGCTCTGGGCCACCACATCGTTGTCAACCAGTTCCCTCAGGGTGAGTTCGGTAAGTTCATCCCGCATCTTTTCTGATTCCTGGCGTACCTGGGCCAGTTTTTGTTTCATGTCACGGATCAGGGAAATATCCCGCTCGTTCACCACCACATAGGCGATGTTTCCGGCGTCATCAAACACCGGGGTGCCGGTCACCAGAAGAGAGTATCCGGCCCGGGGCGTGGTCTGGATCAAACTGACCTGACGCCGGGTTTCCAGCACTTCCTGGGTGGCGGACCGGTTGATCTGTCCTTCTTTCACAAGGGCTCTCACATCTTTTCCCAGCACCTGGTCCGCCCGGATGCCGTTGAGGCGTTCTGCGGCCCGGTTCATTTTCAATATCCGGCCCTGGCCGTCACAGATCAGCAGGCCGTCAGCGGACCGGGTGAAAATGGTTTCCAGAAAAAACAGGTCAGTGTCTTTCATACACGATATTTCCATTAAACAGGGTCAAAATTACCCGGGTGGCAGGGATTTCTTTGGGATCGATGGTGAAGATATTGCGGTCCGTTACAATGAGGTCAGCCCGTTTGCCCACACGCAGGCTGCCGGCCAGGTTTCCCATGCCCGATGCCGCTGCCGGGGTGGACGTATATCCCTGAACCGCCTGATCCACGGTCAGACACTGGTCCGGATACCAGCCGTTGTCGGGCGTGTGGTTCATGCGCATCCGGGTGACCGCCGAATAGATGCCGGAAAATGGATTCGGGTCCGCCACCGGCGCATCCGAGCTGAACATGGTGGGAACGCCCGTGTTCAAAATATTTCTGAAATTATACGCGTATCGGCCCCTGTCTCCCGCACATTGATCGATCATGGAGATGTCCAGGCTCATGTTGTTGGGCTGGCAGGAAACCGCCAGATTTTTCAGGCGGCCCAAAACGGCCAGGTCTTCCGGCAGAATCATCTGGGCGTGCTCGATCCGGTGGGGAATCCGGCAGGCGCTCCGGTTCAGCGCTTCCACCTTTGCAAATACGGTCAGCACCTCATGGACGGCCCGGTCCCCCACCGCATGGACCATGCAGGAAAGTCCGGCCGCATCCGCCTGGTGCACGGCCTGTTCGATCTCTTTGATGGGGGTCAGGGGCATGCCGTATGCGGCATCGATGTATGGTTGGGTCATCCAGGCGGTCCGTGCCCCCATCCCGCCGTCGCTGAAAAATTTCAGATGTCCGATACGCAGAAGGTCGTCTCCGAATCCGGTGCACAGCCCCAGGTCAACCGCCTGGCGGGTCATTTCTCCGGGCAGGGTCACATGACACCGCAGGGCCAGCCGGCCCTGGGTGTGCAACGCCTGCCATGCCCGCAACGCCACGGCCCCTTCTTCACCGCCCATCAGCCGGATATCATGGATACCGGTCAAGCCCATGGCATGGGCCCGGGCCATGGCTGTTTCCATGTTTTCCAGCAGCTGGTCAAAGGTCAGTACCGGCACCACATTCCGAATCAGGTTGGGGGCCATCTCTTTGAGCACTCCCGTGGGAATGCCGGCGCCGTCCCTGACGATCACCCCGTCCGCCGGATCCGGGACAGTGGAATCGATACCGGCCAGAGACAGGGCCATGGAATTGGCCACGGCCAGATGAAGATCACAGCGCCAGATGCACACCGGGTTGTCCGGGGCTGCCAGGTCCAGATCCAGGCGGTCGGGCATCTGGTTTTCCGGCCAGTCCGATTCATTGAATCCCTGGCCCAAAATCCAGTGCCCGGGCCCCAGCAGGGCCGCTTTTTCCCGGATGGCTGCTTCCATTCCGGCAAAATCACGGGTTTTGGCAAAATCGATGCTGCTCAGATTGACAGCCCATTCATAAAAATGAAAATGGGTATCGATGAATCCGGGCATCACCAGGTGTTGATCCAGGTTCAGGATCCGGGTGTTCGGGCCGGCCATGGCCAAAAGGGTGTCATCATCTCCCAGGGCCGTGATCCGCTTGCCTGCTGTTGCCAGCGCCGTGAGGGGCGGTCGACGGGTTGAATTGGCAGGCCGTTCTTCTGAAAATGGGAGGGGTCCCTGAGAATACAGGGTGGCATTGTATAAAATCAGGTCGGGTACCATCATATCAGGTATCCTTGTTGAAAGGGGTCTGTGCGATCCAGGGTGAAATGATGCATCCCGGTGATCCAGGCTTTTCCAGATATCCGGGTGACGCTGGCCTCAAAATCGCCGATGCTGGTTGTTTCCACCAGCCGGGCTTCAAACGTGGTGCCTAAGGGGCTGGCATTGATATAGGGTTCGTTCAGGCCAATTTTTTTGTAATGATTCAGCAGGGCCAGTTTGGCAGCGGTGCCGGTGCCGCAGGGGGACCGGTCCATGTGGGATTCGCCGTACACCACCATGCCCCGGCCCCGGGCCGGACTGCCGGTGGTGTCGGTGTCATAGAATTCGGTCACATCCACGGTGGTGACATCCGGCCGTTCCGGATGGGTTACCGTGAGCTGATCATTGGCCGCCGCAATGATTTTCATGCCCAGATCCACCAGCATGGGTTTGTTTTCCAGCGTGGGGGTCAGATCGATCTGCTGTGTGTTGACCAGGGCGAAAAATCCGCCCGCGCACACCAGGTCCACAGCAACGGGTCCGAATCCATCCACCTGAATCTGCTGATCCGTGGCATAAACAAAGGTCGGCACCATCTGGATGGACACGGACGTCAACCGGCCGTTTTGGACAAGGGCCAACGCGGTCATCCGTCCGGACGGGGTGTCGATCCCCACCTGGTTTTCGCCTTGTTCAAAGGTCAGAAATCCGGTCCGGGCAAGGGTTGTCACGGCCCCGATGGTGGCATGGCCGCACAGATAGGGGTACCGCCGGGCGTCCATATAGATGAGCCCGAACGCGGCATCCGAAGTCACCGGTTCGGTGACCAGGGCCGCCAGCACCTGGCGTGATCCCCGGGGTTCTCTGGTCAACAGGCGCCGGACCGCATCATGATCGGTTCTGAACCGGTTCAGCTTCTCCATCATGGTCGCCCCGGTTACCGGCGGCAGTCCGTCCACAATCAGACGGGTCACCTCCCCTTCGGTATGGGAATCAATGGTGGTGATCACCGGTGCGTCACCATCATACAATGTCGATATATCATTGAAAGGATTCATCATAATCACCCTCATGTTGTGTGGAATCCGGACCGGTGTACGGTAATGGTTGATCTCCTGGCCGGCAGGCCGGTCCGGATCCGGGTTACGTTTCAGAATCGATCACCGGTACATCCGGCATGGACTGGTTGTCTGATGCCGCCGGTTCATGGGGAATCAGAGCCGCCCGGGAGGATTTTCCATCCACCCGGATAAACAGCCCGTCCCTGAAATGAATATGTTTCAGATGCGGAGTGATGGCCGCACATTCCTGTCGCCCCAGAAATTCATAGTCAATAAAATCCTGGTCATTGTCGGATACCGTGATATAGGCAATGCCCAACGAAGTGATGTTCTGGAAAAAATGAGATCCCTGGGAGGGGTCCGCCTTGATGCTTTCGATGGTGGTCTCCACCATGACCCCGACATTGGAGATATCGTTCCATGCCACGGGAATGCCCAGCCACCGGTCGGAAGATCCCCATCTTCCCGGACCGATGAGGACATATTTTTTCTGACTTTTGTTGAACCGCGCATTGAGCTTGTTGATTTCGCCGGCGATCTCGACGGTGTCTGCCGGGTCGAACCGATCCGGGTCCACATAAATCAGGTCGTGAATGTTTTTGTATTCCCCGTTCCCCAGAGAGTGAACCGAAAAACAGAATGCCTTGTCCCGATCCATATCCGTGATTTTGACGGTGAGATTCTGCTTGTACCGGCCCATGGGCCGGATCTGAAGCAGAGAGAATTCCGGTTTCCGGTTGCCGTCTGTGTGCAGGTTCACGGCAAATTCCACTTCCACGGACGATCCCATCCACCGGGAACCGATACGGGTGACTTCCGCCAGGATGTCCGCCAGCGGAAAACTGTTGTACTTCAGAATGCCGGCAAAGGTCAGCACTGGAAATCCCTTGCTGGAATATACATCCCTGATCCGGTTGTCCTGAACATGGAACGTGGAGCATAACTGCTGAACCATGGGATGATCCGCAGCATCCATGAGGTCCAGTCTGGCCAGTGTGGGGTCTTCTCCGGGATCTGAAAAAAAGTGGTCTTTCGGGGGAAATATATCCGTTTTCAGGGCGTAAAAATATTTCTGGGCGTTTTCCAGAATATCCTCCACCATGGAAAACTGGGGGAGAAACTGGGGATATCGGGGACAGAACCGCAGGGTTTTCCCGCCTTCCATCACAAGTTTACCCATGCCCATGGCAATGTATGCAATGCCTTCTTCCGCCTTGAGATGGGCAATGGGATAAAAATTGTAGGACTGGGCCACACCGGCAATGGACGGATAAAAATAGTTGTCATGCCGGATCCCGGTGAGCTGCTGGAGTATGACAGCCATCTCTTCATCTTCGGTCCGGTGCATGGTGCTCTGGGCATAGGCCCGGGGAGCTTTCATGTAGGTGGAGGCATATACCAGCTTGACGGCCATGATCAGCCTTTCCAGACGCGTGTCGAGGCTGCTGTCGGAGTTGGGCAGCATATAGGTTTTGTACAGGCCGGCAAACGGCTGGTAGTGGGCATCTTCAAACAATGAGGAGGAGCGCACCGCAATGGGATACGTCACATGCTCCAGATAGACCTTCAGGTTGGTTTTCAGCCAGTCCGGAAACCGGGCCTGGATAAATGCTTTCACCACCATGTCATCGGACAGGTCCCGGTCGGAGTCCAGCAGCTGGGCCAGGTTGTTGTCTTCAATAAACATTTTGAATCCGTCCGTGGCGATCACAAAGGTCTGGGGAATATGGATATCCACGTCCGGGAACTTTTGGATGAGCTCATTGTCCTGCTTGATCTGTGAGGCCATGAACGCCAGGCCTCTGGCTTTGCCCCCCAGAGAGCCGTTGCCGATTTTCATGAACCCGGTGTCTGAATCAAACTCTTTGGAATCAAATTCAATGACCTGGCCCTGGCGGGTCCCCAGTCGGCGGGCCCGGATGCTGTCGATGAGAAACCGTTTCAATGATTTGGGATTGGGAAAGTCATCAATGGTGTAAGGTTTCAGGTTCAGCGCCAGGCTGATTTCACTGCGGGCCAGCAGCCACCTGGAAAAATCATTGTTTTTCGCGTGAAACACAATGGAGTCATCCGGAATTTCCGGCAGCAGTTTTTCAATGGCCCGCAGGTCACTGGCCCGGGCCACCTCCTCTCCGTCAGGTCGTCTGAAAACGAACGCCCCGAATCCCAGGCACCCCACAAAAAAGATCTTGATCCGGTCGTTGAGGTTGACGGAATTCTTGTTGATGAACACCGCCGGAATCCGGTAGGCCAGATCCCGGCTGCGCTCCTCCGTGCTGATGATCAAAAGGGGCAGGTCCGGCACTTCCTTCTTGATCTGGCGTAACAGATGAAATCCCGCGTTTTCATCCTCTTTTCCGTTTCTGGGGAACCGCATGTCGGAAAATACGGACAATACATAGGGTTTGTATTTTTCGTACAGGGCAAGGGCCTCTTCATACGTCTGGGCCAGCAGCACCTTGGGGCGGCCCCGCATTTTCAGCAGCCGGTGTTCCTCGTTGATGGACTCGTCGATCACGGACTGGGTCTGGAGCACGATCTGCTTGTAGATCACCGGCAGAATGGCGGAATAGTGATAGGGGGAATCTTCCACCATGATGATGACCCGGACATTGGCATTTTCGGTATCAAAGGCTACGTTTTTTTCATCTTCGAAATTTTTGATGATGGCCAGCAGCAGGTCGGCATTGCCCCCCCAGATATAGGTGCGGTCAAT
>Ga0180429_10003955_pt1 | contig 11937 bp, 11 predicted proteins | sample SS_ome_FD_132428 | JGI IMG/M metagenome (GOLD analysis project Ga0180429, IMG submission 132428) | Hypersaline lake sediment archaeal communities from the Salton Sea, California, USA - SS_1_S_1 metaG | ecosystem: Environmental > Aquatic > Non-marine Saline and Alkaline > Hypersaline > Sediment ... | reverse complement strand
CGGATAATTGACTGTCTTTTTTCGGCGTTGTCATTTCGGGCCCCCGTTTTGCTTGTTTAACTTACGCAATCCACAGCAGTTCAACCTATGCGATGTCTGAAACGACTTCAATCTTTTTCTTGGTAAAGCCGTCAGAAAGGACATCGCCGCGAACAACGTTTTTTAAAATGGGGCGGTTGCATTCCAACAGCGAGTACTTATTGTTATGGAGTGAAGAATGTCAGCCAGCCGCTTGCACCCCAAGCAACGGTCTGTTCGGCCGCAACCGCTTTTTGCCGGGAGAGAAAAAATGACGCTTGAAGAATATTTCGACACTGTCAAGGGACACGGCGTGCTGTCCACCGCCGACGCCGACGGCCGGGTGGCCGCGGCCCTTTACGCACGGCCCCATGTCATGGATGACGGCACGCTGGCGTTTATTATGCGCGACCGCCTCACACACCACAACATCGGCACCAATCCGCACGCGGCCTACCTCTTTATCGAAGACGGAAAAGGCTTTACGGGCAAACGCCTCTATCTGACGAAAGTCCGGGAAGAAGCGGACAGCCCGTTGATTGCCGAGCTGCAGCGGCGGAAATATAAGGAGCCGGTCACAGAGCACCGCTATCTGGTGTTTTTCAAGGTCGACAAGGAGCTGCCGCTGGTGGGAACCCATGAATAAGCATGGGGACGAAAACCGGCTAGCGCACAATCAGGACCGACAGTCCCTCGGCGCCGTTCAAAACCTTTTGTGAGGTGCTGCCCATAAAGTAGTCGCCGAGGCTGGAAATCCCCTTGCGGCCCATCACCACCATGTCATAGCCGCTGCGGGCTTCATCGAGAATGTCTTTGGCGACGCTTTTTTTCTGCCGGCGCACCCGGCTCTGAATCTGTTTTTCGGAAAACCCGACGGAGGTCAGCACAGACACGGCCTTTTGCATGGCGCTTTGCACCAGATCCCGTTTTTTGTCTTCCATGGTGCAGAAGGTGCTTTGCTGAGACCGGAAATAGGGCGTCAGCTCCGGGCTGTTCAGGTTGCAGAGGGCTTCACTGTCCAGCGACACATGAAACAGCGTGACGGCCGTGGACGGCGCAAAGGCTCTGGACACACACTCAACGGCGCGCATGGCGTTTTCGGAGTCGTCAAACGCCACCAGGATTTGGACGGTCATGGATGGACTTCCTTTGATTCGTATGAAAATTGAAAACAGATATTTCTTTATACGAAAGAATCCGTTTTTTTGCAACCATAAATGCCGGCCGGCAGCGCGCCATTTTTGATTTGGGACCCGATCCATCGGTCTTCATCATATATGCCGGCGGCAACGGATTCTATTTCGACGACACCATACGGGCGGCTTCCCCTTTTGCAGAAGCGCTGAACGCCTTCATGAACCGCCACCGGCGCCTGGCCTTGAAGCACCACCCGGACCGCGGCGGCCGGGAGGCGGCATTTGTCCGGCTGACGCGGATCTACGAGATGCTGCGGCGATGCTAACCAAATTCTAACCCACACTGCGCCGCAGACGATGCCGCATGAACAGGGCCGATACAACGCCCGTCAGCAGCCAGATCAACAGAGCGGGCACCGCCAGCAGCTGCAGCAGCAGCCCGCAGCCGAACACGGCGATGACGGCGGCGGCGGCGCCCTGCTTGTAAAACTGACCGAACAGCGGAAACAGCAGGCACAACGGCACCCCCAGGCGGATCCGATCCGGCCGCGTCCGCCGCAGATAAACGGCCAGCCAGATCGGACCTGCCACAAACACAAACAGGGCAACGATGACGGTGAGAATGTTCACGGTCGGCGGGTGCGCAACCGGTTGTCATCAATACGCTGCATGGAATCGATTCCCCGATTTCGCAACAAATATGAGCGATTCGATTTCATTTTGAAAAAAGCTGCAGCGCGTTTGGATTCCACGACCGGCAGGGCCGTCCATGATCCGATGAACGCCGCGCCCCCATGCACAATTTAATGTCGACAAACGCGCTAATTCATGCCGGAACGCATCACCTCTTTAGCGGTTTCGAGGATTCCCTCGGGGAAGCCGACGATGGTGTAAATCCCCAGGAAGCCGATCAGCCAAACCACCAGCATGGACAGAATAAACAGGACAAAGCCGTACTTGACAAAGTCCATGGGATGAATCATTTTTTCCCCGGAATCCGGATAAACACCGAGACCGTAGACGATGGCGTTGTTGGGCGTTCCCACGATGAGAAAATGGGCAAAGGATGTGGCAAAGGCCACCCCGAGGCCGACGGCCCAGGGTTCACCGGGCACATTGGTCATAATGCCCATGGGAATGACGATGGGACCCAGCAGCGCGGTGGTACCGGCATCCGACATGAAATTGGTCATGACGCCGGACAGTCCGGACAGGCCCACCCACAGGCCGAAGCCTTTGTCCATGCCCACACCGCTCAGGACCTCCAGAAAGGTCTGGGCCAGCCACAAAGCCGCGCCGCTTTCCTTCAACAGCGCGCCCAGGGTCAAAGCGCCGCAGTACATGAACCACGCATCCCAGGAGATGCCGTTGAGGATTTTTTTCCAGTCGGTCGTTTTGAAAACAACCGGAATCAGAAGCGCCAGCAGGGACGGCCCGCCGAGTCCCAATTCTTCGCCGCCCACGATCCAGAGAAGTAAAATCAGCATCAGCATGCCGAAGGTCACATACTCGGGATAGGTCATTTTCCCCATCTTCCGGGTTTCCTCTTTAATCGCCGCCAGGCCGGGGGTCAGGTCCCTGGTTTTTATTTTCCGGCCGAAGAGCCCCAGCATGTAAACGGCGACCATCACACCCAGAAACGGCACCATGGGCAGGCCGTATTTCATCCAGGTAAAGAAATCCATGGGCACGTTGTACTCGCTCCAGAAACCCATCATGATGACGTTGCGGCCGCCGGCCGCCGGTGATCCCACGCCGCCCACATTCAGGGAAAAGCAGAGGGTGAACATTAAGAATTTCGCCAGGGCGGGATCGTGCTCAAGACGGCCCGCGGGGCTGTTGGCACGCACGGCGCCGAAATAAACGGCCGCCATAACCGGCGTCATAAAAGCACACATGGCATGCGCCGATATAAATGAACCCACGATCGACATGCTGAGACACAGCACAAAGACCGGAACCAGAAAGCCTTTTGTCCATCCCAGCAGCCAGCTGGCCAGCCGTTTGTGAAGTCCGACGTCCACAACGGCCACGCCCATGGCCAGCACGCCGAGCAGAAACATGGGCGCGTCGCCGGCAAAGGTCTTGCCGATCTCCTTTTTGGGCATCAAGTGCAGAAAATAAGCCAAAATGGGCATGAGAATGCCGGTCAGCCCGATGGGAATGGCTTCGGTGGCGAAAAAAATCACCGCCATGGGAATGACGCCCAGCACCACCATGGTCTTGTGGGCGGCGTCGGCGCTGGTGTGCGCGATTTCCCATGCGATCATTTTTTCGGCGAAGCCGTATTTTTCCACAATATTGATCACGGACTGCGGTGTAGGCAAAATAAAACCGATCAGAAAAAAGACAGCAACGCCGATGCCGATCCAAAGGCCTTTTTTCGCCAGAATCCCGCCTTCGGCCGCACCGGTTCCGATATCATGACTCATTATCCATCCTTCCTTTTATTCGTTTTTCCAGCACGAAAACGATTCCCGCCGACAAATCACAGCGCCCGTGCGGGCATCCTGTCAGGCGTTCAGGTTGCACTGCTTCATGATTTCAAAAACCTTCATAAACACATCGGACAAACGGAGCACCCCCGCAATTTGCCCGTCTTTGACCACCAAAAGCCCCTGATGCTGCCCCATGATCAGCATGTGAATCGCTTCACACAGCGCGGAATCGGCCGCGACGTACTCGCCTTCATCGGGTTTGTACATGAATTTTTTGACGGAAACGTTGAGGGCCTTGCCGCACATGTCGCTCAAAGAAGCGTCGCAAAAGGAAAAATTTTCCATCATGGACCGCAAAAAATTGGCGCTCAAACCGGCCCGGGACAAAGCGCGGGTGTCTCCGATGTCTTCGTAGCGGGGTTCCAGGGCTCTTAGCACATCATGCTGGCTGATTTTTCCCACCACTTCCCTTTTGTCGTTCAAAACCAGAATGGCCCGGTGAAGATAGGAATGCATTTTCTCGTTGTACTGCTCCTGAGCGGCTTCAAGCGCCACGACGGCTTCAAACAGTGAGGCGGCCTCATGGACGGTGGCGTATTCCTCCAGCGGCACCATGAGTTCTTCGACCGTAATGATCTCCTTCATGTTCCCTCCTGTTGCATGGGGTTCTGGGCTATTCGGCACGTAGCGCTGCTGCCGTGATTTTCCTTATATATTGTTCAAAATACGCCGTCCTTCTATAGCAGAAGATCGGTTGGAAGGTCAATGATCGACCGATGCCTTTCGCCCTTCGACGGTGTCTTCCACTTCGGACAGGCTTTCGTCAATGATCGCCAGGGCCTCGTCCATCTGGGACCGGGTAATGGTGAGCGCCGGCGTGAGCGTCATGATGTTGCCCATGGTTAATTTGAAGCTCAAGCCCCTGCTCAGCGCGGCATACATCACCGCCTCGGCCTCTTCCACGGCTCTTTCTCTGGTCGACCGGTTCCGGACCAGCTCAATGCCCAGCAGGAGCCCGATGCCCCGCACATCCCCGATCAGCGGGTGGCGTTCTTGCAGCGCCTTGAGCCGGGACAGCGCATGCCGCCCCAGTTCACGGGCATGTGCCGCCAGCTGATGGTCTTCAATATACTGCAGCGCTGCCAACGCCGCCGCACAGCACACCGGATTTTTTTCATGCGTGTAGTGGCCCAGCGCTCCTTCCCGGACAACGTCCAGCGCTTCATCCGCCACCACCGCCGCCAGCGGCAGAATGCCGCCGCCCAGGCCCTTGCCCAGCACCAGGATATCCGGCACCACGGTGAAGTTCTCAAAAGTGAACATCTTGCCGGTACGCCCGAGCGCATGGGGAATCTCGTCGAATATCAGCAGGGCACCGTGACGGTCGCAGGCGCGTCGTATCCGCTCCCAGTATTCGGGTTTGGGAATATAAGGGGTGCTGCGCACCGGTTCAGCGACCACGGCGGCGATGTCGCCCTCTTTTTCCAGAATGTACTCGACATAGCCTGCGCAGGTCAGATCACACCCGCCCCGTTCACTGCAGCCGAAAATGCAGCGATATTCATCGGGCGGCGGAACGTGCTCGGTACCCGGCAACAGCGGGCCGGCATTGCGGCGGAAAACAGCCTCGCCGCCGATGGAAATGGTGTCCAGCGTAGCGCCGTGAAAAGCATCCCACATGGATATCGTTTTGTGACGTCCAGTGGCCATGCGGGCCAGCTTCAGTGCAATGCCCATGGCCTCGGCGCCTCCCGGACAGAACAGCACCCGGTTAAGCGGCGGGGGTGCCAGGTGCGCCAGTTTGGCGGCCAGGTCCACCGCTGCCTGGTTGGTGTAGCGCCGTGTACAAAAAGAGAGGACATCAAGCTGTTTCTTGATCGCATCGATGACCGTTGGATTGGCGAACCCGACCTGGTGAACGTTGTTGCCGTGAAAATCCATGTACCGCCGGCCGTCCAGGTCCTGGATGTAAATGCCGTCACAGGCGGCCATGGCGTTCAGGCAGGGAGTTGACAGGGCTTGTTTGAGAAAATAGCGCTCATCCGCGGCGAGCAGTCCGGCGCTTTGCAAGCCGATGTGCTGTTTCTGCCAGGTACGGCGCCGTCTGGAGAGGTTGATATCACCTTCCGAAAGCTCTCGTCGCTTCTGCATAAGGGTTCCTTTCCCCAAAGATGTCCTGAAATAAACACATTTTTGGGTTATACACAATCGTCATTTCGCCATATGGACAACAAAAATGGATCAGGCCCTGCATCGCCTACACACGGCCATTCGGGATGTGGAGCAAGGCGATATATATATATAAGTGGGTATAAGCCATAACCATTTTTTAACGTCCGCAAAATATTGGTTTCATTTTATTACTTATATATCAGAAACATAAAAAATATTTGGCTACACTTTAGAATAGGCACGAAAAAGCATTATTTTTGCTTGACACCGGGCCGATCGCATCTTATCATAGAGTATAAACTCAAAAGTTGGTATTCGCACACAGTTGGCGTATCAATTTTATCCATTGATTGACAAACCAAAAGGGAGTCATGTTTATGAAAAAGAGACAAGACATTATCCGAACGGCGACAAGATTGTTTGCAGAGCAGGGTTTCGACGGCACAACAACCCTCCAGATCGCAAGGGAGGCCAATGTGACCGAACCGCTGATCTATTACCACTTCGAGGGCAAAGACGACCTCTTCATCCACATCATCGGCGAAGCATTTCAGGACTATCATGACCAGCTGGCGGCATTGCCGGCCGAAACCGCTTCCCCCTTCGATCAGATTCAGCAGTTGGTTGATCTTCACTTTCGCTTCATCGCTGAAAAGCCGGATGAAGTATTTCTCGGCTTCAGCCCTTGTCCGGCAAAGTTGAAGGACCCGGATCGGGTCTTTGCAAAAAACATCGACAAGAAAAACAAATGGCTGATAAGCTATCTGAAAAAATGTCTGCAAAATGGGATTGACGAAAAGGTCTTTCACGAGGTGCCGGTTGCGGAGACCGCCCAGCTGATCCTTGCCCTCATCCACGGCATCATTCGGCAGCGCGGCCTGAAGGCGGATGCCTACAAGCATCTGAATGCGGCGAGCATTGATTTTTGTCGTCGAAGCCTGGTGAAATAACGGCGTTGTCGTCCACCGGATCACCCGGCACCGGCGGTTTGCCGCGTGCCGGGTTCAACCGTAAATCGTTTCCGCCGGCATTCAGTCGGCGTTGCGGGTGAGTTCGGCCTCGCCCCTGGTACGGATGTTTTCCAGAGCCCCCAGCACATCCGGCGGCAGGGAAGCAACGGTGTGGGTTTCCAGAATTTCCATCAGCTTTTCCTGGATCCGCTGGCGCATGTCCTTGCCGCCTTCCGCCTGCCATATTTCATACGGCTGGCGCGTCAGCAATTCGCTGCGCCACAGCTCGCTGCGAAAGTGTTTGACCGTGTGGGGCTGGTTCAGAAAGTGGCCGCCCGGTCCCACGGCCTCCACCACCCGGCGCGCCACGGTTTCCTGATTGACGCGAATGCCCTCTAAAAAGCGCCGCGTCATGCCGATGGCCTCGTTGCCCAAGAGCAGCTGGGCCGGGGAGCACACCATGGCCATGTCCAGATAGCCGACATCGTGAATGAGATTGAGACCCGCCAGCCCCTGGGAAAGTATGGAGAAAGCGCTTTCCAGACCGGCCTGCGCATCCACCACCTTGGCATCGGTGCAGCCGGCGTATCCCCAGGTCGGCAGACCAAAGGACCGGGCCACCTCGGCCTGCGCCGAAATACCCAGGCTCATTTCCGGAAAGCCGACCCCGAACAAACCCGTCGCCATGTCCATGATCTGTACGTTGCCGCTGAGGCAGACAGGGCAGCCGGGCTGGCGCAGCTGCGCCAGCGTCAGGCACATCAACGACTCCGCCGTAATCTGGGTGATGGTGCCGGCCAGCGTCGCCGGACCGGTCGCGCCCACCTGCACCGCCGGCCCGGGCACCTGGGGCATAAAAAGGTCGGCGGCGCAGAAAATGCGGTCCACCACATCTTCGGGCTGAACCAGAGGTGAAATGGGCTCCGGATATAAAATTAAAAAGGGCTTGCGGCGCAGATTATCCAGGCCGCCGGCGACTTCGGCCGCCATTTCATAAACCAGCTCCGTACCCCGCGGCGTGTAGCCGATAAATACCATCGGCTTGGTGGTGTGGGTCACCACGGCTTCGAATTCGTAAAGATCCGCCGCCGTGGCCGGCACATCCTGGCAGGAGCCCATGGGCATGACCCAGTCGATGTTGCCGCAGGCGTCAGCGACCTTGGCGCCGATGGCGATGTCCGCCACTCGGGTGGGGTGAACTTCCCCGCTGACGGCATCCTGAGTGTTGGGGCTGGCCGTCGACGTCCCGTAGTAGCTCTTGCGGCCCTCCACCTCCATGGCCCGCCGTCCGCCGCGGTCGTAGACCGTAAAGCCTTTGGGCGTTGTATTCAGGCACTGCCGGACAATAAACTCGGGAACCCGCACCTCTTCGTCGGCCACAATCGCCCCGGCTTTTTTCAGCATCCGGCGCGCTTCCGGGTGCAGAACACGGAAGCCCACCGTGTACATCAAATCAAAAGCAGCCCTTTTGATTTCATAAATCTGATCTTCGCTTAAAATTCTTAAAAACGGCGTTTGTTTTTCAATGGCGGCGGATTGAAGCATAGAAACCATTCCTTTCCCGATCGGCTGATGTTTGTATTACGCTGTTATTCCGGATGGTCTTGGGTTTTTAACCGGCAGCGCGGCCGCGCATCGGCCCGGCGGTTCACGTGCGCATCGCCGCCTGAACCGCCCGGACCACCGCCTCCGGCCCGGGTTTGCAGACCGCTTCATGGGACGACGCCACCGGTACCGGAATGCTCGGCGCCGCGACCCGCTGCACCGGTCCTTTCAGATGATCAAAGGCCTCTTCCGCGACCATGGCGGCCAGTTCCGCACCATAGCCGCAGAAGCGAACGGCCTCGTGCACCACCACCAGACGGCCGGTTTTGCGCACCGAAGCCAGAACACTGCTTTTGTCCAGCGGCACCAGGGACCGCAGATCCATCACCTCGCAGGAAATTCCCTGTTCGCTCAGCGGGCTGAGGGCTTTCATGACGGTGTAAAGCGCGGCGCCGTAAGTCACCACGGTGCAATCGCCGCCCGGTACCGCCACACGTGCCTTGCCCAGAGGGGTGCGCACGTCGCCGTCCGGAACCGCGCCGGGCATCCAGTAAAGCAGCATGTCTTCCACCACCACCACCGGATCCGGATCGAAAATAGCACTGATCAGCAGCCCCTTGGCATCTTCGACCGTGGACGGCCAGACCACTTTCAAGCCCGGGCTGTGGGCCAGCCAGGCTTCCAGGTTGTGTGAATGCTGACTGCCGGCACCGATGCCGATGCCGGCCTTGACGCGAACGGTCAAGGGAAAATGGCACTGGCCGGCGCTCATGTAGCGCAGTTTGCCGGCATGGTTGACCAGCATGTCGCTGGCCAGCGTGATAAAAGGAAAAAACATGACCTCCACCACAGGCCGCAGGCCCATGCAGGCGGCACCCACCGCCAGACCGGCGATGGCCGCCTCGCTGACAGGCGTATCCTTTACCCGGCGGCGGCCGAATTTTTCCAGCAGACCGTGAGTGGGCATGTTGGGATCCAGATGAATCGACACGCCGACCCCCTCGCCGGCAACGAACACGCTTTCGTCCGTTTCCATCGCAACAGTCAAGGCATCATTCAACGCCTGTCCGAATGTCTTTTCCGGCATCGCAGGTTCTCCTTTCAATTGTCCGCCACATCCGTGAACACATCGGTCAATGCGCTTTCCGGATCGGGGGAGGGGCTGGCATCCGCAAATGCCACCGCCGCCGCCACCCGGTCATCCGCCTGCCGGTCGATGCGGTCGATTTGCGCTGCATCCAGAATGCCGCACTCCACAAGATGACGCCGGTAGCACGCCAGCGGGCAGCGGCCCGCCCAGGTTTCCAGCTCCGCGGGGTCCACGTAGTGCTGCCGGTCCCGCTCGCCGTGGCCGCGCATGCGGTAGGTCAAAGCCTCCATTAAAGCCGGCCCGCGTCCGCTGCGGCAGTGCGCCGCCAGATCGCGGGTCAGCCGGTAAACCGCTTCCACATCGTTGCCGTCCACGCTGCGGCCGGGCATTGCGTAGCCTGCGGCACGTTCGAAAATGTGCGCGGCGGCACAGTGCTACTGCGGCCGCTGGGCACCGGCCCAGCAATTGTTTTCACAAACAAACAGCAGCGGGAGCTTCCAGACGCCGGCCAGATTCATGGCCTCGTGCACACTGCCCTCGGCCGCTGCGCCGTCGCCGAAAAACACCACCGTTATGTCTTTTTTGCTCCGGTATTGCTGGGCAAAGGCCGCCCCCAGGGCCATCGGCGGGCCGGCGCCCACCACCGTCGAGGTCATCAGGGCATTGACCGCGGGCACGGTTAGATGCAGCGTACCGGCCTTGCCCCCGTTAACGCCGTCGGCTTTGGCCATGATCTCCGCCATCAGGGTTTTCAAATCCGCATCTCTGGCAATCAAATGGCCATGGCTGCGGTGATTGCTGACAATGACATCTTCCGGCGCAAGGGCCGAAACGACGCCGGCGGCAACCGCTTCCTGACCGTTGGCCAGAATCTGCATGCCCGGCAGCCGGTCCGGCTCCCGGCTGAGGGAAACGAGCCTTTCCTCGAAGCGGCGGATCAGAACCATCTGCCGATAGAGGCGCAGCTGCAGTTCCGCCGGGACATGGGATTCTTCCATGAGGCCTCCTTTTGATCATCCGTTTAGATCCGGCGGCGGCAAACAGTGCGGATCTTCAGTCTCCAACGAGCTTGACCAGTACGCGTTTGCGCCGCCGTCCGTCAAACTCGCCGTAAAAATGTTGGTGTGCTTATTCATATCGTGCGGCGCCGGAAAATGAAACACCAAAATTAGCGGTTGTTATTCAGCGTTTTTTTGGCTATGTGAGCGAACGGTTGTATGATTTGTCGGGATCGAATTGAAAACCAGGGGGTCAAGGCTTCGGTGATGCTCTCGCATTTCACTTGGATTTTTGGACCCTTGACCCTAAATGTGTGTGCCCCCATTTCCCATAATCCTGACAGCGAAGTTTTCCGCAACGAATTTTCAAGGATACGCGTATGCTCGGCACAATCGTCAACACCGCCGCCATCATCGCCGGCAGCCTGCTGGGAATGCTGTTCAAAGGCGGCATCCCCGAGAAATACAGTCAAATCATGATGCGGGCCATCGGTCTGGCGGTGGTGTTGATCGGCCTGAAAACCGCCCTGAAAACAGATGACATCATGCCCGTCATCCTCAGCCTGGCCATCGGCAGCGCCCTGGGAGAGCTGCTGCGGATTGAAAAACGACTGGAGGGGCTGGGCCGGCGGCTGGGGCGGCTGGTTTCCAGCAAAAACGAAGGCATTGCCGGCGGATTCGTGATGGCCAGCCTGATTTTCTGCGTCGGCGCCATGGCCATTGTGGGCTCCCTGGAAAGCGGCCTGTCCGGCAATCACCAGACCCTCTTTGCCAAATCCCTGCTGGACGGCATCGGATCGGTTCTTTTCGCCTCCACGCTCGGCATCGGCGTTCTGTTTTCCGCGCTGCCGGTGTTTTTATACCAGGGGTCCATCACCCTGGCGGCGACGGCGTTGAAGCCGCTGCTGACAAACGCGGTCGTTCTTCAGATGTCGGCGGTCGGAGGGCTGCTGATTGTCGCTATTGGATTCAGCCTGCTGGACATTAAAAAGCTAAAGGTCGGCAACATGCTTCCCGCAATTTTTATGCCGCTCATTTACGAGCTGCTGCGGCGCGTGGCGGGGGTGATATTATGATAACTTTTCACGCCCCGGACCGTACCGCCGGGCAATCAGCAACGTTTTGCGATTGAACCGTCTTCGCTGCATCTTGAAACCGGGCATGAAAGGAATCTGTTTCCATCACCATTGGAAGACAGGGGGCGGCAAATGGATAAAACGGACAAACGCTACCAGGCCTATCTGGATATTCTGCGGGAAGAGCTTGTCCCGGCCATGGGCTGCACCGAACCCGTCGCGGTGGCGTATGCCGCGGCGCGGGCAAGAGACGTACTGGGAGAACGTCCGGATCACGTCCGGATCGAGGCCAGCGGCAACATCCTTAAAAATGCCAAGAGCGCCGTTGTCCCCAACACGGGAAAACTCAGGGGCATGGCGGCCGCGGCCGCGGCCGGCATTGTGGCCGGCCGCGCGGACAAGGTGCTGGACGTCATTTCGACCGTGAGTTATATCGAGCGCCAAGAAATCAGGGCGTTCCTTGACAACCACCCCCTGACGGTGCGGCCCTCAAAAAGCCCTCTGATCTTTGATT
>Ga0180429_10003954_pt1 | contig 11940 bp, 10 predicted proteins | sample SS_ome_FD_132428 | JGI IMG/M metagenome (GOLD analysis project Ga0180429, IMG submission 132428) | Hypersaline lake sediment archaeal communities from the Salton Sea, California, USA - SS_1_S_1 metaG | ecosystem: Environmental > Aquatic > Non-marine Saline and Alkaline > Hypersaline > Sediment ... | reverse complement strand
CGGCCAGATCGACCCTGCCATCGTATTGACCCTTGCCGAGAAAAAAGGCTGGGGACCCGAGCAGATCAACCGTGTCCTGACACGCCAAAGCGGCATCTTGGCCTTGACGGGAAAGCCTATGACGCTGGCCGAACTATTTGCCAGCCAAGGCGAGGCGGAAAAATTGGCACAGGAGATGCTCCTGTACAGTCTGTTGCAGGCCTGCGGAGCAGCCGTGGCGACGCTAGGTGGCCTGGATGCCTTGGTGTTTTCCGGCCGGTACGTCGCGCTGGCCGATACCTTCGGCGAAGCATTGTCCAAGGGACTGGGCGCGGCCTTGGCCTCCACGGACAAAGTGTTATGCATTAAAATGGAGCAGAGTAATCAGCAACTTATAGCGGCAACCGCTGCGCACCTGGTCCGGTCAACTCAGCAGCAAACCGATCAGCAGGCGGGCTAGGCCCACGACCCGCCCGCTCATTACAGGTTGTCTAAAGAAGAGTCTTAGCCAGCGTCAGCCCCCCCAAAGCCAGCACGATGATCGCCACGGTCACCTTGGCCGCACGCTCGGGAATCCGCTTGAGCGTGTGGGCGGCTACAGGCACGCTTAGCACTGCTCCTGCCATCAGCCACGGCGCCAACGCCCAGTCAACCTGACGCTTCAACGCAAAATAGGTGATCACCCCGGCCAGGCAGGTGATGCCCTCGGCCAACGACGTGATGCCTACCGCGTTCTTGACACCCACGCCGCTGAGCATCTGCCCACCCATGACCATCGGGCCGTAACCGCCCCCGCTGAGCCCCTTGTTGAACGACGCCACCGCACCCAAACCAATGATCTTACGCCAGGTGAAACGTGGCTTCCGGTTGAGCGTGAACAGGATGACCACCCCCATGGAGGCGACGATAATACCGATGACGGTCTTAAGGACATGCGGGGGCAACTTCACGGCCAAGGCGACTGCGGCTATAGTGCCTACCACCGAAAACACGGCTAACACCATCGCCACCCGACCGTCCTGTGAGCGAGGATGCAGGTGAACGTTATGCACGCTGTGGTGAAAAGACGCCCCCAATATCCCCGTAACAAACTCCGAAAGTAGAACCGCCGGAACTACCTGCAACGGATCAAAACCCATCAACATCAACAGCGGCGTCAGACTTGTACCATAGCCCATGCCCAGAGTAGAGTCGATAAACTCACAAAAAAACGCAATGGGAATCAGTAGAATAAGCCACTCGTTCATCGGAAAACTCCTTGTCAAAAGGGTCTGCACATGGTGTTACGTTAAGTCCGCCAAGGTCAAATTCTCCAGCGTCTGCGCCAGGTAATCGCGGATTTCCTTAAAGACCTGCAGCACCTTCTTCTCTTTCTGCAGCGGGGTCGGGGAAAAAAAGTATCGACTGACCGACTCCGTCGGCGCCAACGCCCCGTCCATCAGACGGATGATCTGCGCGAAGCTGATCTTGTCTGCCGGCTTGGCCAACGCATACCCCCCCGCCGTGCCCCGACGGGCCTTGATCAGCCGGTTCTGCTTCAAAATAATAAACAACTGCTCCAAGTACTTCTTCGAAATGTCGTACTCACGGCAAATCTGCTCAATCTTTACAAAGCCATCTTCCTGGTGCCGCGCAATATAGATCAACGCCAGCAACGCATACTCACTCTTGGTCGTAAGCTTCATAATAGCCCTTCCTTATTTATTAAGTCTATAGGCTTAATATACAAGGTGGCGTGGTTTTGTCAAAGGTTGTTTTGGCGAAACAAAGAGCCGCTTTGACAAGTGTGGGGTTGTCGCCTTCTGGAACTTCTTTATTGGCAAGTGTTTATGTGAGTTATTGGGGAGGGTGCGGGCATGTTGCCGTGGTTGCGGTATATGGAGTTAGATTCGTATACTCGCTTAGACGGGTTATTGTCGTAAATGTGAGTGCAAATCCTGTGCAAGAGGTCGTTTCTTGCCCGCCCAGCGAGCAGTGTGTTAGACGATTCGGGCACGTCGCAATGGTACGCCAGTTTGCAGAAGCCAACCTGCACCCCGCCCGGCTGGGTGTTTGGACCGGTCTGGACAGCGCTATACATTCTCATGGGCCTGGAGCTATACCTGGTGTGGCAGGTGAGAGCAGATCGGCGGGCCAAACGTCGGGCGTTGCTCATATTCGCGGTGCAATTGACTCTCAACGCCGCGTGGTCGTTCATCTTTTTCGGCCAGCACTGGCTGCTGGCGTCCCTGGTCGAAATCATCCTCTTATGGCTTGCCATAGGGACAACGGTGATTCTCTCTTGGCGCGTCCGGCCGCTTGCGGGATGCCTGCTGCTACCCTATTTCGCATGGGTAGGCTTTGCCACCTTCCTCAACGCCTCCATCGTACTCCTCAACCGTTGACCGCTCCCCACCTCTGCCGCTGTTCACTTGGCGTCCATCCAGTCTTCCCACATCCCTTGGGCCTTGAGCTTTTCACGCTGCTTTTCGTTGCGGCAGATGGCTTGGCGATGCCGACTGCTCACCCCCGCGATGTGCTTCTGCACGTCTCGGAAAAGCTCTGCCGCACCGGCCTGCGCGATGGGCTCGTTACGCCGGCTGCGCGTTCTGAGCCGCAGACGCGTGATCTTCTTCCGATTTGCCTGACGCAGCAGATCGTCTCTCAAACTGAGGAAAAACTGACAGTCCCCTGGGTCCCCTTGACGCCCAATACGACCAGCCAACTGATCGTCCAGCCGGCGATAATGCAGTCGATCAAGGCCCAGCAGGAAAATTCCCCCCTTCTCGCTCACTCCAGGCCCCAACGTAATATCGACGCCGCGGCCCGCCATGTTGGTGATAATGGTGATGCGACCTTCCCGACCTGCCTGTGCGATAATCTCCGCCTCGCGTGCATGGTTCTTCGCATTGAGTACTTCGTGCGGCAAATGCAACTGGTCCAGCAGCTTTGAAAGTTCTTCTGAAGCCAGCACCGAGCCCACTGCGATCAACAGAGGCCTGCCGCTCGCGTGAATCTGTTGGATCTGCGCCAACGCCGCATGGTACTTACGCTTCGTCGAACGAAAAATCTGATCGTTTAGCAGGCGACGATGCGAAACCTTGTTCGGCGGCAATGGCACCACCGCCAGACCGTAGACCGACAATAACTCCCTCGCCGCCATCGAGGCCGTGCCCGTCATCCCCGCCAGCTTCTTATACTTGCGAAAGAATGTCTGGAAAGTTGTCGTCAGGTTGCCACGTAATTCAGCCGACGGCGTGATACCATTTTGTATTTCCAACGCCTGATGAATCCCGTCCGGAAGCTGACGCCCCGGCATCATCCGCCCCGTCGATTCGTCCAGCAGTACGATCCGCCCCTGACGTACCACATAGTGCTGATCCCGCTTGTAGATATGTCGTGCCGCCAAAGCGCACGTCACATAACGCTGCCACTTGTGACCCGGGGGCAACAAACGCAACGCCTGGCCCGCCCCGCGACGCGACTCCGCCTTGCCCTCGTCCTTCAACTCCACCTTGCGGTCATCGTGCAGTAGCCGATAGTGCACCCCACGAACCAATTGGCCCGCAACCGCATGCGCCTGCTGATAAAGAGCCAATTGCGGCGAGGCGCTCGTCTGGCTGCCTATCTGCAGCGGGCTCGACGCCTGGTCGATCAACACGCTGTCCACTTCATCAACGATGGCAAAGTCGTACTTAGGGTCAATCTTCGCCTGCGCCCCCGGACGCAAAATAGCGTCCGCCGGGTGAGCCTGACGTTCACGCATCGGCTCACGCAGGCTGTCAAAGACCACCTCCTTCGCCGTCGCATACACCACCTGCTTCTGGTACGCGTACACCCGCTCATGCCCCGCCTGCCCCGGCACCACCAGCCCCACGCTCAGGCCCAATGCCTCATAAAGAGGCCCCATCCACTGGGCGTCGCGAGCCGCCAGGTACTCGTTGGCCGTCACGATATGGCAGCATTGGTCGGGCTGCTCCAGCAGGTGCAACCACGCCGCCAACGGCGCCATCAGCGTCTTACCCTCACCCGTGTCCATCTCCGCAATGTGCCCTTCATACAGAGCCAGCGTCCCCACCAATTGCACGTCGTAATGTCGCATCCCCAGCCTTCGACGCGAAAACTCACGGCCCAGTGCCAGAGCGACCGGCAGCAACGGCCTCAATTGAGGCGACGCCTGGGCCCGCGTCTGAAGATCGTCAAGACGCTCACCCAGCTCCTTATCGCTCAACGGCTCCAGCGATGCCTCCAGAGCTGTCGCTCTCTTCACGATCCGCTGGTACTGCGACAGACGCCTCTTGCGCCAAAAAGGCCGACAGAACAAGTAAAAATAATCCATAAGCTGCTCCACTCAATTGCCGCCATCATGTCGCACTTTCAAGGGGGTGTCAACCGTCTATTACCCGAAGTTCTTATGCCAAGGGGGGTTACAGAAGGACTCCTCGCGCTGGCCCTTCTGAAAGTCTTACGATTTTTGTGCGATTTATGGCTGGCATTGTCAGTGAAGATTTGCTAGGATGCTCTCGTGACGAGCGGGAAAGCTATGCCGGACGCTGTACCGGCAACAGAAAAACCGTCGCCATAACGGGGCCTTAGCTCAGTTGGGAGAGCGCTTGCATGGCATGCAAGAGGTCGAGGGTTCGATTCCCTTAGGCTCCAGTGTCCTATCTCCCTATTTGCCAGTATGTTACAACTTCTGGCTTTGTATGCCCACTGCTTCGTTCCCTCTCCAGCGTCTCCCGTACGGCCCCGTCATTGCTCAAGTGAGTCCCGTGTGACTGTAACCCCAGTTGTCTTTTCTCAAATCTGGTGAGAATTCAACGGTTCCAACACAATCCCCCTTGGGCTCTGGCTCCTCCCTCAGAGCCCATTCTTGCCCGCACCAAACACTTGTTCCATCACCCTACTGCTCGGGTATTCCTTCAGTCTCGCGCTGGGCCATGTTCAAACCCGCTGTGGCCACACGATCTTCTCCATAGGCATACAAAAGGCTCCCTTACGGAATCACCACAAACACGCATAGACCACCCAAAGCCCCGTTTGAGCACGTCTACCCAAAGCTAAGAGCCAAACGTCAGGCGAGCGGCAAGTGCATCACTCAATAGCTTGCTGCCTTCTGCGGGTTTGCCCCGACGCCCGCTGTGCTTCTTGCCTGACTTCGATGCGTGACCTCTTTCGTCCCGGGCCGGTGGCTCTTTCTGCCTCGGTTCCTTCTTCATACTCATCGATATTCTCTTTCTGGCGATGTCTACCTCCAGCACACGCACTTTCACCTTTTGATGCACTTTGACAACATCGGCCGGGTCTTTGACAAAATGGTCCGCAAGCTGGCTGATATGCACCAGCCCATCCTGGTGCACTCCAACATCGACGAACGCACCGAACGCCGTGATATTCGTTACAATACCCGGCAAGTCCATGCCAACCTCCAAATCGCCGATCTCATTGATCCCTTCGGCGAAACTGAACAGCTCGAACTGCTTCCGAGGGTCGCGGCCAGGCTTGCTGAGTTCCGCTTTAATGTCCACCAGCGTCGGTAGACCAACCGTATCGGTTACGTAGGCTTCCAGCTTCAGCTTCTCACGCAATCCGGAATTACTGATCAAATCCGACACGGCACAGTCGAGATCCGTCACCATCGCATGTACTATCGAGTAGCTTTCAGGGTGTACCGCACTTGCGTCAAGCGGGTTCTTCGCGTTACGAATTCTAAGAAAGCCCGCGCACTGTTCAAACGTCTTGGCTCCTAACCCCGCAACCTTCTTCAAGTCGGCTTTGGACTCGAACGGACCGTTGTCGTTCCTGTGCGCCACCATCCTTTCCGCCAGTCGGGGCCCTACGCCGCTAACATACGTCAACAGCTGCTTGCTGGCCGTGTTGACCTCAACCCCCACAGCGTTCACGCAACTGCCCACCGTGTCATCAAGGCACCGTTTAAGAAGCAACTGATCGACATCGTGTTGATACTGGCCCACTCCTATCGATTTCGGGTCAATCTTCACCAGCTCCGCCAGCGGGTCCATCAGCCGTCTGCCAATCGATACCGCCCCTCTCACCGTAATGTCATGGTCGGGAAACTCTTCCCGAGCGACCGGCGAGGCTGAGTAAACACTGGCCCCGCTTTCGTTTACCATGACAATCTGAATCTCTTGCGGCAGACCAATGCCCCGCGCGAAGGCCTCGGTTTCTCTGCTCGCGGTGCCGTTGCCGATGGCAATCGCTTCGATGCTGTACTTCTGGCACCACGACATGACCTTATCCCCTTCACGTTTAGCACCCGCTGCCGACGTGAGCGGATGTATCACGTCGTGGTAAAGCAGCTTGCCCTGCTTGTCCAGACACACCACCTTACAGCCTGTCCGAAACGCCGGGTCAATCGCCAATATGCTCTTCTCCCCCAACGGAGAGCTCAACAGCAGTTGCCTGAGATTCTCCGCAAAGACCTTTATGGCCTCTTCGTCTGCCTTCTTCTTGCTCTCAAGCCGAATCTCCGCTTCTATCGAAAGCATTATCAGCCTCTTGTAGCTGTCTCTTACCGCAAGCTTGACCTGCTCGCTGGCCGCATGAACGTCCCTGACAAACAACGAATCAAGAATCGATATCGCCCGATCCTCATCCACCGTCACCCGCAACACCAGATACTTTTCCTTGGTCCCTCGACGCATCGCAAGCACCCGGTGCGAGGGCGCCGATGCCAGCGGCTCGCTCCAGTCGTAGTAGTCCTTATACTTGATCGCCTCTTCTTCCTTACCCAACATTACCTTGCAGGTATAGCGACCTTCATCCTGATAGAGCGAGCGTATACTCGTGCGCGCCTGCTGGTCTTCACTTACCCACTCCGCAATGATGTCACGTGCTCCCGCCAGCGCCGCCTCCGCTGAATCCACCTCGTTTTCCGCGTTCACGAATTTCCCCGCCTCGTCCATGACCGCAATATCGCCCTGCTCGAACAACAGCTTTGCCAACGCCTCCAGTCCCTTTTCCTTGGCAATGGTGGCACGTGTACGCCGTTTGGGCCTGAACGGAAGATATATATCCTCCAGCACCGCCATTGTCTCTGCCGCCATCACTTTGCCTTTAAGCTCAGCGTTGAGATGACCCTGGCTTTCCAGCGACTCAAGAATTGCCTCACGCCTCTTGTCCAGTTCCGCAAGCTGCTCGCGACGATCACGGATATGCGTTATCGCAACCTCGTCCAGGCTTCCCGTTGCTTCCTTACGGTATCTGGCAATAAACGGAACCGTCGCGTTGTCCTCCAACAGCAGCGCCACTGCCTCCACCTGCTTGGCCGTTATGTTCAATTCCTCAGCGATCTTGCGTATGTGCTTGGCTTCCATGCTGTATGACATCCTCTATCTTGTCAAATACTTCTCAACGTCCTCAACTGCTCTCACGCCGACCCTTCTCTTCGTCTGATCGGCTCAGCTCCAACATTATACTTCTATTGCCGCCCGGTGTAACGCCTTACTCGTGAAATATCCAATCGCCCCTCAGCCAAACCGCCCCCGATTGGTTACGACGCCACTCTTGACGCAACCGTATGCCCCCACTAACATAGTCCCTACGTCAAAACGCCGAGCTTTCCCCTTGGACCCTCGGCAAAAGTGTTTCGTCGGGCAAAACGTGCCTGTCTATCCCCTGTCAACAGAAAGGTGGTTGCCATGTTCACGCAAATCTCAGCAACACAGTCGTTTCTGACGCTTCTACTCACACTTGCTGCCTTGATGGCAGTATCGGCTTTGACCCCAGCATCAGCCGTCGCCGCCGACACCGACGCCTTACAGACCTGTCTCGACGAAACACCCGCCCAACGCGATGCCAGGATGGGCTGGTGGCGCGACGCTCGCTTCGGCCTCTTCATTCACTGGGGCCTCTACGCCATCCCCGCCGGCGAGTGGAAAGGCAAAAACACTCACGCCGAGTGGATTCGCACCACCGCACAAATACCCCTCGAAGAATACGACAAGTTCCTGCCCCAGTTCAATCCCGTTGAATTCGACGCCGACCTCTGGGTACGCCTCGCAAAAACCGCCGGCATGAAATACATCGTCATCACCTCCAAACACCACGACGGCTTCTGCCTCTGGCCTTCCGAACTGACCGACTTCGACGTCGCCGCCTCCCCCTTCAAACGTGATATCCTCGGCGAACTCAGCCGGGCCTGTGCCCGCCATGGCGTCACCTTCTGCTTCTACCATTCCATCATGGACTGGCACCACCCCGACTACCTGCCCAGACTAAAATGGGAAGCTGCAAAACGCTCCGCCAAAGGCGCCGACATGGAACGATACATCCGCTACATGAAAGCCCAGCTCCGCGAACTCGTCGACCGCTACGATCCTGCCGTCCTCTGGTTCGACGGCGAATGGGAAGAAACCTGGAACCACCAACGCGGCCTCGACCTCTACAAGTACGTCCGCACCCTCAAACCCGATATCATCATCAACAACCGCGTCGACAAAGGCCGCTCCGGCATGGCAGGCCTCACCAAAAAAGGCGAGTTCTGCGGCGACTTCGGCACCCCCGAACAGGAAATCCCCGCCCAGGGCCTGCCCGGCGTCGATTGGGAATCATGCATGACCATGAACCGCTTCTGGGGCTGGAACAAAGCCGACACACAATGGAAGTCCACCCAAGACCTTCTACGAAATCTCATCGACATCGCCTCCAAAGGCGGAAACTTCCTCCTCAACGTCGGCCCCAAGCCCGACGGCACCTTCCCCCAACAGGCCATCAAACGCCTCGAAGAAATGGGCCACTGGATGAGCCTCTATGGCGACGCCATCTACGCCACCCAGGCCAGCCCCTTCGCTAAACTGCCCTGGGGCCGATGTACCCAAAAAACCACCGACCAGCAAACCTCCCTCTATCTTCACGTCTTCGATTGGCCCGCCGACGGCCAACTGCTGGTCCCCGGCCTGATGAACAAACCCGCCGCCGTCTCCTTCCTCGCCAGCCAACAGACCATCTCCGCCGACCCCCAGGACGACGGCCTACACCTCAACCTGCCCCCGGAACCCATCAACCCCATCGCCTCCGTCATCGTCCTCGACATCACCGACACGCTCAACATCAAGCAACCCCAATAACCCCTCCCAACGGCAATTGCCAAACACTCTGGGCCCGTCTTGGCGTCTACCACGTCCAGGCGGGCTCTCTTTATGCGCAGCGGCCCCACGCCAACTCGCCCTGCCTTGCTTACCCCTGCCAGGGCAATACCTCTTGAAGCCCCCGGTGTAAACCGCCGGTCCCCCGCATCCCAGCCCCCGATGTAAAATCGGAGGATCTTTCCACCCGCCCTCTCCTGTAAGAGTCCACGCTTCAGCGTGCTCTTCTGCACTGTGCACATCAAAGTGCCAAACCACCCTGAACTCATTAGATCCGATTGCCCTGCCTGCTTACGAAGCCCCGGTGACAGAGGCCGCCAGCCCAGCTATAATATAAGGAACCTCATCCGTCAGGAGTTGTCCAAATGATCTGCCAACACCCGGGCCCACGCCCCCGCACGCAAAACCTAACAGCCAAGACCTTGTTGCTCGCTCTAACATTATGCCTGGCAACAGGTTGCGATCGTAGTGGCCTGTTCCACCACCCGGCCAACCCCTTACCCAAGGAGTGCCCCTCATGAACCTCCAAAGCTCCGCCTTCAAAACCGGCCAACCCATCCCCAAAAAGCACACCGGCAAAGGCCAGGACCTCTCCCCGCCCCTGACCTGGTCCGACCCGCCCGCCGCCGCCAAACAGTTCGCCCTCATCGTCGACGACCCCGACGCGCCCACGCCCCAACCCTGGGGCCATTGGGTCCTCTACAACATCCCCCCCGAAACGACCCAACTGCCCGAGGCCCTCCCCCAAAAAGACACACTCGACACCCCCCCAGGCGCCCGCCAGGGAAAAAACTCCTGGGACACCAACAACATCGGCTATCGCGGCCCCATGCCTCCCCCAGGCCATGGCACCCACCACTACCACTTCATGCTCTACGCACTCGATACACCCCTCGACGCCAAACCAGGCCTCTCCAAAACACAACTGCTCGACCTCATGAAAGGCCACATCATCGCCCAGGCCGAACTTGTCGGCACCTGCGAACGTTAAAAACAGTGGCATGGGCATCTGGCCCATCATTAAAAGAACACCATCGCGCAGTGACACCTTACACCTAACCAACCAGCGAGGTCACCCTTGCCCGACAAAAGGCAACATCGAGGCCCCCATCCTGACGACCACAAACTCTTCGCACCCGACGCCTACCCCACACTCCGCGCCGCCCTGGCCGACTACTCCCTGCTCCTCACCAAAGGCTACGCCGAACGCTCCGCACTCAAACTCGTCGGCGACCATTTCTCCCTACGCCAACGCCAGCGACTCGCCCTCATGCGCTCTGCCTGCTCCGATCAGGCTCGCCAACTCCGCCGCCAAAAACAGGTCCACCCCACCGCCCTTGCCGACGCTACCTTGCTACTCGACGGCTACAACGTCCTCACCACCGTCGAAGCCGCTCTCGCCGGCGGCGTCATCCTCCTCGCCCGTGACGGCTGCTACCGCGACCTCGCTAGCATCCACGGCACCTACCGCCAGGTCAACGAAACCTGCCCCGCCGCCGACCTCATAGGCCAATTCCTCACCACCCGCAACATCGCCCGCGCCCATTGGTACCTCGACAGCCCCGTCTCCAACAGTGGCCGACTAAAAACACTCCTCCTGCAAATCGCTGCGCAAGCAGGCTGGAATTGGCGCGTCGAACTGGTCTACAGTCCCGACGCCGTCCTCGCTAACGCCACCGACGTCATCGCCACCGCCGACAGCGTTATCCTCGACAAGTGCACCCGATGGTGCAACCTCGCCCGTGCCGTCCTCGAAGCCACCGCTCCACCAGCCAACCTGCTCGATTTTACCCAAGACCCACCCGAGGCCCAGCCGTGAACGACCAGGAACGAATCACCACCCTCAATAACATCCTCAAGGCCTGCCGCCTCTGCCCCCGCGCCTGCCTCGTCGACCGCACCGAAGGACAACGCGGCGCCTGCCAGATCGGCTACACCCCCCTCGTCGCCTCCGCCGCCCCCCACTTCGGCGAAGAACCACCCCTCGTCGGCAACGGCGGCAGCGGCGCCATCTTCTTCGCCGGATGCAACCTCGCCTGCCTCTTCTGCCAAAACCACGACATCAGCCAGACCACCGCCGGCCAACCCTGCACGCCCCACCAGCTTGCCCACCTCGCCTGCGACCTCGCCGACCAAGGCTGCGTGAACATCAACTTCGTCAGCCCCACCCACGTCGCCCACGCCGTCGCCGAAGCCATCGTCATCGCCCGAAACAAAGGCCTCTCCCTCCCCACCGTCTACAACTCCGGAGGCTACGACTCCGTCGAAACCCTCAGACTACTCAAAGGCCTCATCGACATCTACATGCCCGACTTCAAATACGACACCGACCAGGCCGGACGCACCTACTCCGGCGCCCCCTGCTATCCCAAAGTCGCCTCCGCCGCCCTCAAAGAAATGTTCCGCCAGGTAGGCCCCCTCCAGGTCAACGAAAAAGGCCTCGCCACCAAAGGCCTCCTCGTCCGACACCTCGTCATGCCCACCAATATCGTCGACTCCAACGCCGTCATCGACATCGTCGCCCGCCTCGCCCCCGGCTCAACCATCAACATCATGGCCCAATACCACCCCGCCTACCACGCCCGACAATTCCCCCAACTCCTCCAGCCCCCTTCACCCCAAACCGTCCAAAACGCCCGAGACTACGCCCGCCAAAGAGGCCTTGTTGTGCTAGCCCCGTAACCTCCACGCCATAAGTGAAAACCGTATGCCCTGTCTCCAAAATGGACTTTCTCACCCCTCCATCGAGTTCTTGATCCGCCTTTGCCCTGCCTCTCCTCTTACCGCTTGAACACCAGTCGCATCTGCCCGTCTTCGCTCTCGGCATAAAGCTGCTCGCCTTCCACGCTAAGCCTCGTCGTCTTCGTCAGCGCCT
>Ga0180429_10003952_pt1 | contig 11941 bp, 9 predicted proteins | sample SS_ome_FD_132428 | JGI IMG/M metagenome (GOLD analysis project Ga0180429, IMG submission 132428) | Hypersaline lake sediment archaeal communities from the Salton Sea, California, USA - SS_1_S_1 metaG | ecosystem: Environmental > Aquatic > Non-marine Saline and Alkaline > Hypersaline > Sediment ... | reverse complement strand
GGCGTCAAAGCCATTGCCGGAGCGCTGGCCACCCCCGTGGTCACTGCCGCGGCAGCAGAGGCCCCGGCCGCCGCCGCGGTTGAGGCTCCGGCTGCGGTGGAGGTGGCCGAGGTTGAGGCTCCTGCCGCTGCTGCGGTTGAGGCTCCGGCTCCGGCTGCGGTTGAGGTCGCCGAGGTTGAGGCTCCGGCTGCGGTTGAGGTCGCCGAGGTTGAGGCTCCGGCTGCGGTTGAGGCTCCGGCCGAGGTCAAGGCGCCTGCTGCCGTCGGGCGGACCGCGCCTGCGGCCAGTGCCAGCGCCGGCGTCGCCAAGGACACCCCGAAGCGGGCAAGCCGTGGGGCCGTCAAGCGGGCCGCGGCTGCGAGCAGCGCGGAGTAGTCCGACATTTGTAGCAACAAGGCCGCCCCTCCTTCCTCGGAAGGAGGGGCGCTTTGTTGTGGGATACTCTCAGGTTGAGTTGGATCGCTCGCTCGTGCGCCTTGCACTCGCCGAAGATAGCCGGACAACCCTATGGCGCTGCTGAGCAGGACTAAGATCGCAACAAGGCTTTGCCGGGCGGTCTTAGGTTCACAATTTGGAATCCGTCGAAAACACCCGGTCAGCCGGGAACGTTTCAGGTTTCTCTCAGGTACGATTGTCGCATTCGCGTGTATCCCCCGGCCGTACCCCTCGGAAGGAAATCCGATATGAATGTCTCGCTTCGCTCCCAGATGGCTGCCGGCGTCGCCGTAATGGGGGCCGCAGCGGTCGCTGTCGCACCGATCGTCCAGCCCGACCTGCTGTCCTCGCCGCAGCGCGTCGCCGCAGCGGTGGAGCTGTCGGCGCTGGTCAACCCGCTGGCCGTCCTGGGCGAGACGATCGGCGGGATCAATTACTTCATCCTCAGCCAAGAGTTCGTGCCCAACGATCTGATCTGGCCGGATGACTTCTACGGGGTGGAGTTCCTCTATGCGCCGCTGAACATCGGCATCGTGCCGGATCTGGTCAATCAATTGTCCACCGGTCCGCTGTCCGGTCTGGTGAACAACCTGTCCGGGTACCTCTACGCCGTCGGTGAAGGCGTCCTGAATCTCGGTGTCGGAGCGTCCGATTCGGTCTTCAACACCCCCGCAGCACTTGTCACCGCCGCGGGCGAGCTGATCGGCGGCGACCCGGAGGCCGCGTTGAACACCCTGGTCACCCAGATCGTCGGCCCTTTGCAAGCGGGCATCGACGTAGCGCTCTCCGCCGTGGGGTATGTCCTCGATAACGTCATCGAGAATATTCAGACCGTCATCACCAGTACTCTGCCGTTCGTGGCCTCGGGAGTGGTCAATGCAGTGGTCGGCGGCCTCACCTACCTGGTGAACTCCGTGGTGACCACGGCGGGCCAGGTGATCGCCGATCTCGGCGCCGGGCAGTTCGAGGCGGCGTGGAACGACGCGATCAACGGCTTTCTCGGCGCCGACGGCACCCTCGGTGACGTAGTGAGGCTGGGGCTGGGTCTGGGCATAGTCGAGGATGTGGAGGGCGTAGATACCGTCACCATCCCGAGCCTGCGGTCGGTCTTGACCAGTGAACTGCAACGCCTCGGTGGCCAGAAATTCTTTGAGGACGGCGGCATCACGAACGACCCGTTCGATCCGTTCGGGACCACCGTCGCCGAGACGGCGGCGGCTACCGTGCCCGCGCCGGCGGCCGCGGTCCAGTCGGTACCGGCGGCGGTGTCGGATGATGCGCCGACCGCTCCGAAGACGGCGGTCACGGAGTCGCTATCGGTCGAGGTGCCTGTCGAGATCGAAGAGCCGGGTGGTGCCGCTGAGTCGGACGCGACGACCGAGGCGGCTGTCGAGGTGAGCCAGCCCGAGGTCAAGAACGAGGGCGTCGCGGCGGCGGTGGAAGCCGTCGAAGCCCCGAGTAGCGCCCCGAGCGGCGCTGCTGCGCGCAACAGCGCTCAGGCAGGCGTGAGTGAGCGTGCCACCGTGGGCACACCGAAGAGGTCGGCCCCCCGGATGTCCAAGAAGGCCGCTTCATCGGGGCGCCTCGCGAACTAGCGCTATTCGGCAGGCCGGACGCCCCTCTTCGCGCTGTTCGGGGAGGGGCTCGGCGGCATCAGGGCGCTAAGTTTCCCTGAGGTAAGAAATACTCCAAACTGGGGATTTCGACTTTCTTCTCAGTTCATTCTCAGCTAGGATCAAATCGTCCGAGGACGAGAGGCGGGTGGTTCTTCGTGCGGGGCGCATTCGGTCCGATTTTGACGACGGGGGTCGCACTGGCGGCCTCGGCTGTCGTGGTGGCCAATCCCGTCGTCCCGACCCGCGCCGACGTCCAGATCCCGGCAGTCCAGCTGTCGGCGGGCAGCGGCGATGCCCTCGGCATGCTCGATGAGAACTTCCTCAATGCAATCGCCCCGGCACCAAGCGAATCGCCCAATCCCTTCTCCGTCATCCGGGACCTGATCGCCTCATTCGCCGCGGATGCGACCTACCTCGGCACCAACGTGATTGTCGATGCTTTCGTCGCCGGCGCGACCGCGGTCACCCAGCCCGAATTGACCGCCTCATCGGTGCCGTACGTGCCCTCAGCGATCCCGTCGGACAGCCCGGTTGCGCCGACGCCGGCCCAATCCCTGCCGCCCGGACTGGCCGACCCGACCGCTGGCGTTGACGACATCACTCCGGTGGTGGCTGAGGTCGTCACCGCGGTGATCAACGATGTCAGCTACGTCGGCGAGCAGTTGGTCGCGGCCGCCTATGCCGCGGGAGCCATGCTGGCCGCCGAACCGGTACTGCTCGTCGACACCCTGCGGGCCCTGATCGAAGGAGACGTCGGCAGAGCGTTGGAAACTGCCGTCCAAGCGGTGGTGGCTCCGTTGGGACCGCCGCGGATCATCTTTGATGCCATTCGTACCGTCATAGAGAGGCGCCTACTCCCGTCAGGCAGTCTGCCGACGCCCGACACTCCGGTCTCGGTCCAGGTGCCAGTCTCGCTTCCGGGCGCCATCGCCGCCGAGTCGGGCAACGCCGCGCCAGAACCCGGCACGCAAAGCGGAACGACGAACCGGCGGATAGTCCCCGAACAGCTGGTCGTCGTCCCGCGTCCGACGGCCAGCACGCCCGGGCAGTCGCCGCAGGCGGTTGTCGATACCCAAGTCGTGGCACCAGTCGTCGCACCCGATGCCGACGCCCTAATCAGCGACGCGGTCGACGAAGCCATCGATGACGGGACCGGCGGTCTGACGGCGCCCAAGCCCACCGCACGGCCCGGGCGGTCCGCGGCGATCGACAACGCCGTGAGAGGTGTCCAGAATGCCGCACGGGACGGCTTGCGGGGCATCGGCGATACCGTGCGCAAGGCCACCGGCCGCTCTGAAAGAGCGGCTACCGGCCGCGGCGCGGACTCGGCCGGTTAGACAGCCTGCCTGCCCCGGTAATGGCAGAATCCGCGATATGCGGATGTCGGCGAAAGCGGAATACGCCGTCCGCGCGATGACGCAGCTGGCCTCCATGCCGCCGGGCGTCCTGGTCAAGACCGACGATCTCGCCCAGGCCCAGGGCATCCCCGCGCAATTCCTCGTCGACATCCTGTCTGCCCTGCGGGCCGACCACCTCGTTCGCAGCCACCGCGGCCGTGATGGCGGCTACGAACTGGGCTTACCGGCCGATCAGGTCAGCATTGCCGACGTGCTGCGCTGTATCGACGGGCCGCTGGCCAGCGTGCGCGATATCGCCCTGGGCGAGTTGCCGTACTCCGGTCCGACTAACGCGCTCGCCGATGTGTGGCGTGCGCTCCGGGCCAGCATGCGCTCGGTGCTGGAGGAGACCACGTTGGCGGATGTCGCACACGATGCCCTGCCCGAACACGTCAGCGCAATGGCGCGCGACTATCTGACTCAGGAGGACCGGCGTGGCCGCTGCAGCGGGTGATAAACAAACAACGCGGGCCGAGCAGCTGGGCCGTATCGGCCCCAACTGGTTCGCCTCGGTGATGGGCACCGGGATCGTCGCAACGGCCGGAGCGACCCTCCCGGTGGACCTGCCCGGGCTGGGGCCGCTCACTCATGCGGTCTGGGTAATCGCCGCGTTGATGTTGGCGGTTCTGGTGGTCGTGGTGGGCGGACACTGGCTGAGCCATCCGACGGTGGCCCGCAGCCATGCCCGCAATCCGCAGATGGCGCACTTCTACGGCGCCGCGCCGATGGCGCTGATGACCGTCGGAGGCGGCGCACTCCTGGTCGGCGGCGACATCATCGGTCAGCAGGCTGCGGTGACACTGGCCTGGGTGCTCTGGACGGCGGGGACCATCGGGGGCCTTTTCACCGCGTTCAGCATCCCGTATCTGATGTTCACCCAGCACAGCGTCGAACCGGACGCGGCGTTCGGTGGTTGGCTGATGCCGGTTGTCCCCCCCATGGTGTCGGCGGCCACCGGAGCCTTGCTGATTCCGCACACCCCGACCGGCGCCGCCCGTCAGACGATGCTCTACGGGTGCTACGCGATGTTCGGGTTATCACTGATCGCGGCGTTCATCATCATCACGATGATCTGGAGTCGGCTGGTCCTGTACGGGACATCCGGCACGGCGCGGGTGCCCACTCTGTGGATCGTGCTTGGTCCGCTGGGGCAGTCGATCACCGCGGTCGGATTGCTCGGTCACAATGCGGCCTCGGCCGTTGACCCTGAGATCGCCGCAAGCCTGGACATCTTCGCGATCATATTCGGTGTGCCGGTGTGGGGATTCGCGGTGCTGTGGATCGCGCTGGCCACCGCGCTCACCGTGCGGACCCTGCGCCGCGGGATGCCGTTCGCGCTGACCTGGTGGAGCCTGACCTTCCCGGTCGGCACCTTCGTCACCGGCACCACGCAGTTGGCCCTGCACACCGATCTGCCGGCGTTCAGCATCGCCGCCGTGATCGCCTACCTGGGGCTGTTGAGCAGCTGGCTGCTGGTGGCTGTCCGCACCGCCAACGGCAGCATGCGGGGGAATCTGTTGACCGTGACACCGTCAACTGCACCGGTACGGGCCCGCAAGGATTCGTAGCGGCGAGGGCGGGACCGGTCGGGACTGATGGGAACTGGTCCGGACTGGTAGGGACCGCCGAGCCGTGGGCATGCCAGAATGCGGGCGTGCAGATAGGCATGACCATGCCGGTGATGGAACCCGACCTGGATGCGGGTGTGCTCCGGCAATGGGCGCAGCGGGTGGATGCAGGCCCGTTCTCCTCGCTCTGCTGGGGTGAGCGGATCGCCTTCGACAACCCCGAAGCACTGACCCTGCTCGGTGCGCTGGCAGCGTGGACCGACCGGGTCCCGCTGATCACCACGGTCGTGGTTCCCCAACTGCACGATCCGGTGCTGTTGGCCAAATCGCTGGCCACCGGCGACATGCTCTGTGGGGGCCGGCTGACCGTCGGCATCGGAGTCGGCGGTCGCCGGGAGGACTATCTGGCCGTCGGGGCGGACCCCTCGTCGCAGACCATGGCCGAGATGGCCAACCGGGTGGCTGTCATGAAGCAGGTTTGGGCGGGGGAGAAGGTCACCGATTCGGTCCTTCCGGTCGGCCCCACACCCGCGCAGGAGGGCGGTCCCCGGCTGCTGGTTGGCACCATCGGGCCCAAGACCTTGCAACACGCCGCAGGGTGGGCCGATGGACTGGCCGGCATCACGCTGGATCTCGATGTCGCCAAACAGGGCGAACTGTTCGAGGTGGGGCGGACGGCGTGGGCGCGGGCCGGTAAGCCGGAGCCTCACCTGGCCACCTCGTTCTGGTTCGCGCTCGGCGATCCCGAGCAGGCCCGCGCCCAGATCCACCGTCACCTGCGGCACTACATGAACTGGATCCCGGCCGAACTGGTCGACGCCATGGCGCCCACCACCGGCTGGGCGGGCACCGAAGAGCAGCTCGCCGGGGTGCTGCGGGCGTTCGCCGCCATCGGGACCACCGAGGTGCACCTCATACCCACCAGCTCGGATCTCGACCAACTGCGTCGAGTTGCCGAGGTCGTCAAGGACTTCTGAGGAGACAGCCCATATGAGCTACGGCGACTACCAGATCGAGATCTACTTTCAGGGGCTCGGCGGGGTGCTGCCGTCGCTACCGATGGCCTTCGCCGAGTTGGAATCTCGCGCCCGGCAAGCGATGTCACCCTCACTCTGGTCCTATGTCGCCGGGGGTGCCGGTGACGAACTGACCCAGGACGTGAATGCCACCGCTTTCGCCGGCTGGGGTTTGATCCCGCGGATGCTGGTCGGTGCGGCCGAGCGAGATCTGTCCGTCGAACTCTGGGGACGGCGTTGGCCTGCACCGGTTTTCATGGCGCCCGTCGGAGTGGTCGGACTGTGCACCCCGGATCGACACGGTGACCTCGCCGCGGCGCAGGCGGCCGCACAAACCGGGGTGCCCATGTGCGTCTCGACCCTGACGATGGACCCCCTGGAAGATATCGCCGCTGAATTCGGTTCCACACCAGGATTTTTCCAGCTGTATACCCCTACCGACCGTGAGCTCGCGGAGAGTCTGGTCCGGCGCGCTGAGTCGGCCGGCTACGCCGGGATCGTGGTGACCCTGGACACCTGGATTCCCGGTTGGCGGCCGCGTGACCTCTCAACGGCCAACTTTCCCCAACTGCGCGGGCTGTGCCTGGCCAACTACATCAGCGACCCGGTGTTCCGGGCGAAGGTCGACGGCGATCTCGCCGACCCGCGTAGCGCCGTTCCGCATTGGGTCAGCGTTTTCGGAAACCCGTTGACATGGGACGATCTGCCGTGGCTTCGGTCCCTGACAGACCTGCCGTTGATCCTCAAGGGCATCTGCCATCCAGACGACGCGCGGCGTGCCATCGATGCCGGAGTCGACGGTATCTACTGCTCGAATCACGGAGGCCGCCAGGCAAACGGGGGTCTGCCCGCCATCGAGTGCCTGCCCGAAGTTGTCGCCGCCGCGGGAGAGGTTCCGGTGCTGTTCGATTCCGGCGTCCGGTCCGGGGCCGATGTGATCAAGGCGCTTGCCCTCGGTGCCGCCGCCGTTGGTGTCGGCCGGCCGTACGTTTACGGGGCGGCGCTGGGCGGAGCCGACGGCATCGTCCACGTGCTGCGTGCGATCCTGGCCGAGGCCGACCTGATCATGGCCGTCGACGGCTATCCCGCGCTGAAGGACCTGACCCGGGAGGCGCTGCGCCGTATCGGCTGAACACGGACCGCCAGATCGCCGGCTGGCATGTTGCTGTCGGGCATGTCGATGTCGGGTCTGTGTGCGACGCTGATGCGATGCCGAACCCATCAACCAAGGTTTCCCGGCTGCGCGAGAAACAGAGCACATCCCGCGAGGGACTCGACACCGTTTTGGACAGCACGCCGCTGGCAACTGTGGCGTTTGTTCGCGATGGCCACCCGGTGGCTCTGCCGATCGGGTTCGCCCGGGTCGAGGATGACGTGATCATCCACGGTTCGACCGGATCTCCCTGGCTGCGCGATCTCGCACTCGGCGCGCCCACTGCGGTCTGCGTCACCACCCTGGACGGCGTCGTGGTGGCGCGGAGCGGGTTCGAGTCGTCGTTTCATTACTGCAGCGCTGTGCTGTTCGGCAGTTTCCAGACCGTCGGCGAGGACGAGAAGGTCCGGTACCTGCACGCGCTGACCGAGGCCTTCATTCCAGGTCGGGTGAGCGAACTGCGGGACAGCACGGCCAGGGAACTGGCCGCCACACTGGTGCTGCGCCTCGAGATCGGGCCGGACAACTGGTCGCTGAAAGTCGGCGACGGCTGGCCGGAGGATCCCGAGGAGGACGTCGCCGCCGGTGGCTGGGCAGGGGTGGTGCCGATCCTGACCAGTTACGGCAGCCCGCTGCGGGCGCCGGACTGCGATGAGAGCGTTCCGGTCCCGGCGTCGGTTCGGACGATGTCCGGGCGGGCGGTCGGCAGCCACGAATAATGAGCGGATAGTTCACGGGAGTAACGGGCGGATAGTTCACGGGAGACTTCAGTGCCCCCGGCGAGGATTCGAACCTGTGGCCGGGGTGGAAGCCCTCCACGTTCCGGGTGGTTTGACATGCTTGTTCCATGACCGCGGAGGACCGGGACGTGCGCGGCGACGGCTCGGGCGGGGCGAAGAGGCGGAATCCTTGGATTCCCGCTTCGGTCGCCATCGCGGTGCTGATCGCGGCTGCCGTGCTGGTGCTGGTTTTTGGTCGGGAAGAGACACAGCAACCACCAGCGGCCGGCGCCGCGCCTGCAAGCGAGCCAACCTCAGCACGGGGGGTGACAACGACACCGCCACCGCGCATCAATGTTGTCGAGCTCTCCGCTGACCCTGAAGAGTGGGTAGGCGTGGAGGGCCCATCGGGCGATCCGGGCTGTTGGGTCAGGGCCGCTTCGGTCAGTTGCGGCACGCGGACAGGGAAGTTCGACTTCCCAACCCCGCTGCCGGACGAGAACCTATGGGGAGGACACCCGACCAACATCGTCACGCTCGGCGCAGACGGCGATTGGGCTTGGACTCTTGGAAATATGAGCCTCGTCGGCGACAAGGTCGTCACTCTGGTCGACGGGATCACCTATCGCGCACATGGATGGACCATCGAACCCACACGCGGGGGCCTAACGTTCAGCAACGACAGGACCGCACACGGAATGTTTGTCAGTGTCGACCGCGTGGACCCGTTTTAGATCAACTGAGCGGACCGATCCGGCTTCGGCAGCGTTGGGAGGTGAGTCTCACGAGCGTGTTACAACTCATCGAAGACTCCCCGACGGACGTCGGCGGACCGCCTCGGGCGTCTGCTGCCTGTACGCCGAGATGAGTGCATGATCTTGGTACCCAAATGGGATTGCCCGATGATCGCGCGGATTGTGAAAAATGGTCGCAAAGCCAGTGCCCCCGGCAGGAATCGAACCTGCGGCCTTCTGCTCCGGAGGCAGACGCTCTATCCCCTGAGCTACGGGGGCGCATACGCTGCGCCGTCGGGCGCTCACAGCGTAACGCATAGGATAGTGCCCCGTGACCCCCGCCGATCTCGCCGACCTGGTGCGCACCATCGCCGCCGAGGTCTTGACCGTGCACGGGTTCGATCCGGCCGTTCTCCCGGCGGAGGTGGTCGTCGAGCGACCACGCAATCCCGACCACGGCGACTACGCAACCAACCTCGCGCTCCAGGTCGCCAAGAAAATCGGCGCCAACCCCCGGGAACTGGCGGGCTGGCTGGCCGGCGCGCTCGCCGACGCCTCCGGTATCGCCTCGGCGGATATGGCCGGGCCCGGTTTCGTCAACCTGCGCCTGGAGACCTCCGCGCAGGGCGCCATCGTCGCCGCCGTGCTGGCAGCCGGGGAACGCTACGGCCGCTCCGACTTGCTCGCAGGGTGTGCCATCAACCTTGAGTTCGTCTCGGCTAACCCGACCGGCCCGATCCATATCGGTGGGACCCGCTGGGCCGCCGTCGGCGACGCGCTGGGCCGGCTGCTGAGCACTCAGGGTGCGCGGGTCATCCGCGAGTACTACTTCAACGACCACGGCGCCCAGATCGACCGGTTCGTCGACTCGCTCATCGCCGCGGCCAAAGGTGAACCCGCGCCCGAGGGCGGCTATGCCGGTGCCTACATCGGCGACATCGCCGAGCAGGTGCTCGGCGCAGCCCCGCACGCGCTCGGACTGCCCGACGCCGAACAGCGCGAGACGTTTCGGTCGATCGGCGTGAGCCTGATGTTCGACCACATCAAGGCATCCCTGCACGAGTTCGGCACCGACTTCGACGTGTACACCCACGAAGATTCGATGCATACGGGCGGTCGGGTCGACCAGGCCATCGCGCGACTGCGGGACAACGGCGCAATCTACGAGAAGGACGGCGCGACCTGGCTGCGGACCACCGAGTTCGGCGATGACAAGGACCGCGTCGTCATCAAGAGTGACGGCCGGCCCGCTTATATCGCCGGGGACCTGGCCTACTACCTGGACAAGCGTCAGCGCGGGTTCGACCTGTGCATCTACATGCTCGGGGCCGACCACCACGGGTACATCGCCAGGCTCAAGGCCGCCGCCGCCGCACTCGGCGACGACCCGGCCACCGTCGAAGTGCTGATCGGCCAGTTGGTCAACCTGGTCCGGGACGGGCAGCCGGTGCGGATGAGTAAGCGGGCCGGCACCGTGATCACCCTCGACGATCTCGTCGAGGCCGTCGGGGTGGACGCCGCCCGGTACGCGCTGACCCGATCGTCGGTGGACACGCCCATCGATATCGACCTGGCACTGTGGTCCTCGGCGTCGGCGGAGAACCCGGTCTACTACGTGCAGTACGCGTACGCGCGGCTCTCGGCACTGGCGCGCAACGCGGCCGACCTCGAACTGCAACCCGACACTGCACACCTCGGCCTGCTCACACACGACAAGGAGGGCGCCCTGATCCGCAGCATCGGAGAGTTCCCTCGGGTGCTCCAGACAGCAGCGAATCTTCGTGAGCCGCATCGTGTTTGCCGCTATCTCGAGGATCTCGCCGGCGACTACCACCGGTTCTACGATGCCTGCCGGGTGCTGCCACAGGGCGATGAGGAGGCGGGCGATCTGCACCGGTCGCGGCTGGCGCTGTGTGATGCCACCCGCCAGGTCATCGGCAACGGTCTCGACATTCTCGGCGTCACCGCACCGGAGCGGATGTGAACGTCCATCCGGCCGGCCCCCGGCACGCCGAGGAAATCCAGCACGGAACGGCGCCGCAGCGGCCGCAGAGCGCCGCCGATCTGATGGCGCTGGCGCCGAATGTCTGGCCGCGCAACACCGTTCGTAGTGCGGACGGCTTGGTTCGGATAGCCGGCGTTCCGGTGACCGAACTGGCCGCGCAGTACGGGACACCGCTGTTCGTCATCGATGAGCAGGACTTCCGCGGCCGCTGTCGCGAGATGGCCGCCGCGTTCCGCGGTGGCACCAACGTGCACTATGCCGCGAAGGCGTTCCTCTGCGGCGAGATTGCCCGCTGGATAGCCGAGGAGGGGCTTTCCCTGGACGTCGCCAGCGGGGGCGAACTGGCCGTCGCACTGAACGCCGGCTTCCCGTCCGCGCGGATCGCACTGCACGGCAACAACAAATCCGTTACCGAGCTGACCGAGGCGGTCAGGGCCGGTGTCGGCTACGTGGTGCTGGACTCGATGACCGAGATCGGCCGGCTGGACGCCGTCGCCGCCCGACTCGGCGTCGTGCAGGATGTGATGGTCCGCATCACGGTCGGCGTTGAAGCCCATACCCACGAGTACATAGCCACCGCACACGAGGACCAGAAGTTCGGGCTGTCCCTGGCCGCCGGCGACGCGATGACCGCGGTGCGCGAGATCCTGGCCGCCGGGAATCTGCGGCTGGTCGGTTTGCACAGCCATATCGGCTCACAGATCTTCGACGTCGGTGGGTTCGAATTGGCGGCTCGGCGGGTCATCGGACTGTTGCGCGACATCGTCTCCGAGTTCGGTGCGGCTCGGACCGCCCAGATCGACACCGTGAACCTTGGCGGTGGGCTGGGTATCTGCTATCTGCCCGAGGATGATCCGCCGCCGGTGGCCGACCTGGCGGCCAAGTTGACTGCGATCGTGGCCGCGGAATCGGCCGCTGTCGGGCTGCCGGCACCCAGACTGGTGGTCGAACCCGGCCGAGCGATCGCAGGACCGGGGACGGTCACCCTGTACCAGGTGGGCACCATCAAGGACGTGGCGATCAGCCACGGTGCGCAGCGCCGCTACATCAGCGTCGACGGCGGGATGAGCGATAACATTCGGACGTCGCTCTACGGGGCCGACTACGACGTGCGTCTGGTGTCCCGGGAGAGCGCTGCGGCTCCGACGCTGTCCAGGGTGGTCGGCAAGCATTGTGAGAGCGGCGATATCGTGATTCGTGATGCCTGGCTGCCCGACGACACCGCGGCGGGGGATCTGCTCGGGGTGGCTGCCACGGGCGCGTACTGCTATTCGATGTCCAGCAGGTACAACCTGATC
>Ga0180429_10003950_pt1 | contig 11946 bp, 11 predicted proteins | sample SS_ome_FD_132428 | JGI IMG/M metagenome (GOLD analysis project Ga0180429, IMG submission 132428) | Hypersaline lake sediment archaeal communities from the Salton Sea, California, USA - SS_1_S_1 metaG | ecosystem: Environmental > Aquatic > Non-marine Saline and Alkaline > Hypersaline > Sediment ... | reverse complement strand
TTCGATAATGTGTTTGCGAGGGCGGCAGATACAACAGCGATACTAGCTACTTGCAAGTTGATTTGATTATTTGTCACCAGGCGAGTTACGCTGAGGGTGATGGCGTCCACATCTGTGAGGCCGGCAAGTAAACTGGTCAGGTACACACCTGTTGTGCCTAGTGAATTGAGTGCGAACTCAATCACGATCAGCACGATTGCAAACAGCAAACCGAATTTGACCGCTGTAGAGAGTTTCAATGGGTTGCTGACCTTTAAATCAGTCTGGGCATCTTCCCCGGACGCAGTTTCCTTTTTCCCAAGAATGAAAATAAGAATGAGCCCGGATACTAACATTGCTGCCAGGGGAGCAGCTACTTTCAGAGCCAGTGGATAATAGATGACCAGGATCAGAATAAAAATCCGGGGAAACATCACTGTGGAAGCCATGATCACTGCCCGGGCATACTGCGGCGCCATATCAGGATGCTCTCTGCTGGCTGAGGAAAAACTGATCGTTGTCGCAGTGCTGCTGGCCAGACCCCCCAGGAAACCCATGATATTGATTCCCCGGGGCTGGCCGAATATATTCATCAGGATATACCCACTGAACCCAATTCCAGAGATAAAAACGACCATCAGCCAGATCTGGAAGGGATTGAGGAGACCGAGTGGGTCCAGGGCGCGATTGGGGAGCAGGGGCAAGATCACCGCGGATACAAGGGCGAATTGCAAAGTGACGTGAATGTCTCCTGTCGACATGTTGCGTATCGCGCCGTGGATCCTGCCTTTCATGGCCATCAGCAGCGAGGTGACCACAGCAAGGGCAATGGCAACTATCTCCTGTTCTCCAATTACCAGGACGCCAAACAAAAAAGTGAGAATGGCGGCCACTTCTGTGGTGATACCAGGTTCTGTGCCGCTGCGATTCAATGCGCCTAAATAGCTAACCGTAGTCATCAGGATCAATCCTGCCAGTGCCAGCACTGCAAAAACTATCCCATAGTCATCGAACAGGAACGCTGACACTGCGCCAAGCAGGGAGATCAGGGAAAAAGTACGGATTCCCGCAAAATCAGGGGATTCTTTTTTTTGTTGATAGAACTCTCTTTCCAGCCCTATTAATGCGCCGATCAGAAGGGCAATGGCAAATCGCCACCAGGGTTCAAATTCAGCTAAGAGAGACATGTTATCTCCTATCACATATAGGAATGTTTTGGCTTGTTTTTTTGCTAAAAGAATATGGCGGTTATAATTACTTGCTGTTAGTCAAAATATATTATATATATTGGTAAATGGAAAGGCAAATGGCGAGCGATAGTGAAATCGTATGTATCAGAATAGACTCCCGTGCCAGCTAGTGTTGTGGCTTGGGAGTCATAGGAATTGAAATTCATGTTATCTCTATACAATATTCTTTGATTAGAGATACCTCAGCCAGACATAAACACTTGCCAGGATGAGCGATATGATAGTCGTGATCGCTCCATAGCGCAGGAAAAGGCCGAAACTGATTGGATGGCCACTTTTTTCCGCCAGGTTGGCAACGACAACATTGGCAGCAGCGCCCACAAGTGTGAAATTTCCTCCCAGGCAGGCTCCCAGTGCCAATGACCACCAAAGCGGTTCCGCTGACATTACCTGGCTCAAATTCTGTACAATGGGAATTATCGTTGCTGTATATGGGATGTTATCAACGATTCCAGAGGCAATCGCAGAAAACCAGATTAACAGCATTGAGGTCAGCTGTAAGCTTCCGCCCGTTAACCTCAGCGCGGACTGGGCAATGTTTTCAATAATACCAACTTCAACGATTGCTTCAACGGTTATGAACAAACCAATGAAGAAGAACAGCGTAGTCCACTCCACGTCCCGTAGCAAGTGTTCAGGATCGCCGCGGCCCCATAACATCAAGATGGTGGCGCCTGTCAACGCGATCGTTGCCGGTTCCAAATGCAATGCGCCATGGGCTAGAAAACCCACAATCACACCCAGCATGACAACCAATGACTTGCGTAGTAAATCGGGATTGGTAATGATAGTTGATGTGTCCAGGGCCTCGATGTCGATGCTGGTCCCACTGCCGACTTCTAGGTTTTTTTTGAATAGCAGTCTGGATAATCCAACAAAAACTATTAATATGATCAGAGATATGGGACCTAAATTGGCAATGAATGTCAAAAAATCGATTCCGGCCGCACTACCTATCAAAATATTTGGGGGATCACCAACCAGGGTTGCCATCCCGCCAATATTTGACGCCAGGATCTCAGCGATCAGGTAGGGTACGGGATTGACCCGAAGATTCGAAGCGACAAACAGTGTTACAGGGGCGACAAGGACAACAATCGTCACGTTGTCCAAAAAGGCGGACGTGAAAGCGGTCACCACAGACAGGATTACCAAAACGCGGAATGGATCTCCCTTTCCCAGACGGACTGCCTGGAGAGCAATCCATTGGAAGAGACCAGTTTCCTTAAGTACATTGGCGATAATCATCATGGCAGCAAGCAGGAATATCACGTTCCAGTCCACAGAATGAAAAGCCTGTGTTTGAGGGAGTATTCCAAATAGGATCATGGCAATCCCGCCCAATAGCGCGGAAATTGTACGATGCACCCGCTCGCTTACGATAAGGGCATAAGTAATCAGGAAAATACCGCCAGCTAACCAAACAGTATTCATTTTTGCCCCCTTGAAGGGCTTGAGTCCCGCTGTTCATTCTGGCATAGAGCAATCAGTTCAAGTAAGTTGATATATCCGATCACATGGTAGGTGTCATTTACTACAGGCAAACCTGGCAGGTCATTGTCATGGATACGCTTAAATGCATCCTTGACTGTTTCGCCACATTTTACCCAGACTGGGGAGGACATCGCATCTTCTGCGGTCAGAATACGGGTTTTATCTGCGAATGACATTGTCTTTTCGATATCCGTGCTTTCAGCGATAAACTCTTCGGGGAGGATATGGAAAAAGAGATCATCGGCCAGGATTTTCAAGCTGATCAGGCCGACAAGTCTCCCATCATCAGCCACAACACACGCCACATGCACACTGGGGTGGGTCAGCATTTCCTGGGCGACCTCAGTCAAAGTTGCCTTGGTACCTACAATTGTTGGTTCCAACCTCATTATGTCATCTACATTTTCAATCGGAATATCGCGCAGCGTCATCCAGTTTGACATCAGCGCTGGAGGTGATTGTTCTTTTGGGGGCTCTGGTTCTTCTTTATAAAGGCCCTTTGTCATCGTTACGGGCAGCACTATCAGCACACCACTATTTGGGCGGTCGAATCCACCCACAACACGTTCTGCCTCAGCAATTGCTTGCTCTAGCAGTTTGTCATCCTCGATAATGGCGAGAAGTGTACGTCTCTGGACTTCCTTGGTATCGAAGATTTTATCGATGGCACCCAAACCAACCTTGCTCAGCCAGGTGCTCGTGCGATATCCCCCAGCACTCTTCATAATGGTTGTTCCAGAGACACCAATTTCTCGCCAGACCTGAAGTAAATCAGGCAGGTAGTTTATGTCATCCAAAATAATTTGTAAGATATGTGTCATTCTTGTCTCCAAAGTGATCATGAATAAAAAGAGTCTTAGATATCCCGGCCTTCCAAATACTTATGATACGTAAAAATAAAAATCAATACCAGAACGCCCACCCCAAGAAGCCAGGGCGAAAAATGGTTTAAAAAAACACTTAAAAGCCTCCATTCAAGGCCCAACAAACAACCGACACCGAATAAGAAAGGGCACCATATATATGTGCCGATGATTGTGTAAGCCAGGAATCTCGGGAAGTTCATACGTGCCAGTCCAGCAGGAATATTGATCAGCGTTCGGACACCAGGAATCATGCGCCCAAAGAATACAATCCCCGATCCCCATTTTTGAAACTTCTCCTCTGCTTGTTCAATGTGTTGCGAGCTAATCCGAAACCATTTGGCCATTCTATCCACAATAGGTCTTCCACCGAGATTGGCTGCCCAGTAGGTGATTGACGCGCCAATCGTACTTCCTATTGCAGCCATTGCACCCCAGAAAAATATGTTGTGAAAGGGTGTATCATGGGCAGCCAGGAGCATCCACCCGGCTAGGCCTAAAATGATCTCGCTAGGGATGATACCAGTGGAATTTTCGAAAACTAACAGCCCGGTCACTCCAAGCCAACCCATAGTGTCGTAAATGCTCTGTAAGTTTGAAATTATAATATGTTCTAGTTGATCCACTATGAAGTTTCCTTCCAATTGATCTTTATTTTCGCCGCCGAATAATCCATTTTTAAATTTCCACACCCAGAAGACAATTGTGCTTAGCCTCAAGCTGATAAGCAAATCAATAAGGGATTAAGGAACATGGGTTACCGAATGACAGATGACCAGATAGGAAAGCTGATGGCGTTTGTATCCGGATTAGCAGAAAGCTGGTATTAAGCCGCTCGCGGAAAGAGACCAGGGGCTGTTAATAAATGATTGCCCCTCAATCGTCTCGCATTATTCTGTTACGGAAACCCTGATCTCTATTGAGGTTGGCGAGTTGACTCCATCGAGAGAAAAGACGGAAAAACTCCCCATAAACGCTATTTTCAGACACCTCATCGGTTTCGAAGTCAGATGCTCTATCCATTGAGATACAGGTGTGTGTGGGGTAGATTGTATCTTTTCAGAAGGCAAAAGTCAATAAAACCATTATTTGTCGTGTTTTTTGGTTAGATACGACCTGTTTTCCGGTGCAATCCTGGTGCAATAAATAAGAAAGTTACTTTGAATCTGGAAAATCTAGCTGTAGTCTGACTGACGGACAGGGGTTTCTATGGGGGTCTGACAACAAATTAGAATCTTCATTTGAGCCAATGATAGTACGTCAGATGAGCTGGGAGCTTGATGGATCTTATTTGCTGGATTTACTCACAAGATTGATTATATTTTTCTAAAATATCCTGTGGTGTGCCCTATAATTTGTAAATTTAGTTCAACCGGCTGAAAGGTGCTACTAGGAACCATGAACTTTTCTGGTACTGCTTGTTAATATATCGTCCTTTTTACTATTCTCGTAAGGCGAATCCTGAACTCTGTGGTGTTACTGAAATGACAACATTCCCTCTTTTACATCCTGTTTCCACATACCGGTGGGCACTAGCTGTCTCTTCTAATCGATAAGTCCAATCAATGACCGGTTTGATTTTTCTCTGCTCGAGAAGATCCCTTAACACTCTTAGGTTCTTCAGGTTTTCTGGGGCAGATTTTTGAACCGTAAGGAATCTTCCGTCATCTGTAAGAACATTCTTGGCTTCATGTGTTGTGATCTTTCCAACAGCATCAAAAACAACATCATAGATTTGACCACCTTCGCCGTAGTCTTTCTCAGTGTAATCAATAACTAGGTCAGCTCCAAGATCTTTTACAAGATCCACATTTCGGGAACTGCAGACTCCTGTAACATGGGTGCCTAGGTATTTGGCAAGCTGGACTGCGTATGTGCCAACGCTACCTGATGCACCGTAGACAAGAACTCTCTGCCCATTCTGAATGTTACCTCGATTTAGGATGGTTAGTGCGGTCATACCACCAACAGGAAGGGCAGCGGCATCTTCATAAGTTGCATCGGATGGCATACGCGCAACTACCCCCTTATCCCATTTTTCCGGCACGCATACATATTCTGCATTTGCACCCACATCAAGGCCTGTAGTTGTCCCGAAAACCTTCTCACCTTTAGAGAATTCAGTTACATCTTTTCCAATTTCCTCGATTCTCCCGGCAAATTCGTGTCCGAGTATCTTTTTTCTCTGAAACCCGAATAACCGTAGTGGAAGAAATAGTAAGGGATGTATCTTGCGAAGGACCACATCACCCTGGGAGACTGTGCTTGCGTGCACTTTTACCAGCAGCTCATTATTTTTCGGTTTTGGTTTTTTTACATCTCTTAATTTGAGAACATCTGGAGAGCCAGATTTAATACAAGCAATAGCCTTCATAATTGATTTCCTTATATTGAAGGGGTGAAACCTAATAAAAAATGGTTGGATGTTTAGATTAGGAAAATAGCCGATTGAAATGAAGATATTTTGACCCCTATAATTGCCTGATTTTCTTTTTCTAAAGTCTCTTTAGGAATTTCCTGGCTGAGATTTTCCGCTGCTTGCTAAAGACGATCTTTTCATGCTCCCGGATTGCATCTTGAATTCGTTCCAAATGTTTTGGGAGAGTATTCTTGGGGATATTCTTATATTTGAAAAAGCGGTGTTTATCTGCTGCCTTGGTTTTTTTTAGTTTGCCGCCCTTCTTCTTGCCCAAGAATACAAAATCAAACCTGTTGATTTGGGACTTCTTGTAAATACCAATGGTTGATTTGATCTTGATATTTAGTCCCGTTTCTTCTCTGGTTTCTCGAATGACTGCTTCTGTTGGCAGCTCACCATCCTCGACATGACCACCCGGAAGATTCCATAAGTCCAGATCCCGACGGTGGCTGAGGAGTATTCGGTCTTTCTTATCGAGTATGACAGCATATGCTCCGATTGCAAACTTTGGCATCAAGGTCCTTTTCTTTGAGATGTGTTAGGAGGCAGGTTGATTATGACGGAATTTCAGGAATAATGAGAATTGATTATTTAAATACCACGCCATCTTTTCGTTTTTCTAACGATCGCTTGATAAGTTTTCGTAATGCCTTGATTGACTTGAGTTCATATTTGGTGAGATTTAAGTTCACTGGTGCTTCTGGCTCGCAGCAGAGTATCGAATTCAGGATATTGATTGCCGCCTTTTTCATTTTATGCCTGTTTTTCGCCATGCCCCATTTAGCCAATTCTTTTGTCTCTTCAATGGCCCGGAGGATCTCTTCTGATGATTGGAAACTGATCGAAGATCTGGGTTGAAACGTTGAGATCTCTTTTACAATTACGAAACCCAATTTGAGTTTATCAGCCTCGACAGCAATTTTATCTGTCATATTATGTCTCCTTCTTCTAACAACAACACACCCGGTAAGCGGAGTAATACGCTAGTGTACTTAGATATGCTGTGTCCGACCAACTTCTTTCAGCGGAATGCTGTCGCCAAAGTATTTTTTATAGATTCGATAGTACAGTAATTCTTCTTTAGAGCGCAGATTCGCCCCGTTTTCTAGCGTTCTTTCATTGCTAAATTCACGATTGGAAATCTTACTGTTTGCGAACTTTATTAATAAATCTGCGGTGCCAGAGCCTTCCCAGAACTTGGATTTATCTCGCCAGGCGATTTCATCTGGCAATATATCGGCCAAACCTTTACGCAGCGGCCATTTATCCATCTTCTTTGAACCATATATTTTCCAGGGCGCAGGTATCGCGAGGGAGAAACGAATGACATTCTCTGACAGGAATGGCATTTCGACCGCGATACTGTGGGCGGTCGCTGAGCGGTCTACTCGTTGTAAAGCGGTATTGTGTAAGTCGGCGATCGCTTTCTGGATACTTAAGGTAAGCTGGGTAGAATTACATATTTCTTTTTGATAAGCATACCCAGCTAGCAGTTCATCACCACCCTCCCCGGATAAGACAAATGGTACATGGTCGGCTGCCAGTGCCGAGACAAGGTAATTCGATACGGCACTATTAACCAGGGGGGCATCAAATGATTCTAGATGATAGATGGTTTTTTCTAAGACCGTGAGCATATCTGAAAGGTTATAAATCCGCTCATGGTGATCAGAATCTATGTATTTGGCTACCTTTCTGGCATATTTAATATCTGGAGCACCTTCAATTCCAGCTGAAAAAGTGTACAGACGATCTACAAAAGGTCGCGCTAGAGCAGCAATGACACTTGAGTCGACTCCTCCACTTAACCAAACTCCTACTTTTGCACTCTTAGAGACCGCTTTTCCAACTGACCTGCTAAGGTGCTCAATGAATATTTCTGAACTATCTTTGGGCGCATTCATTGACACGGGCTTCGGTTTGTAAGGCTTATATGGAAATAAGCCTTTATCGGAATGCAAAAAATGGCCGGGTGGGAATTCGCGAATTTTATCTGCAATTCCAACAAGTCCCTTTATTTCTGATGCAAAACATAATGTCCCATCATGATATCCATAATATAGCGGCTGGATTCCAAGGCGATCGCGAACAATCATGAAATCAGCTCCGGATACAATAGCTAGAGCAAACTTGCCTTTTATTAATTCAAAGATTTTGGCTCCGTGCTCTTCGTACGCACGCAGGATAATTTCTGGATCTGATATCAATTCTCCCTGGTTGATTTCTAAAAGTTTTCTCAAAATTTGGCGGTTATCTATGATCCCATCCATGACAATTGCCTGATCTCTTCCAATTGAAGTCTTTGGACCAGGGTCTTCATTCAAACCAGATAATCCTGTAGCTCCCAGGACTGAATGGGGATTATTCCATATCTCTGGTGATGTTGTTCCTCGATGGGAAATTTTTCCAAGTATTCTTAATACAAGTTGATGTTTATTCGGTGATAAGACACCAGCTATACCAGCCATGTGTTAATTTTCTCCTGTCTCCTATTCTTTTGGGATGTCAGTAGGAGGATAAAAACTAATCCGATGTATCTTTTCAATTAAATAAAGCCTTTCTTTAGGATCCTTGGTTTGAGCTAACCTGGATTTATATTTGTGTAATTTTTGACGCCGTCGCCTTCTTCGGTTTAGCTTACGTTTTTTTTCCGTTCCCATGGGTATAATTTCTCCTGCTTGCTAAATTCTATAAAAGTAAATTAATAAATAGATGTTGAATGAACAGATAACAACTTAAACGCTTGATACTGTTTGTTGATCATCTACTTTGAGATGGTTTCATTCTTGATACGATCCTGCTTCCTTCAAATTTATGTCCGCGTTTTGGTTTTGAAACCAATGGTGACTTAATTTTTTGAGGATCGAATGATTGGATTGGGGTTCGTTGAAATGATTGCCCTGTAACATAACGAGTTAATTCGCCGACACTCAAGTTTTCAATCCCCAGTTTTTTTAATGTTCGTCCACGTCTCCAGTAATCTGTGCTGTGAGCTATGCAAGCCAAACGGATGACGCTTTCCATGCCTCGTACCGAAACACCATATCGTTTTCCGAGTGATGCGATCGGCACCAGACTCATTGGAATATCTTCAGTCAGGTAGCGATGAAAGAGAGTAGAAGGGGCATTAATTCCCCGATAGCCAGATTGATTGTGAATGGCTTCGTATAGATCTTTCCCTTCGGCGTTATAAGCTGCTTTTAACCACTCCCGGGCAGTGATTGCCCGAATGCCCACAGAAGAAGCAACGGTTACCCTTTCCCGATCCAATACTTCCATTAATCTCGCTACAGTTGGCGTGACGCCGTCGAGATAAAATTGAAATTCGCCATGTGTTCCTTCAATGCGCCCCATATTAAAGATGCTGATGGTAGGATGAAAGATTGCGCCTATATTGTCTAAGCCGGTTCGGAGTACATGCCCGCCATTAATAAATTGGGGATATGCGGATTTAAGTTTATCTAAAACAATCTGAGTCTTAGTTGCCGGTACTGCTGCTAGTGGTACAGCATCTTTTACGCGAAAAATTAATGCCTGCGCCGGACCATCTGAACGTGAGGCGTAGATAAATGTTTGAGATTCTGCTACGATGACACCTTTAGCACACCCTTCATCGTCAAGAATCTTACGGAACTCAATTGCACCCAATGTACGGCCGGGGTTCAAAACTAAAATTTGCCCTTCTTTCAAGTAGGGAGCGGCAGATCTGGCAATATCTCTATGCCCATTGGCAGGGATCACCACCATGATGATATCGCTGCTCTCTACGGCGTCCTGGATATTGGAAGTAACCCGAGTAATAGAACCAAAACCGGAAGGGCCACCAGGGTTTTTACTTTCTAATGTAATCCCGCCGCGGGCTTTGATTGCCTCAATGTTTTCTGATGTGCGGTTAAATAATGTCACCTCAAAACCCATAATAGCCAGATGAGCTGCCATAGCCTTCCCGCCGTTTCCAGCTCCAATTACTGTATATTTTGTAGAAGTGTCACTCATAAATTATTCCCTATAAAAATAGTATTATCTTATTGACTGATTGATAAGTGATTCGATCCGAGTCCGCTCAGTAATGGATTCGCCTGACTGAGAATCAATTGAGATGCAGGCCCCTCTTTTGTCGATTTTAGTAATAATTTGACCCTTCCCATAGGGGTTGTTCTTTAATTGAGGGGCATCCAGCAGACCTGATTTGACGGCTTGTGCCAGTGTTCCGGCATCTGTGAGAGGATCGACAACGCCTTGAGGGGCCAGAGCTTTGATCGCTTCAATCGTAATTTCAGCTTCTTGAGCCAATTCGCGTGAACGAGCTCTTACACGGTCACCCTGGGTCATGAATGGTGCACCAAATGCGTTTTCAATCGATCTGCGTGCCAGTTTGCAGGATTCAATCACATCTGCGGCCGTAGCGGCATGGTCAGCCTCGCAGTATCCAACAACATGTACGATATGAGGACGAAGCGCCATCTGCAGGTAAACACTGGTAGCAAGGTGAGCACGCGCGGCGTCTGGATCGACTGGATAACTTAATAAACCGGTGCGAGTTTGCCGCCAAATGTGGAAATCATCAGTGGTCAAAGGTTCAACCAGGCTGATAAGGGCGATCATTTTCGCTAGATCCATAGCGTCAGATAATCCAGGTGGACTGTTGAACATCATCTGGGCAATGTAGTCCTTTACGCCAAAGGCCCGGGCATTATATGCAGCCAGATAAGCCGAAACAATAAAGATCACATCTGGCGCATCCCGCATGCCCCAATGATGGGGTTCGTTGAGCTCTACAGGAATGCCCCGTTCCCCATACCAGGACATTAAATTTTGGTGTTCACGAATTGACCCTTCCAAATCCCAAGGCCCACGCCCATCCATTTTGTTAAACCAAAATAGGGGAATGGCACCCCAGGCCTGGTTTATTGTATCGACGTACATTTCTGCCAGTTGAAGAAAATCATCTGTGCCGGTATAGGTCCGCATCAGCGGGTAATTCCCTAATCGGCTGGCTTTATACAGCATCCAGTAGTCTCTAGCAGTCCGAACCGGAACTCCTCCAGCCCCCCTGCGGCGGGGCTCCTGGCGTTCTGGGTGGAAAAAATTTTCCTGGGCATCCTGATCAATACCTAAGGAGATCACGTCTACTACGCCTGCCTTGGCAATATCCTGAACCCCTTTTAATGTGGCTTGAAAACTTGGGAGGCCAAAATGATGACGTATAAGAGGATAGGGTGCTTTCCACTGAATTCGCTCAACGGTGGTTTGGGGAAAGTTCTGAACAGTATTGCTTTCAGTTTTGCCGTCTTTCAAATAGGCGATTACTTCCTCAATCAATTCTGTGCCATCAAAACTTTTCTCAAAGAATCCAAGAGATCGAACTCGCTTGACAACTGGAGGAGTGCCGCCAAATGTGAAACGCACTCCTGTAGAATGCATCTCGTCTGCTGCTTCTGCAAAATCGCCAAGTAAACGAGTTCCAGTATCTGGTGAAAGCCGGTAAGAAACACCTATCATGTCGGCCTTTTCCCTTTTAGCAGCTTGAAGAAATTCATCAATCGATACTGCAGGCCCCAGGAAAACGGTCCGCCAACCTGCCTGGTCAGCCAACCTCAAAAAATTAGTCACGCCGGCAACATGTACACATTCTCCTAAAGCTCCCGCAACTATAGTCTTCATATTACCGATCCAGGTAGGGGGCTAATTTCTTGATTTTCTTCTTTTGACTGGATCCAGTGACCTCCTGCATCCGCTGGTATTCACGTTTTGCTCGTTTGGACCTTCTGCGGCGAAAGTGGCTTTTATACCCTTTAGTTTGCATGATTTTCCCGGAGCCGGTTTTTCTAAATCGCTTAGATGTGGCCTTGTGAGTTTTTGGTTTGTGTTTCCCTTTATTTTTCTTCCCCATTATCTCCTCCGCTGTCTATAGTTTCCCTTTTTTCTTTTCAGGCGTTTA
>Ga0180429_10003949_pt1 | contig 11946 bp, 12 predicted proteins | sample SS_ome_FD_132428 | JGI IMG/M metagenome (GOLD analysis project Ga0180429, IMG submission 132428) | Hypersaline lake sediment archaeal communities from the Salton Sea, California, USA - SS_1_S_1 metaG | ecosystem: Environmental > Aquatic > Non-marine Saline and Alkaline > Hypersaline > Sediment ... | reverse complement strand
GGCCAAACGAGATCGAAAGTAAACCTTGCCCGGACATAGGCCACGCGCCCCTCGGGACCGTAGGCCTCTGCCATCGCATAGAGCTCGCGCGGCGTGTAGACCAGCGACATGTCCGGAGACGCCGCGCCGCCACTGTCAGCTTCCGCCTGGGTCGCCTGAGACGGGAGCACGGTAGCGGTGAAGACCACGAACACAAGAAGCGCGGCTAGCGTGAGCCAGCCGGTTGAAGCCCTGTGGAGCCAGTTAGAGATAGTCCGTGCCATCCTTGGATCCCTTCTGTGCGCTTCGGTGACGTTTGGTGGGCTACGTGACCGCCCGGTGGATGCCAGAATACACACGATTGGGCATCCTGCAACACCAGACGGTCTTAGTCTGAGTCGCTCTCGGTGCGATGGACAGGGGGCAGGCTGTCGCCGAATTCTGTTCCGGATTGACCCGGACCCCTAGCCAGGCGGCAGCCCCCACCTTGGCCGCTGTGAGCGGGTTGACAATCGAGCTCAGGCCCCTACACTGCCCAATGACTCTGCGCTCCTGCAACAGCACCTCCACGCGCTTCGTCGCGTACGGCTGAGGATCCACATAGCACAGACAATGGACTGCCCCTCTGATATCGTCGACCGCTTCGGCTTGGGCGCGGTGCGCCGGTGCCGGCGGATCGAACACGGCTATATCAGTGAGACCTGGGACGTGACTACGGATTCGGGCCGGTACGCCGTCCGCAACCGGCCTCCCAGCCACGGAGATCCCAACATGGTGCGAGCGCAGCATCGTCTGATGTTGCACCTAGCTCGCATGGGGTTTCCGGTGCCTAGGTTGGTCTGTGGCGGCTCAGGCGAGACGTTTGTAGTCGAGGGGGATGCCTGCTACGAGATTCAGACCTGGATCGACGGGGGGCACTGCGATGACCGCAGGCCAACGCACAGAGCCGCCGCAGCACGCACGCTAGCAGCCTACCACTGCGCAGTGGATGGCTTCGACGATCCGCAATTGCATCAGCACGTCGCCCGATACCATCCGCAGAGGCTAGCGCTGATCGCAGGGGAGCTGGCTATGGGCACAACCCCAGATGTGGCGCCTGCCTTCGTATCCCCAGTGGACCGGCTGGTGGCCCACGCTGATGACCTGCACCTGCGTCTCGTGGCATTCGATCAGCTACCCACGCTGGTCATTCACGGAGACTACTACGGCCAGAATCTGCTGTTCAAGGGCGATGAGGTATCCGGTCTGGTTGACTACGATCAGGCGCATTGGGCCCCCCGCATCGTCGAAGTCGCTGAGGCGCTGATCTACTTCGGACGAGAGGCATTGGGTGCCGATTCGAGCCCGGCACGATTCCACCACATCGTCTATGACGGCTGGGTGGATGTGACGCTCGCAGCGCAGTTTCTTCGCACGTACCTGGAGGTGGCGCCGCTGACGCAGCGTGAGCTTCGGGTGCTGCCGGACGTGATGCGGCTGATCTGGCTTAGCGCCAGCTTGCGCCCCCCGCTTGAGCTGCCGCTGAGCAGCGGAAACCGGGAAGCTTTGAAGGAAGTGGTCGCCTTGGCAGACTGGGCGCACGCTCACGCCGCCGGCATCGTGACGGCAGCGCGCTAGCTCCGCTCAGGCGTCGTCAACGATCTCGTAGTCGAAGGTTATCTCGGCGGAACCCCGCACGGTTGCTGCTACTGAGCAGTACCGTTCCTCTGACAGCGTGATCGCATCAGCGACGGCCTTCTCACTCAGGCCCTTGCCCGTGACCTTGTAGTGCACGTGGACCTTGCGGTAGGTCCACGGCGGATCCTCTTCCTGCTCGCCCGTTACAGATACCTCGAGTCCCGTGAGTTTCTGCCGCTTCTTCTTCAGGATACTCACAATGTCGTAGGATGTGCAACCCCCGAGCGCGACGAGCAGGAGCGATGACGGACTCATACCCATGCCGTTGTCGTCGTCCTGAGACGACATAACCACCGAGTGCTTGGTGTTGTCCGTGCCCACAAACTGGAGCTTGTCTACCCACGTTACATCGACTGTCTTCGCCATATGGCTGATCTCCTTCTGGTTTGGTGGACGCGCCTGGTGCTATCCCTTCATACCGGTGAGCGTAATACCCTCAATGAACATGCGCTGAGCCAGGAAGAAGACGATGACGATCGGCAACATCGTGACAAAGGACACTGCCATCAGATAGGCCCAGCGCACATCGTAGCTGCTGCGGAAGAAGCTCAGACCGAGCGAGATGGTGTACTTCGTCTGCTCGTGTAGGTAGATCAAAGGCTGGAGGAAATCGTTCCACGAAGTCTGGAACGAGAAGACGGCGACCGTCGCCATGGCAGGGCTTACCGTTGGCAAGATCACATACCAGAGCGTCTGCAGAAGGCTGGCCCCGTCGATCCTCGCTGCGTCCTCTAGCTCCGGCGGTATGGTCAGGAAGAACTGGCGCAGTAGGAATATGTAGAAGGGACTCCCGAAGAAAGCCGGCACGACCAAAGGTAGGATCGTGTTGATCCACCCCACCGTGTTGAAGCCGATATAGATAGGGATCATCGTCACTGGGTACGGCAGCATCATCGTTGCCAAGAGGACCACGAAGAGCGCCTCCTTCCCTGGGGCCCGCAGCCGGGCGAACCCGTAGGCTACCACCGTGCAAGAGATCACGTGCCCCAGCACCGTCAACAGGCTGATGCTCAGTGTGTTGAGCGTGTACCGCCCAAAGGGGACGTAGCTCAACGCTTCCGGATAGTTCGCCCAGCGGACCGGGTTCGGAATCCAGACAGGCGGAGAGGCCAACACCTGATACTCAGGCTTGAGGGAAGAGGAGATCATCCAATAGAGCGGCAACAGGAAGAGGATTGCCACTCCGATAGCGATGGCATAGCTGGCGATGCGCAGCCGCTGTCGCCGCGCGGAGAATCCGACCCGTGTACTGCTGTCAACTAGGCTCCCTGGCGCCATCATTCCCGCTCGCCTCCATAGAATACCCACCGACGCGAGGAGCGCACGATCATGAGGGTTAGGCCAAGGATGATGACGAAGAGCACCCACGCCAGGGCAGACGCGTAGCCCATCCTGAAGAACTGGAAGGCCTGACGGAAGAGATAGAGCACGTAGAAGAGGGTCGAGTCCAGCGGGCCCCCGTCGGTACCCACGTAGGCACTGGTGAAGGTCTGGAAAGTGCTGATGACGCTGAGCACCAGGTTGAAGTAGATGGTGGGCGTGAGCATCGGTATGGTGATGCGCCAAAAGGCCTGCCAGTAGTTAGCGCCGTCTATGGCGGCCGCTTCGTAGTACTGACGACCGATGCCCTGCAGGCTCGCCAGGTAGATGACCATGCTCCGTCCCAGGCCCCACATACTCATAAGCAGTAGCGCAGTGAGTGCCCAATCGGGATCGACCAGCCACCGGGGGCCGTCGATTCCGACATAGGAGAGCAAGGTGTTGATGAGCCCGACGTCCGGGTGCAGGATCCACATCCACAACACGACGAAGGCAACCCCCGGCAGGACCGAAGGCAGATAGTAGACCGTGCGCAGAAGCCGCTCGATGCGCAGCTTCTGGTTCATCAGAAGTGCTAGCGCGAGGCCGCCGACAAGTTCCATAGGGACGTACACAGCGGTGTAGATCGTGGTGACCTTTAGGCTTTGCCAGACCAGGGGATCCCGCGTGAAGACTCGCTCGTAGTTGCGCAGTCCAACAAAGCTGGCCTCACCAAGCAGATCCCAGCGCAGCACGCTGATTGCCAAGGAAGCGAGCATCGGGCCGAGGACAAAGAGCACAAAGCCAATCAGCCACGGAGAGATGCACAGATAGAAGGAGATGGCCTCGTTTCTGCGTAGGTTGAGTCTCTTGCCCGTTCGTATAGGCTTCATGGCTGGCACCAAAGACCGGGAGGGAGCATCGCGCCCTCCCGGTCACTAGATACCGTAGGCACCTACATCTGGTCTTCGAGGGCGTTCTGTGCCTCTTGTGCGGCCTGTTCCATCACAGCCTGCACATCAGCGTCAGGATCGATCAACACCGTCTCGAGCGCCTTCCGCAGGGCCGGATCGGCTGTCTGGCCCCAGTACGGCGTGAAGACGTACGCCCTGGGGACAAGGTAGTCAAGCTCACTGATCCACACGCCCTCGATGGGATCCTCCGTCAGACCAGCTGCCTCAGCTGCAGCAGCGACGGGAGGAATAGCCCAGTCCTTCCAGACATCGGATCCTTGCTCTCCGGCGTAGAACCTCAGGAATCGCCACGCGGCCTCAGGGTGCTCGGTGCCGCTGAAGATGCCGAAGCCGCCCCAGAAGAGAGTGTTGGCCCGCTCGTCGCCAACAGGAACCCCAACCATGCCAAGATCAACATTGGGGTTGTCGCGGTAGCCGGCAAGCGGCCAGCGGCCGAAGAGGCGCATCGCGGCCTGGCCATTGCCGAACTGAGAGTTCCCGCCCGCCCATAGCGAGAAGTCTGCTGGCGGGGGTGCGACCTTATGAACATTGTACAGGTCGGAGAAGAACTGAACCGCCTGAACTGCGTCCTCGGAATCCATGTAGCCCACGAACTCCGTGCCGTCCTCGCTGATCAGGCTCCCGCCCGCCGCGGCAATGAAGTACTCGAAGCCCGTGGTCCAGTTGGCGGTGAGTTGGGCTCCCCAAATGTCAGTATCTCCGTCACCGTCGGTGTCCTGAGTGAGGGTCTGGGCCGTCTCCAGGAACTCGTCCCATGTCCAGCCGTCCTCAGGATAGGCAACACCAGCGTCGTCGAAGATCGCCTTGTTATAGTAGACGGCTAGCGGAGAGAAGTCCTTGGGCAACAGCCACTGCGTTCCCTCCCACTGGCCCGGGTCGAGCGTTCCGGGAAGGTAGATGCTGGTGTCCAGGGGGAACTCGCCGCTGATGAAGTCGTCCAGCGAGAGGAAAGCCCCGTTATCCACGAAGTTTGGCACGGCATCGTCGCCAATCTGCATGATGTCCGGCGCATCCCCAGCCGCGATCTGCGTGAATAGCCGGGTGTAGTAGTCCCTGCCGGACACGGCCTCAAGCTGGACCAGTATGTCGGGGTTCTCCTCCTCAAAGCGGGCGATGATCTCCTGATGCGGATTCAGTCCCTCGCCGCTATCTCCGGTGCCAACGCGCAGAATGATCTTGGCACCGTCAGGCAGAGGCTGGGGCGTTGCCGTGACGACTACCTCAACTTCCTTGGTAACCTCAACGGTCTTCTCGATCACCTCGGGTACCGAAGTCACGATGACCTCGACTTCCTTGGTCACCTCTACTGTCCTCTCGATGATCTGGGGCTCCGGCGTGGTGCACGCCGTTGCCAACAGAATGACCCCTACCACGAAACCTGCATACCTACTCAACCTTGACATTCCCGCCTCCTCACACAGTCTTTGCTTGACCAATCTATGCGCGGACCTAGCACACATATCACTCTATTATTATAGCGCTTATTCCCAAAAATGTCCAAGGCGCAATCTCGTTCTCCCATTCAGACCAGGGGTCTGGAACGCGAGATCACGCCCGGGATGGTCAAGATTCCTAAGAGATTCTGAACACGCTTCCCTGCCGCAGCTTGTGATAGCGATCCCGTAGGATTCCCGGCAGGGCTGCGGCAAGCTGATCGGGGAATCCGGTGGTCCAGAAGCTGTTGTCCCCATTCTGCCGGTAGGTCCCGAAGTGTTGCGGGAAGACGTGGGCGGGCGCCAACGTTCTGATCAGATGAGCGGCAGGCTGGACGGCCATGTTGTGGTCGGTGGGCGAGACGAACAGCACATCGATATCGGTGAGTTCCAGATGATCCTGGAGCAGCACGGAGTCACCCGGCTGCAGGATGCGCTGCCCACCCAGTGTCAGCAGGTATCCGCAGTCCTCGAGGTTGGCGTGCCGGTACACGGCATGGTGCCGGTCGCCGTGCAACGCGCGCAGCGGTTCCACATGAATGCCCAGCAGACTGAACGGCACGCGTGGGCGGGCTATGTGAAGGCGTTCCTCCGGAACACCGATGCCTATAGCCTTCGCCTCGCAGTTGCCGGGCACGACAAAGTGACACCGCGATAGCCGTGCTAGCGTGCCGGCAGTCGTGGCGTTGAAGTGATCGCCGTGCTCGTGCGTGATGAAGAGCACGTCAAGCACTTCGGCGATGGCCTCAGTCGGTATCGGCGAAGGCTGCAATCTGAGGTCGAGATCAAGATCCAGATCGAACGCGATCAGCTTCCCTTGAGCGGCGATGAGCCAGCTCAGGTTGCCCAGCCAGCAGACCGCGATCCTCGGTCCCTCCGCGGTCAGATCCTCCAGGATAGCGTTCCCCACCTGCTGCACCTCTTCGCCTAGATGAGCATCGTCAGCACGGCATTCTGTGCGTGGAGCAGGTACTCCTTGGTCTCAAAGACGTGGTGGCCCAGGAAGTCCATCGCATCGGCGGAGACCTCCTCGCCGCGCGTCACCGGCGGGCAGGGGAGGAACACCAGGTCGTCAGGCGCCGACCGCAGCCGCGCTGCCGTGATCTGGTGCGGCAGGAACCCCGCCGCGATGCGCGCGTGGTCCTCCTCGGTTCGCGACCAGGGCCAGCAGTCGGTGTAGACCACGCCTGCATCCACCAATTCCGCGTCCAAGTCGTGGCTCACGCGCAGCTCGCCCACGGCCCCGTCTCTGGCGGTGGCTAGCCAGTCTGCCGCCACCTCGTAGCCCTCGGGGCAGACCTGTACCACCTCGATGGGCAACCGGGCCGCGGCCGCGAACCACGGGTGGCATAGGTTGGTCGCCTCGCCTGCGAAGACCACCTTGAGGCCGTCGAGTCTGCCGCGCTTGGCGCGCAGGTAGGCCAGGTCACCCAGGATCTCACACGGGTGGTTGATGTCGGTCCTGGCGTTGATCACAGGGTGACACGAGGCGGCGGCGAGCCGCTGCATATGGTCGTAGGTCTGCGTGCGCGCCACAATGCCGTCGAACCAGTTGTCCAAGTAGCGGACGACGTCCTCGACAGACTCGCGCTCGTCCAGTCGACCCGGAACCTGCACCCAGGTGCCGCCCATGCGCGCGATTCCCAGCTCGAAGGAGACACGATTGCGGAACCCCTCGGCATCCCAGATCAGCGCCAGCGACTTGCCGGCGAGGCTCTGCGGCACCGTCCGACTGCCCCAAGCCCCGCGGAGGCGCTCCGCGAGATCGAGGATCTCAGTGATCTCCTCCTGGGAATGGTCGAGCAGAGTGATGAGGTCCTTGGACATGGTGGCTTCCTGGCCTAGCCGTTGGCCCCGGCCTGGGCGTCCGCGATGGTCTTCCATGTGTCGACCAAGGTGTCCGGCGGCAGCGTGCGATCGCTTGGGGGCTTCCGGGTCAGGGTCAGCGCGCCGCTTGGACAGGTCGTGACACAGAGACCGCAGCCGATGCAGCGACCTGCGTCGAACTCGACGTGGGCGTCGCCCTCGGAGAGTGCGCCCATCTGACAGCGATCGAGACACGTCCAGCAGCTGATGCATAGGTCCGCGTCGAGCTGCGCGATGAAGGCACTGGCGACGGTGTCGGCGGGTCGGGGCTGCTGCTTGAGCCCGCCCAGGATGCCGCAACAGCACCCGCAACAGCAACAGATGGCCGCAGCGTCCTTGGAGTTGGAGGGCTGGAGCACCAGGTTGTGCTCATCGGCCTTGGCCAGGATCGCCATGACCTCGTCGCGATCAATGGCTCTGCCCCGACCGCCGTCCACGTAGAAGTCGGCCCAGTCGTCGAACATCAGGCAGGTCTCGAGCGGGGCGTCACAGCCGCGGTCGGACAGTTGCGCCTGCTTGCGGCAGATGCACGGCGCCACGGCGTAGCGGTCGCTGGCATTCACGAGCTGGTAGACCTGTTCGTAGGGCAGCGCCTCCAGGCTCATCTCGACGCTTTCATGTACCGGCACCGTGCGCATCTGAGGAATGGTCGTGGGGCGGTCCCTGGGCGCGATGGAGCCCCAGTAGTCAAAGAGCACTTCGCGGAACGCGGGGGTCAGGTTGTTGATCTGGAACTCGTAGATGCCTACGATCCAGGGCGCCGCGGAGTAGAGCTTGCGCTCTGCTTCGTTGACGCTGAAGACGAGCCCCTTCTGGGCCATCCGTTCGAGGCGCTGCGTTGCTTCGGGAGTGGGCAACCCCGCACGAGCAGCGATGACGTCGACAGGCTCGCGATTCAGCGTCAGATATGCCGCCAGGTCGGCTTCATCCGGGGCAAACAGGTGCTGCAACAGAGGTATCTCCGCGCCCGTGGTGCTGGGGGCGAAGCCGCCGGGGAGACGGTCCAGATGGTCGGCCAACCGACGGTAGATCATCTCAGACATCATATGCCTCCAATCTCGTGCGTGATCACACAACTCAAGGGCCCGGTTCCGGCGCCAATGCCGCCAGTTCGGGATCGGGAAAGACCAGGGAGCGGACGTGGCCGTGCGTGGCGCCACGGGCACCAGGAGGCGCAGAAGGAGAGAGCAGCGTCAATCCCATTGTAGCTGCGCAGGTTGTGGCACGCAAGCGGCAGCGGGGCCAGCATGCCGGAGGCGACCCCGCTACGCCCGGACCACCTTGAGGGCAATGTCCTCGTGGAAGATGGGCGAGCGAAGGCGTGCCCCGCCGCCCGTGTGTCCGTCGACCCGCTCCATGCGCATCACCTTGCCGTCGACGGGGTTGATCCAGGTGGCGTGGTAGTCGCCGGCGGGCAAGGCCAGGTTAAGACCCACGTTGGGGCCACCACCCCATAGGTAGACGGCGTACGCCTTCCCGACCTCGGCCATCACAGCAGCGTGGATGTGCAGCGTGTTGAAGAGGCTGGCTGCCTCCGGAGTCGGCGCCATCGAGAGCAGGTCGAAGCTATCCAGGAAGCGCTTGAGCACCGTCAGCTGTGCGCGCCACTCGGGCCCGCCGTGGCCCGGCGTGGTGCCCAGGATTGGCGACAGTCCCTCCGGACTGGCGACCGTGAAGGAGTAATCCAGATGGCTCAGGACCGCGCCGCCGCTTAGCATGAACGCCCACGCCTCGGTCCGATATGGCGAGCACGTCGAGCCCTTGAAGCCCGTCTCGTCGTCGGCCATGGGGCGGTCCAGGTGGTAGTTCCATGCGGCGGCCTCGGGTGTGGCGTAGTGGAAGTTGATGATGTCCACATCGGGGTGGAGGTCCGCGATGCGCGCGACGCGGTTCTGGTAGTTGATGGCGATCAGGTGCCTTTGGGGCAGGTCGGCCTCAGCCGCCACCAGGGTGTCGACGATGTGATGCTGCCAGTCCAGGGTGAGATCGCCGTCGTGGGAGGAGTAGGCCTCATTGATCACCTCGAAGTACACGTTGTCGAAGTCGGCCAGCTCTGCTGCGGCCTTCCGCGCCAGGGCGTCCTGGATCGCCAACAGGTGCGTGTTCTCCAACGTGTAGGAGCTGTTCCGATCGGTCACGGCCACCCCGTTGACGTTGTTGGTCGGATGCATCGGGCTGGCCTCCCAGAGCGTGTCCGCGTAGAAGAAGCAGAAGAGCACATACTCCACGACGACGCCGCGCTCGCCCGCCGCGGCGACGAAGTCGCGGAGCCTGCTCCAGTAGACGTCATCCCACTGCGCCAGGTCCCACGTGAGCGCCGCGCCATCGGGATCGCGCTCGACACAGAGCCACGGGCAGAGATAGCGATCGGACTCGGGCGCCATCGTGTTGTTCTGGATGGCGTGGCTGCCCGGTAGCTCTCGATAGGTGCCGCTGAAGAGGCGGGTCAGGTTGAACTCGCACGCCGCCAGCGCGTCGAGGTAGGGGATGAAGTCGAAGTCCGGGTTCATCACGGCGCCGTAGTGCTCGGCCGACGTGATCAGCGTCGTGGGCTTGCCTCGGAAGAGTAGGTAGTGCGGGTTTTCGGGGTGCAGTGCCAGAGGCGGATACGCTGTGGTCATGGCTGCCTCCTGTGGGCAGGACTACCTAGTGTGTGTTGTCGAACGTGATGAACTGCCGGTCGAAGCCGTCGGCGAACTGCCGTCGCTTCTCGTACGCGCCGCCCGTGTAGTCGGAGATGGCACGCTCCCAGAAGACCCGGGAGATGTCGTTGCTCCACACCTGGCTGACCTCCCAGGCTCCCCGATGCCTATCGAACACACGATGTGCGACCCAGGTCCCTATGCCCTGCCGCCGGTACTTGCGCATGACGAAGAACTCGTTGATGGTCCATATCGCGGATGTGGCGCCCTCAGGAACGTAGTGGCCGACCAGCACGAAGCCTGCGTGCTTGCCGTACACCTTGATGAAGTAGGGGATCCTGCTCTCCGCCGTCCAGTAGTGGTCGACCCGACCGTAGCCGTAGAGGCCGTGCTCGTTGACATCGGTGCCGGAATACTCGCTGAAATCGTAGTCGTAGAGCTCCATCAGCTGCCGCAGCACCGACTTGTGCTTGACGGGGATACTCTCAATGGCGATGGCGTGTTCTATCATCTGTCTCGCGCTCCGCTCATCTGGCTCGTTGCCCGACGCGGCAGGCCTAGTCCGAGATCGCAGGTAGCAGGTGGTCGGCGGACCACATCGCGTACGCTGCGCGGGCGTAGCGTTCGTGCGTGGCGTGCCACCGATCCATCGCGTCGATGGGCCAATAGCGTAGGTCGAGCCCCTCGTGGGAGAGAGTCAGCTCGCCGCCGACAACCTCGCATAGGTGGACCACGGCGATCATCGTGTGTGGGCCGTTCTTCTGACTGGGCATTCGCGTGAACGCACCGACCAGCTGCTTGACCGCAACCTTGAGCCCGGTTTCCTCGCGCACCTCGCGGACCGCTGCGTCGATGGGGCGCTCGTTGGGCTCCACCCAGCCGCAGGGTAGACACCACCCGCTCCCGTCAACGCGATCCATCAGCAGGATCTCCCCTCCTTCGTTGAAAATGGCGGCGTCGGATCCGATCTTGGGCGTGATGTAGCCCAGCTCGGCGGCGAAGCGAGTGCGGGTTTCGTCGGCGGGCATGTCCAGCAGCTCGGCATACGTCTGAGTAGCCAAGGTCAGGAGGCGTTCGTACCGCTCGCGGTCGTAGCTGTCTGTGGCAAAGGTCAGCCCGTTGCGGGTAATGGCCTGGAGCTCGTCGAGGAGTGCGTAGAAATCCATGGCCGCTCCTACTCGAAGTTCGTGCCCAACGACCACACGTGCACGTCACCGCTCGATCGATAGTCGTATGGCCTTGCGGAGATGCCGGGACACGCGAAGAAGACATACTTGTGTGCCGCCGACACTCCCCGGACTCGCTTGATGTCCTTGCTGAGTTTGCGGTTGCTGGCGGGGTGAGTAGCCGCGAACACCTCGGCGGCGATCCCGCCTGCATCGGGCGATTCAAGGTCGAAGCCCGGTGCCGTGCCCAGGTTCATCGTGAGCTGTGACATCTCACTGTGTTTCGTGAATAGGATCTCCGCTGCCCGGAACGTCGCAAGGTAAGTCAACGTCTGGTTGATCTGCTCCACCACATTCAGTGCCCGCGTCAGGTCCAGTGGATCGCAGCCAATCTGCTCGTACTTCATCTGGCTCAGCAGTTCCAGGCCCACGGACTCCGTCGTCAACTCAAGCAGCCGGAGACGCGTGGCTTCTGCGGAGCGCCGGACTCGGTCGATGTGTGCGGATATCTCAGAACTGCTCTTGATGGTGATGGTTTTCATGGCGTGTTGTGCCTCCGTTACCACTATAGCGTTCTGGGCGGCAATGCCAATCTCCTCAGTGACGAGCCGCCACGTCGATCTGTGGGGCTACTCACTTGGTCGAGAGCCGAGAGCGCGCAGTGACCTGACACGTGGTGCGGGGGCTGGCGAGCGCGGGCGAAGTGGGTGCTTCGCCCTTCGGATGCGCTGTAGACCGGGCACAGCGGCCCGACCCTCTGCTTGGCTCAGCAACGCCACAAGTGCGCAGTGGCCCAGCCTGTGGTGTGGACGCTCGCGAGCGCGGGCGAACACGAAGGTTCGCCCTACGCGGACATGTGGCACGGACTGTTTGCTTCCTTGCTCTCGCGCTCCGCGCGAGTATCCTAGTC
>Ga0180429_10003948_pt1 | contig 11948 bp, 10 predicted proteins | sample SS_ome_FD_132428 | JGI IMG/M metagenome (GOLD analysis project Ga0180429, IMG submission 132428) | Hypersaline lake sediment archaeal communities from the Salton Sea, California, USA - SS_1_S_1 metaG | ecosystem: Environmental > Aquatic > Non-marine Saline and Alkaline > Hypersaline > Sediment ... | reverse complement strand
CGCCCCAGTCGTCGGTGACGGGGAGCTCGACGTCGGTCTCGCCGTCCACCTCCACCAGGCGCGTCTCGATCACGCGGTCCGCGAGCACGCTGACGAGCGCGATCCCCGCGCCGTCGGGGACGATGCGCAGCCGGGCGACGTCGCCGGGTGTGTAGGCGGTGGCGTCGAGCGACACCTCGAGCAGCTCCGGCGTGTCGCGCGCCGCCGCGGCGGCGTACCAGCCGGCCGAGAACGCCAGAGAGGCGCCGGCGAAGGCGTCACCCTCGTAGCTCACGCGCAGCTCGTGGCGGCCCCAGGTGACGGGGACGGCGATGCGGGACGGCCCATCGGTCACGGTGGCCACGCCCTCGGCGACGCGCCGGCGTTGGCTGACGGGCTCCCACTGCCAGCTGCCGCCGAGGCTGAACCACTGGTAGCGCGTCTCGACGCGGTCGACCTGCCAGCTCAGTTCGCCGGGCATGGCCTCACCGTCCGTGCCGACCAGCGCCAGGTCGAAGGCGGCCTCGGCGTACTCGGGCAGTACGCCGTCGAAGGCGGGGCGGATGCCGACGACGTTCGCCGTCGGGCGCAGCGGGCGCGTGAGGTTGCGCTCCACCGGGCGGGTGGCGCCGTCGAGCAGGGTCGCGTTCACGGTCATGGCGTAGGGCCGGGCGTCGAGCTCGAGCCGCTCGAGCGGCAGCGCCGCCGCGAGGCGCCCGTCGGCGTCCGTCGTGGCCGCACCCGCCAGGGCCCGCCGCTGGGCGTCGACCGGTTGGTCGTGGCGGCCGAAGACGAACCCCGGCCAGCCGGGGAGCTCGGGCGTCGCGAACACGCTCACGCTGCCCGAGAGCGCCAGGCCCACCGCGGGCGGACCGAAGAGGTGGCGCGCTTCGATGCGCAGCTCCGGCGGCGACGCCGGGTCGACCGGACCCTCGGCGTCGAGCGAGAGCTCGAAGTCGATGCGCTCCGGCACGAAGTCCTCGACGAGCACGTCGGCGCTCGCGAGTGCGGGGGCGTCCGGGTCGGCGCGCACCTCGACGCGCCAGACGCCGCGCGGCACGTCGGACCCGAGCGGGAACGACACGACGTGCCCGCCCGCCAGGTCGCGGGGCGACACGACCCTGGCAGCCTCCACCCCGTCGGGTCGCAGCAGCCGCGCGGTGAGCGGCAGGCCGGCCACCGCGCGCGCCCCTGGGTCGCGGACGAGCGCCGTGACGTGGATCGTCTCGCCGGGGCGGTAGGCGCCGCGGTCGGTGGTCAGGAACACGTCGATCGGCCCGGGGGCCTCGCGCCCCTCGACCCCGCGGTCCGCAAGGTCGAACTCGGCCTCCTCGAGCGAGAGCACCGCCAGGTCGCCGTCGCCCTCGATCAGCACCATCGCCGGGGCGGCCGCGCCGGTCCCGCGCGTGAGCGGCGCGGCGAAGCGCACGAGTCCCTGCGCGCCCGTCTCGGCTTCACCCAGAACGCGGTTCGAGCGCGCCAGCAGGGTCACCCGCATGCCTGCGACGGGCTGCGCGTCGGACAGGCGCTGCACGACCACGTGCACCCCGTCGGCGCCCGACAGGGTCGTGACGCCCAGGTCCGACACGAGGAACCACTGCGTGGCCGGCGGGACGTCCCACGGGTCGGTGTCGGGGACGGTCGCGCGCAGCACGTAGACGCCGGGGTCGAGGGCGCCCAGGTCGTCGAGCGGCAGCCGCGAGGTGGTGGCGACGTTGAGCGTCCCGGCGACGCGCGCCTCGCCCTGCCACACGGGCTCGGCCAGCAGCGACTCGAAGCGTTCGCCCTCCCAGGCGGAGAGCGCCTGGGCGAAGTTGCCCTCGCGGATGGCGTTGACCAGGTTGCGGTCGGACACCCGCAGCAGCCGCAGCGCGAGCAGGTCGGCGTTGACGGTCTCGACCGGCACGGCCCGCGGGCCGGCGGCGGGCAGCACGTAGGTGCGCCCCGGGAAGCGCACCGACGGCGCGCGGTCGCGGACGTAGACCTCGAGCGGTAGGTCGCGCGGCAGGGCGTCGCCGGTGGCAGCGGGCAGGCCGGCGCGTGCCGTGACGGCGTAGCGCTCGCCATAGGCGACGCCGGTCAGGCACGCCTGCGCGCCCTCGACCTCGAGCCCCACGCCGCTCGCATCCGTGTGCACGAAGGGCGCGTAGTCGCGCGTCGGCGACAGGTCCTCGGAAAAGGTCAGGCAGATGCGCGGCGTGGCGCCGCTGGCGTCGACGTCGTGCCCGAGCAGCCGGAAGCCGAAGCGGTCCCACAGGCGGGCGAGGTCCTCGGGGGCGATGCCGGGCCGGAGGGCGTCCGCGAGCCGCAGCGCGCCCAGCGCGGCCTCGCCGCGGTAGGTGGCCTCGAGTGCGCCGGCCAGGACCACCAGCGCCGGCGCCCGCGCGGCCTCGTCGAGCCGTAGGGCGGCGTTGATCGCTGCCAATGCGGCCCGCTGGTTGAGGTCGTAGCGGCGGTTGGCGTCGGCGGCCGCCGCATCGGCCAGGGCACGGGCCTGCGCCAACCACGCGCCGCCGTCGTCGGCCACGGTGACGGCCGCGCCGGTGGTCGCGACCGCCTGCAGCGGAGATGAGCCGCGGGCAGCCCCGAGCAGCTCGGCCCCGGTGCGCCCGTCGGCCGGGTAACGCTGGGCCATCCCCAAGGCCTGCGCGCGGGCGGCCTCGAGGTCGGCGCGGTCCAGGAAGCCGAGCGTGGCAGCCGCCTCGCCCGCGCGGGCAAGATCGGCATCGGACACGCGCGTGATCACGCCGGACAGCGCGCCCACGAACGGTACGCGTTCGCCGACGGTGCCCTTGGGGAAGCAGGCGCCGTTGCGCTGGTCGAACGTGAACGCGACGCAGTCCTCGAGCCGCAGGCAGGTGGCCAGGCACTGCTCCAGCGAGACGTTGAAGAGCGGCGTCAGGTCGCCGCCCGGGAGGTCGGTATCGTTGAAGGTGGTGGCGAAGCGCTCGGGGATGGGGGCGTCCTGCGCCCGGGCCGCGAGGGGTGACAGGACGAGCGCGTGCAGCAGCGCCAACGCGACGAGCGCGAGGCGCGGGCGGGCGCGCGCGGGCGGACCGGCGCGGGCGGCGGGGCGGGGATCTTCGGCGAGACGGGATCGGGACGGACGACGGCTCGGGACGGGCATGGGGAGCCTCCGACGCGTGCTAGGCGTGAGGAAAGGCTAGCACGGCGGCCCGCGGTGCTCCATGGTCGTGGCGGCGCACTCGACGCCGACCGTGGAGCACATGGCGGCGCACGTCGGGGGGTGCGGTGGTTCCTCGCCGGCGTCGGCGATGGGCGGCGGCTGCGTTGACCGGCGCCCTCCCCGTGAGCCGCACGTCGGCAGGCGAGATCGGGGGCACGGCGTGTGGATCCTGCACATCCGCTGGCACCACCCCGTGGACGAAGGTGGGCACACGTGCGAGCGCGGCGGCGCGACCGAGGCGGCCGTGGACGACGCGGTCGGGCAGCTGACCCGTTCCCGGGGCGCGCTCGGCATCGGCGGCACCGTCGAGCAGCGGACGCTCGAAGCGACGACAAGGGGGGGCGGACCCGCGCGCCTCGCCTCGGCTCTGGCTGGCCGGCGAACCGCTCGAGACGTCGCTCTCCGGGCGTTCGCGCTGAGGACCTCCTACTCCGTCAGGTGGCCGGGGTCGCCGCGGTGCTCGCTCGGATCGAGAATGCTTTTGTGCCGACAGCATGTTAACCTGAATCGAGCGGCCTCCGTCACGACCCCGACCACGAGAAGGGAGCCGACGATGAGCGAGAAGGACCAGAAGGAACTGCAGCAGCAGAAGATGCGGGCCACGCTCGACGAATGGCGCGCCGAGCTCGACAAGCTCGAGGCGCAGTCCAGGGGCGCGTCCGCCGACGCACGCCTGAAGCTCGACGAGCAGATGGACTCGCTCCGCGAGAGGATCGCCGAGGGGAAGGGCGCGCTCGCCGCCCTCGCCGAAAAGGGCGAGGAGGCCTGGGCGTCATTCAAGGAGAGGGCGGCGTCCACTTGGGACGAGACGAAGGCCGCCTACGAGCAGGGCGTCAGCGGGTCCGAGCCCAAGAAGTAGCCCGGTACCGACGGACGGCGGTCTCGATTGCGCGGCAGCCGCTCAACTCTCCTGCAACCGCGCGTTGGCCCGCACGGCGGCGGCCAGGAACGGGGTGAGGCCGGTCGCGTGCGCGTCGATGCTCTCGGCGAAGCGGGCGTCGGCCTGCCACAGGTCCGCCAGGTTCGTGTGCATGGCGGGGCCGCAGGGGTAGAACCAGCGCTCGATCGACTGCCGGTGCCGCTCCGCGACGGCCATGGCCTCGGCGGATTCGGGCGCGCGCCCGGCCTGCAGGACGGCCGCGGCGTCGGCGTAGATGGCCGCCTGCTCGTCGCGGATGCGGCGCCAATCGTCTTGTCCGTAGCGCTTGGAGCGCCTGGCGGACTCGCGGTAGGCGTCGGTGTCGCCCCAGCGTTCCTGGACCTCCGCCTCGTGTTGGGCGGGATCGAATCCGTCGAACAGCTGCTTCGCGTCCATGGTGCCTCCTGAGCCGTCCCGCAGCATCGCGAGGGCGGCGTCGACGGCGCGGATCATCTCGTCCGCGCGCCGTGCGCGTGCCTGCAGTTGCCGCCGCTGCGTCAGCAGGGCCTGGCGGTGGTCGAAACCGGGGTCGTCGAGCGAGCGTCGGATCTCCTCGAGGGCGAGGCCGAGCTCGCGGCCGAGCAGGATCTGCTGCAGACGCAGGAGGTCGTCCTCGTCGTAGACGCGGTAACCCGCCTCCGTGCGCGTCTTGGGTACGAGGAGCCGGATGTCGTCGTAGTGGTGCAGCGCGCGCACCGAGACGCCGGTGAGTCGCGCGACGTCGCTTACCTGGTAGCCGTGACGCTGTGCCATGGGGGTCAGTGTGCGGCCTGACGCCGCGTGAGGGTCAAGGAGGGTGTGCCGCGACACCGCGCAGACGTACCCGGTGCGGTCAGCCCGGCCCGTCCGCCCTCCCCGGCCACGCCCGCCACCACGCCTGGAAGCGCCGCAGCTGAGCCGCGACGAAGCGCTCCTGGCTCGCGCCGAGCGCGTCGTTCGGATCGACCGGCCGCGCGTACGCCTCGTCGCCCAGGAGGACCGCCAGTCGCTTGTAGTGCAGCACCAGGTCCGGCCCCTCGTCGAAGGTCGAGAGCACGTGCAGCGCGTCGTCGAGCTCACGCGCGAGTTGGGTCGCCTCGCGGTCGCCCGCGGCCGCGCGGCGCGCGAGCTCGACCAGCCGCAGGACCTCGGCGGGGAGGCAGTTGCCGACCCCGGTGATCGCGCCGGCGGCGCCGCAGTGCACGAAGCCGTGGAACACCTGGGTGTCGACGCCGACGAGCAGCAGCAGCTCGTCGTCGGCGTGGGTGATGTGCTCGGCCGCGCGGCTGAGCGCCGCGGCGCCGCCGAACTCCTTGAAGCCGACCAGGTTGGGGTGGTCGCGGCGCAGCTCGAAGAACAGCGCGGGCCCGGTCTCGTAACCGTAGTAGGGGCTGTTGTAGATCACGGCGGGCAGCTCGGCGGCGGCGTCCAGCACACGGGCGATGTGCTCCCGTTGGGCACGCTCCGAGGTGCCCCGCGACAGCACCCGCGGGATCACCATGAGGCCGGCGGCGCCGACCTCGGCGGCGTGGGCGGCGTGGGCCGCGGCCGCGGCCGGGCTCTGCGCTCCGGTGCCCACGACGACGGGGACGCCGGACTCGACCAGCCGCCGCACGCCCTCCTGGCGCTGCGCGTCCGAGAGCAGCGGCCACTCGCCCATCGAACCGCAGTAGACGACCCCGCTCATGCCGGCGGCCATCAACTCCCGCCCCTTGCGCACGAGGTCGTCGTAGGCGGGCGCACCGTCGGCGGCGACGGGCGTCATCAGGGCGGGCATGCAGCCGCGGAAGATGGAGGTGTCCATGGGGGCGCTCCTTGGCGGGATCGGGTGTGGGGGGCGGTGGTCGTGCCGCATCGTGCAACCGCCTGGTCGACCTGGGTGCGACGCTACACCAGCCCCAAGCCGGACGGGTCGGGCTGGGGTGCCAGCGTGGATGATCTCACCCCCCGGTCCGGCATGATGTTCCCAGACTTGGAGGACTCATGAAGCCGACGAGATACCCCCCGGCGCCAGACACCGAACCACCTGAGGAACGACACGCGACGCTGATCGAAACCCTGAGGGTCCGCTTCGAGGCCCACCCGGAGCGCCATGCCGACATCGCTTGGGCCGACGTCCGCACCCGCCTGGACGTGCATCCCGAGAAGCTGGCGCCGCTCGACCGGATGGAGGCGACGGGCGGCGAGCCGGACGTGACCAGGCGCGACGAGGCCACGGGTGCGGTCGTCTTCGTGGACTGTTCCGCGCAGAGCCCGGCGGGCCGGCGGAGCCTGTGTTTCGACCCCGAGGCGCTGGCGGGTCGCAAGAAGAACCCGCCGGCGGGCAGCGCGGTCGGGATGGCGCGCGAGATCGGGATCGAGTTGCTCGCGGAGGCGGAGTACCGCGCGCTCCAGGAGCTGGGCGACTTCGACACCACCACGTCGAGCTGGGTCGCGACGCCGTCCGACATCCGTCGATTGGGCGGCGCCCTCTTCTGCGACCGCCGCTACGGCACGGTGTTCGTCTACCACAACGGGGCGGACTCGTACTACGCGGCGCGGGGGTTCCGCGGGTCGCTGCGGGTGTGAGCGGCGCGCGGGGCAGGCCCGACGACGCGCGAGCGCGCTGGAAGGGGTGGTTGGCCGCCGGGATGATCGCCTTGGCCGGGCTGGTCGTCCTGTTGGTCCTGGGGTTCCCAGCCTCCGGCAGCCGACCGCTGGCCCCATCGCTGGTGCCGTACGTCGGTTGGCCGTTCGGCCTCGCGTTCCTGGCGGCTCAGGCCGCCTTCTGCCTCTACCTCGGTGCTCGGCGCGATCTCGTGCTGGTCCTCGCTGCGTGGGTCGTCGTCGTGCCGTTGATCTTGCTGGGCACGCCCTTCCGGTGGAGCCCGCTCGCGTCGTCGGGGGTCGACCGGGCAGTCGTCGGCGCGGCCTGTGGCAGCGCTTTGGCCCTGGGGCTGGTGACGTTGCGGGGCCGTCGGACCTGAGCGCCTGGGCCCGCGCATCGAGGCTGCAGCGGCCGCTCGGGGACCGCGTCGCGGGCGCGCTCGGTGACGCACCCGCGACACGGCAGGGCTCTCAGGGCCGCGCCACGTCCCAGTTGCCGCCCACGCCGTCGCCGGTGGCGTCGCCGGGCACGAAGTCGTTGCGCCAGTAGTAGAGCGGCATGCCGTCCAGCACGACCTGTGCGCCGCCATCGGCGCGCTCGAAGAGGGTGACCTCGCCGGATACGCCGTCACCGAGCGCGGGCAGGATGCCGGCGGGATCGAAGCCGCCCACCAGCGGCGGCCAGTTCGCCGCGCAGCCGCCGTTGCAGTTGGAGTTGCCGTCGGCGTCGTTGCGGAAGGTGTAGAGCGTCATGCCCGTGGGGCCGACGAGGATCTCGCCGAGCGTGGGGTGCGTCGCCACCTGGACGACTGGGTTGAGGTTCGCGACCCACCAGTTCCCGCCGACGTCCTGGCCGGTCGTGTCGCCGGGCGCCGCGTCGTTGATCCAGCCGTAGAGCGGCCAGCCACCGTAGGTGAGTTGCACGGCACCGTCGGCGCGGGTGGTGGTGCCGAAGCCGGTGGGGATCGCCAGCGGCGAGGTGATGAGGCTGGCGTCGCCCACGATCACCGGCGGCCAGTTCACGGCGCACTGGTCGACGCAGTTGGAGACGCCGGGCTCGTCGCGGCCGAAGACGTACAGCGTCATGCCGGCGTCGTCCGTGAGGAAGTGGCCGAGGGCCGGGTCGACGCGCACCTGCACCACGGGCGTGACGGCCTGGGCGAGCGCCGAGGCGGCGAGGGCCAGCGAGGCGGTGAGGACGAGGGTTCGGATCGTGGGTTGCTTCATGGGGACCTCCACCCTGCGATACGCGCGCGGGCGGCGGTTGGATGCAGGGGCGCTCAGGGGGCGTCCGGAAGCGGGGCCGTGCCGAGTGGCTCGGTCGGCGCGGCCGTGGCGCGGCGCGGTTCGAGCGACACGATCACCTCGTCGTAGCCGCTCGCGGGCGCGCGCAGCACGGTTCGCGGCACGTCGCCCAGCGCGGTGGTGCCTTCCGGTCCGACGCCCCAGGCGCGGTAGGCGGTGCCGGCGGGTGCGGGTGCCCGCATGACGACGAGCACGACGCCGTCGTCCGCCACCATGACGGTACCGGGGCTGCGGGCGCCGGGTGCGGACGGCAGGGGCCAGGTCGTGACGTCCTGGCGTGTCAGCCACCCCGCCACCAGGGCGCGATCGGCCTCGCCCGCACGCCAGGCGGTGTGGCGTTCCCACGACACCCCGACCGCCGCCACCGCGACCACCCAGGCGAGCGCCCAGCCGGCCCAGGCCGGCGGGCGGCGAGGGCGGGCGCTCGTGGTGGCGACGGGCCGCCGTGCCGGGGAGGCCATGGCGGCGCTCGCCGCGGCCAACGCGCGCTCGCGTGCGGCAGGGCTGGGCGTCACCGACGGTAATGCCTCGACCGTGGCCGCGTGCTCGGCGCGCAGCCGTCGGACCTCGCGGCGGCACCGGCCGCATCCGGCCACGTGGCGCGCGACCTCGGCCTCGGCGGCGCCGGTCAGGTCGCCCAGGGCGAAGGCGTGGAGGTCGCGCGGGTGGTCCCTCACGCGCCCTCCATTCGCGGCCGAAGGCGCTGCAGCGCGCGCCGGATGCGGCTCTTCACGGTACCGAGGGGCAGGTCGTGGCGTTCCGCGAGTTCCGCGTGCGAGCGGCCCTCCAGGTACGCCTCGCTCACCAGGGTGCGGTCGAGCGGTTCGAGGGCGGCGAGGGCGTCGCCCACCATCAGTCGGTTCTCCTGTGCTCGCCGCGGATCGCGCGCGCCGCTGGGACCGTCGGGATCGAGGTCGACCGTGACGGGACGGGCCGCCGCACGGCGCCCGCGCGAGGCGACCAGGTTCCGCACCATGGTGTAGGCCAGCGCACGCACCGACCCGAGCCGCGGGTCGAAGCGGTCGGCGGTCTTCACCAAGCGAACGAACACGTCCTGCACCACCTCTTCCGCGTCCTCCCGGCCACCGCACAGGCGCAGCGCGAGGGCCATGAGGGCGGGCGCGAGGGCGTCGTACAGCACGGCCAACGCGTCGGTGTCCCCGTCCGCGATCCGCCGCAGCGCGCGCGCCTCGTCGTCCATGTCCCCCCATACCACGGTACGCACGCCGCGGGCCGGTGGATGCGGGCGGGTCCGGGGGCGGGACGCGGTCTCCGGTGTCTCGGGGCGGTCGCCGGCGGGCACTAGGGCCCGCGGACCCGCTCCACCACGATGCGGCCATCGGCGGCCAGCACGCCGCGCACCTGCACGTACCCACCCCGGCGCGCATCGTCGTCGATGCGGGCGCCCGCGAGGTCGAGGGGGAGGCCGTCGAGCGAGCCGTCGGCGCGCCAAGTGCCGTGGAGGCGCAGCTCGGCGCCCACTGGGACGGGCGCGGGTGCACCGTCCGCGTCCTGGGCGCCGTCGGCGACCCAGGCGACGAGTTGGTCGATCTCGGCGTCGCTCAGCCACGGTGGGCCGCCGAGCGGCATGCGCGGCAGACCCTCCCCACGGACGCGGCGGATCAACTCCGAGGCTTCGGGCGCGAAGGGGACGACGCGGGCACGATCGTCGCTGCGAAGCGTCTCGGTGTAGGCGTCCAGGCGGTAGCCCTCGGGCGCGGGACCCATGACACCGGTGGCCGTGTGGCAGCGGACGCAGTGCTGGAGAAGGATGGGCCCCACCTGGGCGAAGGTGACGGGGCCGGTGGGGGCGGCGGCGGGGCTCGCGGCCGCGTCGCCGGGCGAATCCGGTTCGGCGTCCTCCGTTGCAGGGGCCGCGTCGCCGGCATCGGCGCCAGGGGCCGCCGCCCGGTCCGGAGCGGCGCCCGCCGCGATCCAGCGCACGAACAGGTCGATCTCCTGGTCGCTCAGGTAGGGCGGACCCGTGAGCGGCATGCGCGGCAACGCGTCCCCGCGCAGGCGGCGCACGAGCTCGCTGGCGTCCGGGTCGCCGGGCACGACCACCGGACCGCGCGCGGCGCCGGCCAGCAGCGCGTCGACGCCGTCGAGGGCGAGCCCGGCCGAGGGCGCGGCGCTCGCGTGGCACATCACGCAGCGCGCTTGCAGGATCGGCGCGAGATCGGCCTCGTAGGTCGGCGCCGGCTGGCCGCCGGCGGTGCCGACCACGAACGCGACGACGAGGGCGAACGCGAGCGAGCGGGCGGGACGTTCCATGTGAACCTCCGATGCGGCCGGCGGGGCGATGTCCGGGCGTGTGGGGAGGCTACGGGGTTTGGCTGAAGCGTACCTGAACCGGCCCGCCGCGGCAGGCCGGGCGCCGACCGCGGCGACCGCCTCCTCGGCCCAGAAGGCCGCGCGTCCCTCGTCGCTGTCGAGCGCGGCGAAGACGCGCTCGGGTGGCGATGGGAGGTGCATGCGCCAGCGGATGGGTCCGCCCGGTCGATCCCCGCGCATCGCGTGCAGGTTGCCGGCTCGGTCCCCGCCGCGACGGCGGGTTCGACCGCCTTCCGCCTCGTCCAGCCCTCACTCGGTTCCGAACGTGACGTCGTAGGTCCAGCCCGACGACAGGCTGGCGATCCCGCTCGTGCCCTGGAGCAGGGGGCGCGCGTAGACGGCGAACTCGTAGATGCCGGGCTGGAGCTCGATGGACTCCGCGAAAGTCTCGTCCGCCTCGTCGTCCTCGGAGTCGCCGATCCAGAGCGGCGTCGCGGCGTCGCGCTCGCGCACGAGGACGTAATGGAGGCTCTGGCCGACGACCGGTGGCGTGACCGCGGCGAACAGCGTCGCCGCGATCTGCATCGTCACGGGCTCGAGGACGGCGAACTCGATCACCCACTCGAAGAGAGCGTAGGTTTCGTAGGTGCAGTCGAGGGGGTCGTTGAAGCCATTCCCGCTGGCGCCATAGGAACCGCTGAAGCCGTCGAGGTAGTCGGCGCCGACGAGGTCGAGGGCGTACTCGGCCTCGGCGCCGAGGGAGAAGTCGCAGACGACGTCGGCATCGATGGTGTAGGACCCCTCCGTGTCGACGGTGCCCGTGAAGGCGGCGATCTTCGCGGCCTCCATCTCGTCCTCGAGGGGAAAGGGGAGGGGGGACATGTCGAGGTACACCCCGAGGCGCACCGCGCTGTCGAGCCACTGGACCTCCTGATTGGGGAGGATGACCTCGAGCAGGCCGCAGCCCGAGAGCAGCAGCGCCAGGAACCCCGTGACCACAGCAGCGTTGAGCCCGGTAGGGCGGCGATGGCGCGTCGAGTCGCGGGCGGGGTCGGCCGGATCCGAGCGTCGATGCGCGTCGTTCGTGTGCATGGCACTCCTCTCGGGCGGGCGGAGCCGCCGAGAGCCCAGGGTCTCTGCGCAGGCGCGGCTGGACTCGGCCTATGGTAGGCGTGCTCGCAAGAATATGCAACACATACGTCGACCGCCGACGAACGTGCGAGCCAGGCGAGTGGGTATCATCTACGGCCGATACGCAAGTAGGGATCACTTGGTGGCAAGCACCATCGCCGACATCCAGCGTCTTCATGCATGCGGACGTAGGATGTGTCGGCCGCGAACGCCAGGCGGGCGCCGAGGTGCGCCCGCCTATCCGTCGTCCCCGTTCCCCGGCTCCGCGTCGGCGGCCTCGAAGGCCGCCTCGGCCGCCGACGCGACGGCGCGGTAGACCGGCCCCAGGCGCGCGACGAGGTCGTCGTCGAGTGCGGTGAAGGAGCCCAGCCGGCGCAGCAGCGAGAGGTCGGGCCGTTCGCCGGGCAGGTCGATGCGGGGCGGCGGTTCCGCCGCGGACCAGAAGTCGGCGGGATCGAGTGGGGTCGCGCCGGCCGCGGGCGAAGCCTCGCGGTCGTCGTCGGGCGCCGTGGCAGCGGGCCCGGCACCCGCGTCCGAGCCGGATCCCCCGCCCGCGCTCCTCCGCAGGCCCTCCAGCACCTCGTCCTG
>Ga0180429_10003947_pt1 | contig 11950 bp, 14 predicted proteins | sample SS_ome_FD_132428 | JGI IMG/M metagenome (GOLD analysis project Ga0180429, IMG submission 132428) | Hypersaline lake sediment archaeal communities from the Salton Sea, California, USA - SS_1_S_1 metaG | ecosystem: Environmental > Aquatic > Non-marine Saline and Alkaline > Hypersaline > Sediment ... | reverse complement strand
GATTTCAAATATATAGACAAGGCAAAGCGATGCGTTCTTACAATTAGGTACAACAGCACACGAATAGTGGTTATACTCGTCCGATCTTCGAGACTTGCGAATAGAACAAGCCCGGAGGGGGATGGAAAGCGCTCCGCATTGCGGGGCGTTTTTTTTGTCTGTTGACTAGGCCGGTGCCAATGTCTTCTCCAGGAACAGGTACTGCACCTGCCTGTCCCGAACCTGTGCCGAAGTAAAACCTAGTTTGCGATAAAGGGCTTCGGCTACCGGGTTGTCCTCTCTCACTTCCAAGGTCAGCTTGCAGCAGCCTTCAAGTACAGCAGCCTTCGCGATGTGGTTGATCAGTGCCTTGCCCACACCTTTGCCTCGCTGTTCTCCTAGTACAGCAATGTCATGAATGTTCCACAAGGGGCGAGCGCGAAACGTGGAATAGGCGCTGAAACAGGTTGCAAACCCGATAGCCGTGTCGGCTCTACGCGCGAGAAACAGGCGCGCATGGGGCATTTCTCGCAGGTCTTTGATTACACGATCGAGGCGATGCGCGGGGATTTGCACGGCGCCACCCATGGGGTCGCTGGCATAGGCGGCAAGTTGGGTACGGTATTCGGCTGCATCGACGGGGTTGTGCATGTCGGCTGTTTGAATAACCAGCGAGTCAGGTTTCATTTGGGTAAGTTTTTGATCAGCGGGATTTGTTGATGTGGGTCATCTACTGTTAGCTGGCCACTTTGTTGATTAAGCGTTTGCTTATAAGCTTAAAAATAAGCGAGGTCACCAGCCAGTGTTTTACTGGTGGGTCAGCGAACCCAGCGACCTCAGGAGGCAGTCATGAAAAAGCTTATCGCAACCGCAGGCGTGGTGGCCATGCTTGCCGCAGCCCCGGTATCCGCATTCTGGGGTTGGGACGACAGCAATGGCTACAGTGGCGGGCACTATGATGGGCGGGGTGATTTCGTGGGTGATGGCCAAGCCGAAGGCGAGGCTACTTTCTCAATGACATTCACCGGGCGAGGCCGTACCAACGCCGACTTCCGTGGCAATGCCGATACCGACGGCAGCTGGTCGGGCTACGGATACGACTCTCCCTACTATCAGCCGTATTACTATGGTGCGCCGCAAGGTGCCCCGTATCAGCCCTGGGGACAGCCCTGGGCCCAACCGATGGCCCCGGTCCCTCAGCAAGTGCCGGCTCAATAGCCCGAATCACTTCTGCGCCTAAAGGGAAGAGCCCCGTTGCACACGGGGCTTTCCGGATTGGCCTAGTGTGGTGTCAGGCGTCGATTTTTCGGTACTTGATCCTGTGCGGGTTTACCGCGTCCTCGCCCAGGCGACGTTTCTTGTCTTCTTCGTAATCGTCAAAGTTGCCTTCAAACCAGACCACTTCAGAATCACCCTCAAAGGCGAGGATATGGGTGGCGATGCGGTCGAGGAACCAGCGATCGTGCGAGATGATCACCGCACAGCCCGGGAAGGCGAGGATGGCTTCTTCCAGGGCACGCAGGGTTTCCACGTCGAGGTCGTTGGTCGGTTCGTCGAGCAGCAACAGATTGCCACCGGACTTGAGCATCTTGGCCAAGTGCACGCGGTTGCGCTCACCGCCGGACAGATCGCCGATCTTCTTCTGCTGGTCGGAGCCGCGGAAGTTGAAGCGCGAACAATAGGCGCGCGACTGTACCTGGTAGTTGCCCACAGTGATGATGTCCTGATCGTCGGAGATCTCCTGCCAAACGGTATGGTTGTCGTTCAGCGCATCGCGGCTCTGATCGACTGCCGCAATCTGTACCGTCTCGCCGATACGCAGTTCGCCGGCATCCGGCGTCTCGTCACCGGTGAGCATGCGAAACAGGGTGGTCTTGCCGGCGCCGTTAGGGCCGATGATGCCAACGATGCCGCCACGCGGCAGGTTGAAGCTCAGGTCCTTGTACAGCAGCTTGTCGCCGAACGATTTCTGGATGCCCTTGGCCTCCACCACCAGGTCGCCCAGGCGCTCGCCGGGCGGGATGTAGATCTCGTTGGTCTCGTTGCGCTTCTGGAAGTCCGAATTCTGCAACTCGTCAAAACGTGCAAGACGCGCCTTGCTCTTCGCCTGGCGGCCTTTGGGATTGGAGCGTACCCACTCGAGTTCTTCCTTCATCGCCTTTACGCGGCCGGCCTCGGCCTTCTCTTCCTGTTCCAGGCGCTTCTCTTTCTGTTCCAGCCAGGAAGAGTAGTTGCCCTCGTAAGGAATGCCGTGGCCACGGTCGAGTTCCAGTATCCAACCGGCGACGTTGTCGAGGAAGTAGCGGTCGTGGGTGACGGCTACCACGGTGCCGTTGTAGTCGTGCAGGAAGCGTTCGAGCCACGCCACGGATTCAGCGTCGAGGTGGTTGGTCGGTTCGTCCAGCAGCAGCATGTCGGGTTTGGACAGCAGCAGGCGGCACAAGGCAACCCGGCGGCGCTCACCACCGGACAGCTTGGTGACGTTGGCATCCCAGGGCGGCAGGCGCAGGGCATCGGCGGCTACCTCCAGCTGGCGGTCCATGTTGTGACCGTCGGCGGCCTGGATGATGTTTTCCAATTCGGCCTGTTTTTTTGCTAATGCATCGAAGTCGGCGTCCGGTTCGGCATAGGCGGCATAGACTTTTTCCAGCTCGTCCTGCGCCTCCTTGATCTCACCGAGGGCTTCTTCCACGTTGCCGCGTACATCCTTCTCCGGATCGAGCTGCGGTTCCTGCGGCAGGTAGCCGACACGAATCCCGGGCTGTGGCCGGGCCTCGCCCTCGATCTCGGTATCCACGCCGGCCATGATGCGTAGCAGGGTTGACTTGCCCGCGCCGTTGAGGCCGAGCACGCCGATCTTGGCGCCAGGGAAGAAGGAAAGTGAGATGTCACGCAGGATCTCCCGCTTGGGCGGGACGATCTTACCGACACGGTTCATGGTGTAGATGTACTGGGCCATGGAATTCTCGATAGCAAGGGGTGCGAAAAGAAGGTGCGAATTTTAACCCAGTGGGGACAGCGGAAAGAAGTTCTTTACTTTCCGTCCGAGTCGCGGGCACTCAACGATGCAGTTCAAGAACTCGGTCACACAATAGGGCTCAGCGTTGTTTTGAACATGTGACGAAATTCCCGGCAACCTTCGGCACGCGTGTAAATACTTCTTACATCGCGTTTCGCGTGGGTGATCGTGATCATGCGACCGAACAAGTCAGATGGAGGTACTTCGAAAGTGGCTGGTATTTTTTCTCCGAGCAGGATTCTGAGCAGTGCGCTTAGCAAACGTTTTTTCCTGGATGCGTTTCAAGTATCCGATCGGCATTACTGGCAGCGTGAGGCGTCAAAGGCCTCTTGGAAAGATCTCAGGGGGTTCATCGAATACGATATGCGCGTTATCTCTGCGCCGATGCCGAACGGTAAATCAAAGCTCTTGGTTGCGGTTAGGGCGGTGCGTGGACGGCGCTTCAAGCGGGTCAAGTTGTCGATCGCCGCAAAGCACCAGGGCGTGATCTATCGTGACACGCTGGAAATTCACAACCTTACCGAAGAGCCGAGACTGGTGGGATTGCCTGACATCTGCCTGAAGCTCGATCGCAAGGGCAGGGACCATGCCTTACCGGTCTCCGGCAGTCTCTTCATCAAATTGGCAGAGGCAGTCAATTCGTATGATGTGAGCGTGGACGGTTTCAAAAAAACCGCGGAAATATTCCGTCCTGTCGTCGTGAAAGCCCAGCGTGGTGAATTTGTTTATCGCTGGGGAAGATACTGGAACACCGCGCTGATTGAAAAAGAGAAGCAGAATATCAAGAGTCGATCCTACTTCAGGGTGGTGAAATCCGCGGGCCAACTCTGGCGACCACTCAGATTGCGTCGAGTGCTGCACGAGTTGCTGACGATACGCCCGCTCTTGTCATTGGCATTCTGGAATGAAAACCTGGGTACGGCAAACCACCTGCGCAACTCGCTCGAAGGTCCCAAGGAGTTTGTTTCCCTGGCGATGAAGCTGGCCCGAACCGAGGCCGCTTAGGAACAATTTGGCGCGCTGCCCGGTTCCACACCCCTAGGACCGTTTCTTCTTGAGCTGGTGATTTCCCGGCAACCAAAGCCGGGGGAGGGGTATCTACTGGGCAGAGTGTAACTCGGCGGCCTGGAGGGTGTTTTCCAACAGGGTCGCGACGGTCATAGGGCCCACGCCACCGGGGACGGGGGTGATCCAGCTGGCAACCTGTCGAGCAGAGTCGAAATCAACATCGCCGCACAGGCTGCCATCGTCTAGGCGGTTTATGCCAACATCGATGACAATGGCGCCGGGCTTCAACCATTCGCCTTTGACGAATTTAGGTACGCCAACCGCGGCCACCACGATATCCGCGGACCTGATTTTTTCCTGAAGATCCCTGGTGCGGCTATGGCACACCATCGGTGTGCAACGCGCCATCAGCAATTCAAGGAACATAGGGCGGCCGACGATGTTGGACTGGCCGATAATGACCGCATCCTTGCCGACCAGGTCCATGCCGGTGCGCTCCAGCATGGTCATCACGCCTTTCGGGGTGCAGGGGCGCAGTAAAGGCATGCGCAGTGTCAGGCGGCCAACGTTGTAGGGGTGGAAACCGTCGACGTCCTTGGTCGGCAGGATTTGCTCGGTGATGATCTCTTCATCGATCTGGTCGGGGAGTGGCAGTTGTACGAGGATGCCGTCCACGTCCTCACGTGCATTCAGCTGGTCGATCAGCTCAAGCAGTTGTTCCTGGCTGGTGGTGTCCGGCAGGTTGATCAGTTCGGACTTGAAGCCGACCTTCTCGCAGGCGTTTTGCTTGTTGCGCACGTACACCTGCGAAGCCGGGTTTTCTCCCACCAGTACCACGACCAAGCCCGGTGCGCGTTGGCCTTGCGCGAGACGTGCATCAACGCGGGCTTTGACTTGTTCACGGATGTCGGCGGCGATTGCCTTACCATCGAGGATCTGTACGCTCATGAGTTGGTCCTGGTGCCGAAAGCAGGGCGCGATGATAGCAGATCCACCTTGAGGGCAGGTTGGGGGTGAAATCGGGTTGCCCACCGGATGGTGGGCAACCGAAATGACTTAGAGGAATTCTTCGGAGTAAATGGACTTGAGCTTTTCCCACTGCTCATCATTGAGCACGTTGCGCATGTTATTACGGCAGGCGATTTTCGCGGCGATGATTTCGGCGCGAACCCGGTCCATCTTGGTCACGTAGACGTTGATTGCCGCAAGGTTTGCACCTTTCAGGGCGGCCACTTGAAGCGCCTTCTGGATGGCGAGCATCTCCCGCATGCGGTTGTGGACCTTGTCATGATTCAGTTCACGCCACTTGGCGAAGTTCGCCGCCTGCTCTTTGGTCAGGTTCAACTGGTCGCCATGGTGCTGGACCACGCGCATCAGGTTCGGCATTGGCTGCAGCATGTGCATGCCCTTGTGCGCCTTGTCTTTACCGTGTCCCTGTTCGTTTCCTTGTCCTTGTCCGCCATGTCCCGCGGCGAGGGAGATGCTGCTCAGGCTAAGGATGGCGATACCGATAAGATGTGTGATTTTCATTGACGATCCTTTGGTTGCTCTTGTTTGAGTAGCTGTTCAGTCTAGCTGGCTTGCAAAAGAAATGGGTGCGAATATTGTGCGGTACGCTTGAACTCAGTTTTGTTTGTATCCGTCAGTGAGGGTCAGCATGAACGCGACAATATCTTCAACTTCTTCATCCGTCAGTTCAAGATTGCCCAGTTCCTCCTTGTTGACGTTTTCCGCGACTTCCGGCGCGCCCCAATCACCGCGCGTGTCACGGGTATTGTAAAAATCCACGACTTCGCGCAGTACCTGCATCGCTCCGTTGTGCATGTATGGTTCGGTTAGCTCGATGTTTCGCAGGGTCGGGACTTTGAATTTGCCTTTGTCTTCGTCGCGACCGGTTGTTTTGGCCAAACCGATATCCACATAGTCCTGCGCGGCCGGGTTGAAGTCAGTATCCTGCGTGTAAAAAGGGCTGTGACGGTTTCGGGGGACGCCGAGGTTGTCGTAGGTAAAGTCAGTGAATAGGGGTGGTGTGCCGTCTTCCTGAATATCGGCAGGATGACAAGCGGCGCAGTTGCCTTTGTCTTCGGCGTTGAACAGCTCCAGCCCTCGTTTTTCCTGCGTGCTCAATTCAACCTCGCCGGCGAGGTACAGGTCATACTTGGAACTAAAAGGGCGGAAGTGTTCGCTGCGTTCAAAAGCTGCAATAGCCGAGGCAACATATTCGTATGCGCGTGTAGCTTCATCCAGGCTGTTCTTGCCAAACAGTACGTCGAAGTCCGAGGCATAGGGGGCAGCGCGGATCTTTCCGATCACTGAAGTGATATCCGGATTTGCCATTTCGACCGGGTTGAGAAACGGCCCTTTCGCCTGTTCTTCCAGGGTTGCTGCACGACCGTCCCAGAATTGGCCGCCCACGTAGAGCTTCTCCTCCTGATCAAAATGGAAAGCCGGGCTGAACATCGCATAGGCCACCGAAGGAGCGTTACGGTCGCCAAAACGGTTTGGGTGTATCCCACGAGAGACCGGCAATTCTCTATCGGGGTCGGCAAAGCCGGCAGTACTCGTATGGCAACTCGCGCAAGATTGCCCGTTCGGCTCAGAAAGCGAGGTATCGAAAAAAAGTTTTTCGCCCAGTTTCTCGAGCGTGATGTCGTCGCTCGCAAACGCAGTGCCGTTCAACGAGGTCAGCGCCATAATCAAGGCTGATAGTAGGGTTCTCAACATTATTTTTGACCGTGTTAAGACTTGGCCGGGCAAAGATTGTACCGATCATCAGGTTCTGTTTGTTTGCGGATCAGTTGTTTCCGGTCGAGTACGGGAAAATCCGATTTAACGAGTGAAGCCTCACCAAATCGGCAGGTCGCCCGCAGGATGCGAAAAGCATTCTTGTTCAGCGGCCCCGTGTAGGTAGCTGTGCCACCGGGTGGGTAAGCGGCCAGCGGGGAGTAGAGGGGGAGCGGGCTTGAAAACAAGGCCGTGGCGGATAATTTCACCATAGCGGCGGGCGGACGATTCTCGGCTGACTTGTCTCAATGCGTTGGATCTTGGTTGCGCGCCAGGTTTCGGACAAAGGCGGATCGCCGACCACGTAGGCTGGTTCGGCTTGTTTTCGCGAGGCGGACAACCAGAGTGCGCCACCAATTGGACAGCGATGCGTGTTTCATGGCTGAACCAGGGAATCAGGCGGTTGCCATGCTGAGTTGGTCGCGACAAAGGTTTGCCTGACTCTCGCGCAGGACACGCTTGGCACAGTCCTGGCAGCGACCGCAGCAGGTGGCGACCTTCAACTGGCTTCTCAGGCAGTCCATGGTAGAGGCTCCTTTCTCGCAGGCCTCGCGGATCTGGCCATCAGTGACTTTGTTGCAAACACAGACAAACATGTTCGACCCATCCAGTTTGATTGCGATGGCAGTTAATCTAGTACGAGTAAGAATGATTTGCAATAGCATAATTGCTTGTATTGGCGTAATGGTTATGAAAGTACATAAAATTCAATGATTTGATTTTTGATTTGTTTGCTGGACGTCTCTAGACTTCGAAAAATCATGAGCCAGCCAGTCGCCCGTCCAGGTGTGATAGCCAGCCAACACGCTTCACTTGATTGTTCAAAGGAGGTCTGCCGGTGCAGGGCGATCCCAATATTGTTCAGGCACTGAATACCTGCCTGAAAGACCAACTGACAGCCATCAATCAGCTGTTTCTGCATGCGCGCATGGCAAAGGACTGGGGTCTGGGCGCATTCAACGATTATGAGTACAAGCGGTCCATCAAGGCTATGAAGATGGCCGATGAGTTGATCGAACGTGTCCTGTTTCTCGAGGGGCTGCCGAATCTTCAGGATCTGGGCAAGCTGCTGATCGGTGAGAACGTGCCGGAGATGCTCAAGGGCGACCTGCAGATGCTCACCGACATGCGTATCAACCTGGTCAACACGATCCAGCAGTGTGAAGAGGCCCAGGACTATATCAGTCGAGACGAACTTAACGAGATCCTTGAAGAAACCGAGGAACATATCGACTGGATTGAGACACAGCAGTGGCTGATCGAAAACACCGGCCTTGAAAACTACCTGCAGTCGCTGATGGAGGATTGATCATGAAAGGAAACGACGAAGTCATTGCACACCTGCAAAAATTGCTCAACGGGGAACTTGGTGCACGTGATCAATACTTCGCGCACTCGCGCAAGTTCAAGGACTGGGGGCTGTACAAGCTCTACGAGCGCCTCAACCACGAAATGGAAGAGGAGACCGAGCACGCCGATGCGCTGATCGAGCGCATGTTGTTCCTCGAGGCCGAGCCCGACTTCAATCAGCAGGACAAGGCGCGTGTTGGCGCCACCGTTCGCGAAATGCTACAGAACGATCTTGATGTCGAGTACGAGGTGACGGCGGCGCTGAAAGAGGCCATGGCCTTGTGTGAGCGTGTTCAGGACTACGATACCCGTGAAATGTTGACCCGCTTGCTCGACGATACCGAGATGGATCATGCCTACTGGCTGGAAAAACAGCTGCGGCTCATCGATATGGTGGGCGAGCAGAATTATCTGCAGTCGCAGATGGGTGATGAACCGGGCCAATAACGACACGCGTTCGATCCGTTAACTAAAACCGCACCCCCAGGTGCGGTTTTTTTGTGCCTGCGTCGAAAATCGTTATTGACATGCAAATGAGAATCACTATGATTTAAGCGGAGCCAGCCACTCGTCCTCATTCGATGTCGTGCCAGCCAGCTGCGGAATATTGACTCCAAGCAACCGAAGGAAATGGCAATGACGGCAAGCACTCTCGAATTAAGCGCATTCGAAAACCTCGAACCGGAAGCACTCGAAAACGGCATTTTTGCTCTCTTGGCCTCCTACCAGGATTCCCGTTCGGGGTTGATTGCCTGGTTTGTCGTGCGTTATGCGCAGGCCCTGTGCAAACACCCAGATTTCGAAGGTAGTGACGAAGAGCGCTGTGCCTGGCAGCGCCTGGCAGCCCAATGGCGGTGGCTGGCGCAGGTACCGGCCAGTAAAGTGGCGGTTTTAGAGGGGGAAGTGGCATGAGTGAAGCGCTTTCCCGGCGTCCGCAGCTGCGGGCTGTGAACAATTTAAACCATTATGAGCGGAAGCCTGAGAGAGCAGCCACGTTGCGACTGTGCTGTGATTGGAAGCGGGTGCTTCAGGACATCACCAGCTGTGGCCTGGTGCACCAGGAGGTTTCCAATGGGGTGGCCACACTGAAATCCGCTGGGGAGCCCTGGTGTGCCGATGTTGAGGGCATCTCAGCCTGGTTGCGTGGGCCTGGCGCAGCGATTGCTGGCCTGACGGATCAGTGGGCTATGGCAAGCCTGGCCAGATCGGATCGTGACGGCAAGTTCCAACACCTGGATATCAGTGATTACGTGGGCAATCGTTTGTTGCGCCTGTCGTTGACGGAAGACAGCAATTGGGATGGCTTCAACACGCTTCTGGTCCGCCAGTGGGCACGCCGCAGTGCCCCCCTGGTGTTGCCCGGCCGGGAGGATCTCGCCCCTTCCTTGGCGAAACTTGAGGAAGCGGCCGGGCTTCGACTCGTGGGGCCGCTGGCCGAAAACTGGTACGACAGCGATCGCAATCATTATCCCGGTATCCCGATCGATGCGACGTTGCTGTCGCCGTTCCTGGAAACACTTGCGGATCAGCTTTGTCCGCTCAACCTGCTGATTGGCAACCAGGGGTTGGTGCAACAGCATGAGAGCGCCTTCTACGAGTGTATTCAGCGGGCAGGGATGCTCAGGATGCGGAGCAGCACCGCGGAGTTGGAAATCGATTTGCACAAGGTGGTTGGCGCCCGTTTGGTCGGCCGTGGTAGCAGCGAAAGAGCAGGGGCTATTCGCTTACATGATGAAAAGTGCCGCTGCGTGGCAGTAGTGGCACTGTCTGCAGGCGCTCAGAGCAATGACAGGCAGTTGTGGCAGATGATGTTGCGCGCCCTGAGCTCTGATTAACGCCATTGTTGGCGCTTAATTGGCAAGCGGGCAATGATCTCTGCCGGATCAAAAAAGCCCGTTGCGCTATTCCGAGCACAACGGGCTTTGTCTCTCAGCCGATGGATACGAGTTCAATCGCAAAGGTCAGGGCCTGGCCTGCCAGCGGGTGGTTGCCGTCAACCACAATGGCGTCTTCCGAGATCCCGGTCACCACCAGGTTCATGACCTGGCCATCCGGGCCCTGTGCCTGTAATGGCATACCCATTTCAACCTCCATGTCGGCTGGGAGCGCTGATTTTGGCACCTGTTGCACCATTTCGGGGTGGCGCTCTCCGTAGGCCTTCGCCGATTCAATGCGGACGGTCTTTTTCTCGCCCACCGTCATGCCGTCCACGGCTTCGTCAAATCCCGGGATCACCTGGCCAGCCCCGATGGTAAAGCCCAGCGGGTCGCGGCCTTCAGAACTGTCGAACTGGGACCCATCATCGAGAGTGCCTGTGTAGTGAATTTTGACGGTATCGCCGGATTTTGCCTGACTCATAAGAACCTCCAGGTGAGAGCGAAGATACTGCTTCACGCCACACGAGGGCACAGAGTCTCTTGGAGACTGAGAGGCAGCCACAGGCAAAAGCCTGATGAAGGGAAATTCGCTGGTAAATAAAAAAGGTGTGATAAAAGGGTACCTTAACCCAGATACAGCCAGCGAAATAGGCTTGGCATTGCCATTTTCGTGCCTTTAGCGGGCTGGCATTCTTCCCATGGATCCGGGGGAGGGGCTATCGGAAAGCCGTGCGTTGGGGCGAGTGGAGCATCGATACCACGGACTCCCAGGCAATGGCGCGATACGGATTGAAAAGAAAACGCCTGCATCGGGGCAGGCGATTGTTCTTTACAAGAGAGCGGTCTTTCAGCCGAAATTCCAGTTGCCCGTGTTGGGTATCGTTGCGCGTGAGGCCTGCATACGCGCGGACTTTGCCCGCGCGGCCAGTATCTCGACAGCCTTCATCTGTGCCGCACGCACCTGCGCAGCCCTCACCCTGGCAGCCATCATTTCGGCCGCTTTCATCTGTGCCGCACGAACCTGCGCGGCTCTGACCCTGGCTGCCATCATTTCAGCTGCCTTCATTTGTGCAGCACGAACCTGGGCAGCTCTGACTCGGGCAGCCATCATTTCCGCTGCCTTCATTTGCGCGGCTCGAACCTGGGCGGCTCTTACCTTGGCGGCCATGATCTTCGCTGCCTTCATCTGCGCCGCCTTGATCTGCGCGGCTTCGGTCGGGGCTTGGCTGCCCGCTACGGTGTCCTTGTTGCCCGCAGCGAAGGAGGATGTTTCGGCAGAAACGCTCATGGATGTCGTCGCAATCAAAACAGCCGCAATAAATAGCTTTTTCATGGATGCCCCTGAATTCTGAGAAGGCTTGTTGCCTCACACGAACTGTAGTCAATTCATTGCGACGTGCAAGTCGTCGAGCCAAGGGCGAGTGCGAAAGAACTTGTGGGCGAGCCGATAGGCACGGTCTGCTGGTAGGCTTGACGCGCAGCGATCCGCGCGTCTTTCGCTACTTGGTTGTTGGAGTCGATGGGGCCTTCGATGAGGGGAGGTGGCCTTCTGCTGCAGGACTTTGGCAGTTGTTACCGCTTCTCTGTACACCGTATGCCCAGCTGCGCATTGGGCGTTGGCTCACGGTGTTGAGCAGCGGCAGTCGGATTGGCGCGCGGCACCAAGGCGGCAAGTCGGTCTTCGGCTACGCCAGCGAAGCTGTTGCCGCTGGCAGCCAAAAGGGTGCCGATAGTGACGGCAAGTAGAGTTTTTTTGCATGATTAGACTCCCCAGTCTTTTACTGCTTTGCTAGTAGCTAGCTGGCGGAAAGCTGGCTTGCCTATTAGTTCTGATTTACTTGGTTAGGATCAATTTCCCCTGACGGGTGATCTGCAGGCGGTAGATTTCGCCACGGTGATCGATCTCGATGCGCTTCCGCTTACCGAAGAGTTC
>Ga0180429_10003945_pt1 | contig 11954 bp, 6 predicted proteins | sample SS_ome_FD_132428 | JGI IMG/M metagenome (GOLD analysis project Ga0180429, IMG submission 132428) | Hypersaline lake sediment archaeal communities from the Salton Sea, California, USA - SS_1_S_1 metaG | ecosystem: Environmental > Aquatic > Non-marine Saline and Alkaline > Hypersaline > Sediment ... | reverse complement strand
GTTAGTATTAAAAATATTGGCGATGGTCTGAGGGCCACTCAAAAAAGCTTGAGCATTCCATTGCATACGCCAGGCATTTAAAAGCGGATCTGTTGGTTCCGGTACCATCGTGGTCAACGAAACCGATAGCGGGTAAAGCATCAACACGGCTAAGCCGGCGAACAGGGTCAACACACCCCATTGCTGAACTATCGGACGATGTTTAGGCCGTTGTTGAGCCGGTTCTATCATTCCAGATCAACCACCTGCACCCGCGTCAGCCAGATACGGTTATCGGAGACCGGCGCGGTTTGGCTGGCCGCGGTCAACCGTTGGCCACTGGAGGGGTCGTACATGCCGACAAAGATGTCGTATTTCCAGGCCGGCGCGTCTTTAGACATGGGGATTTCGTAATGGTCTTCGATGATTTCGCCGGGCAGCCAGCCGGTGGTGGGGGCGTTGCCCTGCACCGGCACGCTGTCCCACTGACCGCGCAGGCTGGAATCCGGACCTATGGTGTGAACAAAGACGGTATAGCTGGTATCAACCAGACGCAGACTGCGCCAGTAGAGCGTCAGACCAAAGTGGTCGCGGGGGGCCACAGTTTGGTTGTGCAGTTTGTAGCCCACCAGTTCAAACTGGCCGTTGAGAAAGGCAGAGGTGGGCGTGACATCTGACGGCAACTCAAAATTACGCTCGTGCGGCTCCACCGTGACCGTAGCCAGGGTGACGGCGGGGCCAACCGGCTGCCCGCTTTCGGCCTCAAGCACGGTAGCGATGACCGGGTAGTCGCCGGCGGGGGCTTCGGCAGGCACGCGGAACTGGTACCCCGCGCCCACAATTTCGCCCTGGCGCCACTGGGCCGGTGGGTACGTGGGCGAGAGTGGTTTTTGGGCTAACACATACTTTCGCTGGTCGGCTTGAAAGGCGAATTCAACTTGATAATCTTTATCTGTACCGTCTGGCGTCTGCCAGAAAACCTTGCCGCTGATTTCGGCGCCGGCGGGCAGCTGGGCATCAGTAAAGTTATGGCCCAACAAGGTCAGGTTGTCGTTAAGGGGCGTCTCCAGGCGGGTTTGCAGGTTAACGCTTTGCGGCGCGGGGATGGAGTGCGGCGGGGTCAGGGTAATCTGGCCGATGTGCCGGGCTACGCCATAGGTTTGCCCGGTCACAAAATCATACATGCCCACTTCAAGCTGATAGGTTCCGGGTGGGGTGGCCGGGTCAATCGGCAGTTTGTACTCATCCCGCAAAAAATAGCCGGAGCGCCAGCGGTCGGGCCGCCACAAACCGGCCAGAATCATCCGGTCCACCTGGCCCCAAACCGTACCGGCCTCATCTACCAGCCTGATGTAGATGTTGTGCTCGCCACTGATTTCGGCCAGCGTTTCCCAGTACAGGGTGACAGGCAAGCCGGCTTCGACCTCGGTATAAGGAGTAGTAAAGGTGTCCGCCCGCTCCGATGCCGAAATAGCATAAGCATCGGCGGCAAAGGTTTGCCGGGCCACATTGACCCCCACCAGCCGGGCGCCACCGCCGAACACCTGATTAACGCCAAAAAGGTACTCATCGCTCAGGGTGCGGCTAACCACCGGGCCGTCGAAAATCCAGGCGTAATCAATGCCGCCCAGTTTGATGATCTGCTGCGGTTCACGCTGCCAGAAGTAGGTCAAAATCTCTTTGCTGGGGAAGCCGCGCTGCACCTGGTTGATGTAAAAGACAGTATGGTCGGCAGTCAGGGCCGCGCTCTGGTTCGACAGGTCAATGGTGGAACCGTTGTAATAGGGAGCAAACTGAGCGCTATACCAGGCGGCCACTTGCGGCTTGTCTGGTCCGCTGAGACTGTTCAGATAGGCCGCGGCCCGGTCCAGGCCCTCGCCCCAGCCAATGTTGATGCGATACGGCGCGGTGTGGTAACCGCCCATCAACGGGTTAAAATAGGCCAGATAGTAGGGGTGAAACCACAAAACCACTGCCGCTTGCAGCAACAAAGCCAGGCCCACCAGCCGGCAGGGATTCAAAACCGTGGTAATTTTTGTATTTTTGGGGAAAATGAAGAAACGGCGGACAACCAGCCAGTCCGCCACCGCCCACAGGGCCAGGGTCGACAACAGTCCCACGGCAAAGAAAACCGGTAAAATATAGCGGTCGCCGCGGCGAGAGATGGCCGAGACCGGAGTGATGAAAATAATAACGTAAGCCGCCAACGCCATCAGCAGCGGCAGATGACGGGTAAGCCAGCTATCCTGCCGGCGCCAACGGGCCACCAACCCGACCCCAATCAACCCCAGACCGGCCACCACCCCCACCGAGGTCAGAACCGTCAGGTGGTAGGGTAGCACAATCAAATAGTAAAGCGGATTCTGGTCGGTTTGCTGGCTGCCCCAAAAAATGCCGGTGGTGGGATGGGCCTGACTGTTGACGCTGGCAATGTTGTCCACAATCCATTGCAGGGCAAAGCCGGGTCGGGTCCACATGGAGGGCCACAGGGCAAAGAAAGCTGCCGCGGCCACCAGCCCCCAACCCAGCAGGGCCACCAGCAGTCGCTTCCAGCGCACCGAGCGGGCCGCGCCGGGCGGCGGCAGCAGGGCATACAGAACCCCGCCCACCACCAGAATCGGGCCGAGCAGCGCCGCCGGCGTCTTGCTGAGGCCGGCCAGCGCCCCAAACAGCCCGGAAATCACCAGCCATTTCCAGCGCCCCTGCTCCAGGTAAAGCAGGAAGGCCAGAAACGAAATGAACATAAAATAGGCCAGCGGGCGTCCACATGAATCACCCGGCTGTGGGCCAAAATAAAGGGGTCAAAGGCGATGATAAGGGCGCCCAGCAGAGCGAGGCGGTCATCCAGCAGCCGTTTCAACAAAAGGTAGATGCCCAACACGCTCAGAGCCGCGGTCAAGGCCAGCGGCAGGCGCACCCATGGCAAAAAATCGAGCGGGTATTCAAAAATACCAAAGCGGGTCGTCACCTGATCAATGGTGGTCATCAGGTCAGCGGTGGCCCAGGGCAGGGGCAGCCAACCCTGATAGTGGGCCAGGTAACGGGCCGCTACGCCCAGCCCCCCCAGAATAAGAGTTGGGACACCGGGATAACCCAACACCAGCGCCCCGGCCCAATCTCCCTGCCAGGCAGATTTGAGGAAGAGATGGGCAAACATAATCTGGTCATCTTCATCCGCGGTGATGAAGGCAGATAAATCCAGGATGCGGGGCAGCAACGCCACCAGAAAAACGCCCAGAACCAGAGCCACGCTTTTCCAGCGAACCCCCAGTCCGGCCTTGATTTTAGTCAATCTGACGGACGCGGGCCGACTTATGATATTTTTGGACACAGCATGCCCTTTGGGCACAGAATCAACCATAGAGGCATATATTAGTCAAATGCACTGATTTGGGCAAACCTACAGGGTGGCAGGGGGCAGGGTCGCGGGGTGACAGGAAAGCAATTCATCACTCATCATCCCCCGTTCCGCTGCGCTTCGGGGACTATAGTCGTCACTTGCAATTCGCCCAGGGTGATGACATTTTGCCCGCTGGCGTCATCCGGTACCGGCAGCCGCTCCAGCGTATCGAGCCGGTACATGCCGGTAATCAGGGTATAATCGCCGACGGGTAAATCCGTCGGCAGGGGCAATTGCACAATCTCGGTGATGGTTTCGCCGGCGGGCCATTGCGTGGTGGGGAAGTAGCCCCCCAGCGGCTGGCTGTCCCAACCGGCTACCAGCGCGCCGCCGTCATCAAGCAGTTGGGTGAAGATGGTGAAATCGTGCGGCAACGGGTCATCGGGTCGCCAGTAAGTTTTGACCACCAGTAAATCATCGCCCAATTCCGTTTGATAGCCGCGCAGGGCCAGCCGGTCGCCCAGCCGGGTTTGCTGTTGATGGGGAATCGACGCGCCGGGCGGCAGACGGGGGGCAAAATAAATGATGTGGTCGTTGTCCCACACCCGCCGGGCCAGATAATGCTGCTCAACCCAGGCCAGATAATCCGGCAGCCAGGGCAGCCGCAGACTCCACTGCACCACCGCCGGAGCCTGATACCGCTGATTCAACGCAATCATCCGCTCAGAAGTTTGCAGGCCGGCCTTAATAGCGACCAGGGCCACATCGCCCAACGGCGGCGGGGTGCGGCGGTTGGCCATAAAAATCAGTTGCTGGCTGTCGCCCATCACAAAATCAGCCGGGGCGGAGACCGCCTGCAACAGCTTGAGGGCCTCTTGCTCCCGTCCGCCGGTGGTCACGCCGACTTCGGCCTGATTGGCGGCAATAATCGCCGGCAGATTCAACGCCGCCAGGGCAATCAGCAAACCATACGCCGCGGGCTGCCAACGGACTCCCGCTCGCCGGGCAGATTCGATGCCATCGGCGACAAAGCCGGCTCCCAGCAAAATAAGCGGGGGCAGCAGCGCCACCAGATGATGGTAAAAGAGCGGGGTGTGCCACAGCAGCATAGCCGCGCCGCTCAACAGCCAGACCAACCAGACAACCGTCAGTGATTGATTTTTACGATGAACCACAGCCGAAACCACCCCACCCAACGCCAACAGCCAGAATCCCCAATGATTCTGCCCGAACAAATAAAACTGCTGCCACGTGTCGCTCCACGAGCCGGGTATGGCAGCCCGCAGCGCGCCCCGAAAGGCTATCAATTGATTATACAACGCCGGGATGTCGTACCACATCAAAACAACCACGACCGGGAACAACACCCCCGCCGCCCACCACAAACTACTGGCAAACCAATGCTTGATGGGATAGCGTCCACCGGTGCCCGGCGGTGATTGCCTGATCCTGATAAAGAGCATTGCCAACGGAATCACCACAAACGGATTCAGGGCTTTGGTCAACATGCTCAACCCGAATAACAGCCCGGACAGCATCAGCCAGCCTTGCCGCTGACGTGAGTGTGGGGCAACCTGCACCACCGGCCAGAGCGACAGCGCCGCCAGCCCGGTTGCCAGAATCTCGGCCATCACCAGCCGGGACAGGGTGAAGATGAGAGGGGCGAGGCCGGTCAGGATGAGCGCGGTCAGGGCCGCCGGCCAGCCTTTGTGCCGCCAGGCCAAGCCCCCCAATGCCGCCGAAAGCAGTCCATAGCCCAGCAACATCGCCCAACGGCCCGCCTGGACCGAAATCCCACCGAGCCGGAAGGCCACGCCGATCCATTCCAGAAACAGCGGTGATTGCACCGCCTGCGTTTCGCTGTAAAGCGGATAGCCGCCAACAGCCAGTTTGGCCCACATCAGGTGCGCCCCTTCATCATTAAAGGTACTGAAGGCATCCAGATTTTGGGCACGCCAGGCCAGCAGCCCGGCCAAGATGATGAGCCAGACAGCCAGATTTACAGCGACTGATTTTCGATTTTGGATTTTGGATTTACGATTTACGGCTAACAATACCCCGTTGCTCCTAATCTCCTAATTGCCCCAACGCCACTTCGACATGATCGCCGCCGGACAGCAGGGGCAACCGCGCTCCGGTGTCCGGGTGGTACAGGCCGAGGTGCAAAGTGTAGGGTCCCGGCGGGCGGTCAGGCGGCAGGGGCAGCGTAACGGTTTCGACCACCACCTCGCCGGGCTGCCACAGCCGGGTGGGGTATTGGCCGTTATCCGGCGCGGCATCATTCTGACTGTACACCCGGCCGTCCGGACCGACAAGCTGGACAAAGCGGGTCAAATCGGGTGGCGTCGCCAACGCCTGCCAGGTCAGGGTGATAAAGATTGACGATTGACGATTGACGATTGGGGACTTGGGACTAATTCCGTGCAAACTGATTTGATTATCAAAGTTGGCGGTTGGTGGGCGGGCCGAAGCCGGTATTTTGAATTGGCGCAGCGAAGGGCCGCCATCAGGCATCTGCCAGGTTTGCTCAAGGCGGGCCAGTTCCAACAGCGTACCGGCCACGGGCAGGCGGAGGGCCAGGTCATCAGCCTGAACAATACGCGGCGGGTGGCGTTGCGGCACAGCCCAGGGGTCATCGCCGCGGATGATACCCAGGGCCAGCCGGTAATTTTGCCGGGTGCGGGTGTGCCAGGGCAGGGTGTTGAACCGCACCCGCACGGTCTCACCCACCGACCACTGTTCGACCGGATACCAGACCAACGCCGGCTGTCGGTCGGTGGTGGCCCCCAGCGGTTGGCCGGTGTCATCCAGCAGATACAGCACCGGCTGAAGATCGGCAGTCAACGGCTGCAACGGCTCCAAATCCACGCTGACCTGCACCTCTTCCTGCCGGTCAAAATGGAGCGTGTAACCCCGCAAACGCAGCATGTCGCCAAAATCAACCGTGACCGGGTATTGGGGCGGAGCATCAGGCTGGGTGAAGGTAAAAAAGGGAGTAGGGAGCAGGGAGTCGGGAGTAGGGGAATCAGGCTGAGGTTCAAAATGCAGAATACCGTCGGTGGCGGTGATGAGGCGGTAATGGCCGCTGGTCAACAGCGTGTCGGCCAAAAACTGGTGCAGGCCGCCGCTATTTTCAAAGGCGGTCACATCGAGCAGAATATCATCAACCGGCTTGGCCGGGAAATTGGGGTCGGTGAAATAAGCAAATTCGGTGTAAATGGTTTGGCGCTGGCTCAGGTGGGGGGCCAGATTAGCCTGGGTGAACAGGGCGCTATCCGGCGGGATGGTGGCCACGACCTGACCCAGCCGGTGATGGTGGGCGGTGACGGTTGGCCAGGCAAAGGGGCGGGCCAGCGGGGTGTAACCCCGCAAAATGTGATACATCAGAGAGAAGATGAGCAGCAGTGCCGTCAAAATGGGGATAAAGGTGGTTGGTTGGTTGGCTGGTTGGCTAGTTGGTTGGTCGGTTGACTCGCTGATTCGCTGATTCGCTAACTCGCTGATTCGCCGAATCCCATAAATGGCCGACACAAACAGAAATGGAGCGAGCGGCGCGGCGTAATGAAAATCCTCCAGCCGCCACTGAAACGGGTTGGCGCTGAGCAGGTTGACGGCCAGCGTGGGCAGCATCGGCAGCAGGGTTAAGGGGCTGAGCAGGGCCAGAAAGGCGGTCGGCAAAAAGAGGTTGAACAGGTAGCCGAACAGATTGGCCGCTTGCAGATGCGCCGCCACTTGAGCCGGCTGGGTGATGATGGTCTGGAGCATCGCCGCGGGGTTATCGCCCAGCCAGGCGTAGCGGTCAAGCTGAATGTTGCCGCCTGCGGCAAATTGGGGCTGTATCACAAAAAAGGCCAGCGCAAACCAGAGTACACTCAGGCCGATGGTGAGGCCGGCCAGCCGCCAACGTCGCCGGGCCAGGCCGGCGTACAGGCCCAGCATAGCCACCACCAGCGGCATATCCTCTTTGCAGGCCATCGCCAGCAAGGCAAAAATGAGGAAACGACTGTCATGCTTCTGCTCCAGAGCCAGAAACGCAAATAACAGAAATGTGGGAGCCAGCGTCACCGCGTGGAACTCGAACAGCACCGCAGACTCCAGCCCCGGCCAGAGCAGATAAGCCAGCGGGAAGAGCAGTAGGAGGAGATTGCTTTGGCCCTTTACAGGGCCTCGTAATGACAGATCAGCCGTTGAAAATTGATAATTGATACAGCGGCCAGGCCCCCAACGCCACCACCCCGGCTTGCACCACCAGCAGTAACTCCGGGCCGCCGAGACCAAGCCAATAGAATGGCACCAGCAGCAGCAACACCGGCTCCACGTGCAGGGCCAGCCGGGACTCAACCGGGGTCATCAGGCTAAACTGGAGAAACCGCCCCTGGGCCGTATTCCACAGAGCCTGGTCCACGTTGCCCACGTCCATGCCGTTGGTCTGAAAGGCCCAATGCTGTTGCAGCGACAGGGCGCTGAAGTAGAGGGCAAAAACGACAACAAGAAAAATGAGAAGAGTCTGAGGAAGATTAGAAATTAGAAATGAGAAATTAGATGGCGGCTCGTTGACTCGCTGACTCGCTGACTCGTTCATTCGCTCACCTCCGTTACCAGAATGGCATCGGCAAAGGGGGCGCCGGAGGTCTCGCGCAGCGACAGCCGCCGGCCGGTTTGGGGGTCGTACAGGCCGACAATCAGCCGGTAAGGGCCGGGCGGGGCCTCAAGCGGCAGGGTAAGGCGGTGGTCGTCGCGGATGATTTCGCCGGGCAGCCAGCCGGTGGTCGGACGCTCACCGCCGGCGGGGAACTGGTCCGACTGGGCCGGCACGGTGTTGTCGGTGGTGAGCAGTTGGGCAAAAACTTTATAGCGAGTCGGGAGCGGATCGGTGGTTTGCCAGTACAACCGTAAATCAAATTGACCTTCGCCCGGTGTCAGAGTGTAGCCGGCCAGCAAAACACCCTCAGCCAGTTGGGCCGGGCCGGTTGGCAATTGCGTCTCGGCAGGCAGGTCAAACTGATGCGGCGGCGCGGTGACGGTCACTGTCCCCAGCGGAAACGGCTCACCGGCGGGGTCGCTGCCGGTGTGGAGCATCGCCACCAATTCATACGAGCCGGTTTCCAGCGCGGACGGCACAATGACATCGTGACGGGAAAGCAGCACCGCGCCGCGGCCCCACTCATCAACCGGCAGCGGCAGCAGATCGAGTTGTTCAGCCACCCTTTTGCCGTCAGCCCGCCACTCGAACATCACAAAATCATTGGGCATAGCCCCCCACGCGGCCAGCGATTGACTTTGGCGCCAGCTCAAACGCAGCGGCAGCAGGTCGCCGGTGACGGCGGAGGTGGGCGGCGCATCGTAGCCGGTCAGACGGGCATTGGGGGCCAGCCGGGTGTCGGTGCGATGCGGTAAATCGGGTGGGGTGTGGTTGACCTGCCACTCGACCTGCACCTCACCCAGCAGCAAACCGCCACCGGGACCAATCGGCGCGCCGGACGGGGCCAGCGGCGGACCATCAGCCGGATTATAGACCCCCACTTCCAGCCGATACGGGCCGGGCGGCAGACCAGGGGGCAACGCCAACGAGTGGGCATCAGCCAGAAAATCGCCGGGCTGCCAGCGGTCAACCGGCCACAGACCCATCAACGGCGGGCTGTCGGAGGCGACCCAGACGCGGCCCTGCGAGTCAATCAGCCGGACAAAGACGAAGCGCTCAGCCGGGGGCGGGATCAAGGTCAACACCTGCCAATGCAGGGTGACGACGGCCGGCTGGCCGGAACGAAACACGGAGGGCAAATCGTAGCCGGTCAGGTGGAGGGCGTCGCCAAAATCGACAGAGAGCGGAGTCTGCGGCGGCGGGCCGGCTTTATCGCCGACGACCGGGCCGGGGTAAACCCAGGCGTAATCAATGCCGGCCAATCGGACGGTGTGGTCGGGCCGGCGGCGGGTGCGGAAATAGTGGATGAGGTTCGGATCGGGGATGTCGCGCTGCACCTGGTTGATGTACAGCACGGCGTAGTCTGCGGTGAGCAGGTTTTCGGGGGGCACCACCGGCTTCACCGGCGCGCCGGACATTATCGGGAACAGCCACTCGTACCAGGCTGTCACCGTGCCGGGCGGTTGGGTTTGGAGATAACGAGCCGCCTCGTCCAGCCCCTCGCCCCAGCCCACCAGCAGGGTCTGCGGCGCCCAACGCCAGCCCAGCAGCGCCGGGTTATAGTAGGTGAAGTAGTAGGGATGGTAAAATATGGTGAAGACCAAAAGAAGCAGGCCGGCAACGGGAAATAAGAATTTAGAAATTAGAAATGGCTGATGGAACAATTTCGTTTCTAATTTCTGGTTTCTAATTTTCAGGTTTGGCAGCTTGATTACGCCCCCCAAAGATTTTGATACGAGCCGAATGGTGGTATGAGCAGCATGGCCGGTCAGCAGGTAAAACACGGGGAAGGCCGGCAGCAGGTAGCGCACCGATTTTTTGGAGGCGATGGTCATCAAAATGAGGTAGGTCAGGGCAAAGAGCCAGAGGGGGCTGGTGAATAACGAGCGATGAGCGACGAGCGACGAATTATCGCCGTTCATCTTCACGTTGTCATCCTGAGCTTCCGTAGGAAGCGAAGAATCTTTAGGGTGGAGATTCTTCGTCGTTCTGCTCCTCAGAATGACATTGGCATAAGGCTTAACCAGAAAATACAAACTGAGAACCAGGCCAAGCAGCAGCCAGGGGGTGGCTTTGAGCAAAAAGGCCACCGGATAAAACCAGAGGCCGGGGTTCTGCACAAATTCTCCCAGCCAGAACATCCCCAGATTGCCGGTTCCGGCCTGCTGGTCGGTGAAGAGTTTGCCGAAGGTCAGGCTGATGGCTGCGGCCGGGTTAACCCACATGGCCGGCCACAGGGCGGCAAAGACCGCCACCGCAATCAGCAACACCACCAGCCCCGCCCCGCTGATGTGCCGCCACCAGTCCCAACGCCGCCAATTGCCGCTGGACAGCCCCCAGCCGACCGTCATCACGGCCAGCATCGGCCCCAGCAGCAGAGCGGTGGATTTGGTCAGCAGGGCCAGCCCGGTAAAAAAGCTGGTCAGGATGAGCCAGCGCCGGCGGGCGTCGCGCAGCCACAGCAAGAGCGAGAGACCGGCCAGTGTCATCAACAGAGCCAGCGGGGCGGCGATGTGCAGCAGTCGGCTGTAGCCCAACGTGAAGGGGTCGAGGGCCAGCAACACCACGCCGATGAGTGCCGGTCGGCGGCCCCACAACCGGCGGGCCAGGGCAAAAACCGTCACCAGCAGCAAACCACCGAACAGCACTACGGCCACCCGCCCAGCGGCGTAGGCAGCCATCTCGGAGGCCGCCGCGCTAACCGGCCAGGCCGCCAGCGCGGCCACAGTCACGCCTGGATAGCCAATGCCGATTGTCTCAACAAAATTGCCAGAGACGACCCCGGCAGCAAAGGCGCGGGCGTGCTCTAAAAACAGCGGCTCGTCGGGAGTCAGAAAAACACCGAGGTTCAACAGGCGGGGGATAAAAATCAGGACGCAGAGAAAAAGCCACCCAGTTACGATTTTCGATTTACGATTTACGACTGCGGCAATCTCCAATCGCCTAATCTCCAATCTTCAGCATGCCCAGTTTGACGGCGTTTTCGCCGCTGGCATCGTTTTGGACCGGCAGCCGTTCCAGCGTGTCGAGCCGGTACAGGCCGGTCCACAACTCATACTGGCCAGGCGGTAAATCGGCGGGTAGGTACAGGTCGCTGGTTTCGCGGATAGTCTCGCCGACCGGCCACAGGCTGGTGGGATAGACGGCTCCCAGCGGGCGGTGGTCGGCCTGGGCCGCGTTGCTGCCGTCGGGCCGGCGCACATGGACAAAGACGGTGTAATCGTGGGGCAGCGGGACGATGGCCTGCCAATACAGCGTCAGGCGCAGGGGCTGACCGGGCGCGGGGGTCGCCGGCTCGATGGTGTAGCCGGTCAGTCGTATCTGCTCCCCCAAAATGGCTTCGACCGGCTGGGCCGGTGTCAGAGCGATGGGCTGCGGGTTGGCTTTGGAACGCAGCACAAAGATGCCCTGGGCCTCCGCCTCCGGCAGATGGTCGGTTTGGGCCAGAAGCTGTTGCTGAAACGGCAGGTCGTAATATTCCCGCTGTAACCCCCAGCGTTCCAGCACCAGCCAAACGTTGTGGTTCGACAGCGTTTCGTGCAGGGCGGCCTCGGTGCGGATGGCCGGCGAGCCGAGCCAGCGGTCAACCGGCCGGTCGTCAAGGGTCAAAATGCGGTAATCGTAGCCGCCACGGCGCTGCACGCTGTAAAAATCATTATGACCCAGATAAAGGGCTGCGGCCGCGGGCGTGCCGGTCAGAATTTTGTCGCCGGGCTGCCAGTGGGCCTGCACAAAGGCAAAGGCAGTCGCGTAATCGTCGCCGGTGTTCGCCAGCCGGCTGTGGACCGCGGGGCGGGACGCGGTCAGAATCAAGCCGGCAGCCAGCAAGATGATGGCTGGTTGGTTTGCTGGTTTGTTGGTTGGGGACCGCTGCCACAAATGATTGACACTCATCCAAAGTTGCCACATCCCCTGCGCTCCGAGCAGAAATAAAACCGGCAGCAGCATAAACAGGTATTTGTCGTCGCGGCGATGGGGGGAAACCATCAGCAC
>Ga0180429_10003941_pt1 | contig 11957 bp, 7 predicted proteins | sample SS_ome_FD_132428 | JGI IMG/M metagenome (GOLD analysis project Ga0180429, IMG submission 132428) | Hypersaline lake sediment archaeal communities from the Salton Sea, California, USA - SS_1_S_1 metaG | ecosystem: Environmental > Aquatic > Non-marine Saline and Alkaline > Hypersaline > Sediment ... | reverse complement strand
GTCTGGGAGATGCTCTTTCCGCTGGTGGTGCTGGTCTCGGTGGTCTGGTCGATCTTCTGGGTCGACATCGACTCCCTGCCCGACCGGCTCAACATCTCCTTCATCGGGGTCTTGACGATCGTGGCCTACCAGTTCGTGGTGCTGGAGGACATGCCGCGGATGTCGTATCTCACCTTCACCGACCTCGTCCTGCTGATCTCCTTCGTGATGATGTCGGCCACGATCCCGCAGAGCATCCTGATCCACTCCCTGGTCAGAAAAGGCAAACAGCGGGAGGCCCGGCAGATCGACCGCACCTGCCGCTGGCTCTTCCCGGTGATCTACCTGCTCCTGCTCGGCGGGGTGGCGGTCTATTTCCTGCTCCTCACCTGACCCCGCACCGCGCCCCCCCGTCGCCCGCTCTGTGGCTGCCCTTGCCAGCCGTGGTACAACCGAATCTGGGGCTGGCAGACAACCCCGCGGCCCATGGTCAACTGCAGTTGGTGCTCCCACGTTACCCACTCACCTCTCCGTCATGCGCCCGTAGCTCAGCTGGATAGAGCATGGGATTTCTAATCCCAGGGTCGTGGGTTCGAGTCCCACCGGGCGTATTTGAGGGGTTGCCTGACAGTGTCGTTGGCCGGCGATTCGTCGGGACATCTGGGACCGGTTGATCTGGCCCCGCGGTCCGAGGCAAGGCAGGGGCTATAGTGGCGCGGCCGCCATGATCGATGCCCCACCAACTCGTCCGCTGAACACCCGTGAGCTCTTCTCCCGGGTCTGGAAACGGCTCCGCCCATACCGGAGCACCCTTGCGGTCTCGTTGGCGGTGCTCGTGGTTTCGGTGCCCTTCGTCAACTTTCATCCACTCGTCTGGGGATTCGTGGCGGATCGGCTCGTCGATCAGACGCTGACGCCCGGCCTGCTGGCGATGTGGCTGGCGATCATGCTGGGGACCTACCTGATCGGCCTCGTCCTGTCCGCCTGGCAGAGCTATCTGCTCGAGCGAACGGGCCAGGCCTTCGTGCGAGACATCCGCCAGGAACTGTTTGCCAAGTTTCAGCGGCAATCCCTCGGCTATCACCGCGATCACAGCACCGGTGAACTGGTCACTCGGATGACGGGCGATGTCGACGCGATGGAGCAGTCGGTGCTCCAAGGGCTGACGACCCTGCTCGAGGAGATCGTGACCTTCATCGTGGTGGCGACGATGGTGCTCTGGCTGAGCCCCGTGGTCGGAGCAGCCTCGATCCTTCCGCTCGCCTTCGCCTTCATCTTCATCCGCAGCTACAACCGCCGCGTCAAAAGCGTCTACGAGGGCGTTCGCCGCCGGCTGGGCACGATCGGGAGCTTTCTCCAGGACCGCCTCGCCGGCATCCAGGTCACGCAGAGCTTCGCGCGGGAGTCGGATGAGGAGAAGCGGTTTGCCGAACGGGCGGCCGGTTTCTACGAGACGAGCGTGGCGGCCAGCCGCCTGCGAAACACCTACTTTCCGGTGGTCTCATTCTTCGGGTTTCTCAACAACCTTGTCATGCTTGGCGTCGGCGCGTGGCTGATCATGCGAGGCAGTCCCTGGTTCACGCTCGGAGCCCTGATCGCCTACAGGGGCTTCTGGTGGCGGCTGCAAAGCCCGATCAGGACGATCGCCCAGACCAGCGACATCCTCCAGCGGGCCCGGGCGGCGGCGGTCCGGGTGATGGAGCTGCTCGACACCCCGATCGCCATCGTGGATCGGCCCCGGGCCCGAGCCTGGGACGGGGGCCAGGGGATGGTGGCGTTTCGTGACGTGACATTTTCCTATCTTCCCGGCAAGCCGATCCTGCGGGGGCTCAGCTTCGAGGTCGATGCCGGAGCCTTCGTGGCGATCGCCGGCGGCAGCGGGTCGGGCAAGAGCACGCTACTCAATCTCGTACCCCGGTTTTACGATGTCGACAGCGGGGCGGTGGTTGTCGACGAGCACGATGTCCGCGACTTCACCCTGGCATCGCTGCGGGCCGAGATCGGCTACGTCGGGCAGGACAATTATCTTTTCGACGGCACGGTAGAAGAGAACCTCCGCTATGGGCGACCCGCCGCCACCGCGGAAGAGGTTCGCGAGGCGGCCCGCGCGGCGAATGCCGACGACTTCATCCGTGGCCTCCCAGCTGGCTACCAGACCGAGGTCGGTCAGAATGGCGTCAAGCTCTCCGGCGGGCAGCGGCAGCGGCTCAGCCTGGCCCGGGCCTTTCTCACCCGGCCCCGGATTCTGCTGCTCGATGAGCCGACGGCTTCGGTGGAGCCTGAGAGCGAGGCGTTGATTCACGCTTCGATCCTCGAGCGGACCCAGGCGGGCCGGGGCACGACCCTGCTGGTCACGCACCGCGTCGACCTGCTTCGCCAGGCTCCCCGGATCCTCTTTCTGCAGGGGGGGCGGCTCGTCGGCGATGGGCGGCACGCCGACTTGGTTGACACGTGCCCCGAATACGCAGACGCCTACCATCGCTGGGAGGTTCGGGAGGAAGCCGCCGCGGCCCGCGACACCTGAGGCCAGCGGTGATTCAGTCGCCGGTTCGCCGCTGGGCGAAGAGCCAGTCGTGAAAAGCGTCGTCGGAGTAGGTCCGCGTCCAGGAGTCATGCCCGACGGCCGGATACTCGGTGTACTTCGGCTCGCCGCCGGCCGCCCGGATAGCCTCGATCATCTCTCGCGAGCGGCCCACCGGCACCGCCCGGTCATCCCCGCCGTGAAAGGCCCAGAGCGGCAGGCCGAGATACCGCTTCGCCCAAGCCGGATCACCGCCGCCGCAGATCGGGGCAGCAGCCGCGAATCGCGATCCTGGCATCCCGGCGGCATACCAGGTGCCGTAGCCGCCCATCGAGAGGCCGGTCACGTAGAGCCGAGCAGGATCGACGCGGCCGCCGGCGATCAGCCGGTCCATCACCTCGATCGCCAGCCGGAGCGGCTCGGAGGGCTCGCTCGGAAAGCTCGCCTCGCCCGTTCGGTCGCCCCAGTCGACCTCCACCCATTTCTGGCCCGCGGGGCACTGGGGAGCGAGCACAAGGCAGGGATGCTCGGCCTGGCGGCGATGAAACTCCGCCACGCCGTGTCGCAGTTGGGCGGCGTTGTCGTCGCCCCGCTCGCCCGCCCCGTGCAGGAAGAGTACCAGCGGCGGTGGCCCGTCCCCGGTCGGCTCGGCGGCAAGCAGCCGATACCGGAGCGTCGCCCCGCCCAATTGAAGCTCTTCACGGGCAAAACTGTCCTGCCAGTTCTCGGCGGCCAGGCCCGGCCGAGGCTGGCAAACCGCCACCGAGACGAATGCGGCCAGCAGTGAGAACCCGGAGAGCATTGCGGCAGTGGTATTCATGGCGACTCCAGCTGGAAGAACGGACGATGAACGGTCCCGTCGAGGTTTGCGAGCATACCGGCTCGAAAGCCCTCTGCGGCAACGGGGCGAGGCAGGGCGTCCGGGAAAGATGGGAGAAACCCGCATTCGACGCGGCCGCTGCCAGTTGTCCGGAAGAGACCGGCGAGCTTCGCCGGCAATCGCCGAAGCCTGTCGATGCCCGCCGGCTGGCGCCCGGGCGACCCTGCGGAGCCACCGGCATCCTCACAGCAGCCATCGACATGTCTCGTGCAATCCTCGCGGGCCTGCCCGTCATGCTCATCCTCTGCCTGCCCGGGGCGGCTCGGGCCGAGCGGGCCGACCTCGGCACCGACCGCGACGCCTTCACGCCCTGCACGCACTGCGTGGCCCCAGGCGAGGTTCTCAGCGAGAGTTCCTATGTGTTCATCGACAACCGCACCGGCCTGCCGACCAACAACTACCCTGAGCTGCTGATTCGGCTCGGTGCCAACGACTGGTGGGAATGGCGGATCGGCGCCAACTACGGGGTCGGCTCCCAGGGCAACGTCGTCACCAGCGTTGAAGTTGGGGAGGGGACGATCGATGGCCGGAGTCTCTACGAGTCGAGCGTGCTGTACGGCTTCAAGTTGAACACCAGCAGCCAGGAGGGCTGGCTTCCTGAGAGCTGCTTCATCATGGAGGCCTCGACCCCGACCTACGGCGATGTCTTCGGCACCGTGCCGGTGGCCACGATCGCCGCCGGCTGGGAACTGCCGCTCGACTGGCGGCTCGACGGGGCGATTCGGTATTCCTATGCGGAAGGCGAAGACACCTGGTTCAGCCGCTGGGGGCCATCAGCCGTGCTGCGGATGCCGCTGACCGACATCTGGGAGGTCCATGCCGAGTGGTTCGGCACCTTCACCCAAGGCCAGTTGATCGACACGAGCCGCCCATTCTTCAGCCCGGGCACTCATTTCATTCTTGGGAAGAACGTCGAGATCGGCCTCCGCGTCGGCTGGGGGCTGAACGACCAGGCTGCCCCGTTCTTCTCCGACGCCGGTCTGGCGATTCGGTATTGAGCGGTTGGCCGAGACGGAGCGAGGCGTCGCCTCAGGCGTGGATCGCCTGGCCGGCGACCGCCAGGGCCGCCTCCTTGACCGCTTCTGGCAGCGTCGGATGGGCGTGACAAACACGGGCAATGTCTTCGGCGGTGGCCCCGAACGTCATCGCCGTGCCGGCCTCGGCGACGAGATTGCCCGCCTCAGGGCCGATGATGTGCACGCCGAGCACTCGGTCAGTCGCGGCATCGGCAAGAATTTTCACCTTCCCCGTCGTATCACCGAGCGTGCGGGCACGCCCGTTGCCCCGAAACGGAAACACGCCCTTCTTGAAGTCGACACCATCGGCCGTCAGCTGCTCCTCGGTCTTCCCGACCGCCGCGATCTCGGGATGCGTAAAGACGACCGCCGGCACGAGGTCGTAGTCGACATGCACCCAGCCGCCGGTCATGCCATCGACGCAGGCCACGCCGTCTTCCTCCGCCTTGTGGGCGAGCATCGGTCCGGGAACGCAGTCGCCGATCGCCCAGACACCCTCGGCGGCTGTCCGAAACTGCCCGTCGACTGGGATACAACCCCGCCGATCGACCTCGATCCCGACCGTCTCCAGCCCCACACCCTCGGTCGCGGGCCGCCGGCCGGTGGCGGCCAGCACGCGGTCGCAATGGATCGGCTGGCCACCTTCGAGTTCAACAACGCAGCCGTCCCCTTCGGCTCGGGCGCTGGTCACCTTCACGCCGAGGCGGATGTCGAGCCCCTGCTTACGAAACAGCGTCAGCGCCTCACTGGCGATGTCACCGTCGATGCCGGTCAGGATCCGATCAGCATATTCGAGCACCGTCACCCGGGAGCCGAGCCGCCGCCAGACGCTGCCCAACTCGAGGCCGATGTAGCCTCCGCCGATCACCACGAGGTGCTGCGGAACGGCCGGAAAGGCGAGCGCCTCGGTGCTCGTGCCGACCCGGTCGCCATCGGCTTCGATCCCGGGGAGCACCACCGGCACGCTCCCGACCGCCAGGATGACTCGCGGCGTCTCGAGGATCGTTTCACTGCCATCGGCGGCCGCGACGACCACCTTCCCCGGCCCAGCCAGCCGCCCACTGCCAGCGTAGCGGGTGATCTTATGCTTCTTGAGAAGCGATTCGATCCCCTTGGCGAGCGCGGTGACGACGCTCTCCTTTCGCTGCATCAGCGTGGCGAGGTCGAGAGCGACACCCTCCACCCGGACACCGTGAGCCGCCAGGTCGTGGGTGGTTTCTTCGTATTTATGGCTTGATTCAAGGAGGGCCTTGGAGGGAATGCAGCCGACTCGCAGGCAGGTGCCGCCGAGCTTTGGCTCCTTCTCGACAACCGCGGCCGAGAGTCCCCGCTGGGCCGCCCGGATTGCCGCCACATAGCCCCCCGGGCCACCACCGATCACCACCAGATCGTGCGTTGTCGTGTTCATCGTCTTGAGTAACCGTTCAAAAAGGGGACGCGTTGAGTCTTGGTGGGCACCAGCGCTGCCGTCGACGTGGGGGCGGGCTTGGAGCCTGCCCGAGGGTGATCGAAAGCTCCGGGGCCTTTCCGTCGGGCAGTCCGTCTTGCCCAGGTTGCAAACCTAGGCCCACGTCTCGCCCTCCGCACCCCACGCCCCGAACACACGCGAGCATGTCCCCTTTCTCACACTTCCAGCATCAGCCGGCTGGGGTCTTCGATCGTGTCCTTGATCCGCTTCAGGAAGGTCACCGCCTCGCGACCGTCGACCAGCCGATGGTCGTAGGTGAGGGCGAGATACATCATCGGCCGAATCACCACCTGGCCATTGACCGCCATTGGCCGATCCTGGATTGCATGAAGACCGAGGATGCCGCTCTGAGGCGGATTGATGATCGGCGTGCTCATCATCGAGCCGTAGACACCGCCGTTGGAGATCGTGAACGTGCCTCCCTGGAGTTCCTCGAGCTTCAGCTTGTTCTCGCCCGCCCGCCTGGCAAAGTCGCCGATCGCCATCTCGACTTGAGCAAAGGACATCCCCTCGGCATTGCGAAGCACCGGCACGACGAGCCCCTTGCCGCCGCCAACGGCGATCCCGATGTCGTAGTAGTCCCGATAGACAATGTGGGGATCCCGATACTCGGCGTTGACCTGGGGCACCGCTCGGAGCGCCTCAACAGCCGCCCGCACGAAGAACGACATGAAGCCGAGCTTCACGCCATATCGCTCCAAGAACACGTCCTTGAACTTCTTCCGCAGCCCCATCACCGCCGACATATCGACCTCGTTGAAGGTCGTCAGCAGGGCCGCCTGTTGCTGGGCCTCGACGAGCCGCTCGGCGATCCGCCGGCGAATTGGGCTGATCAACTGAAACCGCTCCTCCCGAGATCCCACCGCCGGAAGGCCCGCGGCCGTCACGGGAGCCGCCGGAGGCCTCGGCGCCGGGACCGCCGCCGCACTGGGCGGCTGCGCGGAGCCAACCGCCGAGACGGCGGCCGTCGCATCCTGCTTGGTGACCCGACCGCCGGGGCCGGTCCCGGTGACGGCCGCGGCCGGCAGGCCGGCCTCGCCGAGAACCCGGGCCGCTGACGGCATGACTCGCTGCTCACCGGCCGGCTGAACGGAACCAATGACGGTCCGGCCTTCGCTCCGTCGGACGTCGACGACCGGTGAAGGGCTGGTCGGCTGGGCGGGCGGAGAGGGGGGCGGCGGCGCCACGGGCGGCGCCGCGGCTCCGGTGCCGGCCGGTTCGAGATAGCCGATGACCTCGCCGACCACCGCCGTTTCACCGCTTGCCTTGAGCACCTTCGTGATCGTGCCGCCGGCGGGTGCCGGCAACTCGACGGTCGCCTTGTCGCTCTCGATTTCGACGATTGCGTCGTCGAGCGCGACGGTGTCTCCCTCCCCTTTTTTCCATGCGCCGATCATCACTTCGGCGATCGACTCGCCAACTTCAGGAACCTTCAGTTCAATCGCCATGGGGGGGCAGCCGGAAAGGAGGGAACGGGGTGGGAAACAACGTGAGTCGATTGATCGGCGGGAGGCGGGTCAGCTGTCGAAGGCCGCCGTGAGAAGTTCTTTTTGCTCGAGATCGTGACTCTTCTTGGAACCGGTCGCCGGACTGGCAGCGCTCTGCCGGCAGACTCCCGAGAACGGTAACCGATCGAAGAGTTTTTCACCCAAATGAATCCGCAGGAACCGCCAGCCGCCCATGTTCTCGGGCTCTTCCTGCACCCAGACGACCGGCGTGCCGGCCGCATACCCGGCCAACGCCTCCTCCAAGGGACGGCGAGGCAGCGGATAAAACTGTTCGACCCTGATGATGGCCACATCGCGGCGGCCGAGCTCTTGACGGCGTTTCTCGAGTTCATAGGCGACCTTGCCCGAGCAGAGCAGCACCCGCCGAATCTCCGCCGGGTCGACACCCGAGGCATCCGGAATCACCCGCTGAAACTCTCCTCCCGCCAGATCCTCGAGGCTCGACACGCAGCCGGGATGCCGCAGCAAGCTCTTGGGAGTCATGACCACCAGCGGCTTCCGCCAAACCCGCAACACCTGACGGCGGAGGCAGTGGAAGAGCTGGGCCGGGGTCGAGGGCTGGACGACCTGGATGTTGTCCTTGGCAGCCAGCAGCAGGAATCTTTCCAGCCGGGCGCTGGAGTGTTCCGGCCCCTGCCCTTCGAAGCCATGCGGCAGGAGCAGCGTCAGCCCGGAGAGCCGGTTCCACTTGTCTTCGGCGCTGACGATGAACTGGTCGATCACGACCTGGGCTGCGTTGACAAAGTCGCCAAACTGAGCCTCCCACATCACCAGCCCGTCAGGACAGTCGAGGCTGTAGCCGTACTCGAAGCCGAGCACGCCGGCTTCCGAAAGCGGACTGTTGTAGATTTCCACGGGTGCCTGATCGCTGGTGAGGTGCTCGAGCGAGCACCAGGTCTCGTCGGTGACCGCATCGTGGATCACGGCATGCCGGTGGCTGAAGGTGCCCCGCTGGCTGTCCTGCCCGGAGAGGCGAACCCGCAGCCCCTGGGCGGCCAGAGAGCCCATCGCCAAGGCCTCAGCCGCCGACCAGTCGAGCGGCTGCGTCCCGGCAGCCATCTGGCGGCGGCCCTCGAGAAACTTGCGAATCTTGGCGTGGGGCTGAAAGCCGTCGGGAAGGGCGACCAGCCGCCCGAGCAGATCGACCAGCACGTCTCGCCGCACCCCCGTCTCGACGTCGGCAGCCTCCCGCTCGCGGCCTCCTATGTAAAAGGCCCAGACACCGCCGATGTCGCTCTTGTGGACGAAATCTTCGCTCTTGGCCACCGACAGATCGGCCGAGAGCTTCGCCTGCTGCTGCTCGACGATTGCCTGGGCCTCATCGGCGGTGATCTCCCCGAGCTTCAAGAGCCGCTCGAGGTAGCTTTCGTGGACGCTGGGCCGACCTTCGATGACCCGGTACAAGGCCGGCTGCGTGAAGGCGGGCTCGTCGGCCTCGTTGTGGCCCCGGCGACGGAAGCAGTACATGTCGATCACGACATCCCGCTGAAACTCCCGCCGAAAATCCATTGCCAGGCTGACCACCTGGGCAACCGCCTCGGGGTCCTCGCCGTTGACGTGGAAGATCGGGATCTGGAGCATCTTCGCCACATCGGTCGCATAGGTGCAGGAACGGGCCTCCATCGGCCCCGTGGTGAACCCGATCTGGTTGTTGACCACGACGTGAAGCGTGCCGCCAACCCGGTAGGGATCGAGCTCGGAAAGATTCAGGGTTTCCTGAATGATGCCCTCGCCGGCAAAGGCGGCGTCGCCGTGCACCTGGATGACCATCCCGTGTTGGCGGCCGGGATCACCGCTGCGGTCCTGACGGGCCCGCATCCGACCGAGCGCCACCGGATTGACAAACTCCAGATGGCTGGGATTGAAACAGAGCGTCAGATGCACGCTCCGTCCGTTGCCGGCCTGATAGTCGGTCGAGTGCCCGAGGTGATACTTGACGTCGCCACGACCGACATGCAACTCCGGATCCATGTCGGCAAACTCACGGAAGATCCGCTGCGGACTCTTCCCCATGATGTTGGCCAGGACATTCAGCCGGCCACGATGGGCCATCGCCATCACGACATCGCCAATCTCCTGGGCGGCCGCCCGCTCGATCGACATCTCGAGCAGCGGGATCAGGCTCTCGGAGCCCTCCAGCGAGAAGCTCTTCGCGCCGAGAAACCGTTTTTGGATGAACTCCTCGAAGACCGCGGCCGTCGTCATCTGGCGATAAATTCGCAGCTGCTGGCGGCGATCGAGCTGGATCCGGTTCTCGCAGCCTTCCATCCGCACCTGCAGCCACTGCCGGACGCGGAGATCGTCCATGTGCATGAACTGCACGCCGATCGACCGGCAGTAGGTGTTGCGGAGCCGCTTGATGATCTGCCGCAGCGACATCGACTGCGGCCCTTCGATCGTGTCGGTCGAGAACGACCGATCCATATCCTCTTCGGTCAGGTGGTAGAACTGCGGATCGAGTTCCGGCAGCCCCGGCCGAGGCCGGCCGAGAGGGTCGATCTCGGCCATTAGATGACCGCGGACGCGGTAGGCCCTGACAAGCTGGTCGACGCGGTCCTGCAGAAAGGCGACCCGCTCGTCGCTCGCCGAACCCGTCGCCACCGGCAACGGGAGCGGCTTCTCCTCGCCGGCCGGTGCCGGCGGAGGATGGATATCGCCGTTGGCCAGGGCGACCGCCTGCCCGGTCGGAATGCCGTCGGGGGTGGACATCTTGCAGCCGCCACCAGCAGCCTGCCCATTCCCTTCCACGGCCCGCCGTCCCGGCGTTGCCGCAGGCCCGGCCGCCGCCTGCGGCAACGCCGCAGGGCCGCTGGCGACCCAGGCATCGAAATAGGCACGCCAGTCCGGCGAAACGCTGGCGGGATCTTCCTGGTAGCGGTCGAAGAGCTCCTCGAGAAAAGCCAGGCTCGCCGTCCCGGCCGAATCGATGCTCGCGGTGGGTGTCACGTTTCGTTCCAGTGCGGAATCACATGGCCAGCAGCAGCCGGCCCGGGCTCTCCAGGTAGCCGATCACCTCGTTCAAGAATCGGGCAGCCATCGCCCCGTCGATGAGCCGGTGATCGTAGGACAACGAGAGGGGCATCATCAGCCGGGGTTCGATCCGGTCATCGTGGACGACCGGCATCTTGCGGGACCGCCCCAGGAGCAGAATCGCCACCTCGGGCCAGTTGATGATCGGGGTCGAATAGGCACCGCCGACGGCCCCGAGATTGCTGATCGTGAAGGTGCCGCCACGGAGGTCTTCGACGCCGTACTGGGCGTTCTTGGCCTTCTCGGCGGTCTCGGCGATCGCCTGGGCGATCTGCGGAATCGAGAGCTGGTCGCAGTCCCGCAGGACCGGCACCACCAGCCCCCGCGGAGTGTCGACGGCCAGCCCGACGTTCACGTACTCCTTGTAGACGATCTCTCCCTTCTCGGGATCGATCGTCGCGTTCACGGCCGGATGCTGCCGCAGCGACAGACTGACCGCCTTGATGACAAACGACAACGCCGTCAGCTTGAGGTTGCTCTTGGCGTACTCCGCAGCGCTCTCCTTGCGAAGCCGCTCGAGCTCGGTCACGTCGGCATCATCGAAGTTGGTGAGGTGCGGGATCGTGGCCACGCTGCGAGCCATGTTGGCGGCGATGGTTTTCCGCATCCGCGACATCTGCTCGCGACGGATCGGCCCCCAGTCGTCCCGCTCGGTGGCGGCCGAATCGCCCCGCGGGCGGGCGGCCGGTGACACGGCGCTCGCCTGCCGAACCGCCGCAATCACGTCTTCCCGAAGGATTCTGCCCGCCGGCCCGCTGCCTGCGACCCGGGCCAAATCGACCCCGAGTTCCCGGGCGAGCCGGCGGACGGCCGGACCCGCCGGCTCCACGGCGGCTGCCGGGGCAGGCTCGGTCGCGGGCTCTTCGGCAACCGCCGCTGACTGCCCATTGGCAGCCGGCGGGGCCGGGGCAGCTGCTGCCGGGGCGGGAGCCGCCGGAGGGGCCGTCGGCTTCGCTGCCGCCGGGGGAGCGGCGGCAGCGGCCGGGGCCGCCGCTTTTTGCGTCGCGGCGGGGGCAGCCGCGGCAGCTCCTGCCGCGTCGCCCAGCAGCACCAACGGCTGGCCGACGTTGACCGTCTCCCCCTTTTTGACGAGGACTTTTTCCACCCGGCCTCCGGGTGGACAAGGGACTTCGATCACCGCCTTGTCGGTCTCGACTTCGAGAAGGGCCTGGCCCGGCTTGACGACATCGCCTTCCGAGACAAATACGGAAACGACGTCCCCTGAGGCGATGTTTTCTCCCAGATCGGGAAGCGTGAACTCTGTTGACATGAACTCGAACGTCGCGGTTTGAGGGGTGGGGAAATCAGGCGGGGAGCCTCGCGGTCAGGCGAGGGCAGCGTCGATCTTATCCGGGTCGACGCCCAGGCTGCGAATCGCGTCGGCGACCACGTGGCGGCCGATCGCGCCGGTTTCGGCAAGCTTCCAGAGCGTTCCGATCGCGATGCACTCGGCGTCTACCTCGAAGTGCCGTCGGAGCGGGCCGCGGGTCTCGCTGCGGCCGAAGCCGTCGGTCCCGAGGGCGAACAGCCCGCCGGGGATCCAGGGGTCGAGCTG
>Ga0180429_10003939_pt1 | contig 11957 bp, 11 predicted proteins | sample SS_ome_FD_132428 | JGI IMG/M metagenome (GOLD analysis project Ga0180429, IMG submission 132428) | Hypersaline lake sediment archaeal communities from the Salton Sea, California, USA - SS_1_S_1 metaG | ecosystem: Environmental > Aquatic > Non-marine Saline and Alkaline > Hypersaline > Sediment ... | reverse complement strand
CTTCTTCTTCGGGGCGGCCTTCTTCTTGGCCGGGGCCTTCTTGGCGGCCTTCTTCTTCGGAGCGGCCTTCTTCTTCTTGGCGGGTGCCTTCTTAGCCATCTGCTCTCTCCTTCTCGTACGCGTAAGGCAACATGATGCTCACCGACAGATGCGGATCAGTCAGTTCTGTCTAGCATAAGTGGGATGCCGGCCGTACGATCGACGGTTCACCTCCTCCCTGGCTCCGGCACGTTACTTAACCAAATCTCTCCCTCTGAAAAAACCATCGTAACTATACGTACCCCAATGTCTGGTGAAAGATAGCACGCGCCGAAGTCATCCGTCAAGCAGAAATTGGTCGGTTTTCCCTCTGAAAAGTCGCTGCGGCGCATCGCTTTGGATGCTGTCAATGGTCGTCATTTGCGGGCCCTGCCGGCCCTCCTGCGAAATTGACAGACCCCTCCGGTCCTTCTATTATAGCGGACACGATCTGAGTCCTATTGTCGGGTCACGCCGGTTCATCCGGACTGCGCGGGATCCGGCATTTGCCATTTGGTGGGGTGCGCAGTGGATGCCAGCATCGGCTTCATAGGGGCGGGCAATATGGGGGGCGGGCTGCTGCACGGCCTGCTCGACGCCGGCGCCGTGGAGGCCGCGCAGGTCGCGGTGGCCGACTTGAGCGACGAGCGGCTGGCTCCGTTCCGGGAGCGCGGCGCAGCGGTCGGGGCCCACCTCGCGCCGGCGGTCGAGGGCCGCGATCTCGTGGTCCTGGGGGTCAAGCCCCAGGTGGCCGACTCGGTTCTGGCCGAGTTGGCGCCCCTGGTGTCGCCGTCGCAGGTCATCGTGTCGCTGATGGCCGGCGTGCGGACGGACGCCATCGAGGCGGCCCTGGGAGGGCAGCCCATCGTGGTGCGCACCATGCCCCAGACTCTGGTGCGCATCGGCGCGGCGGCCACGGCCGTGTGCGCTGGGGCGCACGCGACCGACGACCACGTGGCCGCGGTCTGTGAGCTCTTCGACGCCGTCGGGTCCACGGTGCGCGTGGCCGAGAAGCAGATGGACGCCGTAACCGGGCTGTCGGGCAGCGGCCCCGCCTATGTATACACCATCATCGAGGCCCTGGCCGACGCGGGCGTCGGCGTGGGGCTGAGTCGCGACGTGGCCCTGCGCCTGGCGGCCCAGACCGCGGCCGGTGCGGCGCGCATGGTGCTCGACTCGGGGCAGCACCCGGCCGGGCTGCGCGACCAGGTCACCTCGCCGGCCGGCACCACCATCGAGGGCTTGCGGGTGTTGGAGGAGGGCGGCCTCAGGGCCACCCTCATCGGCGCCGTGCGCGCCGCGGCCCGCCGGGCCGAGGAGCTGGGGCGCCAGTGATCGCCGTCATCGACTACGGCATGGGCAACCTGCGCAGCGTCGAGAAGGCCTTCCACCATCTCGGCTTCGAGGCGGCCATCACCGAGCGGCCGGCCGATCTGGCGGAGGCCAGCCACGTGGTGCTGCCCGGCGACGCGGCCTTTGGCGACGCCATGGCCAAGCTGCGCGACCTGGGCTGGGAAGAGGCCATACGGCGCGAAGTGGAGCGCGGCAAGCCCTTCCTCGGCATCTGCGTGGGGTTGCAGTTGATGTTCGCCACCAGCGAGGAGATGGGACAGCACACCGGGATGGCTCTGTTGCCGGGGCGCTCGGTGCGCTTCCCGGCCTCGGAACGGGTGCCGCAGATCGGCTGGAACCAGGCCGACATACAGCGCGACTCGCCTCTCATGGCGGGCGTGCCGGACGCCAGCTTCTTCTACTTCGTCCACTCCTACTACGTGGAGGCCGACGAGGCGTCGGACTGCGTGGCCACCACCGACTACGGCCTGGCCTACACCTCAATCGCCGCGCGGGACAACGTGTACGGCGTGCAGTTCCATCCCGAGAAGAGCCAGAAGGTGGGGTTGCGCCTGCTGCGCAACTTTGCCGAGATGAGCTGACCATGACGCAGGCCGTTTCCCGCTCAATCCCTCCGCGCCCGTCCCGCTGGACGGCGCCCGCCCCGGGTGGCACCCGCTAGCCATGCTGGCCAAGCGCATCATACCCTGTCTCGACGTCAAGGGCGGCCGCAATGTCCGCGGCGTGAAGTTCTCCGCCGACCAGGACGCGGGCGACCCGGTCGAACTGGCCACGCGCTACGATGCCGAGGGCGCCGACGAGCTCGTGTTCTACGATATCACCGCCTCGGCCGAGGGGCGCGACATCGTCTCCGACCTGGTGCGCCAGGTGTCGGAGCAGGTCTTCATCCCCCTCACCGTGGGCGGGGGCATCCGCACCTTCGACGACGTGCGGCAGATCCTCAAGGGCAGCGCCGACAAGGTCTCGATCAACTCGGCGACGGTGCGCACGCCCGAGATCATCAACCAGTCGATGGAGAGCTTCGGCAGCCAGTGCATCGTGGCCGCCGTCGACGCCCTGCGCCGGCCGGCCGTCGAGGGGGAGGCGCCGTCCTGGGAGATCTACGTCAACGGCGGGCGCACGGCCACGGGTATCGACGCGGTGGCGTGGGTCGAGGAACTCGTCGATCGCGGCGCCGGCGAAGTGGTCCTCAACAGCATCGACGCCGACGGCACGCGCGACGGCTACGATATCGAGCTCAACCGTATTGTGGCCGAGCGCGTCGAGGTGCCCATTGTGGCCTCGGGGGGCTGCGGCACGCTGGGGCACATCTACGACGTGCTCACCGAGGGACAGGCCAGCGCCGCCCTGGCGGCCTCTATCTTCCACTACGAAGTGTTCAGCATTCCGCAGGTCAAGCAGTATCTGGCGGAACGGGACGTGGTGGTGCGCCAGTATCAGGGCTGAAGCACTTGCGCCGGCGCGGGGCGCCGGCCGCGGTTTGGGAGGGGCGGGTGGTCGGTACCGAAGCGGCATCGAGGAGGGACGCACAGGTGGCGCGACAGGAACGCATGGCCGCGGTGCGACGCGTGGTGGTCAAGGTGGGCACCTCCACCCTGACCGGCCGCAGCAACAAGCTGGCGCGTCCCGTATTCCGCCGCCTCGTCGAGGACGTGGTGCAGTTGCGCGCCCGCGGGCTGGAGGTGGCCGTGGTGTCTTCCGGCGCCGTCGCCGCCGGCATGGGCCGCCTCGAACTGGAAGAGCGGCCCCGGGCGGTCGCCGACCTGCAGGCCGTGGCCGCCGTGGGCCAGAATCTGCTGATGAACACCTGGGAGAGTCTCTTCCGGCGCTGCGAGGTGCCGGTGGGGCAGGTGTTGCTCACGGCCGACGATATCCTCGAGGATCGCCGCCGCTATCTGAACCTGAGCAACACCTTCCGGCAGCTGTTCCACCTCGGAGCGGTGCCGGTGATCAACGAGAACGACAGCGTCGGCGTCGTAGAGCTCAAGCGCTTGATCGGCGAGAACGACATGCTGGCGGCCTACGTGGCCCACCTCGTCGACGCGGAACTGCTGGTGATCCTGTCGGATGTCGAGGGGATCTACTCCTCCTTCGACCGCGGCCCCCGCGGCGAGGTGATTGCCGAGGTCGCGCCGGGTGACGGCATCGAGAGCGCCGTGGGGCGCTCGGGCGGCCGGCTGGGCCAGGGGGGCATGGGCACCAAGGTGCGGGCGGCGCGGCTGATGACCGCCTGCGGTGAGATGTGCGTCATCGCCCACGGTCGGCGCCACCGGCTGGGGGACATCATGGCCGGCGAGGAGTTGGGCACGCTCTTCATCCCGGCGGCGCGGAAGCTGCGGCGCCGCAAGCGCTGGATAGGCTTTGCCTCGCCCTGTCGCGGCACGGTCACCGTGGACCGCGGCGCCGAGCGAGCCATCGTCGAGAGCGGGCGCAGCCTGCTGCCGGCGGGAGTGACCAGCTGCACCGGGGACTTCGCCGCCGGCGACGTGGTTCGCGTCGAGACGCGGCAGCAGGTAGAGGTGGGGCGCGGCGTGTCGCGCTACGGCGCGCCAGATCTGGCGCGCGTCTGCGGCAAGAGTTCGCCGGAGGTCTCCCGCCTGCTGGGGCGCCCGGCACCGGAAGTCATCCATCGCGACGACCTGGTTGTCCTGCTATAGCGAGCGCAGACCATGGGCACTACATCGCAGCGCCTGGCGCGGCAGAGCGGGGGGGGGTGGTGGAAGCTGGCCCTCGGGTTGGTCGTCTTCTCGGGCTGGGCCTACCTGTTTGTGGCCGGCGACGTGGGGCTGCTGCGTCTGCGCCAGCGCCAGGAGCAGCTGGCCGACCTCGAGGCGAGGGTGGGCCGGCTCGAGGCCGAGAACGACAGCCTGCGCAAGGTGCTGTGGAGCCTGGAGCACGACCCGGCCTTTCTGGAGCGCGTGGCCCGCGAGGAACTCGGCATGGTGAAGCCCGGCGAGCAGCTCTACAGGGTGGAGTCTGCGGCCGGGCAGGAGTGAGCGGCCGTGGCGCGCGTCATCGCCAAGGCCCAGGGCGTGGTGCTGCGGGCCCGCCGCATGGGTGAGACCAGCAAGCTGGTCACGCTCTACACGGCGGAGTACGGCAAGCTCAAGGTGACGGCCAAGGGTGCGCGCCGGCCCAAGAGCAAGTACGGCGCGGCGCTCGAGCCGCTCACCGAATCGCAGATCGTCTGCTACCTGCGCGACGACCGGGAACTGCAGACCCTCAGCGACGCCGAGGCCATTCGGGTCTACGGGCTGTCCAGGGACATGGAGCGCCTGGGGTACGCCAGCGCCGGCTGCGAGATGGTGGAGCGCCTCACCATCGAGCACGAGCCCAACCCGCGTCTCTATCGCTGTCTCATCGGCCTGCTGACCGGGCTGGAGGAGGTCGCGGCCGAGCAGGTCGAGTCGCTGTTCTGGTATTTCCAGTTGCGCGCGGCCGAGGCCCTGGGGTATCGCCCCGAGTTGGGCCAGTGCCTGTCCTGCGGCGCCGACATGAGTCAGGCGGCGTGGGGGCGCTACGATCCGGTCTCCGGAGGCGGCCTGTGTCCCGACTGCGCCGTCGCCGCCGCCGTCGGTGAGGAGGAGGCGCCGCCCGGACAGGGCGCCCGGCGCTTGAGCGGCGAGAGCGCCCGCTTCCTGGCGCAGTTGCAGAGCATCCGGGCGTACAGGCGCGACAGTCTGCCGCCGACGCCGGAACGGCGCGGCGAGATCCGCAGCCTGCTGCGGGGTTTCTTTGAATGCCATGCCGGCCACGGTGGCCGGCTTCGGGCCCTCGACTTCCTGGAGTCGGTCGGCCACAGCTCAACCCAGGTGTGAGGACGAAGAAGATGAGTCAGGCCAAAGGCAACGAAGTAATGGAGAAGGTGGTCTCCCTGTGCAAGCGGAAGGGCTTCATCTTCCAGAGCTCGGAGATCTACGGTGGCCTGAATGGCTGCTGGGACTACGGTCCCCTGGGTGTTGAGCTGCTGCGCAACATCAAGGAGACCTGGTGGCGGGCCATGACCTACCGCGAGGACGTCGAGGGGCTGGATGCCAGCATCCTCATGCACCCGCGCACCTGGGAGGCCTCGGGCCACGTGGAGAATTTCACCGACCCGCTGGTGGACTGCCGCCAGTGCAAGGCGCGTTTCCGCGAGGACCTGCTCACCGAGGACCAGCGCGAGGCCGGCCAGTGCCCGGTGTGCGGCAACAAGGAAGTGCTCACCGAGGCGCGCGAGTTCAACCTGATGTTCAAGACCTTTGTGGGCCCGGTGGAGGAGGACGGCAATCGCGTCTTCCTGCGGCCGGAGACGGCCCAGGGCATCTTCGTGAACTTCCTGAATGTGCAGGCGGCCATGCGCCAGAAGCTGCCCTTCGGCATCGCGCAGATCGGCAAGGCCTTCCGCAACGAGATCAACACGCGGAACTTCCTCTTCCGCACGCGCGAGTTCGAGCAGATGGAGATGCAGTTCTTCTGCACACCGGGCACCGAGGACGAGTGGTTCGAGTACTGGCGCCAGGAGCGCTGGAACTGGTTCCGCCAGATCGGCCTGCCCGAGAGCAAGCTGCGCTGGCACGAGCACCAGGGCGACGAGCTGGCCCACTACGCCCGCGCCGCCTACGACGTGGAGTACGAGTTCCCCTTCGGCTGGGGCGAGATCGAGGGCGTCCACAACCGCACCGACTTCGACCTGAAGCAGCACGAGGAGTTCTCGGGCAAGGCGCTGCGCTACTTTGACGACCAGTCGCGGGAGAAGGTGCTGCCCTGTGTGGTCGAGACCTCCATCGGGGCCAGCCGCACCCTCATGGCCTGCCTGGTCAACGCGTACGCCGAGGAGGAGGTCAAGGGCGAGAAGCGCGTGGTCATGCGCTTCCACCCGGGCATCGCCCCCATCAAGGCGGCCATCCTGCCCCTGGTCAAGCGCGACGGCATGCCGGAGCTGGCGCGCGAGGTGGAGGCCGGGCTGCGCACCCAGTTCCCGGTGGCCTACGACGAGGGAGGCGCCATCGGGCGCCGCTACCGTCGCATGGACGAGGTGGGCACGCCGTTCTGCGTCACCGTGGACTCGCAAACCCTCGAGGACCGCACCGTGACCGTACGCGAGCGCGACTCCATGGAGCAAGACCGCGTGGCCATCGATGCTCTGGCCGGCGAACTGACGGCTCGGATGGGCAATTGGCAGGCGGAGTGAGGGGCGCGGCGGCGGGGCGCCGCGTTCTTGACCCTATATATAGGTAGGTCTATATTGACGGTGTCGTAGACTGAAGCACCAACGCCTAACTTGGCCTTGGTGCTTTAGTTGTGGATGCGCGAAAGTGGCGGAACTGGCAGACGCGCCAGACTTAGAATCTGGTGCCCGAAAGGGCTTGGGGGTTCGAGTCCCCCCTTTCGCACGGACAACCAATCCGAGCCGCCCCTTCCCTCTCGACGCCCGCGTCACCCACCAACGAGCGCGCCGATCTTTGGGGTGCCCGCGCCGCGGGCGTCCGGCGGCATGCCGCGGCAGCCACATCGCAGGGGTCCGCGTCAGCGGGCCTGGAACGAAAGAGATCCGTTGAAGACAAACGTCATTGAGAAGGGCAAGTGGGAGCGCGAGCTGGAGGTCGAGGTCCCGGCCGAGCGCGTCGACTCCGAGACGGCTACGGCCACGCGCCGCTACCAGAAGCGGCTGGAGTTGCCCGGCTTCCGCAAGGGCAAGGTGCCCCTGAAGTTGATCGAGTCGCGCTATGGCGAGTCCATCCGCAGCGACGTCATCGGCGACATGCTGCCGGCCCTGATGCAGGAGGCGGCCCGCGAGGCCGGCCTGGTGCCGGCCGCGCCGCCGCGCATCACCAAGCTCGAAGCCGAGCCCGGCCAGCCGCTGAGCTTCACCGCCGCCTTTGACATCTGGCCCGAGGTGGAGATCGGCAAATACGAGGGCCTCGAGGTGACCAAGATGGTCCACGAGGTCACCGACGAGGAGATGGAGGAGCAGCTCAAAGAGCTGCAGAACCGGCAGGCCACCGAGCAGCCGGTGGAGCGCGCTCTGGAGACGGGCGACGTGCTGATCGCCGACCTGCAGCGCACCGACGAGGCCGGCGTGGCCATCGTGGGCGAGCGCTACGAGGAGCGCTACTTCCTCATCGGCGGCGAGGACGCCCCCAGCCCAGAGTTCGAGGAGGCCCTCATCGGCATTGCCGCGGGAGAGGAGCGCCCGGTGCGCTTCTCCTATCGCGAGGATCTGCCCAACCCGGAGCTGGCCGGCAAGGAGGAGCGCTTCCAGGTGACGGCCCGCGAGGTGCGGGAGCGCAAGCTGCCCGAGCTCGACGACGAGTTCGCCAAGGATCTGGGCGACCAGTTCAACTCCCTGGAGGAACTGCAGGAGCACCTGCGCTCACAGCTGGTGTCGCGCTGGGAGTACGCGGCCCGTCAGCGCCAGCGCGGCGAGCTGCTGGAGGGGCTGATCAAGGAGAACCCCGTCGAGCTGCCCGACAGCCTGGTGGACAACTACATCGAGACCATGCGCCGCGAGCGCGAGGAGGCCCAGGCCCGGTCCGGCCAGGCCCCGCAGCAGGACAGCAACGACGAAGAGGTCTCCGACGAGGAGCGCGAGGCGGCCGGCCGCCGGCTGCGGACCTACCTCATTCTCGAGGGGCTGCGCAAGAAGCTGGAGATCTCCGTCACCGACGAGGAGTTCGAGGCGCACCTGGCCGAGCGCGCCGAGGGCGCGGGCATGAAGGTCGAGGACCTCAAGCGCTCGCCCCGTCTCGACGATCTGCGCCGCGACCTGGAGGAGGACAAGATCTTCGAGCTTCTGGGTGAGACCGCGGTCGAGAAGGAAGAAAAGGTCTGAAGGCACGCAGGCCGGATCACCGACCCGGCCTGCGCCACACAGGATCACCCTTCTGGCGTGGGGGGGCATGACGCTCGCCCATCGCCGGTGTCCGGGTTCCTCTGGCGGGAGCCCCATGGCGCGCTGAAGGCACAACTGAGAGGACGCAGACTAGTATGTCGTTGATTCCCATGGTCATTGAGCAGACGGGGCGCGGCGAGCGCTCGTACGACATCTACTCGCGTCTGCTCAAGGAGCGGATCGTCTTCGTGGGCACGCCCATCGGCGACGGCATCGCCAACCTCATCATCGCCCAGATGCTCTTCCTGTCCTCCGAGGACCCGAAGCGCGACATCTCGCTCTACATCAACACTCCCGGCGGCGCGGTGAGCGCCGGCATGGCCATCTACGACACCATGCAGTACATCCCCGCCGACGTGGCCACCATCTGCATTGGCCAGGCCTCGAGCATGGGCGCGGTTCTGCTGGCCGGTGGCACCAAGGGCAAGCGGCAGAGCTTGCCCAACGCCCGCGTCCTGCTGCACCAGCCAATGGGCGGCATCGGCGGGCAGGCCTCGGACATGGAGATACACGCCCGCGAGATCATCAAGATCCGCGAGCAGCTCAACGAGATCCTGGCCTCCTGCACGGGCCAGCCGCTGGACCGCATCCAGGCGGACACGGAGCGCGATTTCTACATGAACCCCGAAGAGGCCAGGGACTACGGCGTCGTCGACGAGATCATCCAGCCGTCGGCGATTCAGCAGCCCGAGACGACAGCGGCCGGCTAGACCCGGCCCGCCGCCGCCTCGTCTCCGGTCCCCTCCCGCGGAGCAGGTATCAGGTGAGACGTCGCCCCTCAAAGAACGACCCCCGCTGCTCCTTCTGTGGGCGGAGTGCCAACCAGGTCGACAAGATCATCACCGGACCATCGGTGCACATCTGCAACGAGTGCGTCAAGCTGTGCAACGAGGTCCTGGCGGAGGACAAGAAGCAGACCCTGCCGTGGGAGACGGGCGCGGTCCCCAAGCCCCTCGACATCAAGGGCTATCTCGACGAGTACGTCATCGGCCAGGAGCGGGCCAAGAAGATTCTCTCCGTGGCGGTGTACAACCACTACAAGCGTATCCGCAGCAATGTGGATCTCGACGACGTCGAGCTCGAGAAGAGCAACATCCTGCTCATCGGCCCCACCGGCACCGGCAAGACCCTGCTGGCCCAGACGCTGGCCAAGGTTCTGCAGGTGCCCTTCTCCATGGCCGACGCCACCATCCTCACCGAGGCCGGCTATGTGGGCGAGGACGTGGAGAATATCCTCGTCGGGCTGCTGCAGGCGGCCGACTACGATGTGAGCCGCGCCGAGAAGGGCATCGTCTACCTCGACGAGGTCGACAAGATCGCCCGCAAGAGCGCCACGCCCGCGGTGAGTCGCGATGTCTCCGGCGAGGGGGTGCAGCAGGCGCTCCTCAAGATTCTCGAGGGCACGGTGGCCAACATTCCGCCCAAGGGGGGCCGCAAGCACCCCGAGCAGCCGATGATCCAGATCAACACCGGCAACATCCTCTTCATCTGCGGCGGCGCCTTCGAGGGGATCGAGAAGGTCATCAGTTCGCGCGTGGGCAAGCGCACCATGGGCTTCGGCGCCACAGATGAGAAGGTGCAGGAGGCAGACGCCCTCAGCGTGTTGCCGGAGGTGCAGCCCGAGGATCTGCTGGCCTACGGCCTCATTCCCGAGTATGTCGGGCGCATCCCGGTGGTGACGACCCTGGATTCGCTGAGCGAGAGCGACCTGTTCCGCATCCTGACCGAGCCCAAGAACGCCATCATCAAACAGGTTGTCCGCCTCTTTGAGATGGACGGCGTGGGGCTCAAGTTCACCGACGACGCCCTGCAGGCGATCGTGGCTCTGACAGTGAAGAAGGGCACCGGCGCGCGGGGCTTGCGGTCGGTGTTGGAGCAGGCCATGATGGACATCATGTACGACACGCCGTCGCACGGTGAGGTCACCGAGGTGTTGGTGACCGCAGAGATGATCGAGAAGGGGGTCGAGAGCGCCGACGACGAGGACGAGTACTTCCGCAAACGGGCCTGATGGCGTCTCGGACGCCCTGCCGCCCCAAACCTCGAGTCGGACGATGCAGGTAACCAGTGCGGCATTCGCAGTCGGCGCTGCCGATCTCAGCGGCGCCCCTTCCGATGGGCTGCCCGAAATTGCGTTCTCGGGTCGTTCCAACGTCGGCAAGTCGTCGCTGATCAACCGCCTGGTACAGCGCAAGAAGCTGGCCCGCACCAGTTCCACGCCCGGCAAGACCCAGCAACTCAACTACTACTGTATCAACGACGCCTTTTACATGGTGGACCTGCCGGGCTACGGCTATGTGCGCGGCGGCCAGGACCTGCGGCGCTCACTGGGCAAGTTGACGGACCGCTATCTCAAGGGGCGCGACGAGTTGCGGGCGGTGGTGCAGCTGCTCGATGTGCGGCACCAGCCCTCGGCCCTGGACCTGTTGATGATCGAGTGGCTGCGGGGGTGGGGGAAGCCCTTCCTGCTGGTCCTCACCAAGACGGACAAGCTGTCGCGCAGTAAGCTAAACCGGCAGCTCGAGAGCCTGGCCGACGGCGGCCGCCTCGCCGAGCTGCCCTACGCCACCTTCTCGGCGGTCAGCGGCGAGGGGCGGCGCGATATCTGGCAGTGGTTGGCGGACGAAGCGGACCTGGGCGAACCGGCCGCTTCGGCCGCGGGGAAGAGGGGGAGCAAGTGAAAGTACTGATCAGCGACCGGGTCGACCCCGGCTGCATGGAGATTCTGTCACAGCGGCCGGGGCTCGAGGTGGACGTCGAGACCGAGCTGTCGCCGGACGAGCTGGTAGCCGCCATCGGCGCGTACGAAGGGCTCATCGTGCGCAGCGGCACCCAGGTAACGGCCGACGTGATCGAGGCGGCGGGCCGCCTGCGGGTGGTGGGGCGCGCCGGCGCCGGCGTCGACAACATCGACGTCCCCGCGGCCACGCGCCGCGGTGTGGTGGTGATGAACACCCCCGGCGGCAACTCCGTGTCCACGGCCGAGCACAGCTTTGCCATGCTCATGGCCCTGGCCCGCAATATCCCCCAGGCGGCCGCCTCGATGCGGGCGGGCCAATGGGAGCGGGGGCGCTTCACCGGTGTCGAGCTGGCCGGCAAGACCCTGGGCGTCGTCGGTCTGGGCAAGGTGGGACGCGAGGTGGCCGGCCGCGGCGCCGCCTTCGGCATGCGGGTGCTGGGCTTCGACCCCTATGTTTCGGAGGAGGCGGCCTCGGGCTACGGCGCCCAGGTGGCGTCGATGGAGCAGATCTACGCCGAGGCCGACTTCATCACCGTCCACATGCCGCTCTCGCCGCAGACGCGCCACAGCATATCGACGGGCGAGCTGAGCCAGTGCAAAGAGGGGGTTCGCCTCATCAACTGCGCCCGGGGCGGCATCGTCGACGAGGACGCCCTGTTAGCGGCACTGGAGTCGGGCCGCGTCGCCGGGGCCGCACTGGACGTGTATGAGGAGGAGCCGCCGGCGTCGGCCGAGCTGGTAGCTCACGAGAACGTGATCTGCACCCCGCACCTGGGGGCCTCGACACGCGAGGCCCAATCGAGCGTGGCGCTGCAGGTGGCCGAGCAGGTGGCCGAGTTGCTGCACGACGGCACGATCCGCAATGCCGTGAACGTGCCCGTGGTCGAGCCCGAGGTGTACCAGCGCATGCGGCCCTATCTCGACCTGGCCGAGCGGCTGGGGCACACCCTGGCGCAGCTGAGCGAGGGGCAG
>Ga0180429_10003938_pt1 | contig 11959 bp, 4 predicted proteins | sample SS_ome_FD_132428 | JGI IMG/M metagenome (GOLD analysis project Ga0180429, IMG submission 132428) | Hypersaline lake sediment archaeal communities from the Salton Sea, California, USA - SS_1_S_1 metaG | ecosystem: Environmental > Aquatic > Non-marine Saline and Alkaline > Hypersaline > Sediment ... | reverse complement strand
TTACTCAAACTGTAAACGGGAGTGAAAAAGGGGGACTGGCTCCGAGCCCGAAACAGGTCAAATCCTCGCAAAAACGGCTGCCGCGAGGTGCCTGTCCCCCTTTTTCACAGTGCTTGCCAATGGCCCGTCCGAAAAAGGGGACAGGCACCGTTGGCAAACGCCTCAACCACTTCAAAACCAGGCTCTCGACGGAGCCAGTCCCCATTTTCGGACTCCCGTCTTTTCAGTTTGAGTTTATTAGCCACCCCCCGAGCGAACTGTATGCGGGGTGTTTTCTCCCCGGCTTGCCAATTCGGCCCGCTTGCGTCTATAATTGGCGCCTTGAAGGATATATAGGTCACGTACGCCAGGAGGATTTTTCCGTGAAGAAGGGCAAGTACCTGTTCACCAGCGAGGCCGTCAGTGGCGGCCACCCCGACAAACTGGCCGACCAAATCTCAGACGGCATTCTCGACGCGCTTTTTGCCCAGGACCCATACAGCCGCGTCGCGTGTGAGACGATGGTGACCACGGGCATCGCGATCGTGGCCGGAGAAATCACCAGCAAGGCGGTAGTCGATTACGCGGACGTCGTCCGGCAGGTGATTCGCGAGGTCGGCTACACCGACGACGCGATGGGTATTTGCGCCGACACCTGTTCCGTAATGCTCTCGATCGACCGGCAAAGCCCGGATATCGCCATGGGCGTGGACGACGACCAGAAAAAGGGCAAGGAGATCGGCGCCGGCGACCAGGGCCTGATGTTTGGATACGCCTGTAACGAGACGCCCGAGTTGATGCCCCTGCCGATTACGCTGGCGCACCGCATACTGCGACGCTTGACGAAAATGCGGCAAGACGGCGATGTCGGTTGGCTGCGGCCCGACAGCAAGAGCCAGGTAACCATCGAGTACGACGGGCCGAAGCCGGTGCGGATCGACACGGTGGTAGTCTCCACCCAGCACGGGCCCGACGTCAGCCAGGAAGAGATCCGCGGCTACATCGTCGACAAGGTCGTTCGGCCCTGTCTGCCGGATGAGTTGGTCAACGGCGAGATCAAGTACCACATCAACCCCACGGGAAGGTTCGAAGTGGGCGGTCCGCACGGCGATTGCGGTCTGACCGGCCGGAAGATCATCGTCGACACCTACGGCGGCTGGGCCCGGCACGGCGGCGGGGCCTTCAGCGGAAAAGATTGCACCAAGGTCGACCGCAGCGCCACCTACATGGCGCGACACGTGGCCAAGAACATCGTTGCCGCCGGGCTGGCCGAACGCTGCGAAGTGCAGCTTGCGTACGCCATCGGCGTTTCGGAACCGGTGAGCGTAATGGTCGATACCGAGGGAACCGGCAAGATCGACGAGGCCCTGCTGTGCGGCCTAATTCGCGAGATCTTCCCCCTGACACCCAGCGGAATCATCGAATATCTCGACCTTCGCCGGCCAATCTATCTAAAGACGGCCTCGGGCGGGCACTTCGGCCGAAGCGAGCCGGAGTTCACCTGGGAAAAGACCAACCAGGTCGAGGAATTGGCCGAGGCGGCCGGCGTGGAACTTCCACGGGAGGCCCTGCCCAACGCCTAAGGGACGACCGACAAACAACTCTCTCGTTTAACCCTAAGCCGAAGGCGACGGTGTTCTGGGGCGGGGCTTCGCGACACACGGCATTCGCTCCCGCCCAGGCCTGCGCCTACGGCTTCGGGTTAAACGACCTGATGAAAACCGGCAAGTTATTTATCGGCCGCCCCTAACGCGGCCTTGCGGCCACAACCTGGGAAGTGGAGCGAACAATGGCTGCGGAACCGTCCGTGCGACCGCTCGGCGACGCGACGGCGCAAACGCCCGGGCGAACGACCCTTGAACTTGGACGGTGGTTGCTCGGCGCGCTGTTGGCACTCTTGTGGCTGGCGGCGTTGCTGGTTGTTTGGCGGCGAGTGGCTGGGGCGATCAGTCGTCCGTTGCCGCCGCCGGCCTTGATTGCGGTCGGTGTGTTGCTGGCCTCCGCGGCAGCCGCAGTACGGTTGACGTGGCGTCGTCTGCCGGGCATGTTGGGGCAGTCGGGGGTTTTCCGGCTGATGGCCTTGTTGCCAACCGCGGCAGTCTTGACGTTCGCGGCGGCGCTGAGCGTTCGGGAAACGGCGCTGGGCCCCCTGGCCGTGTTTTGGACGCTGCTGGTGGCCGAGGAACTTTGGGCATGGCGGCCCGTGGCGTGGAGCAGGTTGCGCGCCGGATTGCCGGCGTGGCGTCGGCGTGTCGACCCGGCACGGGGGCCTTCTCCTCATACGACGTCCACCGAGTTGGCTGCTGACGTGCCAGCCAAGGCAGTGTCGTCCGACGCAGTGCCGCCGGACTCGTTGCCGCGTTCGGGTGTTCCCGGCGACGACGTGCTGCAGCAACTCACACGAAGTCTGGCGCGCGACGGCAGCGAGCAGATATCCGGCTGGTTGCGGGCGCCGTTCCTGCCCGCCCAACGCACGGCCAGCGTTCACGTGGCGTTTTGTCCGCCCTTTGCGGCGACACCCGAGTTGTCGGTAGGGCAACTCGACGGCCCGTCGGCGCGGATCAAGACGGCCCAATTGCTGCCGCACGGAGCACGACTCGATCTGAAACTGGCCGCAACGGCCGAGGAGGCGGCCACGGTGTTGTTGCAGTTCTCGGCGCGATGCGAATAAGTAGGGTGGCTTAGTTGGCCCTTGCCACCTGGCGGAGGTTCATGTAGTCGACCGCTATCGCCAACGCTTCGTTGAGGTAGTAGTCGCGCTCGATCTTCGCGTCGTCGCCCAGACCGTTGAGTTTCTTCATCGTTTCCTCTTGTTCCTTCTCGGCGTCCAATTCCGCGCGTTCTTCGAGGAACTTCTCCGCGTTGAGCGTGATCGATTTCTTCGCCTTCTGCTCGTGGTAGCGGCCGATGTTCTCCAACACCTTCTGGAAGTCCTCCGACTTCTGGCAGCGCTGCCGCGAGAGGTGCTTGAGCCGATCGAGAACCACCTGGTCGACGTTGCCCATGTGCCTGAAATCCAGCGGCTTCACCTGGTCGAACGCGACCGGGTAGTCGAGGTCGGATTCACCCACTTCGAGATGTGTAGTCAGCGAGGGCAACTCGATGTCGGCCAATACACCGCGGTTCTGAGTGCTGTCGCCGTTGGGGCGATAGAACTGCTGCATGGTGATTTTCAACGCCCCGATCGCCGGCGAGTTGGGCAGCCCGCGAAACATCCGCTCGCCCAGGTCCATCAGACTCTGCACGGTTCCCTTGCCGTGCGTAGACTTGTCGCCGACGATCAGTCCGCGGTTGTAGTCTTGAATGGCCCCGGCGAGAATCTCGCTGGCAGAAGCACTGAACTGGCTGGTCAACACGACCAGCGGTCCCGACCACGAAACGCTCGGGTCAAGATCCAGGTACGGGCGGGTCCTGACCTGGCCGTCGCTCGAAGGCCGGCCCTTGACCTGAACCACCGGTCCTTCCTCGATGAACAGCCCGGTGAGGTTGATGGCCTCGGTCAGCGAGCCGCCGCCGTTGCGCCGCAGATCGAGGATTACCGCGTCGACGCCGTCGGCGCGGAAGCCGTCGAGGATTATTCGCACGTCGCGCGTGGTGCTCTTGAAGTTGGGGTCGCCGCGTTTGGCGGCCGCCATGTCCATGTAGAAGCTGGGTAAATCAATCACGCCGATCTTGTACGGCGTGCCGTCCGCCTTGGCGCCGTCTTCAAAAACCACGCCGCGGGCTTCGCTGTCGGTAAGCTCGATCTTCGCCCGGACTATGTTGATTATCTTGCGCTTGGAGCCGTCCTCGGGGGTCACCTCCAGCCGCACGACGGTCCCTCGCTTGCCGCGGATCATCTTGACCACGTCGGAGAGCTTCATGTCGACCACGTCGACGAACTCGCCTTCGGTCCCTTGCCCCACGCCGACGATCTTGTCCTCGACCTCCAGGCGGCCGTCCTTGTCGGCGGCCCCGCCGGGGATGATCTTCTTGACCACCGTGTAGCCGTCGACCGACTGCAGCGAGGCCCCGATACCGTCGAGTTGCAGCCGCATCATGATCTCGAAGTTCTCCAGCGTGCCCGGCGACATGTAGCTGGTGTGCGGATCGAACGACGAGGTCAGCGACGTCAGGTACATCTCCAGGAGTTCCTCGCCGTCGGTCTGGTGCATTCGCCTGTCGAAGCTGTGGTACCGGCGCCGAAGCTTCTCGATGGCTTTCTCGCCCTCGATATCGTCCGCCTTCAGCACCAACAAGTCGTACTTGATCCGTTTGCGCCACTTGTCGCGGGCTTCGCCCGCGGTTTGCGGATAGCGGGTGAGGTCGCGATCGCTGACCATCTCCTCGTCGGCGGTGAAGTCGTGCTCGATCGCCAGCAACTCGTCGACCAACGCAACACGCTCGTCGACCCGCTTCAGAAACGTCTTGAACACCAGGTATCCGAAGCTCACGTCGCCCTTGCGCGCCATGTCGTCCAAGTCGTCTTCATATTTGGCAAACGCGTCGATGTCCGATTGGTAGAAGTACACCTTCCACGGATCCAACGACTTCAGGAACGTCTTCAGGCAACGCTGCGAGATCTCATCGTTCAGATCGTGCGAAGAAAGGTGCTCGCGAAGCAGCAACTGGGCCACCGATCGGGTGATGTATCGGTCGTTAGCACTCGGTTCGACCGGGTCTGCCAATAGTGCGGGGCAAAGACAACAAAAGGTCAACAGGACACTCAACAGAGCGGCCGGATACCGGCAACGGGAGAAAACGGATGAACGCGTCATTTAGGACTCCTCAGACATTTGGGAGGAATGGGCAAAAAAGCTTGGCACTTGCCGGTTGGGTACATCACATCATATCTATGCTACCGCGAATTACGCAATGCCACAAGGGCGATAGCGGCCGACTGAGGGGGAGTTGCCGAGTAGTGTAGAGGGGGTAGTTCGGCTGTCCGTCCCTCGGGCGGGCCTTCGCAAAATGCCAGGCCCCAACTATTGTCGGCGATAAACGTGTTTCTTTCTACGCAAACGGGACCCGTTGTGGTTCATCTGGAAAAATGCTGACCGTCACGGATGTGACACAATTAGGCGAGTGGCGGCGGCCGAGAATACTGTAGCTTTCTCGCTCCGCGAGACGAAGCCTCATCTCGCCGAGCGAGATGGCCACCTTACAGTCACTGCTGCTGGGCGACTTCGGATATTCGGGCGCGAAGATCATCGCAAATCGCGGCGAGTTCGGCGACGTCGACCGTTTCTTCATCGGTCTGGCCGTCGACCACTAATGGTTCACCCTCGTCGGACGGCCCGGTAGCGGGGCCGATCCGCCGACAAATGCGACCGTCGTGGAAGAAGGCACAATTGCGTCCGGACCGCTTGGCCGTGTAAAGGGCTTCATCGGCGCGTCGAAGCAGCGACGTCGACTTGTCGCCGAACTGGACCACGGTCAGGCCCAGGCTGACGGTTGTCTTCAGCCGGTGTTCTTCGTAGGGGAAGGCCTGCGCGGCAATCGCTGCACGGACCTTCTCGGTCACCCGTCGCGCGCCTGTATCGCTGGTGTCGGGCAGGATTGCAGCGAACTCTTCTCCGCCGATTCGGGCAATCATGTCGCCAGCGCGAAGTGCGGTCTGGAGCACGCGGGCCATGCTGCGCAACACGTGGTCGCCGGCCAGGTGGCCGTGGTGGTCGTTGAGTTCCTTGAAGCGGTCGATGTCGACCATCATCAGGCAGAATCGCGTCTGGCTGCTTTCCCACTCGGCGAGTAGCTCGGCCAGTTCGTCGTCGAATGCCCGACGGTTCGGCAGCCTGGTCAAGGGATCGGTTCGCGCTTCGGCCATGTGCGATTCGATCTTCTCGCTTTGCTCCAGGAGTTTCTCTTCCGCCTCGTTAAGCCGGGCCTGCAAACGCTGGTTGGCTTGCACGACCTGCCCCACCGTGTTGACTACCAGCTCGCTCACGAGTTCAGGGTCTTCCGAACGTGCCGAGATGAACTCGCGACTGATTCGGCTGATTTGCGTTTGGTGTTGATCGACGTCTACCGCGACGCCGGCGATGAGTTGACGGAGCCGCTTGGCAAGTCGCGGCAGTTGAATGCCGTCGATCTTGGCCTTTTTCGCCGGCCGAGCACGCCTGATCGGTACGCAGTAGCCGACAACCACACCTAAGGCAAGTTGTATTACGCCCAACAGCAGCACGATGACAAAGATCGTTACGGAGAATTGCATGGCGAGTTTGCCCTCATAACCTTGCCAGCCCCTGCGATCGATATAACCCGTACGCTGGGCGCGCTAATACGGCTGGATACCATAGAAAGCGTAGCTTGCGGAATGGCGGTTGCCGCACCTACAAAACAAAAAAGGTGCCAATCCATCAAACGGATTCCTGGCACCTTTTCCGTGTTGCCTGGCAGGCCATTGGCGCCCCCCTTTCAGGCGTCCGCCAAACACCAGGTGCCCACCGAGGGGTGAAGGGAGATGGGTGAGAAGTGAAGAGATGGGTGTGCCTCAACCGTTTGGCGGGGCAGCATCGTTGCCCCAGTCACCCACAGGTTCCATCAGTATGAGATACTAAAACGGATTCGGCAGCATGTCCCGTACTCGCTGCAGGAATCCAGTTCGCGGCGTCGCCGGCTCGGCCGGCTTGGCGCCCGGTACGCTTGCGGATGGTGGATGAGGTGCAATCGGCGGCACGCCGAGCTGTTCGGCAATCATCGTGCCGGCGGGCAGGGCGACGTTCTCTTCCAGGAACTGCGGCCAGTAGCCCTCCAGCAGGCGGATGCAATCTCCCGTCTGGCCGTTTTCGAGCGTTACGTGGATCAACGTGACCAGCTTGGAAAGTTCTTTGACTTCGTTGTCGCTGAAGCGCAGGTCGAACAACTCGACTTCGTCGATCCACACCTCGCCCGCCCCCATCAGGTCGAACCGCACCTGCAACCGGGTGAGGCCTTCCAAGGGCAGGTCGTCGACGGGGAAGACGTAGCGTTGCCAGTCGGTGCCGATAGCGCTGACGCCACCCTGCCCGGCGACGCTGCGTCCGACCGGCGCGGCCCGATAGTAGCTCCAGTGTCCGTATTTGTTTCCTTGCACGGCCAGCCGCAACTGAGGTTGGCGATTGGCGTCGCGCACGCGAAGCCACACCGACAGCGACAGCCGGCCGCTGTTGGGTGGTTCAAACGGCCGGCTCACCAGGCTGGCCACGGGCCCGTCGCTGCTGAGTCGGGCCGACGCCCTGCCGCCGCCGTGCATTTGGGTTGCGTCGGCCTCAACGGCGACACCGAGCCGCTGAGCAGCGCGCCAACCGGGCAGCTCGCCGTTATCGCCGGCCGCCTGCTCGAAGCCGGGATTCTCCAGGACCTTAAGCGGCGGCAGCCCGGCACGAAGCGAGGCCGTCCGCACGCCCAACTGTGTGATTCGCTGCCTCAAGTCGGCCTCCAGCGACTCGGGCAAGGTTGCCCGGGGACGCGATAGCGTCACGTTCGAATGCGAGAACCTGGCCGCCGCCAGGTCGTACGGTTGCAACTCGATTCGCCAATAAGTGCCGCTTGCGTCTCGCTGCAACGGTGCAACCTGACGTCGTCCGGTGAGTTCTTCAAGCCGGCAGCCCGGCGGGGCGTCAACGCGGACTTCGGCCGTCGCGCGTACGGGAGAATCGTTCACGGCGTAGACGTACACGTGTCCTTCGCAGGTGCCCCAACGGAACGTCACCGGTTGCGACTTCTCTGCTCCCGGCTGCTCAGTGACGCGGCGAAATTGTACCGCCGGCAGACGGCGATACGCGGCGATCATCTCTTGAAGCGACTCTTCCTGGCCCAACGGCAACAGCCAACCGCCGTCGACCATGACTTGCGAGTCGAGCGTTGCCAACTCGTGTACGAATCGATGGCGGTTCTGTCGGCCGGATGGAACCGGTTGTGCGACCAGCCAGGTGTACGCCGGCTTGAAAGGGCTCTTCTCGTCGAACGACTCGATACGGACTTCGCTGGGCTGGTGGAAGAACAGGCTGCCGGGGACCGAGACGCTCTGGAAGTACTGGTCGAAATCGGGGGTCTGCCCGATCACCAGATCGACCGCCCGACCGTTGAGCCGCCCGCTGGCAGTGATCCGCCGCGGACGCAGCAAGACCAGGCCCGGTGTGTCTTGATAGTGCCGCGCGTCGATTCCCACTTCCAGCAACAAGTCGGCAATCGTGGTTCGCCGCGGCAGCGTCGGCCGCAGTTGATTCTCCAACTCGGCACCGGCCAGGACTCCCGTGCCGGCCAGGTACAAACGGCCGCCGGGACGCAGCGCGGTCAACTCGGCGTGGACGCGGCGGTAGAATCGGCTCAAATGCCCGGCACGCCACTCCAGCCACAAGCGGCGATGACGTCGGGTAAGAAACTCGGCCCGTTGCGCAAAACGATCTGGGCCCGCAGCGGGAACTTTCAGGCCGGTATCTTGCTCGAATCGGGCTACCGTGGCGTCGTCCATGCCCCATTCGGCCGTGGGCAGTTGCGCGTAGCCGTCCACCGAAAGCTGTATCGCCAGTGCCGTAAACGACGGGTGATGGGAGTACCGGCCGACGAGTTCCCGAACCGCCTGAAGCATCGCCTCCTGGACCAGCGGGTTCAGGACGTTATAGTACGGGGCCAACGCCCGGCGGGTGGGATGAACCTGGCACCAGGTCTTCCCATCGGGGCCGATCCATTGGATGGCTTCGCTTTGCGGTCCGCCACGGTGGCGAATCGCTTCCAAAGCAGGCAACGGCGAGGCGAACTCGATCGTCGGTATCAGTTGCAGCCCCCGGCGGTCGAACATCCGCAAGAGCATCTCCAGCACGTCCTTGCGAACCGGGTCGGCCGCCGTGGCGAAGAATACGCCCATGTCGTATCGCGGCGTCGGATGCAGTTGCGCGCTGGGATAGATCGTGCTGCCGTCGGCCGCCACGGTGAGCATGAGGCCGTTGTAGCCGACGTGCTGCAGATACTCCACCAGTCGCGAGCCGCCGTCGTAGAAGGTGCGCCAGTCGTCCAGGCTCCGGCCGCTCCAGGAATCGTACGACTCGACGGCGGAGAAGTTCTCCGGAAACAGCGGCCGGTCGAGATAGGCGGCCAGAAGTCGTTCGTCATGCCCGGCGCGATCCTCGGCAAAGGCCGCCGGCAGGTGTTCCCAACCGGAAAGAATGCGAATCTTCCCATACACGGCCGCCGAGCGGTCGCGAAGATTGCTGATCAACAACATCGGCGCGGCGGTGCGGGGCCAGAAAATCAAGCGGTGGCGGACCCAATGAGGTGCCGGACCGCCGATGACCTGCTCTGGGGTATCGATCCCGGAATCCAGCCCGATGGGCATCAGCGCCCCGGCCGCGTTCGGCTCGAGGACGCTGATACCTATCGTCTGCGATACGTCGCTGGGGACATTGACCTCGACGATGTGGGGTGCGCCGGATTGGCCGACGGGCAGTGAATAGGCCTCCCAACTCACGTCGGGTGACTCGCGGTTGGGGTTCAGTCGAACCAGTTCACCCAGGGGGTGCCGCAGGGTTTTCATGTTGCCGTTACCCAAGGGGCCCTTCCACAAACGGGGGACCTTGGGGATCTGTGGGAGCTTCCCGAGCAACTCCCACCAACGCGGATTGGCCGGATCGATCTCGACCACCTTGCCCGGCTCGCCCGGTGGCTGACGTGCGGATATCGGCGGCCGCGGATCCAGCACCAGCAATTGCACCCTTCGCTCGGCGATCGTCTTCTTCCAGTTCAACGGCTTACGCACCGCCTGCGGCCAACCGGCATTGTGCGTCGCGGTGATGACGACGTCGTAGACACCCTCCTCGGACGGCAGATTCAGTTGCAGCGGTATCGACACCGGCGCCACGGCGTGAATGTTGTGTTCGGCCGACCACAACACCTGCTCGCTGCGCGCGGCCAGAAGCTCCACGCCGAGACGCACCTTGCTTCCGGCCTTGACGGGCAGCAGGTGTGGCTCCAGGTTGAGGTTGAAGACTTCGCCGGGTGAGAAAACGAGTGCGTCGCGGTCGAAGCTCACTCGCAACAGATCGCCCGGCGAGCGGCGGACCAGCAGGCGGTTTTCGTGGTCGTCGAGCTTATTGTCGCAGAACTCTCCCAAGAGCCCCTTCAATGGGATCTCGATCGGTGATCCGCGGTTGGCGTCGTCGGAAGCGGTTAGCCGGATCAGCAACCTGGCGTCCGGCGAGGCGGTCACCAGCAGGTCGACGCCGTCGTACGTTCGAGGGCTGCGCTGACGGATGACCAGTCGGCCGGCTTCGAGCCACATGGAGCCGGGTTCGTCGGCCTCGATTCCCAGTGGACGCGGTTCGGTGAGCGTGCCTTCTCCGCTGAGCGAGACGTCTCCTTCCCACAACCGTTCGGCGCCGCCACCCCAGGCAATCCGCACCCGAATGGTTTCCGCGCCAAGGAGTCCACTGCGGCCGAAGGCGAGTCCACCGCAGGTGAAGGCAATGTAGAGCAAGAACATCAGCGGCCCGGTCCATCGAAATGGCACCGGGTTGCAGGAGGCACAACGCCCCCCCGACGTCCGCGGACTTCCATGTCCGAACATCGTCGATCCAGCCGATCAAAGAAGTATAATGGACCGCTTTCCTGCTACAAGAAGCGGCGAATTATAGCCACAGCCCGGTGTATTCACTAGGCCGAATTGTCCGGATTCGGATGGATTTCGCCATGTAGCCACGGACGGCATGGCGAAGCTGGGAAAGCGGGGCAGGGTGAGCGTTTTGCGCCCACCCTGCCTTGGCTATTCGAGACCGGTCAGCAATACCTCGCCAAGCGGTGGCAGGTCGGCGATGCGGCCCGCGTGCAGCGTCTGTTCGTACTGTGCTATGGCATCCTGCAGACACTCGACCACTTCGTGGCAGCGATTGGCAACGTCGTTCACCTCCCAGCGGTCGTCGGGCTTGGCAAACAGTTGCGGCTCGGCCGTGTTGTAGAGATACCAGGCCGGCGTGCGTATCGCCCGAACGCTGCCGTCGCCCGGCAGACAGAGCCGATCGCGAACGGCGGCGATCCGGCCGGCGGCGATCGGCATCACGCTGGCGGCAGTTGCAGAAGGAGGAACTTCAGCCACTGTCCAGTAGTCGAGCAGGGTGGCCCAAAGATCGGCCGGTTCGAGCAGGTTCTGGCTTCGGGCGGCGGCGGCGCGGCCATCGGGAAATTTCGTCATCCAGGGTACGTGAACCAACTCGCCGTAGAGTGCTTCGTCGCACGGTCCTACTCGGCGATGTTCCCCCAACGGGAACCCGCGCGACGAGGTCACCGTCAAGAGAGTTTGCCGACCGAGGGGGCCGTCGTCGAGGAGTTCCAGCATCGCCCCGAGGCACGTGTCAAACAGCGAAACCTGCCCGGCGTAGGACTGTACAATACCCAGCAGCAGGTCGGGGTCATGGTCTTCCGGCAGCAGCAGATCCGGCACGGCGGCGGAGTCGGGCGGCCGCGGATCGCCCTGCTCCCAGTAGGATCGACGAAACTCCAGCGGCGCGTCCCAGGTTGCACCCAATCCCGCCAGATGGCACCACAACAGGAACGGTTGTTCGGCCGATTCCATCCAATCGATAGCTTGGGCGAAGCACTTCGCCAGATGTGTGTGTTCCACGGCGTCGGCGCCTTGCGGTTCCCAGGGCGGATCGATCTCGATCAACTCGTCGAAATGGACCGCCAGCCGATGTCGAGCCACGAGGGGTTCGTCGGTCAGCAGGGCGGAGTTCACGCCCGACGCGCGGAGCATTTCGCACAATGCCGGACGTTCCTCCGGCGGTTCACCGGGGCACATCGCGTGCCAGCCCGACCAGTACGAACGGTAGAGCGTTTCCAGTTCCGGAGAATCGATCAGAACTTGATCGAACACAAACGACTGGCCGGCCAGACGGTCGAGTTGCGGAGTTTCGATCCAGGAGTTTCCGTACGCGCCAATGTGGCCGGCGTGCAGCCGATCGATAACTAAACAGACGGCATTCATATCTTTGATTGTAGCGGGTACGGCGACAAGACAACATCGCTGCGG
>Ga0180429_10003936_pt1 | contig 11972 bp, 22 predicted proteins | sample SS_ome_FD_132428 | JGI IMG/M metagenome (GOLD analysis project Ga0180429, IMG submission 132428) | Hypersaline lake sediment archaeal communities from the Salton Sea, California, USA - SS_1_S_1 metaG | ecosystem: Environmental > Aquatic > Non-marine Saline and Alkaline > Hypersaline > Sediment ... | reverse complement strand
TCCGGTGCACATCTCGATTGAAGAGATTCGTAAGCCCGAGCTCGATGCCCAGCTGGTTTCCGAGAGCATCGCTCAGCAACTCGAGCGCCGTATCATGTTCCGTCGCGCAATGAAGCGTTCAGTGCAGAATGCCATGCGCCTTGGCGCAGAGGGCGTGAAGATCAACATTGCCGGTCGACTGAACGGTGCAGAGATCGCTCGTAGTGAATGGTATCGCGAAGGCCGCGTGCCGCTGCATACCCTGCGAGCCGATATCGATTACGGTTTTGCCGAGGCGCTGACTACCTACGGGATCATTGGTATCAAGACCTGGATCTTCAAGGGTGAGGTGTTTGGTGACCGTGTTGAGGAGTCGCCTGCTGAAGCACCGGCAAAGGGCAAAGGAGCACGGGGTTAAGTCATGCTGCAGCCAAAACGTACAAAATTCCGTAAACAGCACAAGGGTCGCAACCGCGGCCTGGCGCAGTCCGGTAACAAGGTCAGCTTTGGTGAGTTCGGCCTGAAGGCCACTGGTCGCGGTCGATTGACTGCACGCCAGATCGAGGCTGCCCGTCGTACCATTACCCGCACTGTAAAACGTGGCGGTAAGTTGTGGATTCGTGTGTTCCCGGATAAGCCGATCTCCAAGAAGCCTCTCGAGGTTCGTATGGGTAAAGGTAAGGGTAACGTTGAGTACTGGGTTGCCCAGGTTCAGCCCGGCCGCATGCTCTATGAAATCGAGGGGGTTTCCGAGGAACTGGCTCGCGAAGCCTTTGAACTGGCATCAGCAAAGCTGCCGTTCGGTACCACTTTTGTTAAACGGATGATCCTCTGATGAAAGCGAGTGAACTTCGTGATAAGTCTCAAGCTGATTTGCGTGAGACCCTGAATGAACTGCTGAAAGAGCAGTTTAACCTGCGCATGCAGCGCGGCACTGGTCAGCTGGCTCGTCCTCACCTGATGAAAGAAGTGCGCCGTAACATTGCACGCGTAAAGACTGAAATGAACGCCAAGCGTCAGGCAGGTGAAGCATGAGCGAGCAGGCAGCAGAAAACCGCACCCTGCAGGGTCGCGTAGTAAGCGACAAGATGGACAAGACCATTACTGTATTGGTCGAGCGCCGCGTTAAGCATCCGCTGTACGGCAAGTTTGTACGCCGTTCCACCAAGGTGCACGCGCACGACGAGAACAACGAGTGCCAGACTGGCGATATCGTTGTGGTTGAACAGTGTCGTCCGCTGTCCAAGACCAAGACCTGGAAGTTCGCCAAGCTGGTCGAACGTCCGAACTGATTAACGATTTAGAACATTATTTTGGGGTAGTGTCATGATCCAGATGCAATCGATGCTGGATGTAGCAGATAACAGCGGTGCCAGACAGGTCCAATGCATTAAAGTGCTGGGCGGTTCGCATCGCCGTTACGCCGGAATAGGCGACATCATCAAGGTGTCGGTCAAAGACGCTATTCCGCGTGGCAAGGTCAAAAAGGGTGACGTGTTTAACGCCGTTGTCGTTCGTACCCGTAAAGGTGTGCGTCGTCCGGATGGCTCCGTCATTCGTTTTGACGGTAACGCGGCGGTTCTTTTGAACCAGGCGTTGGCGCCGATCGGGACCCGTATCTTTGGCCCGGTTACGCGTGAACTGCGTAGCGAGCGATTCATGAAGATCGTTTCGCTGGCCCCGGAAGTACTTTGAGGTAACAGACAATGGCACAGCGTATTCGCAAGGGCGACGATGTCATCGTTATCGCCGGCAAAGACAAGGGTAAGCGCGGTACCGTTCTTTCGGTTTCCGACGAACGCGTACTCGTGGAAAACATCAACCTGGCCAAGAAGCACGTCAAGCCCAACCCTAACGTAGGGGAGCAGGGTGGTATCGTGGACAAGGAAATGCCGATGGCGATTTCCAATGTGGCCTTGTATAACCCGGCCACCGACAAGGCTGACCGTGTGGGTTTCAAGACCCTCGATGACGGCCGCAAGGTGCGCGTATTCAAGTCCAACGGCGAAGTCGTGGACGTTTGAGGCAGACAGTGATGGCACGTTTACAAGATCACTACAAAGAGAAAGTCATCCCGCAATTGGTCGAGAAATTCGGCTACAAGAGCGTGATGGAAGTTCCCCGTATCGAAAAGATCACCCTGAACATGGGTGTGGGCGAAGCGGTTGGCGACAAGAAGAACATGGAATTCGCGGTCAATGACATGACGGCAATTGCCGGTCAGAAGCCGATCGTCACCAAGGCTCGGAAGTCTGTCGCGGGTTTCAAAATTCGTGATGGCTGGCCGATTGGCTGCAAGGTTACGCTGCGTCGTGAGCGCATGTACGAATTCCTGGATCGCCTGATCAATATCGCGATGCCGCGTATCCGTGATTTCCGCGGTGTTTCCGGCAAATCTTTCGATGGCCGTGGTAACTACAGCATGGGTGTGAAGGAGCAGATCATTTTCCCTGAAGTGGAATATGACAAGGTTGATGCTCTGCGTGGTATGGATATCACCATCACCACCTCGGCAAAATCCGACGAGGAAGGTCGCGCCCTGCTCGATGGTTTCAATTTCCCGTTCAGGTAAACGGTAGAGAAATATGGCTAAAAAAAGCATGTGGGCCCGCGAGGTCAAGCGTCAGAAAGCTGCAGCAAAGTACGCCAACAAGCGTGCAGAGTTGAAGGCAATCATTAACGATCGCAGCAAGTCGCCCGAAGAGGTGGACGTGGCAGTAGCCGCGCTGTCGAAGCTGCCACGTGACGCAAGTCCAACCCGCCAGCAGCGTCGTTGCCGTGTCACCGGTCGCCCACACGCGGTGTATCGCAAGTTTGGCCTGTGCCGCAACAAGTTGCGTGAAGCTGCCATGAAAGGCGAAGTACCTGGTTTGAAAAAGGCCTCATGGTAATTCGTCGGTTTATCTCAAATCTCTCGTAGTTGAGATAAACTACCGAAAAGATTGAAAAAAGGGCTGGATTTCCAGCTTGCGCTTGTATATAGTACGCGGCTCCCTGAAAAGGGGGCCGTGTTTTATTCATCCGGGTATCGCACCGCAGGACGGTGGCTGACCTAAAGGAGACTCATTATGAGTATGTCGGATCCGATTGCGGATATGCTGACTCGCATCCGCAACGGCCAGACGGCAAACAAGTCGTCTGTGCGTATGCCAGCTTCCAAGAAAAAGTTGGCCATTGCCAAGGTCCTCAAGGACGAAGGCTACATTGTAGATTTCGCAGAAGTTGATTTGGACGGCAAGCCAGGTCTGGAAGTTGCACTCAAGTACTTCCAGGGTGAGCCGGTAATCGACTTCGTCAAGCGCGTTAGCCGCCCAGGTCTGCGTATTTATAAGAGTCGCGACGAACTGCCAAAGGTTCGTGGCGGTCTGGGTATTGCTATTGTGTCCACTTCGAAAGGTGTGATGACTGACCGTGAGGCTCGCAAACAGGGCCACGGTGGTGAAGTCATCGCCTACGTCGCTTAATCGGGGGTGCGAAAATGTCTCGCGTAGCAAAATCTCCGATTACTGTCGCATCCGGCCTGGATGTGAAGATCGATGGGCAGCACGTTACCGTTAAGGGTGGCAAGGGTCAGCTCGAAATGGACGTTCACGAGAATGTTCAGGTTTCTCTCGAGGATGGCGTCCTGAGTGTCAAGCCTGTTAACGATGCCGACTGGGCAATGGCAGGTACCATGCGGGCACTCCTGAACAACATGGTTGTTGGCGCCAGCGAAGGTTTCCAGAAGAAGCTGCAGTTGGTGGGTGTTGGTTATCGTGCGCAGGCGAAGGGTAAGACGCTGAGCCTGAGCTTGGGCTTCTCTCACCCTGTTGACTACCCGGTGCCAGAAGGCATCACCATCGAGACCCCTTCTCAGACCGAGGTTGTGGTGTCCGGTAGTGACAAGCAGAAAGTTGGCCAGGTTGCGGCAGAAATCCGCAGCTTCCGTCCGCCTGAGCCTTACAAGGGCAAGGGCGTTCGCTATGCGGATGAGCACATCATCCGTAAAGAAGCGAAGAAGAAGTAAGGGGTTAACACGATGGATAAAAAAGCATCTCGCCTGCGCAGAGCCAAACGTGCTCGCGCAAAAATCGCTGAGTTGGGCGCTCATCGCCTGACCATTCATCGCACCCCGCGCCACATTTACGCGCAGGTGATTGCACCGAATGGTGGTGGCGTTGTCGCATCTGCTTCGACGGTGGATAAGGGTGTGTCGGGCGACATTGAAGGCAGTACCGGGAATTCCGCTGCAGCCGCTGTCGTCGGTAAGGCTATCGCGCTGCGTGCCAAAGAGAAAGGCGTTGAACGAGTGGCATTCGATCGCTCCGGTTTTCGTTATCACGGCCGCGTAAAGGCACTTGCCGATGCCGCTCGTGAAGCCGGTCTTGAGTTCTAAGGGGTCTAACAATGGCGAATTATGAAACCAAGCCAGCTGGCGATGATATGATCGAGAAGCTGATCGGGGTCAACCGTGTGGCCAAAGTGGTCAAGGGTGGTCGCGTTTTTGGCTTCGCAGCACTGGTGGTTGTAGGTGACGGAAATGGCCGGGTTGGGTTCGGCACCGGAAAATCCAAAGAGGTTCCGGTTGCCATCCAGAAGGCGATGGAAACCGCCCGTCGTAACATGATCAGCGTTAAGCTGAAAGACGGCACCCTGCAGTATCCGCTGATGGGTCGACATGGCGCAGCCCGCGTGCACATGCAGCCTGCATCCGAAGGTACCGGTATCATCGCCGGCGGTGCGATGCGTGCGATCTTCGAAGTGGTTGGCGTTCACAACGTCTTGGCCAAGTGCATCGGCACCAATAACCCGATCAACGTGGTTCGTGCGACCCTCAATGGTCTGAAAAGCATGGACGACGCTGAGTACGTGGCGGCCAAGCGTGGCAAGACCGTTGAAGAGATTCTGGGGTAATCGCCATGTCTGACAAGCAAATGATGAAGGTTAAGCTGGTGCGCAGCATGCACGGCCGGGTCAAGGGTCACAAAGAGTGTGTCCAGGGGCTGGGTCTGCGTCGCATGCATCAAGTGGTTGAAGTAGAAGACACACCTGCCACTCGTGGCATGGTGAACAAGGTCTACTACATGGTTCAGGTCGTAGAGGAAGCCTAACAATGCGTCTCAACACGATGAAACCTGCAGCTGGCAGCAAGCCATCTGGCAAGCGCGTCGGCCGAGGTATTGGCAGCGGCCTGGGCAAGACCTGTGGTCGTGGTCATAAGGGTCAAAAATCCCGTTCCGGTGGCAAAGTGCAGATCGGTTTTGAGGGTGGTCAGATGCCTTTGCAGCGTCGTCTGCCGAAGGTTGGCTTTCGCTCCAAGTTGGCTCGCAGCACCGCTGAAGTACGCCTGAATGAGATAGCGAAGGTAGAGGGTGATGTGGTCGATATGGCTGCATTGCACGCAGCAGATATCCTGCCGGGCTCTATGTCCCGTGCGAAGGTGATTCTGTCCGGCGAGATCAATCGCGCAGTTACCGTTAAAGGTATCCGATGCACCAAGGGTGCGCGTGCTGCGATCGAAGCCGCTGGTGGCAAGGTAGAAGACTAGGCCGTAACGGTTTAAAGGAAGCGAGATGGCACTCGGACAGGGTTCCGGCGTATCGATGGGGCAGCTCAGTGAGCTGCGTCAACGTCTGTTGTTTGTACTGGGGGCGCTGATCGTTTATCGCATCGGTACTTTTATCCCGGTGCCGGGTGTGGATCCCGCGGCGTTGGCAGCCTTGTTTGAGCAACAGCAGGGCACCATTCTCGACATGTTTAACATGTTTTCCGGTGGTGCTTTGAGTCGAGCCAGTCTGTTCGCTCTGGGCATCATGCCGTACATCTCTGCGTCGATTATCGTGCAGTTGATGACCGCGGTGATCCCGAAGCTGGAGCAGCTGAAGAAGGAAGGCGAGGCGGGTCGCCGCAAGATCACCCAGTACACCCGGTACGGGACACTGGGATTGGCGACCTTCCAGGCGATTGGTATTTCAATCGCCCTGCAGGGTCAGTTCGGCGAAGGATTGGTCGTAACCACCGGGCCGGGCTTTGTGTTCACGGCGACTGTGTCGCTGGTGACTGGCACCATGTTCCTGATGTGGTTGGGTGAGCAGATCACCGAACGCGGTTTGGGTAACGGTATTTCGCTGATCATATTCGCGGGTATCGTGGCTGGGCTTCCATCGGCATTTGGGGCTGTGGTTGAACTGGTCAGCAATGGTGAGATGAACGCGCTGTTTGCGCTGTTCCTGTTCGTTATGGCGCTGGCAGTCACCGGGTTTGTCGTTTTTGTCGAGCGTGGGCAACGCCGTATTACGGTTAACTACGCGAAGCGTCAGCAAGGCCGCAAGATGTACGCTGCCCAGAGCAGCCATCTGCCGCTGAAGCTGAACATGGCGGGCGTTATTCCGCCGATTTTTGCCTCGAGCATCATCCTGTTCCCGACTACGTTGGCGCAGTGGGCAGGTAATACAGAAGGTACGCGTTGGTTGCAGGACATTATTGCGAAGGTTTCGCCGGGTGAGCCGCTGTATATAGCGCTCTATGCCGCAGCGATCATCTTCTTCTGCTTCTTCTATACGGCGCTTGTCTTCAACTCGAAGGACACTGCTGACAATTTGAAGCGTTCTGGTGCTTTTATTCCCGGGATTCGGCCGGGTGACCAGACTGCAAAGTATATCGACCAGGTCATGTCGCGACTGACCCTGGCCGGCGCGATCTATATCACTCTGGTGTGTCTGATGCCTGAGTTCCTGATCGTCGGCTGGAACGTACCGTTCTACTTTGGCGGTACCTCGTTACTGATCGTTGTGGTCGTGGTGATGGATTTTATGGCCCAGGTACAGGCGCACGTTATGTCGCACCAGTATGAGGGGTTGATGAAGAAAGCGAATCTGAAGAACGTCGGTGGTGCAGGTAACCTGCGCTGATTGAGGTTCGAACTGGAGAATTGCGATGAAAGTCAGAGCATCGGTTAAGAAAATTTGCCGTAACTGCAAGATCGTCAAGCGCCACGGTGTGGTTCGCGTGATCTGCTCAGACCCGCGCCATAAACAGCGCCAGGGTTAATTGTCAACCGTTCGGCATTGAATCGACGTTGAGTTTTTGTTAAAGTCGCGCGCTTTCGCGTGTCGATTGCCGAGAGATTTCAGGAGAATTTGGATAATGGCCCGTATTGCTGGTGTCAACATTCCGGACCGCAAGCACGTTGTTATCGCGCTGACCTCTATCTATGGCGTCGGCGGAACACGTGCAAAGCAGGTTTGTGAAGCAGCTGGTATCGCCCCTGACCGCAAGGTCATGGAGTTGAGCGAGGATGAGCTGGAAAAACTGCGTACCGAAGTTGGTAAGTTCACCGTTGAAGGTGACCTGCGCCGCGAGGTATCGATGAATATCAAGCGACTGATGGACCTCGGCTGCAACCGCGGCATTCGTCACCGTCGTGGTCTGCCGCTGCGTGGCCAGCGTACCAAGACCAACGCGCGTACCCGTAAGGGCCCGCGTAAACCGATTAAGCGTTAATAAGCGTTAGGAATTAGGCAGATGGCCAAGACTACCACCCGTAAAAAGGTTAAAAAGGTCGTAAGCGACGGCGTAGCACACGTGCACGCTTCGTTTAACAACACCATTATCACGATCACAGATCGCCAGGGGAACGCCCTGTGCTGGACCACCGCAGGCGGATCCGGTTTCCGCGGCTCGCGCAAAAGCACCCCGTTCGCGGCCCAGGTTGCTGCAGACCGCTGTGGCGAGATGGCAAAGGAATACGGTGTGAAGAATCTTGACGTCAACGTCAAGGGGCCTGGTCCGGGTCGTGAGTCTGCCGTTCGCGCGTTGAACAACTGTGGTTTCAAGATCACTAGTATCAACGACGTTACCCCAATCCCACACAACGGCTGCCGCCCGCCCAAAAAGCGTCGCGTGTAACTGGAGTTAAAGAATCATGGCACGTTATATCGGTCCCAAATGTAAGCTGATGCGCCGCGAAGGTACGGATTTGTACCTGAAAAGTCGCGCTCGCTCGGTTGATTCCAAGTGCAACATGGAAAAGGTGCCCGGCCAGTCCGGTGACCGCCGCCGTCGCCTGTCCGACTACGGAGTCCAGTTGCGCGAAAAGCAGAAAGTCCGTCGCCTTTACGGTGTGTTGGAACGTCAGTTCCGCAACTATTACAAGGAAGCGGATCGCGTGAAGGGTCCGACCGGCGAGAACCTGCTGGTTCTGCTCGAGTCTCGGCTGGACAACGTGGTTTACCGCATGGGCTTCGGTTCTACCCGTTCCGAGGCACGTCAGCTGGTCAGCCACAAGGCCATCGAAGTCAACGGCAAGGTTGTGAACGTGGCTTCTTACCGTGTTAACCCGGAAGATCAGGTCAGCGTTCGCGAGGCTGCCAAGAAGCAGGATCGGATCAAGAACTCCATCGCTCTGGCTGAGCAGTACGGTGCACCCGAATGGATGGAAGTGGATGGTAACGCGATGAAGGGGACCTTCAAGCGCCACCCGGATCGCGCTGAGTTGCCTGCAGAAATCAATGAACAGCTGATCGTCGAACTGTACTCGAAGTAATCTGTTTTCCCGGATCTGAATTAAAGAGGATTTTCCATGGCGGATTCCGTCAACGAGTTCCTGAAGCCGCGTATCGTAAATGTTGAGCAGATCAACGAGCAGCACGCCAAGGTTTCCTTAGAGCCGCTGGAGCGTGGGTTTGGCAACACGCTGGGCAATGCCCTGCGGCGTATTTTGCTTTCGTCCATGCCGGGCTGTGCTGTCACCGAGGTGGAAATCGAGGGTGTATTGCATGAGTACAGCGCGATCGAAGGCGTGCAGGAAGACGTGCTGGAGATCCTGCTCAGTCTGAAAGAGGTCGCCATCACCATGGAAGATCGTGAGGATGCAGTCCTCACGCTGAATGTGAAGGGACCGGCAACGGTTACCGCCGCCGACATCCAGTTGACTCATGGGGTCGAACTGGCCAATCCGGATCACGTGATTGCTCACCTGACTGACAAGGGTGAGCTGAACATGAACATGAAGGTCCAGCGCGGGCGCGGTTACGAGGCTGCGGCTAATCGTGAAGGTGCTGCGGGCGAAGATCGTCCGATTGGCCGCCTGCAACTGGATGCCACTTTCAGCCCGATTCGCCGCGTTGCTTATGCGGTTGAAGCGGCGCGTGTTGAGCAACGTACTGACCTTGACCGCCTGGTACTGGATATCGAGACGGATGGCACCATCGATGCTGAAGATGCGATTCGTCGCTCGGCAACGATCCTGCAGGATCAACTGAGCTCCTTCGTGAATCTGGATCAGACTGCTGCAGCACAGGAAGAAGAGGCGGCTAACGAGCCGGCAATCGATCCTATCCTGCTGCGTCCGGTTGATGATCTCGAACTGACTGTACGTTCGGCCAACTGCCTGAAGGCAGAGAACATCTTCCTCATCGGTGACCTGATTCAGCGCACCGAGGTGGAACTGTTGAAGACCCCGAACCTCGGCAAGAAGTCCCTGACCGAAATCAAGGACGTGCTTGCCACCCGTGGCCTCTCCCTGGGTATGCGCCTGGAGAACTGGCCGCCGGAAAACCTTGAAGAATTGATGGCACGCTGAAGATAGCGTTCCGCGTTGATTTAACTATTTTTTAGGAAGTCGACCCATGCGTCACCGCAAATCCGGACGGCAGCTGAACCGTAACAGCTCTCATCGCAAGGCGATGTACCGCAACATGGCCAGCTCTTTGTTTGAGCACGAGCTGATCAAGACCACTCTGCCAAAGGCGAAGGAACTTCGTCGCGTGGCTGAACCGTTGATCACCATGGCAAAGGAAGACAGTGTATCCAAGCGCCGCGTTGCTTTTGCGCGTCTGCGCGATCAGGCCGCTGTTGCCAAACTGTTTTCAGAACTTGGGCCGCGCTACAAGGAGCGCAGTGGTGGCTACCTGCGCATTCTAAAGTGTGGTTACCGCCCGGGTGACAAGGCCCCGATGGCATTTGTCGAGCTGGTAGACCGCCCAATCGTGGAAGTCGAAGAAGATATGGAAGAAGCAGCAGAGACTGAATAAGTCGAACTGCATTTTCAGAAAAGGCCGGGCTCAGCCCGGTTTTTTTGTGTCTGCGATTTGCAAACAACTACACTTGCAGTATGGCTTCTGAGCGACCGATTTACCTTTTTACAGACTACGGCGTCACCGGGCCCTATGTCGGCCAGTTGCATGCGGCCATCTACCGTCAGGGTTATAACGGGCGGGTGGTGGATCTACAGCACGATGCCCCAGCCTTCGATCCGGTTGCATCCGGGATCCTCCTGGCTGCCCTCATGGCTTACCTGCCGGAGGAAGCGGTCGTGCTCGCAGTGATTGACCCGGGTGTTGGCAGTGATCGAGCCGCGCTGCGGCTGAAAATGGGGGGTCGTTGCCTGATCGGGCCGGACAACGGTTTGTTTGCTTGCCTTTTCGATCAAATTGACGAGGTGGCGCGAATAGATTGGATGCCAGAGTCACTCTCTTACAGTTTTCATGGACGAGATTGGTTTGCGCCCGTGGCAAGCCGGGTAGCCCAGGGTAAGCCGGTGGAACAAACGCCTGTGGCCCTGGATGACTGTGTGGGGTTCAGTCTGGTCCCACGTCTTGAGCAGGTCATTTACTGTGATGCCTTCGGCAACGCGATGACCGGCTTACCGGCGGTGAACCTTTTGCCAGCCACGGTACTTGGTGTGGGCGCTGTTGAGTTGAGGCGCGCCGGCACATTCCACGAGGTGCCTGAGGGACAGGCTTTCTGGTATGAAAACTCACTCGGGCTCGTGGAAATCGCCGTGAATCGCGGCAGTGCTGCGCAACAGCTGGGATTGTCTCCCGGCGACCGGGTGTTGATCCTGGATTAGCCGTTTGTTCTGCCAATTGGCGGACGTGCGCAAGGATTGAAAAATCCAGGCGGTGCCCGAAGTCATTCACTCATTAGAGGCTTCAGAAAACGACCGGTGTGGGAGTGTTCCATTCCTGCCACCTCTGACGGGGTGCCTTTGGCAATGATCTGGCCGCCACCGTCACCGCCTTCCGGGCCAAGGTCGATAATCCAGTCAGCGGTTTTGATCACGTCCAGGTTGTGCTCGATGACGACCACTGTATTGCCATGGTCGCGCAGCCGGTGCAGTACCCCAAGCAATTGTTTCACGTCGTGGAAGTGCAGGCCGGTGGTGGGTTCATCGAGGATGTACAGGGTGTTGCCGGTATCGCGCTTGGACAGCTCGCGTGACAGCTTTACCCGCTGTGCCTCGCCACCCGACAGGGTGGTCGCGTTCTGCCCCAGGGTGATGTAGCTCAGGCCGACGTCCATCAGGGTCTGCAATTTGCGCTTCAGCGCGGGCACGGCCTCAAAGAATTCCAGGGCGTTCTCGACGGTCATGTCGAGCACCTCGTTGATGCTCTTGCCCTTGTACCTGATTTCCAGGGTCTCGCGGTTGTAACGCTTGCCCTTGCATACGTCACACTGTACGTAAACGTCCGGCAGGAAGTGCATCTCCACCTTGATCACGCCGTCGCCGCGGCAGGCTTCGCAGCGTCCCCCTTTCACGTTGAAACTGAAACGCCCGGGCGTGTAACCGCGCGAGCGGGACTCGGGAACCCCGGCAAACAGCTCGCGGATCGGCGTGAACAGGCCCGTGTAGGTGGCTGGATTGGAACGCGGGGTGCGACCGATCGGTGATTGATCGATATCCACCACCTTGTCGAAATGTTTCAGGCCGCTGACGGACTTGTACGGTGCTACGTCGTGGTTGGCGCGGTTCAGCTTGTTGGCGCTGAGCGGGTACAGGGTGTCGTTGATCAGGGTCGACTTGCCGGAGCCGGACACGCCGGTTACACAGGTGAAAAGCCCGGCGGGAACCTCTAAGGTGACATCCTTGAGATTATTGCCGCATGCTCACTTCAGCTTGAGCACCCTCTTGGCGGCCTAGGGTGTTAAATCATCCGGGGCTGCTATGCACTGCTTGCCGCTGAGATATTCGCCTGTCACCGAGCCCTCGGTTTCAGAAAACTGTTGCGGGG
>Ga0180429_10003935_pt1 | contig 11973 bp, 7 predicted proteins | sample SS_ome_FD_132428 | JGI IMG/M metagenome (GOLD analysis project Ga0180429, IMG submission 132428) | Hypersaline lake sediment archaeal communities from the Salton Sea, California, USA - SS_1_S_1 metaG | ecosystem: Environmental > Aquatic > Non-marine Saline and Alkaline > Hypersaline > Sediment ... | reverse complement strand
CCCTCGACGTACAACACGCGGATGCCCGGCTCTACGACCAGCGAAACCGCCGAGCGTTGGTTATTCTGATCGATCCGCTCTTGGGCCACGGCGGGCACGCCGACCGTGTAGGTGTGGCGACCCTTCGTCGTGGGTCGAAACTCGAACTCGGCCGTTTGCGAGCCCTCCAGGTCGTCGAGCGTCAGTTCGATCTCGCCGATCGGCTGTTCGTCTTCCGTGAGGATGACGTTGACCACCCGGCCCGCCATGCCGATGGCTTCGACCGAAGCGGTGACCTTGGCCAGGTTGTTCAACAGCAGCCGGTCGGGGCAATCGATGCCGGTCAGTTGCACGTCGCGGTGCGAGGCATCGCTTCGCAGGCTGGCGCCGACGCCCATCGTGTGTACTACCAGGCCCGTCTTGCCGGCCTCATCGACCGGACTGCCGGCGGCGTTGTGGATTCCGTCGGAGAACATCACCACGGCCTCGACGGCGTCCGCCGAGAACTCCGCCGCCGCGCGGTCGAGCACCGTCGAGAGCGAGGTGGCCTTGCCGTCGGGCGTCAACGCGGCCATCTCCGCCGGCGACTCGAGCGAACGGACCCGTTGCGAGAACTCGATCAGGTGCAGGTCGAAATCACGGGAAAGCGGCTCCCACCAGGTTTCGATCCGCTCTCGGGCCTGGTTGAATCGGGTTACGCCGGTGGCGTCGTCGGCAATGCTCATCGACGACGACGTGTCCAAGAGCAGCACCAGAGATTTTCGCTCTTCCAGCGAGCGATAGTAGCTCCACACCGGCCGAAACAGCAACAGAACGACCAACAAGATCGCCACGATTCGCAGCGCGAGCAGGATCGGCCATTGCCAGGGACGCAACATGCCGAACGCCCGATAGTAGAACACCCCGGTCAGCAAGACCGCCACGCCGGCCGCGACCGCCATGATCGTGAAGCTGTATCCTTGTTCGAGAGAGACGTTCGACACGTCGCGATCGCTTTCTTAACGCGGCGGAGCCGCAACCAAAACGCAGGGCGGGTCTGGATGCCTCGTTGTTATACACAAATCCCGCCGGCTTGTCCGGCGGGATTCTTTGCGGACTACTCCGAACGCTGCTTGGCCGCTTTTTTTCGACCTTCAACGAGGGCCGCCTCCCCCAGCTTAATCAACTTCACGTAAACGAGCGAGTCGAGTTTCTCGTCGAATTCTCCCTTGTTGCGTTTATGGAGTATGTATCGCTCGGTCTTAGGCTGCGTGTGGTACTTGCCCTGCTCCGAAGGCGTGTAGTCGTACGGCTGCAAGTAGACCACGGCCGAGAGCCCTCCGGTGAGCGAACGGCCATCGTGCAGGGTGATCGTGTGTATGTACTCACGGGCCGGGTAACTGCGGCCGGTATACACCTTCTCGGCGCTGCCCGCCTCTTTGAATCGCCATTCTCGCTCCATCCACTCCTTCTTCACGCGGCCGTCGATCTGCCCGACCGATTGCAGCGGGATGGCACGTTGTCGCCGCGCGGTTTGGTCGTGCAGTACCAGCCGTTTGTCGCGGGTGAGGTAGATCCGCCCGGGGTGTACCAAGCCGTCGGACATCTCGATGTAGCCCGGCACGGCGTCCTCGCGAACCGAGGGTGCCTGGCCGAACGGGCTGATGACCGGCGGCTCGGCGGCCATCGATTTTCCGGCTATCAGGAGAAGCACCAACGCGACGATCGACGCGGCAAGGCAACGTGCTCGATTGTCCATTGAGAATTCTCCTTCAATATCGCTTGCGATCAGGTCGTTTACCCACAATGCCGTTCATATTTCTTGTTAGCCTGGTCGCCTGCGACCGGCAGAGGGGCCGTTTTCCCAGGTTTTGCCGTCGCGGGCGACGGGGCTAACATCGGTTTTCGCAGAATATGAACGGTATTACGGTCAAACGAATAGCCCCGTTCGGCCGCCCGTTAGCTGGTAATGACAGAAAGTTCATTCTACCCCCATTTGAGCTATCCGTCGATTGAATGTCGGCACATGGCGCGCGGAAAGGAATACTCTGACCGCAATCGCCGGAAGCGTATCGGAGGGATTCGGCCAATCACCCCGTCGACAGGACGGTGAGCACGCACAACTAGAGGACTAGTTCGCCATTGACTTGGAGCCCTTTCTGCTACAAAATACATGTAGGTAGGCAAGGGCAAGGTGGAAGGAGAACGCTATGAGAAAGTCGGGCACCTTGTCCCGAAGGACTTTTCTCGAGCGACTCGGCCTGACGGCGACCGCGGCCGGCGTGTCGGCCACGTTGGGCTCGCCGGCGACCGTTCTCGGCCAGTCGGCTTCCGATCCGATTAGCTGTGGCCCGCCGCCAAAAGCGCGACCACAACGCCGCAAGGCGGGCGAGTCGTTCGCCCCGCTGCCGTTGCCGATTACACCGCTGCGGCGAACCGAACGCAAGCGGCCGCCCAGCCCGCCGCCGTTGATCGGCAAGATGGCGATGGGCAAGGTTCGCTGGATCGAACGCGACGGTCGGCGGGTCCAGTACCGCGACTGGATGACCGATCCGGGCGACGTCAAAACGCTGTTGCAGTGGACCTCCGCCCAGATGGGAATCAACTATCGGGCGGTCGACTCGAGCTTCGAGCATTTCTCGTTCGACCCCCGCGAACTGCCGGGCATTCTCCTGGCGGGACACAACAACTTCGAGTTCGGCGACGAAGTCCGCTCCCGGCTGGCACGCTACGTGATGGACGGCGGCACGATCATTGGTGACGCCTGCTGTGGAGCGGCCGATTTCACCGAGTCGTTTCGCCGCGAGATGGAATCGATCTTTCCCGGCCGAGTGTTGCGGAAGATTCTGCCCGACGATCCGATCCTCTCCTCGTACTACAAGCTGGGCAAGTTTACCTACAAGAAGGGCGACGGCACGACTTACCGCGAACAGCCGTGCCTGGAGACGATCGACTTCGGCTGCCGCAGCGGGGTGATCTTCTCGCCCCGCGACCTGACGTGCGGCTGGGACGGTCACGAGCACCCCGCCGGGCTGCGCGTGGTAATCGGCGAAGCGCGGCAGATCGGCGCCAACCTGGTTACCTATATGCTGGGTACTTTTCAGTTGGGGCGATTCCTCAGTTCCACCAAGGTCTACTTCGAGGCCACCGAGCCGAGCCGCGACGATTTCGTCTTTGCCCAGTTGAGGCACGAGGGCGATTGGGACCCCGATCCGTCGGCGGTGCACAACCTGCTCAAATACGCCCGAGACAATTCGACCATGGAGGTCAAGTTCCAGCGCCGCAACGTCCGGATATCGGACCCCGAGACGGCGACCTGTCCGCTTCTGTACATGACCGGGCACCGGGAGTTTCAATGGAGCCGCGATGAAGTGGCCCGATTACAGCGATACCTGGCGGCTGGTGGAATGCTGCTTGCCGACGCTTGTTGCGGGCGGACTTCATTCGACATGGCCTTTCGCCGTGAGATGGCCAAGGTCTTTCCGCAGCAAAAACTCACGCGGCTGGCCCCCGACCATCCGGTGTATCGCTGTCACCACGAGATTACGCAAGTCGACTATACGCCGCGCGTGCGCGAGGATTTCGGCCCCATCGACACGCCGGAACTGGAAGGTATCAGCATCGACGGCAAACTGGCGGTCCTCTACAGCAAATTCGACCTGGGCAACGGCTGGGAGCAGTTCCCTCACGCCTACAGCTACGGCCTGATGAGCCAGTCGGCTTTGCAGTTGGGAACCAACGTAATAGTATACGCAATGACACACTAGCAGGCCGTTGAAAACGGGTGCCACTGCTGGCTTGTCCAGCAGCGCAGGGCGAGAACTCCCGCGAAAACACTGCTGGACAAGCCAGCAGTGGCACCCGGGCTTTGAAGTGCGAATAGAGCAACAATGGTTGTCGTCGACACGGAACAAGAACGCCCCGAGGCAATATCACCGGCGGCCGACGCCGCGCTCGATCGGCTCGATGCCGCGCGCCAGAGATGGTGGCTGTTCACGCTGTTGAGCACCACCGTGCTGGCGGCGTGCGTTTCCTTCGGGCTGTTGCTGGCGATGACGGCGGCCGACGCGGTGGCGAGGTTCTCACAGAACGTGTTGCTGGGCATGTCCATGGCCTGGCTGGCCGTAACGGCGATGCTGATCGCGCTGGTCGCGCGGCGGTTGCTGCGAGGGCAACGAAGCCTGGAAGCGACCGCCCGACGGGTCGAATCCGCGTTTCCCGGAACGGCCAGCAGCCTGATCAACATCGTGCAGTTGTCCGAAGATCGTCAGAGCGAAGGCCGGGTGTTTCGCACGGCCGCGGTCAACAAGGCAGCGGCGGAGATCAAGCACGTCCGGTTCGCCGACGCCGCTCGCGGCTTGCCGCGCCGCCGGCGCTTCATCCATCACATGCAAATCCCCCGCGATCTGCTCGAATCGCTTTTTCTGCTGTTGCTCTTGATTGCCGTGTCCTTGTGCTGCCGGCAATGGGTACCCAACTGGGACTGCGCCACCGCGCGGCTGCTGACGCCGTGGCGGTTCGTGCCTTCGGTGGGTAGCGTCGGCGAGATCAAAGTTACGCCCGGCGACGTCGACGTGCTCATCGGCGCCAGCCTGGAGATCGCCGCCAAGATCAACAACCCCGACGGCGCGCCTCACAAGGCGTTGCTATTTGTGGCCCCCGCGGGCGAAAAGGAAGCCGCCAGGGCGATGGCCGCCGACGGCCGGCACGGGCGCTACACGCTCACTTTGTCGTCGATAACCGAGTCGCTGAGATATCGCGTCGAGATCGGCGATTCGCAGAGCGGCGCCTACAACGTGGCCGTGCGGCAGAAGCCGACCATGGCCGAAGTGGAAGTGACGTTGCACTTTCCGGCGTATCTCGACCGGGCGGACGAGACTTTCGTCCAGAAGCACGGCGACCTGGAGGCCCCGCAGTACACCGTTGCCCGGCTACAGGTTCACCCGTCGGTCCCGATCGCCAAGGGCCATGTCAACTCGGGAGCGGACCGATACACGGGCCGAGTGGAGCGGGGCGGCGAGTTGCTGGTCGTAGAGAAGCTGCCCCTGTTGAACGACTCCACGTACACCGTTCATCTGTTCAACGGCGCCGGCCACACGGACCCCGATCCACGGGTAAACCGCGTCGACGTCATCCCCGATCTAGCACCGACCGTACAGTTGGTGAAGCCCCCCAGACGGAGTTCGGCGGCCCTCGGCGGCGAAGTGCCGGTGACGATCCGCGCCGGCGACGACCACGGCCTGGGCAAGCTGCGTCTGGAAACGAAAATCCAGGCACCCGGCCGAGAAGAACCGTCCGAGCACACCCGAGAGCCACCCGCGACCATCGCGAGGCAATGGACCGACCTGGAGGGCGACACGGCTGCCGTGCGGCACCACCTGCTGAAGCTCGATCCGCAAGATGTTCGCCCCGGCCAAACGGTGTTGGTTCGGGCCGTCGCCTCGGACCGTCGCGTGCTGCGCGAGTGGGGGCTCGATTTGAAACCGCGCGAGACCGCCGGCGGTTGGCACTCGATCCAAGTTATCGCCCCCGAGGAAGAAGCGGCCGCCCGGCTGGAAGAAATCGACGAGCTCAGGGCGGCGCTCTGGGAGATGCTCCAGCGACAGATCCGCGCCAGGGTGACGGCCGCCACAATCCTCCGGCAACAGCAGTTGCCCGAGCGTACGCGCGCGGCCGCCGGTGTCCGCGCGGGACAGGTCGACGTCCAACGGGCGGCGATCGAATTGGTCAAGTCGATCGGATCGAGCGAACAAGAAGAACGATCGACGATCCGCCGCGTTCTCAACAGTCTTGCGTTGGGCGACATGCTCCAGGCGGTGCGGCTTTGCGACGCGCTGCTGAAACTCACCGATCCGGACGCTTTCAACCGGCCGACAACCGAGTTGGTTGCCGCGCAGGACCGCATTATCGACATGCTCCGCAGGCTTCTCGACGTTGCCCGGCAGGCACAAAGCGACGTGCTCGGTGAGATGGCATCTCGCCCGGCCGGCGATTTGCCCGACGATGTCCGTGCAAGACTCGACGAATTGCGAGACAAGCTCGACGAGTTTCTCGAGCAACAGCAGAAGGTAATCGAGGCCACCGAGAACCTCGCCAAGACGCCGGTAGAGGACTTCAGTGAGATGCAGGAGCAGTTGCTTGCCGAGTTGGCCGCCGTCGAGGACGATTGGTCCCGGTTCCTCGAGGAGTTCCACTCCGACTTGAGCAAGCTGCCCGAGCAGGACTTCGCCAACACGTCGCTGTTGAAGGAGTTGGTCGAGATCTATACCGAGGTCGAGATGGCCGAGGGTGCGTTGCTGGGGAAGACCTGCGACATGGCCGTACCGCTCGAGCAATTGGGGGCGGAAATGGCCGAGGAATTGGTAGCGAACCTCGAGCGGTGGCTCCCCGAAACACCCGACCGTGAGCGCTGGAGCCAGGAGGAATCGCTCAGCGACTTCGGCAAAGAGGCCCCCATGGCCGAACTTCCCGGCGAACTGGAAGACCTTGTCGGCGAGTTGATGGAAGAGGAAGAAGACCTGTTCGACGAAATGGAAGACGTCTCCAGCAGCGCGGCCGACTCGACGGACAAGGACGCCGGCTGGGACACGACCGACGGGCCCATCTCGAACATGAGTGCCAAGGGTACCACCGGAAACCGGCTACCCAATACGAGCGAGATCGGCGGACGCAGCGGCGAAGGGCGCAGCGGCAAGTCGAGCGGCGAGTTCGTCGGCGAAGAGGCCACCGGCAAGGGTGGACGCAAGACGCCCAGCCGACTGACTCCCGATCCGTACACCGACGGTCAAATCAAAGACCACGGCCAGGACCCGGCCGGAGGCGCTTCCGGCGGTGGAAAAGAAAGCGGCCAAGGCGGAGAAGGGCTCGAAGGCCCCGCGCCGCCGTCGCCGGGAGAACGCCAATTGCGGCGGCTTGCGGGCCGTCAGGCCGCGCTGAGAAACCGGGCCGAAGGTATCGACCTGCAGTTTCAGGTAACGAACTTCCATCACACCGACCTGGAAAAAATGATCGAACTGATGGCACAGGTCGAACGCGATCTGCGTGCCGGCCGCTACCAAAACGCGCTGCGTCAGCGCCAGGTGATTCTCGACGGACTGGGGAACGTCAAGCAGTATCTCGACGGTGAATTCGAGGTCCGCCGCGATGCCACCTCCAACCTGCCGACCGACGTCCAGAAGGAACTCCTCGGCAGCATGCGCGATCCATCGCCCGCCGGCTGGGAACAACTCAACCGGCAATACTTCGAGAGACTCAACACCGGTGGGGAGGAAAAGGGGGAGGAGAGAAGGGAGAAGGGTGAGGGGCGAAGCGTGAGGGGCGAAGAGTGAGGGGCGAAGGGTTGGAGAAAGCCCACATGTATGATCGTCGTTGCGTATTGTTGCTGGTTGCGTTTGCAGCATGGGCCGGCACGCTTGTGGCCGCCGAGAAGAAGGTGGTCATACCGTTCGACTTCGTCTCGAAGTTCGACCACGGCCGCTATGGACGAACCGTCGGTGAAATGATCTTCAAGAAGCTCGACCGCCAGCGCGGGTTCATTATCCCCGAGAGCATGCTCGACACCCGCGACTTCTGCAAAGCCAACAATCTGTACCCGACCCCCGAGACGTCGCTTGCGAAGATGGCTCGAATCGTACGCGGTGATTTCGCCGCCCACGTCGGCATTTGGGGGAGCGTCGAACGCGTGGCCGGGCACGATTGGGACGTCTACGACCTGGTCGTCAAGTGCGTCGATTTCTCCGGCGAGACGCCGCGGATGATCTACGAGTGCAACGTGCGGACGAAGACCGTCAGCGAGATCCCGCACCTGTACGTGAAAGCGATGCTTGAGGCCCTCTACGATCGCCCGACCACTCAACCGCCTCCGGTGAGCCGGTGGGTCGAGAACAACTGGCGGCAGAATCCCAACCTGGTGGCCGGCGATTTTCAACGCGGGGCCGGCGGCGTCCCGTCGGGTTGGGATTCGCACTGGCAGGCCGGCGCGCCCAACCAACGCGAACCGCTCGGCCGAACCGTCCGCTGGCAAGCCGAATCCGGCGATCCGGAGAACCGGCTGATCCGCTTCACGATGAGCAAGGCGTTGGGCGACAACTCGGGCGTGGCCTACTACAGCAAGCGGTTCCCCGTTGAGCACAACGCCCGATATCGTTTCCAGTGCCGCTGGAAGACCGACGGGCCGAGCGTAAAGGTGTTCGTCAAATGTTACGCGCCGCTGTCGAGCGAGTCGCAATTGCGCGAGGTCTACCGCAGTCAACAAAACGTCGACGGCGCGAGGAACACCTGGAACGTACACACCCAGGACTTCACGCCGCGACACGCGAAATACGCCCCCCGCTTCGGCCGCGTGATGTTGTACGCCTTTGTGGGCGCCGGCGTGGTTGAGTTCGATGACGTGATCGTCAAGCAGATCGAATCGGCCTCGCCCGGCGATAGCCGATAGTCGATAGTCGTTGTTCGCTCCGCGAACAAACGCTGGTTCGCGGAGCGAACCACGACTATCTCACCGCCTTGGCACGTGTGGGGTTCCGCAAGTCGGCGAATCGGCTTACAATAAGCTGGGTTGGCTGGCCCCTAAGCGATAAACAAACTGGTAACCCATGGGCGACTTCTCCCGCGCGCTGCTGAACGCCCGTGGCTGGAACATCGCGCTGCGGACGGCCCACCTCGCCGCCATGGGTGTTCTGTTGGGAGGACACGCCTTCAACGTGCCGCGGGAAGAACTGCTGCCGTGCTTCTGGATGACCATCGGCACGGGTGTCGCCTTGGGCGCCTCGGAGACCGGCGGCAGCCTTGTATGGTTCCACCAAGTCCGGGGGTTAATGACTCTGGCCAAGTTGGGCTTGCTCTGCGCCGTACCATTTTTATGGGAGCAATGGACGGCCCGGCTGGCGGTTCTGATGGCCGTGGTGATTATCGCTTCGGTCGGATCGCACATGACGGCCCAATTTCGCTACTATTCGGTGATCTACCGCCGAGTGATTCGCTGTCATGGTGGACCGGGCGACGCACAGTTGGCGGCCGATCTCAAAGGGAAAGATGAAAATGCCTGGGACGACTAAACCGGCCGCTCACACCGGCTACACCAAAGAAGACTTCGGCCGCAACCCGCTGATGTTCTACTACGAGGTCACCATGGCCTGCGACCTGGTGTGCAAACACTGCCGGGCGTCGGCCCAGGAGCAACCGCACGCCGACGAGCTTTCGCACCAGCAATCGAAGGCCCTGATCGATCAGGTGGCCACCTTTCCCCGGCCGCCGATGATGGTCTTCACGGGCGGCGATCCGCTGAAACGGGCCGACCTGTTCGACTTGATCCGCCATGCGGTCGGCCGAGGGCTGCAGGTGGCGCTGACCCCGTCGGCCACGCCGCTGGCCACCCGGGAAGCTTTTCAACGGGCACACGATGCCGGCGTGCGGCGATTGGGTATCAGCCTCGACGGCGCCGACGCCGAAACGCACGATGCCTTCCGCGGCTTCGACGGCAGTTTCCAACGCACCCTCGAAATGCTCGAAAACGCCCGGCAGTTGAAGATGGGCGTGCAGATCAACACCAGCATCACGCGGCGCAACGTCCACCAGGTCGACGCCATCGCCGATCTGCTCGCCTCGCAGGGGATCGCCATGTGGTCGGTCTTTTTCCTGGTGCCCGTGGGGCGGGGCGTCGAGGAAGAACGCATCAAGCCGCGGGAGTACGAAACGGTCTTCGAGCGGCTGTGGCACCATGCCAACCATCAGCCCTACAGTGTGAAGACGACCGAGGCCCCTCACTATCGCCGCTTCGTGCTCGAGCGTGGCGGTGATCCCTTGGCCGGGCCGGGCGACAAAACCGACGCCGAGCGGCGACGCGGACATCGGGCCCCGCTGGGCGTCGGCGACGGCAAGGGCATAATGTTCGTCAGCCACGTCGGCGAGATCTACCCGGCCGGGTTCCTCCCGCTGCTGTGCGGACGCTTCCCCGAATCGTCGGTGGTCGACGTCTATCAGAACCACGAGACCTTTCGGGCCCTGCGCGATCCCGACGGATTCAAGGGCCGTTGCGGGGTCTGCGAGTACCGCCACGTCTGCGGCGGCAGCCGTGCCCGGGCCTACGCGGTTACCGGCGACGCGTTGGAGACGGAACCGGACTGCGTCTACAAACCGGGCTCTGTACCAACATGAACGAGGCAACTGCCTCCTGATTCATTAGAGTAGAGGGTGAAGGAGGCGGATCATGTGATAGCATCGACAGTAGATTCTCCGACCGGTGAACGCCGGTCTTGTCGCCCTGACGCTTCAGGATTAGACTACGGTTTCGAGTTGTGCGTATTATCCGCAAGTGGATGCGGCGCTTGTCCACCGGGCGCGCCGTACGGGTACGTAGTTGGCCGCGATTTTGGATTTCAGTGGTCTAAGGAGGAGCTATGAAAACGCTTCGACATATTGGCTCGCTGGCCTTCGTTCTCGGGCTGTTCACGGCGGTATTTGCCGGGATACCGTGGTACGTCATCGTTCCCGATCCGAACGTTCCGGTTGTGCCCTGGTGGCTTCAGATAGCCGTCTTCTGCCTTCTGGGGGGCATCCTTGTGGTGCTGTCGACATTGGCCCTCGAACAAGTGGGAAACAAGACACCAGAAGATAGGCCACTGCCTACTGAGGCTGACAGAAAGGTTTTGCTATTGAATTCCCTTGCGGTACCCGGCCGAGAGATCACGGAGATTCTTGGTCTCGTCCAGGGCCATACGGTATTCGCCATCTGGCTTGGCAAAGACCTGTCCGCCATAGTCCGGTTGATCCTTGGCGGCGAATTGACTGAATACACAGAGATGATGGGGCGGGCTCGGGCAGCAGCTACCAGTAGGATGATCGCCCAGGCTGCGGAGATGGGGGCGGATGCAATTGTCAACGTTCGCTATATGACTACGAGCGTCGTGGGCACTGCGGCTGAACTGTTCGCTTACGGCACGGCTGTCAAGCTCAGCGAATAGCTCGCCTCGCGGGAGGACCTTGGGATAGCGTGAGATTGCAGACCCGCGCCATCCAACAGTTCAAACCGACACGATAACCCCTCGCCGGGTGGTCGCACACCCCCAGCAATGCCATAAACGGCCTTCTATCGGATCATTGGTTTGTCTGGGTTGCTCGCAGACGGGACTGGCAGGATACTAAGTCGAAAACGACCGATCCCGGTTCGACCTTACATATTGATACAGAAAGAGACGTTGAATTGCCTTGGCATTTCAGGTAGTTTAGAAAGGATGGTGACAACCGTCGCGACGTAAGATGGGATGTTATCCTGTCCGGGCCGATTGGAAACCCGTCGAACACAATAGTGCCCGGCCAGGTCCTCAGAGAGCGATATGGCTACACTTACCCTCGAATCCGCTCGCCACGACTGCATGTCAGATTCGTTGTTTTGTCGCTGCCGCCGGATTTGGCTCCCGGTTGCGATCATCGCGGCCGTCGCACGCGGGTTGCCGGGCGAGGCACAAGAGGCGGCAATCGCTGATCCCACCTCAGCGGCGTCAACCGACCAGGAAGGGCCGTTGCGGTTCTCGTTCGACGGCACGCCGTGGCGGGACGTGATCAAGTGGCTTGCGAATGAGTCTGACCTGGCGTTGCACGTGGGGGACCTTCCCCCCGGCAGCTTCACCTATTCCGATCCGGGCTCGTTCACGCATCAAGAAGCGATTGATCGAGTCAATCTGTTCTTGCTGCCTCAGGGATTCACGCTTGTTCGCAGCGGGAAGTTGCTTTCGGTGATCAATCTTGGCGATCCGCGCAGCATGCAGCAGTTGGACGCCCTCGCGGCGCTGGTCGCGGTTGAACAACTTGATCAGCTAAACAACCACGACGTGGTGAAGTGTTTTTTTCCGCTCGGGGAGTTCGAGCCCGAAGATGCGCTGCAAGAGTTGTCAGCCCTCAAACTCATGACGACGCCGGCGGTGTTCAAGAAGACGAATCGATTGCTGATTACCGACACCGCGGGAAGGCTGAGGAGCGTCAAGGCGATTTTGGACGCTTTTCAACCTTCAACGATGG
>Ga0180429_10003934_pt1 | contig 11974 bp, 9 predicted proteins | sample SS_ome_FD_132428 | JGI IMG/M metagenome (GOLD analysis project Ga0180429, IMG submission 132428) | Hypersaline lake sediment archaeal communities from the Salton Sea, California, USA - SS_1_S_1 metaG | ecosystem: Environmental > Aquatic > Non-marine Saline and Alkaline > Hypersaline > Sediment ... | reverse complement strand
GCGTTGGCCCACGCCAGCGGCGAGGAGGCGAGCAGGGCCCCCAACGAACCGGAGGCGAAGTAGACACCCGAGATCGTCGCGAAGCGGTGCGGCGGCCACCACAGGGCGAAGGTCTTGAGCCCCGCCAGCAGCACGCTGCCGGTCCCCACGCCGAGCAGGACGCGCCCGAGGGCCAGTGCGGGCAGCGCAGTGCCCACCGCGAACAGCAGCGCTCCCGCGACCCCGAGCGACATCAGGCTCACCGCCACGCCGCGGGGCCCCCAGCGGTCGAGCGCGAGGCCCACCGGCAGCTGCGCCGCGGCGTACGCGGCGAAGAAGAGCGCCGTCATCAGGCCCAGGTCCGCCGGACCCAGGCCGACGTCGCGCTGCAGATCGGGCGCCAGGACGGCGTTGGCCGAGCGCAGGAAGTAGCTGAGGAAGTACCCGGCGGTGAAGGTGAGGAAGAGCGTGTAGCTCGCGCGGGGCGGGGGGGCGGCGGCCATGACGCCGCGCAGCGTACGCCGCTCAGGCTTCTTCGGGTGGGTCGGCGAGCGAGGCCAGGGAGACGGCTCGCAGCGCGCCGCGCTGTTCGCTCACGTGCCGGGGGTTGGGTCGACGAGGGAGGCCAACGACACGGCCTGCAGCGCGCCGCGGACCTGCAGCGTCAGGCCCACCCAGGCGGTGTTGAGCCGGCAGTGTCCCGTGCGCTGCTGGGTGGGGCAGGCGGGCTTCGTCTCGCAGGTGTCCATGATCACCGTACCGGACATCGCCTCGATCACGTCGAGCAGCGTCAGTTGGTCGAGCGGCACGCGCAGGTGGACCCCGCCCGAGCGGCCCTGCTTGGCCTCGACGAGGCCGGTGCTCACCAGCCGCTGCAGCACCTTGGCGGTGAAGGCCGCCGGGGTCTGCAGGTCCGCCGCCACGCGGGAGGCGGGCGCGCCTGGGTGCTCGTGGAGGTACAGGAGCGCGTGGACGGCGTAGCTCTCCTCGCGCTTGAGCAGCGTGCGGATGCCCGGATCCACGGCGTCAGCCCGGCGGGTGGACCGGGATCTCGAGGAGCCGGCCGCCCTGTCCGGAGCCCGCGGCGGCGACGAACGCGGCCCCGATGACGGAGGGTTCGATCAGCTGGGACGCCCGCTCGCGGCCGAGCTCGCGCCGGTTCGCCTCGGTGTCGACCGCGCCCATCGGGAAGCAGATGCTGACCTGGACGCCGGTGCCGCGCAGCTCGTCGTCGAGGGCGAACAGGTAGGCGGCTGCGGCGCTCTTCGCCGCGGCGAACACGGCGGCGCCCTCGGCGCCACCCGCCACGCCACCGACCCAGGCACCCTTGCTGGCGATACCGCCGATGAACCCCTCGCCCTGCGCCACGAGGTGCGGCAGCACGGCCTTGGTGGTGAGGAAGAGCGTGCGGACGTTGCTGTCGAACAGCTGATCGAAGGTCGCCTCGTCGATCGCGCCCACGGGGCCGCCGGCACGGTCGCCGACGAGGTGCACCAGGCCGTGGAGGTGGCCATGGTGGGCGATGACCTCGGCGATCGCCCGCTCGGCCTCCGCCTGGGTGCCGAGGGCGCTCTCCACCGCGGCCGTCCGGTAGGAGGCGGCCCGGCCCTGGATGCGGACCAGTTCGCGGTCGATCAACGCCGGCCGCGCGCCCGCCTCTCGGAAGGCCTCGGCCACGGCGCCGGCGATCGCGCCCCCAGCGCCGGTGATGACGATCACCTTGTCCCGCAGCGTGTGCATGCGCCACGCTAGCACGGGCGTCGCGGGACGCTGGACCCCGCACCAGGACGGCCATGACCGTGTCCGTGACGCGCGCCCCGGTGGCCTCGGTCGCGGCCGAGGTGCCCGCGGTGGCGGGCGGGCAAGACCGCCTGCGGGCCGGCGCCCTGACGCCACCCTGACCGCGGTGTGCTACCAATGGAGGCTCGAGGATTGGCCGAGGAGGGCCCATGACCGCAGGCCCCGATCCATCCGCCCTGCTCGACCGGGTGCTGGCGTTGCGTGAGGACGTCGAGCGGCAGGTGCGCACGGCGTTCCCAGGCTGGCCCCTGGCGGGGGCCGACCCCGAGGTGCGCGCGAGCGCGGCCAACCTGGTCCGCTACCTGGCGCTGCGTCGCCACGACCTCCACGACCTGCAGCAGGACCTCATCCTCCTGGGCCTGTCGTCGCTCGGGCGCGCCGAAGCGCGGGTAGGCCCGCAGCTCGACGCGGTCGGCTCGGCGCTGGCGGCGCTGGCCCGCCGCGTCGACGGGCCGTCGGCACCGACCGCCGAGGCGCTGCGCGCCGGCGAGGGCCTGATCGAGCGCCGCGCTCGCGAGGTGTTCGGCCCGCCGCCGCCCGATCGTCGGGTGCGGGTGCTGGCCACGCTGCCGTCGAACGCCGCCCACGACCCCGACGTCGCACGGCGGTTGGTGGCCGCCGGTGCCGATGCCGTCCGCATCAACACGGCCCACGACGCGCCGGCGGACTGGGCCGCGATGGCCGCCCACGTGCGGGCGGCGGCGACCGAGCTCGGGCGGCACGTCGCGGTCGAGGTCGACCTCGCGGGCCCCAAGATGCGCATCGCCGCCGGCGTCCCGGAGGCGCGCCAACAGGTGGGCGACGTGTTCTGGTTGGCGCCGCCGGGCAGCCGGCCGCGCCCGGCGGACGCGCAGCCGTGCGTCGAGGTGACGCTGCCGGCCATCCTGGAGCAGGTGGGGCTCGGTCAGGAGGTGTGGTTCGACGACGGGAAGATCGGCGGCCACGTCGCCGAGCTGGCGACCGCCGAGGTCGATGGCGCGCCCGTCGGCACGGCGGTGCGGGTCGTGGTGGAGCACGTCGCCCGCAAGGGCCAGCGGCTGCGGCTGGAGAAGGGCGTCAACTTCCCCGAGACCGAGATCGACCTGCCGGTGCCGACCGCCGAGGATCTCGCCGCCCTGCCCCACGCCCTCGGCATCGCGGATGCCATCGGCTTCTCGTTCGTGCAGCGCCCCGCGGAGATCGACGCGTTGCACGACGCCATCGCCGCCTTGCGCGAGGGCCCGCCGCCGGCCCTGGTGCTCAAGGTGGAGACGCGCCTCGCGGTGCGGGCCCTCCCGTCGCTCATCGTGCACGCCCTCCGGCGCGGCCCGACCGCGGTGATGATCGCGCGCGGCGACCTGGGGGTGGAGCTGGGATTCGAACGCCTCGCGGAGGTGCAGGAGGAGCTGCTGTGGCTGTGCGAGGCGGCCCACGTGCCGGTGATCTGGGCCACGCAGGTGCTCGAGGCGATGGCCAAACGCGGCGTGCCGACCCGCGCCGAGGTCACCGACGCGGCGATGGGGGAGCGCGCCGAGTGCGTCATGCTCAACAAGGGACCCTACGCCGAGGAGGCCGTCCGCAGCCTCGCCGACGTCCTGCGTCGGATGCACCGGCACCAGAACAAGAAGACGCCGCGGCTGGGCGCGCTGCGCGCCTGGGCCAGCGAGGGGTGAACGGCCCGCGTCCTACCCGGGCGTGAGCTGCCGGACCGACCCGGCGCCGCTGATCCGCTGCGTCACCGTGGGGGCGCCGTGGTAGCGCACCTCGCCGACGCCGCTGACGCGCACGTCGAGCCGCTCGCGGACGCGCAGGGTGGCGTTGCCTTGGCCGCTGATGCGGACCTCGGCCTCCACGGCCTCCAGTTCGGCGGCGTCGATCTCGCCCGAGCCCGACACGCGCACCTGCAGCCGATCGGCGCGGCCGGCGAGCTCGAAGCTGCCGCGCCCGCTGATGGTCGCCGCCAACTCGTCGCACTCGACGCCCGCGAACCGCATGTCGGCCGTGCCAGAGGCGTTGATCTCGAGCCGCTCGCAGCGCAGCGCGGCGGCGTCGACCTTGCCGGTGCCGCTGACCGCGACCCGCTCGAGGTCGGGGGTGGTGACGTGGTAGTGCAGCGGTCGATGAGCGACCAGCAGCACCCCCGAGGTGAGCCGTTCGAGCCAAGTCTCGCCGATCTCCAGGATCAGCGTGCCGCCGTCGACGCGCGTGTGGACCTTGGCCAGCACGTCGGGGTCGCCCTCGATCTCGAGCGCGGTGTCGGGGCCCTGGTGCAGGTGAAGTTGACCGAAGTAGCGCAACTCCACCGCGCGGAACGGCGCCACCTCGCGCCGCTCGCGGACGGTCAGGGATTCGGGCATCGTCGCCTCCTTCCGTTTCCCCGCCATCGTAGCGCCCGCGGGCGTCCCTGGCGGTAGGCTCGACCTGGCGCTAGCATGAGGGTTCGCAAGGAGGTCCGCGATGTCCACCCCCATGCCCTCAGGTCCTTCGGCACCGCCATCGTCGCGTGGGCGACCGCTCTGGCCCTACCTGCTGATCGTCGCCGGGATCGCGCTGTTGGCGGCCAACCTTGGCTGGCTCAGCGTCGGCCTGCTCGGCCGGTTGCTGTCGCTGTGGCCGGTGGCGCTCATCGCCGTCGGGGCCGATCTGCTGACCGGCGGGCGCTACCGGTTGCAGATCGTGATCGTCGCGGTGATCGCCGCGGTGGTCTGGGCCTTCACCGGCGTCGGCGGCACGGGGGAGCGCGTCGAGGTGGCGCATGCGCTCGAGGGCGCGCGGTCCGGCGAGGTGACCCTGAGGCTGGGCGTCGGGGACGTGACGATCGACGCGGACGCGCCACCGGGCAGCCTGGCGGACGGCACGATCGACGCGGGCCGTGGCGAGACGATCTCCCAGCGACTGACCCGGTCGGGCGACGTCGCGCGCCTCGAGATCGCGTCGCAGACGTCGGGCCCCGCCTCGATGGGTCCCAACGACGTGCGCCGTTGGTCGCTGTCGCTCAGTGACGAGGTGCCCCTCGACCTGCGGGTCCATGCTGGGGTGGGCCGCAACACCCTCGACCTCGAGGACGCGACGCTCACGGCGCTCGTGTACACGGCGGGCGTCGGTGAGACGAGCGTCACGCTGCCGGAGCGGGGCGGGTACGAGGGCGAGTTCGACCTCGGCGTGGGCGCCACGACGGTCCGCATCCCGGAGGACGTCGAGGCGCGCGTGACGGTGCGCAGCGGCCTGGGCCGAGTCGACGTCGGCGGGACGTTCTCGCGCGACGACGACGTCTACACGACGCCGGGGTACGCCTCGGCGGCGCCCGACGAGCGCATCGTGCTGACCGTGCGGGGTGGCGTGGGGGCGGTGACGGTCCAGCGCGTGCGGTGACGCCGCCACACGGACGGCGGAGGCGGCCGGACACGCCGGAACCGCCCCGTGCGCTTGCCGTCCGGCGCCGTGCTACAGCGCGCGGACCGAGCCCCCGTCGAGGAGCACCACCGAGCCGTTGACGTAGGCGGCGGCCGGCGAGCACAGGAACGCGGCGACGCGACCGAACTCCTCGGGCTCGCCGAAGCGACCCATGGGCATCATGGCGACCGACGCGGCGCGGACCTCCTCGAACGTCTTGCCGGCGTTCCGGGCCGCGGCCTCGTCGAGTTCGCGGGTGCGGTCGGTCGCGATGCGCCCGGGGGCGAGCCCGACCACTTGGACGTTCTTGGGACCGAACTCGATCGCCAGCGCCTTGATGAGCCCCTGCAGGCCCGGCCGGTAGACGTTCGACAGCAGCAGGTTGGGCAGCGAGGTCTTCACCGACGAGGACAGCATCGTGAGCACGCGGCCGCCGCCGGCCTCCTCGAACGCGGGCAGCGCCAGGCGGATCGACCGCACCACGCTCATCATGGTGAGCTCGTAGCCGCGCGCCCAATGGTTCTCGGCGAGATCGGCGAAGCCACCGGCCGGTGGTCCGCCGGCGTTGTTGACGAGGATGTCGAGCCCGCCGAGCGCAGGTACGACGCCCTCGAACAGCGCCTCGAGCGAGGCCAGGCTGGCGACGTCCGCGTCGAAGGCGTGCACCTCGGCGCCCGTCGCGGCGGCGAGGCGCTCGGCGGCCGCCGTCGCGCTGCCGTCCTGGGCGCTGATCGCCACCCGGGCGCCCTCCTTGGCGAGCGCCTCGGCCACGGCGTAGCCGAGGCCCCGGCTGGCGGCGTTCACGAGCGCGCGTTGGCCGTTCAGGTTCAGGTCCATGCCGGCCATCATCGCGTACCGTCGCGGTCGCGGTGCCTTGCCGGGCGGTGCGTGCGGGCACCTGGGCGGCGGCGCGGTCAGTCCCCGAGCACCTCGATGCGCCCGTGCTGCAGCAGCGGCGTGATCTCCTCCGCGGGGCACGGACGCGCGAACAGGAAACCCTGCCCCTGCTCGCAGCCGAGGGCGCGCAGGAAGGCGAGTTGCGCCGGCGTCTCGATCCCCTCGGCGATCGCCTCCATGCCGAGGGTGTGCGCCAGGACCACGACGGTGCGCACGATGCCGGCGTCGTGCGGCGCGGCATCGGGGTCGTCGCCCAGATCGACGACGAAGGAACGGTCGATCTTGAGGGCCGACGCGGGCAGTCGCTTGAGGTAGTTCAGCGAGGAGTAGGCGGTCCCGAAGTCGTCGATCGACACGTGCACCCCGAGCCGTCGCAGCGCGACGAGCTTGGCCACGTTCTCCTCGACGTTGCGCATGACGGCCGACTCGGTCAACTCGAGTTCGAGCCAGTGGCCGTCGAGGCCGCTGCGCTCCAGGGCATCCTGCACCAGCGCCACCACGTCGCGCTCCTGCAGTTGCTTGGCCGAGAGGTTGAACGCGACCACCGTGGGGCAGCCCGCATCGATCCAATCGCGCGCCTGGCGGCACGCCCGGTCCAGCAGGTGTCGACCGACCGCGCCGATGAGGCCGGCGTCCTCCGCGACGGGGATGAAGGCCCCGGGCGGGATCCAACCGCGCTCGGGGTGCGGCCAGCGGGCGAGCGCCTCGACCGAGGTGATCCGGCCGTCCGTCAGGGACACGCGCGGCTGGTAGTGCAGGGTGAGTTCATCGCGTTCGAGCGCCTTGCGCAGGTGCGACTCCAGGGCGGCGCGCTCGAGCAGCGCGCGGTTCATGTCGCGGGTGAAGAAGCGGAAGCGGTCCTTTCCCTGCGCCTTGGCCTGGTACATCGCCGTGTCGCCGTGCTGGATCACCAGGTCGGCGTCCGCGCTGTCGTCGGGGAAGAGGACGATGCCGACGCTGGCGGTGGCGTGCACCTCGTGGCCGGCCAGGTCGAACGGCGACCGGAGATGCGCGAGCAACTTCTCGGTCACCATCCGGACGGCCTCGGCGTCGCGGACCTCGGGGAGCAGGACGACGAACTCGTCGCCGCCGATGCGGGCGACGGTGTCGTCCCCACGCACCGCCAGCCGCAGTCGTTGCGCGACGGCGCGCAAGAGCGCGTCGCCGACCGCGTGGCCGAGGGTGTCGTTGGTGACCTTGAGGTTGTCGAGGTCGAGGAAGAGCGCGGCTCCGCCGCGCCCGTTGCGCACGCTGCGCGCTACGGCCTGGCCCAGCCGATCGCGCAGCAGCGTACGGTTCGGCAGGCCCGTCAGCGCGTCGTGGTAGGCCAAGCGCTCCAGTTCTCGCTCCAGCGCCCGGCGCTTGACCAGGGTGGCGGCCTGGGCCGCGAAGGCGGCGGCGAGCTGGTGCGAGGCATCGTCGAACGCGTCCGGATCGCGGAACGCGTCCATCGTGAGGGTGGCCACCCGCCGGCCGTCGAGGTGGATGGGCACCGTGAGCGTGGCTGCGACGGCGTAGGTGGGCCGCGTCGGGTCGCTCAGTGGGTCGTCGTCGAAGCCCTCGTAACCGTAGGCCGCGGCGAAGCGGTAGGCGTCGTGCTCGTCGCGCACCAGCATCGAACCCGCGTCGGCACCGGGCGTCGCGCGCACGGCCGCCTCCACCAGGCGCTGGTAGAACGAGCCCTCGAAGCCCTGCTCGAGCGTCTGCTCGATGAACGACATCAGCGCCTCGCGAAAGGTCGCGAGCTGGCCCAGCTGCGCGTCGCGGCGGAGCCGGTCGGTCACGTCGAGGAGCGTCACCAACAGCGCGGGTCGGCCGGCATGCTCGGCGTGCTCGGAGGCGAACAGGCAGCGCCGCTCGTCGCCGTCGCGGTGGCGCAGGGCGACCTCGCGGTCGCGCACCGTGCGACCGGCCGCGGCCTCGCCGTGGAGGGCGCGCCAGGTGTCCGGGGCGACCCAGGCGTCGAGTTCACCGATCTGGCTGCCCAGCAACGCGTCGCGTTCGCGGCCGAGGAGCTGCTCGAAGGCGGCGTTCACGTCGAGCAGTTCGCCGTCGTCGAGGGCGATCAACGCGGTCGCCGCGGGACCCGCGTCGAACAGCGCGCGCGTCTGGCGCGAGGCCTCCTCCGCCCGGCGCCGGAGGTCGCGCTCGCGGACGACCAGGGCGGCGTGGTCGAGCGAGACCGCCAACAGGTTGGCCGCCATCAGGGCGGCCGTCGCGTGCCGCTCGTCGAAGACGGTCGCCTCGGGGCCGTGCAGCTCGAGTGTGCCGAGTTCGCGCTCGCCGATCCGCAGGGCGGTGATCAGGTGGGCGCCGCCCGGCGAGGAAGGGGTGGCGTCGCCCCGCGCGGCGATCTCGCCGCCGTCGGGTTCGCGGACCTGCCAGGAGCGCATGGGCGTGGTGGTGCGGAGAAAACCATCGAGGGGCTCCCACAGGTCGCCGGTGGTCGCGGCCTCGCCGAGCGCCGCGGCCAGTTCGGCGGCGCGATCGAGGAGGTTCCTGAACTCGGCCAAGGCGTTCTCGCTGGCGGCCTGCGACAGCGCTGCGGCCGCGTCCTCCGACGAGGCGTCCCGCAGCAGGGCCACCGCGCCCATCACCCGCCCGCCCGGGTCGGTGAGCGGTTCGGCGTCGACGGTGATCGGCCGCCGGTGGCCGGTGGACGAGGCGCCGACGTAGCGCGCGTGGGCGAGGCGTTCGCCGGCGAGGGCGCGGGAGAGGGGATCGGTGCCCGCCGGAAGTGGACGATCGCCCTCGTCGGTGAGGCGCCAAGCGCCACGCCAGGATTCGGCGGCGTCGCCGACGCGCCCGCCGAACCCGAGGCGGTCGGCGGCCCGCGTGCGCAGCGTGAGACGGCCGGCGGCATCGCAGGCCGCCGCACCGTCGCTCATGCCGCGCCAGGCGTGGTCGGCGAGCAGCGCCTGGTCGCCGGCCGCCTCCGCCCGCTGGCGCCAACCCAGGGTCGGCGTCCACAGGTCGAGCAGCCAGGCGACCCGGGCGGCACCCTCGGCCTCGTGCGCGGCCTCGCGCCAACCGAACAGCAGCATCGCGACCGGCTCGTCGCCCACGAGGAGCGGCGCCGCGTGGACGGCGCGCAGCCCGGCCTCGAAGGCTTGCTGCCGGCGTAGGAAGCGCAGGCCCGGGATCGGTCCACGCGCGGTGCGGGCCCCCTCGGACGGCGTCCTCCGGCGATGGAGCCAGACCTCGCCGCCGGCCGGTCCCAGGTCGGAGACGCCGACGGCGACGCCGCGGTCCAGCGCCCAACGAAGGAGGGGCTCGGGCGGGCCGGCCGACCCACCCATCGGCTCGCTCAGACGCCGCAAGGCGGCGTCCTCCGCCGCGCACGGTCCGGAGTTCGGCGCGTCGTGCGTCGACGCGCGGATCCAGGTCTCGGCCCATGCCGCCCCGACGGCCAGGCGCATGACGTCGATGGTGCGCGTCAGCACCTCTTCGAGCGTGGGCTCGAGGGCCGCACGCAGCAGTGCCGCGACCGATTCGGTGAGCCTCTGGGCGTCCTCGAAGTCGAACGGTCGCGGCGGCCTCGGCGCCTCCGGCGCGCGGCGGAGCAGCGTGTAGAGTTCGGCCGCGACGTCGGCGACCGCGTCGCGCGTCACCACCAGCCGTGCCCCCAATGCCCGCCATGCCGCCCCGGCATCGGCCGCGGCCTCTTGGATGACGAGCAGGACCGGGAGCCGGGGATCGTGCTCCTGCAATTGCGCCAGGGCATCTCCGGTGGCCCGCGCTTCGCCAGCGACGACGACCGCCGCGTCCCAGTCCCGGCCGCGCAGCATCCCGTCCAGCATCGCTCCGTCGCCGTCGATGCGCCGCACGCCGGCGAACGGTGGCCTCGCATGGCGCAGCGCATCCTCGAGGGGATCGCCCCTCGGAGCGATGAGCAAGACGTGGGCGCCCCATGGACGCGTGGCCTCGGTGGCCAGGCGATCGCCGGGGGGGATGGGGCTCGGGTCCACGCCCGCTCATCGTAGGCGCCCCGCAGCCGGGCGTCCGCGGCCGAGTTCACGCCCTGGCTTCTGCCCCTGGTCGCGGCGCGTGCGCCGCATAGCATGGTGCATGGCCGAATCCGTGGTGGTCACCCAGGGTCTGACCCGCGAGTTCATCGCTCGAGCGGGCACCGTCCGTGCGGTCGACGGCCTCGACCTCACCGTGGCCCGGGGCGAGGTCGTGGGCCTGCTCGGCCACAACGGCGCGGGCAAGACGACCACCGTGCGCCTTCTCGCCGGCGTGCTCACGCCCACCTCGGGCTCGGCGCGGGTGTTCGGTCTCGATCCGAGCAGGGACGGGGTGGCCGTGCGCCGCCGCGTGGGGGTGAGCACCGAGACCCCGGCGGTCGACGACCGCCTGAGCGGCCGCGCCGGGCTCACGGCCTTCGCCGACCTGTATGGGGTGCCGGTCGCCCGCGTGCGTGAGCGGGTCGACGCGCTGCTGTCGTCGTTCGACCTCGCCGAGGCCGCCGACCGCAAGGTGGGCACCTACAGCCGCGGCATGCGCCAGCGGCTGGCCCTGGCTCGGGCATTGCTCCACGACCCCGAGCTGTTGTTCCTCGACGAACCCACCGCCGGCCTCGATCCCGTCGCGGCGCGGGCCGTGGCCGACCGCATCCGCGGGCTGCGCAGCGAGGGGCGCGGCGTGGTGCTCTGCACCCACGACCTGGCGCAAGCCCAGGCGCTGTGCGATCGCGTGGTGGTCTTGGAGCACGGCCGCGTGGTGGCGGCCGGTGCCCCGGCGGCGCTGGCGGCCGACCTGGGCGCCGGCGTGCGGGTACGGTTGGTCGCGTCGGCGCCGGAGGGCGTCGACGTCGCCGCGCAGCTGCGTGAGCTGGATGGCTGGAGCGCCGTGGCCGGCGAGCCACCGGCCGCCGCGGGCGCGGCGGTTGGCGTGCCGGGCGACGATGGGGCGTGCGTGGTGGCCGGCGTCGCCCGCGACGCCGAGGCGGTGGCCGAGGCCGTGGCGACGGTCGTGCACGCAGGCGTCCGGCTGTACGCGGTCGAGCGCGAGCTGCCCGACCTCGAGGACGTCTACTTCGCCCTGCATGGGAAGCCGAGGCAGCCGGCCGCCGGCGAGCGTTCCGGCGCGTCCGGCGGCGTGGTGGCCGCGAAGGAGGACCGGCGATGAACCTGCGTGCCGTGCGCGCGATCGTGCGCAAGGACCTGAGCGTGGTGCTGCAGAGCAAGGCGGTGCTGCTGCCGATCATCATCGTGCCGGCGGTCATGCTGCTGGTGCTGCCGATCCTCGCCTCGTTCGCACCGCAGTTCGTCAACATCCCTGGCGCCAGCGATCTCGGCGAGCTGCTCGAGCGGATGCCGGCGGCCTTCACGCAGCGATTCGCCGGCCTCAGCGAGGAGCAGACGATCGTGACGCTGATGCTCGTGTACCTCTTCGCGCCGATGTACCTCATCGTGCCGCTCATGGTCGCCAGCGTCATCGCCGCCGACGCGTTCGCCGGCGAGAAGGAGCGCCGCACGCTCGAGGCGCTGCTGTTCACCCCGACCACCGACCGCGAGCTGCTGCTCGGCAAGCTGCTCACGGGCTTCGTCCCGGCGATGGCCGTCGCCTGGGGCGGCTTCCTGGTCTACGCGGTGGTGGCCAACGCCGCCGCCTGGCCCGTCATGGGGCGGATCTTCTTCCCCACCGGCATGTGGTGGGTGCTGGCGCTGTGGGTGGCGCCGGCCGTGGCCGCCGTCGGGCTCGGCGCCACGGTGTTGGTGTCGGCCCGCGTCAACACCTTCCAGGAGGCGTACCAGATCGGTGGCGTCGTGGTTCTGCCGATCGTCGTCCTGCTGCTGGGGCAGGCCACCGGCGTCCTGGTCTTCTCGGCGGCGCTGGTGGCGCTGCTGGGCGCCGTGTTCTGGGCCGCAGCCGTCGCCCTGCTCGTCGTCGGCGGGCGCAGGTTCAGCCGCAGCGAGATCCT
>Ga0180429_10003933_pt1 | contig 11974 bp, 12 predicted proteins | sample SS_ome_FD_132428 | JGI IMG/M metagenome (GOLD analysis project Ga0180429, IMG submission 132428) | Hypersaline lake sediment archaeal communities from the Salton Sea, California, USA - SS_1_S_1 metaG | ecosystem: Environmental > Aquatic > Non-marine Saline and Alkaline > Hypersaline > Sediment ... | reverse complement strand
TCCGGACCTGCGGCATGAGCTTGTCCCAGTCGTCGATCACGTGGACCTTTGCGTCGAAGTTCCCGTCCTCGCCGTAGCTGTCGGTCTTCTTCACGTGGAAGTAGACGAAGTCGTAGCCCGCGCCGTCCTTGCGGAGCGTTTCGATCTCCGACTCGACCGTCTCGCCGGTCTTGAGGACGTCCATCCCGACGAGCCGCGCAAGCCCGCGGTACATCGGATACGTGGCGATGGCGGCGGCGCGTGCGCCGAAGATGTCGGCGAAGTTCGAGAGCAACTCGTGCCGGTCGATGCCGCGCAGCAGCACCATGTTGGCGGGGTGGTCGTTCTTCAGGATCTCACGGGCCCTGGCCGTGAACTCGTTGCAGAGCCGAGCGGCCTTCTCGGCCTGCTTGGTGGAGGCCTTGACCTCGAGCGGCGGATGACCCGTCACCTGCGGGTCCGAATCGTTCAGCCCGCCGTGCAGGCCGGGGCCGCGCAGTACGACGGCGGCGCGGTGTTCCTTGACCGGCTCGACGAAGAGCTCGACGCCCTTGAGCTTTATCTTGCGGAGTTTTTCGCAGAGCTTCGCGTTGACCTCGGTGGCGATGCGGCCGGCACGGCGGTCGGTGACGAGGCCCTTGTCGTCGAGTGTGCAAAAATTGATGCGTATGGCGAGATCGCCGTGTTTCAGTTCGAAGTCGATGCCAAGGGCCTCGAGGACGCCGCGGCCGATGTTGTATTCGAACGGGTCGTAGCCGAAGAGGCCGAGGTGCGCGGGCCCGCTGCCCGGCGTAATGCCTGGCGCGCAGGGCATGTGGAGGCCGCAGACGGACTCGGCGGCGAGCGCGTCCATGTTCGGCGTGTTTGCCGTTTCGAGCTCGGTCTTGCCGGCGGGGTTCCGGGGCAGGCCGCCGAGCCCGTCGAGCACAATGAGCAGCATCCTGCCGCCCTCGTCACGTTTCAGACTCCTGAACAGGTCGAATCGCTTCATGTGTCGCTCCGGTGGATTGTCAGTTGAACCCGGTGTCGTGGAATGGCAGTATCCAGTTGATTTCGTCGTCGGTTCGTATGCGAGGCATCTTTCGGCGGATCCGTCCCTTCTTGTCGAGTTGGGGCGAGTAGGACTTGTCGAACGCCTCGATGAACCCGTAGACCTGCTTGAAATCCTCCTTCTTGTCCTTGTCGGTCTTGGCGAGCAGGCCGGCGTCGATGAGTGAAAACACGATCTCACCGAAGTCGTCGGTGGAGTTGACGCCCCAGGAATTGAGCACTGGCCGCGCCATCAGCCCCCAGGAGTCGATGGCGAACTTGCGTATGCCTTCGAGCAGTTCGCGGCCTGTGAGGTGGCGTCGTTCGCCGATTTGCTTGACGGTGCAGGACAGGGCCTCCATGACGAATTGGTAGGCCTCCGGCGAATAGCGGGATGCGCCGTTCACCGGCTCGCCCTGGCTCTGGTCGGCTGGCATCTTGTCACTCCTGGATTTTCGGAAACAGGGGAGCGCCCTTGGCCACTCTTGAGCCGGACCGGAGGCCGCCCCATCTTGTTTGTTCGTCGAGAACGGGCTTGACCGGCCCAAGTGACAGTTGTGAGCGCATCGCCTCGACCTTCGCGGGCATGAACGGCCAGAGCAGGAGCGAGACGATGCGCAACACTTCGGCGAGTGAATAGAGTACGGAGCCAAGCTCGGCCCGGCGGGATTCGTCTTTCGCGATGACCCATGGCTTGCTGGTTTCGACGAGGCGGTTGGCCGCGGCGATGAAGTTCCAGGTCGTTTCGAGCGCACGGCTGAACTGGACGGCCGCAAGGTGTGAGTCGACCTCGCGGACGGTCTCGGCGGCGAGGGCCGCGAGCGCTTTCACGTCGTCGCCGGACTCGGCCGGCTCGGGAATCACACCGCCGAAGTATTTCTCGATCATCGTGAGCGTGCGGTGGAGCAGGTTGCCGAGGTCGTTGCCGAGGTCGTTGTTGATGCGACCGATGAGGGCGCGTTTGGAGAAGTCGCCGTCCTGTCCGAACGGCATCTCGCGGAGCAGGAAGTAACGATACTCGTCCACGCCGTACTGGTCGGTGACTGTGACGGGGTCGATGAAGTTGCCCTTCGACTTGCTCATTTTCTCGCCGCTGTTGGTCCACCAGCCGTGGGCGAAGATCGTCTTCGGGAACGGGAGGTCGAGGGCCATGAGCAAGCACGGCCAGATGACGGCGTGGAACCACAGGATGTCTTTGCCCACGAGGTGCAGATTCGCGGGCCAGTACCTGCCGTAGAGTTCGCCGTCGGGGAACCCGAGCGCCGAGATGTAGTTGACCAGAGCGTCGATCCAGACGTACGCGCGGTGGGCCGGGTCGAAGGGCAGGGGGACGGCCCATTCGAGCGAGGTGCGCGTGACGCTCAGGTCCTTCAGCCCCTCCTTCACGCGGCTCCGGACCTCGTTGAACCGGACCCGTGGCTGGACGAACTCGGGGTTGTCGTCGAGGAATGTCAGCAGGCGGTCGCCGTAATCCGACATCTTGAAGAAATACGTCTTCTCCGAGCTCCACTCGGCTTTCTTGCCGCAGTCCGGGCAGTTCCCGTTGCGGAGGTCGGCCTCGGCCAGGAAGTTCTCGCAGGAAGGGCAGTACCATCCGGCGTAGTCGCCGAGCCGGAGGTTGCCGGACTCGTGGAGTTTCTGGAAGACGGCCTGGACGACGCGTTGGTGGCGTTCCTGAGTCGTGCGGATGAAGTCGTCGTATGTTATGTCGAGGTGTTCCCAGAGGGACTTGGATCGTTCCACGACGCGGTCGGCGAGTTGGATGGGAGTCTGGCCGAGCGCCTCGGCCGCACGTTGGATCTTCATGCCGTGCTCATCGGTGCCGGTGAGGAAGCGCACATCCTGTCCGGAAAGCCGGTGGTAGCGGGCGAGCACGTCGGCGGCGATGGTGGTGTACGAGTGGCCGATGTGCGGAGCGTCGTTAACGTAGTAGATGGGCGTGGTGACGTAGAAGGTTCCGGCCGGCAAGAACTATCCCCCCCCCCCGTTCGGTTCTTCCCACCATTCTTCGGCGATCACATCCCCGCCTGCTCCGTTGGGCTTTGATGGGGGCGTGCGTTCGGCGGTCTCGGCGTGGGCAGGCGGTGGTTGTTGGCTCTGTTTCTTTTCGTCGGCTTGCGGCGCCGGGTCTTGCCGAGGTTGTTCCGGCTTGGGCTTTCCTTCGGCGGATGTTTGTTGCGGTGCGGTTGGTGGAGCGTTTTTCTGCACCTCGCCCGGCTGCGTCTTCTTGCCTTTGCCGCGGCGCCTGCGCCCTCGGCGCCCGGACTTCTGCCTGGGCCGGTCGGGCTGGCCCTCGGGCGGTTTCCGCTCGGGCTGGGCTTGCTCGGTCTTGCCCTTGTCCGGCGGAGCATCCTGTTTTGGAAGGACGTCCTGTATCTCGTCGATGTGGACGGTGATGGGCCTGCGTTCGGGCAGTTCAACCGTGACTGTCTGCGAAAGGATCTCGGCCGAGAGCACCTCGCCGTCGCCTTCGGCGGTGCGGACCCGTGTGCCTTTCTTGGGCAGTGTCTTCTTCAGTTCGGAGTAGGTCTCGTCCTCGAAGCGCAGGCAGCACATCAGGCGCCCGCAGCGTCCGGAAATCTTGGTGGGGTCAAGCGTGGTCTTCTGGAGTTTCGCCATCCGCATCGTGACCGGTTCGAGGTCCTTCATGAACGTGCGGCAACAGAGCTCCCGGCCGCAGTGTTCGTACTCGGCGAGCAGGCGGGCTTCATCGCGCACGCCGATCTGGCGCATCTCGATGCGTGTCTTGTACTCGGTGGCGAGGTCCTTCACCAGTTCCCTGAAGTCGACGCGGCCGTCGGCGATAAAGTAGAAGATGATCTTTTCGCCGCCGAAGATGTGCTCGGCGCTCACGAGCCGCATTGGGAGTCGGCGCTCTCTTATCTTTGCGGCGCAGAAAGCGAACTCCTTCGGCTGTACCACCTCTTCGATTTCACGGCGGCGTTCGTGGTCCTCGGCGGTGACGCGACGCAGGATGGAGCCGCCGATGCGCAGGGGAGGCGCTGGGGCTTCGTCTTTGACCCCGGACACGACCTCGCCCCATTCGGCGCCGCGGTCGCTGCGTACGATGCACTTCTCTCCGAAGCCGAGGTTTTTGATGTGGGTCGAGAACACGCCTATCTGGCGCATCGCGCCGTAGCGCGTGAGCACCTTGTGCTTCATCTTTACGGCCGTGGCTCTTTCTTCCGCCATATCTATGCCGCCCGCTGGTCTCTGCACGCCGCGATTCCCGAAAACGTGTCGAGCACGGTGGCGTCGATGTCCACGTTCGCGCGTACGAATCCTTTCGCTTCCTCTATTCTATCAAGAATCGAGCGAATTCCGCGCCTGCTAATTGAGGTTTCTTTGTCGATCAGGTCGGCCACGTCCTGGTTCAGCATCCGGTCCGGGTCGACGCCGACCTGCCGCACGGCCACGTCGCGGTAAAAAAGAACGGCAAGGTCGAGTAGCCACTCGGCGACGGAGCGCGACTCGGTCCGGACGGGGGTCGCTGCCGCCTCGGCCCGGGCGGTGGCCAGCTCCCGGACGATCTGCGTGACCCTTGCCGCGGACGCGATCAGGTTCCCCTCGTGGAGTCCCGTCACGAGACGCAGGAGTTCCATCCGCACCGCGGGGAGGGCGGTTTCGCCCGCCATCTCGGTCGCGCGGCCGAGACTGCCGCCGGACGACTGTGCCAGGAAGCGAGCCGTGGCCGCGTCGAGCCCGTGCTTCTCCAGCGCGTCCCGGACGATGCCCTGCGCCAACGGGCAGAACCGGATCACCTGGCAACGGGAGACGATGGTTTCGGGCAGGTCGTCGGGCCGCGGCGTCACCAGGACGAGGACGGACTGCGGCGGGGGTTCCTCGAGCGTCTTGAGGAAGCAATTCGCGGACGGGCCGTTCATCGCCTCGGCCTGGTCGATGAGCACGACCTTGTGCTTTGCCTCGTTGGGCTTCAGGTTGAGCGTTTTGAGAAGCCCCTCTCCCGTTTTTCTGTTGTGGAACACTTCGATCTTTATTTGCCGGCCGTCGCCTTCCGGTTCCACGCGATAGATGTCCGGATGTGTGCCGTGCTCGGCCTTGCGGCAATGGGGGCACCGGCCGCAGGCGTCGTCGGCCTGCTTCGCGCAGACGAGCGCCTTTGCGAATTCAAGGGCGGTCGTCATCTTGCCCACGCCGGGCGGGCCGGCGAAGATGAGAGCGTGCGGTGTTCGGCTGGACCGGAGCATGCGGCGCAAAGCGGCGACCGCGCGGTCCTGGCCCGCTATCAGGTCGAAGCTCATTCGTCGGTCTCTATCACGGCGATCTTGTCGCCGACCTTGACAACGTCGTCCTCCTGGAAGAACGTCTCGACCACCGTGCCGGAAAGGGGCGACGGGACGTCGAACACGGCCTTGTCGGTGGCCATCTCGACGAGCGGATCGCCCTTCTTGATTTCTTCGCCGGCCTCCTGGTGCCAGAAAGACACCGTGCACTCGTCGCCCGCGTCCTCACCGAGCGGCGGCATCATTACTTCCTGTTGCATTGTCTTTCGTCTCCTCTCCTGATGTGGCCGACTCGAATGCGGCCGCGGCACAGTATGAACTGCGAACGAACGGGCCGGACGCGATCCAGCGGAGACCGCGTCGCAGTCCTTCCTCGCGATACACGTCGAACGTTTCGGGCTCTATGAACTTCGTGACCGGCAGATGGGCGCCCGTCGGCCGTAGGTACTGGCCTATGGTCAGCATCCGGCATCCGGCGGCGGCCAGGTCGTCGAACACAGCGCAGAGTTCATCGTGCGTCTCGCCGAGGCCGACCATCAGGCCGCTCTTCGGGACCGTCGAGCCGGATGCGGCCACGCGCCGGATAAGGTCGAGTGAGCGGGCGTAGTCGGCCTGGGGGCGGACCGTCCCGTAGAGGCGGGGGACGGTCTCGACGTTGTGGTTGTACACGGCGGGCCCGGCGTCGAGCAAGGTGTCGACGGCGGCCGCGTCGCCGAGGAAATCGGGCGTCAGCACCTCGACCCTTGCGCCGGCGGTCTGCCCGATGGCGCGGACGGTCGCCGCGAAGTGCGCGGCCCCGCCGTCGGGCAGGTCGTCGCGGGTGACGGAGGTGATGACGACGTACTTGAGCTTGAGCCGGCGGGCGGCCTCGGCGACGCGGGCGGGCTCGCCGGCGTCCACTGGCTGGGGCGGTCCGCCGGACACGGCGCAGAAGCGGCAGTTGCGCGTGCACGAGTCGCCCAGAATCATGAAGGTCGCCGTGCCGCGCTCGAAGCACTCGCAAAGGTTCGGGCAGTGCGCCCCGCGGCAGACGGTGTTGAGGTGGAGGTCGCCGAGCAGGTCGCTGACCTGCCGCATCCGCCCGCCTTGGGGCAGGCGCTTCTTCAGCCAGGGGGGAAGGCGTGTCGGCGATACCGTCATTTATGTGGCCTGGCCCCGCCCATGCGGCGGCCTGATTTCAGTGAGAAGAAACAGTTGCGGACGTCGCTATGATGGCAATTCTATAGGGAACGCGGGGGGCTGTCAAGTTAGGCAGGCGCGGAGGCAGGGGCCTTGCATCAGGCGAACCCGGCTTCCTTCAGCTTCTCGATCGTGAGGTCGGTCGGGCCGCTTGCCCTTTCGAGGCGGCGGGCGACGAGCTTGCCGAGGATGTCGGTCTCGATGTTCACCTTGTCCCCGAGTGTGCGCGCCGCGAGCGTCGTGCTCTTGAGCGTTGTGGGGATGATAGCACAGGTGAAGTGGTTCGTGCCGACCTCCACGACGGTCAAACTGACGCCGTCGACGGCGACCGAGCCCTTGGACACCATCTGGGCGGCGAGGGCGGCGTCCACGGAGACTTTCATCACGATCCCTTTGCCGGCCGGGGTGACGGCGGCAACAGTGCCGACGCCGTCGACGTGGCCGAGCACGAAATGGCCCCCGAGCTGGTCGCCGACGCGGAGGGACGGCTCGACGTTGACCTTGTCGCCGGGTTTGAGTGTGCCGAGCGTCGAGCGGGAGAGCGTCTCGGCGACGGCGTCGAACTCGCAGACGGTCCCCGCTTCTTCCGCGACGGTCAGGCAGACGCCGTTGATACAGATGCTGTCGCCCGGGTGGGCGGCGGCGGCGAGTTCGCCCAGGTCAACCGCGACGCGCGCGGAGGGCCCCCTGCGGGTGATCCTCGTCACGGGCGCGAGCGTGCGGATAATCCCGGTGAACATGGGCGCCCTCCTTGGGCGCGGGGATTCTATCCGGAGGGGCGGGGCAAGTCAACCCGGCTCGCGGCACCCGGCTCGTGGCGCAGGTTGTGACGGCGGGATAACGACCTCAGGGAATATGTATACTATTTTGGCTCACGTGAGTCAAAATAGTGTGCATATCCGACTTATATCCGACTTGCGCCTTGGGTCATTCGAAGGGCGAGGCGCCGTCGTTCCGCAGGTCGTCGGCCGTCCTCGGGCCTTTGTCGAGACCCTCGTTGTGGAGGCGGGTCGCGGCTTTCTTGGCGATGTTCTTGTAGTTGTTGTCCCGGACGATCCTGGGGGTGACGAATATGTAGAGCGTCGTCTTGGTCTTTGTGAGGTCTTTGTTGGTGAAGAACCATCCCAGGAGCGGGATGTCGCCGAGCAGGGGGAACTTGGTTATGGTTTCGTCCTTCTTTTCGCGGACGAGTCCGCCGATGACGAGCGTCTCGCCGTCGTGGACGCGGACGTTTGTCTCGGCCTTGCGCGAGCCGATGATGGGGCGTTCGTCGAATTGGCCGACGAACCCGAGCACCTCGCTGATTTCGGGCGTGACGTGCAGAGTGATGAGTCCGTCCTCTTCGTTGACCTGCGGCGTGACGGTGAGGATGATGCCGGTTTCGATGTCCTCGAACCCTGTGACGGCGGAGACGCCGGTTTCGAGGTTGGTGGTGAAGAGAGCCACGGGCGTGACGTCGCCGATGTTGATCTTGGCCTCGTGGTTGTTGAGCGTGGTGATCTCGGGGTTGGCGATAAGGTCGGCGTCGCCGTCGGACCGGAGTATGTTGAGGGCGACCTGGAGGCCGGTCGCGTCGAGTGTGCCGAACGTGAAGTCGTCTTTGGCGGTGAGCGGGAAGGATTCGCCGTCGATGAACTCGCCGCTTGCGACGTCGCCGGTCGGGAAGAAACTGCCGCTCTGGTTCTTGCTGAGCGGGAAACTGATGGGCCGCGACGACCCGGTGACCGCGACTCGGGTCGCCCAGTCGATGCCGAGCTTGTCGGTGATGTCGGTGCTGACCTCTATGATTTCGGCGCATATCGTGACCTGCGGCTCCGGCCGGTCGACGCGCTCGATGACCGTGGCGACGGCTTCCAGAGAGCCGGGCAGGTCGTAGACGATGAGCGTGTTTCGCGCGGTCTCGGCTTCGATCTTGCCGGAGTCCTTGCTGAGGAACGACTTCAGGAGTTCCTTGGTCTTTTCGGCGTTGGCGTACTTCAGGGCGAACGTTTCGATGCGCGCCTGGCCTACGACGGCTCCTTCGCCGGTCGTGGGCGAATAGACTTCGATCACGCCGCCCCGGAGCCGGTACGCGAAGCCGTTGATGGTGACCAGCGAGTTGAGGGCCTCGTCGAGACTGACGTCCTTGAATCGTGCGGTGACTTGGGTATCGACGTTGCGGGCCGTGATGATGCTCAGCCCGAACTGTTTCGACAGGATGCGCAGTACGTCGTCGAGCGGGACGTTCTGGACGTCGAGAGTCACGGTTCCGGCCGTTCCCTGCAGGATGCCCGCGGCGTCGGTTGGTTCGGCGGCCCGGGCCGGCCCCGTGCCGAAACAGGCCAGCGCGATGGCGGCCGCGGCGGTCGGAAGGATGGGAAGTCTCATCGGTCTACTCCTTGAGCTGCAGGAAGATTTCCTGGTCGTTTCGTTTCAGGACGACTCCGTTCTTGACGATCTTGGTCACCTCGTAGCCGTGGATGTATTCACCGGCGGCCACGACGTCGTCGTTTATGAGGGCGACGCCTGTGTCGCCGGCCCACGAGATGCCGCGGAGCGTGAGCTTGACTTCTGTTCCGCCGACTTGTGTCTGGACTGTCTCCCTGGGCGGCGGGGTGATCCGGAACATGGGCGATCGCGTCTCGCTTTGCAGTTTTCCGCGGTCCGTGGCAACCACGTAGCAACTGACGGGGTCGTCACCGGGCGCCGGCACGACGAAGGTCCATTCCCCGTCCCGGCTCTCGGCCGCAGGCGGGGAGCCCTCGGCTTGATGCACGTCGACGCGCTGGTCGGTGCCATACAGGAGTACGGCGGACTCGACGCCGCTGTTGCCCGTGTCGCGGTCGGAGATGTTGATCTTCAGCTCGATGGTCTTCGTGTTGCGCGGGCTTTCGAAATCGCCCGGGGACTTTATGGCCGGGCCTTGTGTGTCGGGCGGGACGAACGGGTCGCGCACCCACGCGAGGCGCGAGCGCTCTCCTTGCGCCTCCTCGTCGACGCCGACGTGAACACCGGAAGACGGCGGAGCAGGGGACGCGTTGGCGTGTGCGGCGGCCGGCGCCGCTCCCGAAGCGCCCGTGCCGCGGCTTGCTGTGTTGTTCGATTCCTGGTTCTCTTGCGTGTTCTCGGCACGCTGTTGGTTCCGTTCCTCGGCCCTTCGTCTGCGTTCGGCGGCCCTGGCCTTTGTGGATTGGATCTGGCTGTATCCGTACCAAAGGGCCAGCAGGAGCACCGGCACCAGCACGGACAGTACTTTCACCATCTTTTTGTCGCGGTCGGTCATTGCGGGCTTTCTCCCAGGCCTGGCGCCGCCGGCGTCCGCAGGACGAATGTCGCAAGCTTTATGTTCGCGCTCACGTCGCCCCATTTCCGGTCGCGGACCACTTGCAGGTCCTCGACGATGACTGCGAACGGAAGTTTGTTCAGGGCTTCAAGGAACGCCTGGACGTTCTGCGCGGTTCCGGTGACGGTGATGTCCTTCTGCAGGCGTTTGAGTTCGGCAACGGGCGGCTTTTCGCCGCCCTCGGCCCAGTGGGTTGCCGACCGCATGTCGATACGGTTCTCGCGCATCGCGTCCGCAATGCGTGCCGAGAGCCAACTGACGCGTGATTCGGGCGGCATGCGGTTCTCGAGTTGGCGGATTTCGGCCTTGGTCCGGGCGATATCGGTGTCAGGAGCGGGATTGGCCTCGACCAGCTTGCAGAGCTCGGCCTGCTTTTCCGATAGAGCGCGGAGTTCGGCCTCGGCCTTGTCGATTGCCGCGACGCTCGGACGGTACGAGAACATTGTCACGCCCACGATGAGGACGAACTGGCCGACGATGAGGAGTCCCAGCCGCGCCTTGTATCCTATCTGCATCGTGTCAATCTCCCGGGAATCCGAGGACCTGGCACGTGAGCTCGAGCGCCTCGTCCGGCGCCCGGTCTTCTTCCTGGTTCGACATTCGCGACGGCGTGAAGCTGACGTTCACGAAGAACGGAGAATCTTCGAGGGCGGCTATCAACTGTTGCTTGAGGGTCGCCGAGCCGGCCGACGGCATCGAGTATATGTCGACCCCAAGCTCCATTTTTTGCGTGCGGCCCGTCCTCGGGAACGCGACGGACCTCAGATACGTGCCCTCGGGCATGATGTTGCTCAGTTCCCTCAGGATTGCCGCGTGTATCGCCTTTCCGACACCGAGGTGCTTGAGAATCTCCCTGCGCCGGTTGAGTTCCTGCTTGTAGCTTTCCGCCGTTGCCACTTTGTCGGCCAGGACCTGCATCGGCGCGGTGGTCTCCCGCTTCGTCGCCATGACCTGTTTCAGGCGGGCCTTCTGAGCGTTGGCCGTCCATGCAAGCCCGCTCAACAGGAGAAACGCAAAGGCGGTGACGACCAGCGAGACGGTGCGTATGGCCGAGATCATCCGCTTTGCCTTGATGTGCGGCGGCAGGAGGTTGATCCTGGACTTGTCGTGTATGGCGGACCCGGTCGCGACCGCGAAGAGGGCCGGGTTCGCTTCGACGGCCGGCTCGACCTCGAACCCGAGCATTTGCCACGGGTCGAGCGGCGAGGTCGGTATTCTGGTCTCCTTGCTCAGGTATTGGGGCAGGGCGCCGAGCGTGGCCCCGCCGCCGCAGATGAGAAGGGCGTCAATTGTCGCGAGGTTATGGCTTTGGGAGTAGAACTGCAACGACCTCGTGACCTCGGAGGCCAGCCGTTCCAGAGCGGGCCGGATGGCCGCGAGGATTCTTGGCGCGGGCACGGCGAGCCCGGCCGCTTCCACCGTGCCGGCCGCGCCGATGCTGTATTTCTTCTTGAGTTCTTCGGCGGCCTGCCGGTTGATCTCGATGGTCTTGTTATCGATGGACATCTTGCCCGTGAGGCGGCCGTGATGCTGTCGCCGCCTACGGGGACCTCGCGCGTGAACTCCAGGCCGTCCTGTCCGGTGACCGAGAGCCGCGAGGCCGTGCTGCCGATGTCGAGCACGGCGATGGCGCCTCGGTCCTGCGCCTTGCAGGCGGCCATCACCACGTTCTCGGTCGCGATCGGATCGGTGATGACGGTCGAGAGGCGCGGGTTGTCGGTGTTGAAGAGCACGTCCATGCGCCCGATGTCGGGCGGGACCGCGGCGACAACGACGTCGAAGTTACTGGTCTTCTTCTTGGGGTTCAGCACGTAGTGGCCGATGGTCGCCCGGTCACCGTCTATCGAGTTGTCCTCGGCCACTTTCCATCGGACCGCCTGGGCGAGGTCTTTTTCGGCCATCCGGGGCATCAGGCAGCAGATGGTGCTGACGCCCTCGCCCGACAGCGAACAGCCGGCGGCCTTGATGCGGGGCTTGGCTTGCGAGATCACCTTCTCGACCGCCTCCGAGATGGCGTCGAAGCGCTCCGGGTCGGATTTCGGCGGGAGTTCTGTGACGACGGCGTCGACCAGCCGCATTCCGTTGGCACTGGTTTGCAGGTGGACGAGTTTGAGTGTGCGTGTGCCGATGTCCAGGCCGATTATGGAACGGCCTCGGTGGATGACAGCGTTGCCCGGCTCGGCGTGCAGTGCGCCGGTCGAGGCGTTTGCTTCGGCGGGGG
>Ga0180429_10003932_pt1 | contig 11975 bp, 10 predicted proteins | sample SS_ome_FD_132428 | JGI IMG/M metagenome (GOLD analysis project Ga0180429, IMG submission 132428) | Hypersaline lake sediment archaeal communities from the Salton Sea, California, USA - SS_1_S_1 metaG | ecosystem: Environmental > Aquatic > Non-marine Saline and Alkaline > Hypersaline > Sediment ... | reverse complement strand
GGATGCGGCTGGAAGAGTTTCGCCCCCGCGTGCTGACTTCGTTTGTGCGCAACAAGCTGATCGACCAGGTCTACCTGCAACTCGTGGGCGACAACCTGGCCAAGCAGGTCGGCGTGGTGGGCGAGAAGAAGCGGACCGACCGGATGGGTCTGCTGTTGTTGATCTCGCCGCCGGGCTACGGCAAAACGACGCTGATGGAATACATCGCCAACCGGCTGGGGATCATCTTCATGAAGATCAACGGCCCGGCCCTGGGCAACCAGGTCACGTCGCTCGATCCGGCCGAGGCCCCCAACGCGGCCGCCCGGGAGGAGATGGAGAAGTTGAACCTCTCCTTCGAGATGGGCGACAACGTGATGATCTACGTCGACGACATCCAGCACTGCAACCCGGAGTTCTTGCAGAAGTTCATCTCGCTGTGTGACGCCCAACGGAAGATCGAGGGTGTTTACCGCGGCCGAACGCGGACCTACGACCTGCGCGGCAAGAAAGTGGCCGTGGTGATGGCCGGCAACCCCTATACCGAAAGCGGCGAGAAGTTCAAGATCCCCGACATGCTGGCCAACCGGGCCGATACCTATAACCTGGGTGAGATCATCGGTCCCAACGCCGAGTTGTTCCACATGAGCTACCTGGAAAACTCGCTCACCTCGAACCCCGTGCTGAACAAACTGGCCACGCGCAGCCAGAAAGACGTCTATTCGATCATCCAAATGGCCGAAGAACTGTCGCCCGAGGGAGTCGACCTGGAAGGCAGCTACTCGATGGCGGAAGTCAACGAGATGGTCGCGGTGATGCGCAAACTGATGCACGCCCGCGACGTCGTGCTCAGCGTCAACCAGGAGTACATCCGCTCGGCGGGCACGGCGGACGATTACCGCACCGAGCCGGCCTTCAAATTGCAGGGCTCCTACCGCAACATGAACCGCATCGCCGAGCGGATTGTCGCCGTGATGAACGACGAAGAACTGGACGAACTGATCCTGGCCAACTACCAGAACGACGCCCAGACGCTCACCACCGGCACCGAATCGAACATGTTGAAGTTCAAGGAACTCACCGGGCGATTGACGCGCGAGGAAGCCGCCCGCTGGGCCGAGATCAAGAAGACCTTCAGCCGCAACGTGCAACTGCGGGGTATCGGCGACGACGCCAAGTTCGGCCAGGTAGTGCTGCAACTGACCAACTTCAGCGAGAGCCTCGATGCGATCAAGCACGCCCTGAAAAGCGGCGTCTCCTGGATGGTCGAATCGGGCGGCACCGCGGCGGCCGGCGAAGAAACCCCCTTGCGAGCGTCCTTCGACCCCGAAGCCCTCGACGTCATGAAGGGCCTGGCCAACGAACTGAAGGCCATCTACGCCGACAACGCACGCATCGCCTCGGAACCTCAACAGCCGCAAGAGATCAACGTCGTCAGCAAGGTCCCCAGCGCGATCCTCAGCGTGCTCCGGCAGCAGTTCAAGCTCATGCAAGGCTGGATGAAGCCGGTCTTCGAGCAATCCCGGCGGCAGGGCAAGGAACTCGACGGGCTTCGGAAGCTGATGGACACCAACCTGGCCAGCTACAAGGACCTTATCGAACAGTTGGAACAGGCGGCCAAGCAGAAAGACATCATGTACGACAGCCTGGCCCAGCATAAGCTGAACGTCGAGGGGTGGAAGAAGAAGGAGTAGTCTCATAGTCGTTGTTCGCTCCGCGAACAAAACGTTCGTTGGCGAAGCGAACCACTGCTCCAACGTTTGTTCGCGGAGCGAACGATGACTATAGGCCGCCCCTACTTCACTTGAAGCATCCGCTGCAACGCCATTAGCGCCCCGCCGGCCGTCTCCGCGTCGACCTCGATCACGTTTACCGGCGTGCCGGCCGCCAGGTTCTCCAGCGACCAGCACAAGTGGACCAGATCGATGCGGTACATCGTTACGCACATGCACTCCGTCGGCGAGAGGAGGTGGACCTCCTGCTCGGGATGATCGTGCTTCAAGCGATTGACCATGTGCGGTTCGGTACCGATGGCCCATTTCGTGCCGGGTGGGGCCGCTTCCACCACCTTGAGAATCTTGCCCGTCGATCCGATCTCGTCGGCCTGGTCGGCCACTTCCATCATGCACTCCGGGTGGACCATGATCTTGATGCCCGGGTGCTCCCGGCGGAACTGCTCGACGTGTTCCGGCAGAAACACCTGATGGACGCTGCAGAAGCCCTGCCACAGCATCACGCGGCCGCGGCGGATCGCCTCTTCGTCGTTTCCGCCGAGGCGCTCTTGCCGCGGGTCCCAGACGGGCATCTGCGCAAGCGGGATCCCCATCGCCCGGGCCGTGTTGCGCCCCAGGTGCTGGTCGGGAAAGAACAACACGCGGCCGCGGCGCTCGAAGGCCCAATCGAGCACGTTCGCCGCATTGGCCGAAGTGCAAACGATACCGCCGTGACGGCCGCAAAACGCCTTCAGCGACGCCGCCGAATTGACATATGTGATCGGCATCACGTCGTCGACCTCGATCACCTCGGCCAACTGGCGCCAGCACTCCTCGACCTGCTCGATCTCGGCCATGTCGGCCAGCGAGCAACCGGCGTCCAGGTCGGGTAACACGACGGGTACCCGGCGTCCGCCGCGCCGCGTCAGCCGCTCGGGACGGTTCGCCAGAATGTCGGCCGTCTCGGCCATGAAATGCACGCCGCAGAAGACGATCGCCTCGCACTGCTCGCGCTCGGCCGCAGTCGCACTGAGCTTGAGGCTGTCGCCCCGCAGATCGGAAAGCTCGATCACCGCGTCCTGCTGGTAGTGATGCCCCAGGATCAGCAATCGCGAGCCCATCTCGCCGCGGACCTTCTGGATCCGCTCGGTGAGCACCTCATCATCGAGCGATTGGTACTGCTTCAGATCGTAGGCCGGGGATCGGGACGTGTCGGTGGTTATTGTCATTTTTTGAGTCCTTTTCTCCAATTATATCCCCGGGCAGCCGAGGAGCCAGGGGGCGAGGCGGCTTGCGGTAGAAGAGGGGGTGGGAGATAATGAACATCTGCGTGGGAGAATTCAAGTATTGGGTGGCACCGTCAAGTCAGTTCCCGCCCCGGATACCCCACGCAAGGCGGGTTGAGCGAATGTTTACGCGCGTTTGGAACTGACCCTGAACGGGCTCTATAGTCGCGCACGCGGCTTGGCCGATGATATCCTTGTATGGGTGGTACGTGTAGTATATGATGATATAAAGTGCCCACGGATACACTACGCGAGCCGTGGCAGTATGCTCCGATTCTGGCAGTGGTTACGACCGCGAATACGAAGACATAGGATACTTCTGATGGCAACCGTCGTCGATTTTAGAACAGAAGTGATCCATCGCTATGTTTTCGAACTCCGATACGACTTTGGACAGGTCTATTGGGATCGTGCCGGCCGAATTGCCAAAGCCATTCTTGCTAAGCAGGAAGAGTGGGACTTCAGCGAGATTGACCTTAACGGATGTCAGCTTGTACATCGGTCTGCCAACCTGGCATTCAATTTCGGGCATGAGAAGCTTGACCTTGCACAGACGCAAAGTGCCGACGTGGAAGAACTACTGCCCGTTCACAAATTCTCCACAATTGCCGAGAGCGCGGCCAGCATCGTTGCGGAGCATCTGGAGATCGACTCGTTTCCACGGATCGGCTTCCGAGCATGGCTTCTATATCCTGCATGTGATCGGGAGGAATCGCACCGTTTCGTGCATGATTTAGGACTCTTCACGCTTGATTCGGCGGTGAAGGAATCTATAGGAAATCCGTCGGAGGTTAGCCATCGGTTGGTCATCGAGCGACCGAGCCACATGCTTCGTATTGCTGTCGCTCCTTTTGAGCAGCACATCGATCTTCCCCCCAGCGTTCTTCGTGCAGCCAGGACCAGACCCAGGGACCGTTCTCGCGGTCAAAGACAGGCGGCGATTGACAGACTGAAAGCAGAGAGGACAATCGGGCATTATCCACAGTTTGGCCTATTGCTCGACTTCGACGCCTATATCGAAGATCCGCCGTATCCCGACGAACTCCCTGTCAGCGACTTTATAAGCAATTCCTTCGAGGACTTTCAGAAAACTAAGAAAGTAGTCTTGGAAACAACCAGGGCATAATAGGTGCTATTATGAGCGACGATTCAACGGGCTCCGGTATATCCTCGCCGCCAAATGGGCGCGTCGACCATGGTGTAGTTGCGGGCGGGGCTGTCTCGGGTGACGCGCATGCACCGACGCTCGTGACCTCAGGAACCCGATCGACGGGTGCTCCTTCGCAGCCCGCGTTGCGAACTGCGCGATCTCTCCCTTGCACTTCAACGGTCTTACCCAAAGTGAGACACCGTTGTCACGCGATTCTGACAGCGTGCATCGACAACCTGAACCGCGCTATTGACCACGATGCAGACTTCTTCTTGCGGAACAATTCGCTTGAGCAACTGAAAGATTCGTTGGCCGATCTGTGGGAGATTCGGTCGAAACGTGAAGAGCAGTTCGCCGAAGTGGTCAATATCCTCCAAGGTGTTTTCGCCGAACGAAACGTCGATGATTTCAACCACGATCAACTAATTCGTCTGCGATCCGCCTTAGAGACGCTTCACCAAGAATCCGCGTATGACGACGAGTGTGTCAACGCGATTACTATTGAACTGCTAAGCGGTGGGATTGATGTCTTTCGAGGAATTGAGTGACGGACATTTTCCGATTTCGGCCGAACTGTTCTTGGATACTTCGATCCACTGCTCTGGGTTGAAGGGGCCGCTTTTCCGGGAACGGATCAACCAAGTCCACTGTTTGTTCCAATGGAAGGGCACTTCCACGTATGCCAAAGTAGAATATGGCAACGTGGTACTTGCCCAAGCCGAGTACTTCTTGCGCAAGATCGACGAGTACGAGAGTCTCGATAAGACCCTGGACTTCATCGGCAATGTGCTTCCGCATCGCTTGCATCCAAAGAAGGTCGTTTGGTCTTTCAACCTTCTTCAGAGACATTACGCCCAAGATGAAGCAGAACGTACGGAACGTGCCAGACTATATCTTCGTCGCCTGATGAAACTTGGTGGTCAATTCGTTGAAGAACTGTGCGACCGTCCTTTGGAGAACGGTACAGATTGCCACTGGGCGAAGTGTGGAGTTCACAAACGACGTGATGGACGTTTGGTCTGGAAATCTCCCGTCTGCAAAAAGACTCGAAAGAAGTGTCGCCTGGATGATTTCTTCGTTGAGAACCGCGATCTCTTCAAGCGGATCAAGAGAGCGATTGATGCACTGCCCGATGAGGGCAAATCGGACCAGCTACGAGCCTTTTCTGAAGTGATCGGCGAAGCGTTGCATGATCCGACAATGCTGCTGGACTACCGAGCCGGGTGCCAGCGTTTAGCGGACGCCATCATTGCGGTTGAAAGCTCAAGGTACAAGAGCATGTTCAGCCAGAACATCAAGGAAAGTGAGCTTCTGACGTCCGTTCTAAAGCAGGCGTTCTATTATCTTCCGCCAAATCGTGAAAAGGGGGTGTTGGTACAAGTGCCGACCTCGCAAGAGCGAGATGGCTGACATCTTCGAGCACTAGCACTGGCGCTATGACCACTGCATTCATGAGCATGCAGCTTGGTAGCCTTGGGCAGCCCTGGGGGCGGGCAGAGCGCTCTTTGTCATTAGTGGCAACAGGCTAGCGCCAAGGGGCGCCCTGACGGCATATAGTGTACGATGTGCTTTGGCACAAGAAAAAGGGTAGGCCCGGGTGCCGCTACTGGCTTGCCCAGCAGTGCCTACGTGTACTTGTTGTGGCAACGATTCAACAGGTTGAGTGGTTTGAGTAAATGTAGGGTGTATGCCCCCATGCCGGTTTTCACCGGCGCTTTCTCGGACCCAGTTTCGCCCCTCCCCCAAGCGATGCGCGCCGCGGACCCCACCGTCGGTGTCATAAACAGGACTACCATGGGGGTTAAGGCGACTAGTTGCGGCCAGTTTTTGAGAAAACCCGGAAATTGGTCTTGCCGTTCCGTTCAAATGGAGATAAGATATTTGTAGATGCAAACTTTGTACGGTCTCAATTAGGCATTGCAAATATGGAATTTGCAGGTACGCTACGGGAAGTCGGCCAAGAATCAGCCGTTGGCTGAGAGCTGCAGAAGGAGTTCAGAGAAGCCTGGCAGCGGGTTGGACCCAAACGGTGGCCGCTTACCCCACAGTACCGCCTTGAGGAGGAAGACGTGGAAGACCGCAGATTCTGTGAACTCACGTCTGCACAATAGGAGGCGGCTTACGCCCTTTATTTCACGGAGGAGGAGTCGACATGTTAGTACTCAGTAGGAAGTGTGGCCAAACCGTGTGTATTGGCCGGGACATCACAATTACGTTTCTTAGAGTCCGTGGCCAAATTACGAAGATCGGTGTCGATGCACCGTCTCCGGTCCGCATTCTGCGCGGAGAACTGTGCGGTGGCGGCGGTTCGGCTGAGCCAGTTGATAACCGCGCCCGGGGCGATCCGATTGCCCTTGCGGTTGACTGCTGATCTTCAGCGCTTGATAAGGATTGGCCGTCACCAAGGTTAGCGAAACGAGAAGTGTCGAAACAACCAACAAGTTCCACGTGTCGCCATTGCCATTATGGAAATCCGCAGTTCTTGAAGAAACCATTTGACCAAATATAATGTGGAGGTTCTGGAATGTCTTTGTCCGTAGAGAGGGTACTACCGATGCCGCGTGCCGTCCGTATTACGCGCAACGAGTTTTTGGAGGATCGACAGGGGAGAACATTCGCTGACGTGCTGGACGACCCTGAACAGCCGTTTGACGATGTGTTGGCCTTCTTCAGTGACTCTGAGCGGCAGCGCCGCATGGAGGATGCGGAGATTCATCACGACAGGGCGGCCTTATCGGGAGTCGTTCGAGAACTCGAGGCGCAGCCGGCCATCGATCAGTTTCTCGCCTCAAAGGACCCGCGACGCACAAAACGCCTGCGACAGGCGGTCGGTGTGGTGGTTCGCATCATCATGGAGCAGCGCGGGTGGAAAAAGACGGGCAAGAAGGGCTCGTTGGGAGTTCGTGCCAGTGTAGCGAAAGGTACGAAAACGCCCGGCGCCTACCACAACACGGGCGGGTTGGCATTTTGGTTCCTGCGCGCAGAGCGCTACAAATGTGGTACCAATGGAATGCCGTTTCGTTCCGTGAAGGAGCGCGCCGAAGAGAAACGATGATTCTACCGAAAGGAGTTATGCCCGGGACGATTTGGAAGCAAGCAGCGGAGCACCTCCAGCAGGTGTGAGCCAATCCGTCCTGAACCTTGAATAATCCGGGGTCGACGATGGCGGAAGTACCATCACCGCTGATCTTCTTCCGGCGGCACGTCGATCACTCGGACATCAATGATCTCGTCGCCGTCGGGCGTTCCGTTGGATGCAGGCCCTCCGCCCATCTGCGAGACGATCGTGAGATGCGCCTGAAACCGCCGCGCCGCCCAACGTTTCACCACGCGTCGAAACGGCGGCAACAGCAGGCCGAAACCGATCAGGTCGGTGAGCACGCCGGGGGTGACCAGCAGCGCGCCGGCCAACAATATCATCAGGGCGTCCAACAGCGGATCGCCCGGCAGACGGCCGGCGGCCATCTCGTCGTGGACCCTTCGCCAACAGCGAAGCCCCTCGTGCCGGGCCAGCGCGGCCCCGAGCGCGCCGGTGACGATTACCAACGCGATGGTGAACCACCAATCAGTCGCGTCGGCCAGCATGAGCAATAGCGCGAGTTCCACCAGCGGGACGACGGTCAACAGCAGCAGCAATCGCAGGAGCATGCTACTTCAGCGTGGTGTCTTTGGCCCTGGCAGCCATTTCCTCGTACTCGCCGGCCGGTTCGTCGGCGCCGAGTTGCCGGTGCATGGAGGCCAGGTTGGAGTAGGGGACGGCGAGTTCCTTTTCATCGAGTACGCCGAGTTCGACGGCCCGTTCCATCAGCCGGGCACCGACTTCGGTCAAGGCGACGGCCTTCTCCTGATCGCCCAGTTCCCAGTAGGAGACGCCCATGCTGACGAATGTTTCGCCGTGTCGCGCCAGATCGGCGAAGGCCTCATCGGGGACCGGTTGTTTCAGCAGCGGGATCGCCTTCTCGAACCACTCGATCGCCGCGCGATGGTTTTGGTCGCGAATGGCGTGGATTGCTCCCAGGCGGAAGTAGAGCCGCCCGAGCAGATAGTCGGCCGTTGGTGCTCGTTGCTGCTTGCTGCTGGTCTCCAGGTACGTGACGGCCTTCTCGCCGTAAGTGAGCGCCGTTTGATGATCGCTTCGCATCTGGCAGACCTGCAAGGCGTCGTAGAGCGCCATTCCCAGGTCCCATTGAAGCTGGGCCTGACGCTGGGGGTCTACGGCCGCCGCGATGAGTTTCTCGCCGGAACCGATTGCCGCGTCGGTCCAAGCAGTTGGATCGAGAGCGCCGCGGACGCCGACACAAGCGGCCAGTGCACGGGTGCAAACGCGGAAGCGATGTTCTTCATTTCCATTTTCGTTTTCGATCAGGTCATCGACAAACGCGTTGGCTTGCTGAAGCCATTGAGTGACGGCCTTTTTCTTCTCTTTCCAGTTTCCCCAGGCGATGTCGTGAGCGGCACCGAGGTGAGCGTCGATCAGCACTTCCTTGGCCGCCACGCGGATCGCCGGATGGGGGTCGTTTGTCAAGAGATCGGCCATCTTGACCGCCTGCATGTGGTACTGAATGGCCTTCCGGTAATCGGGCTTCATCCCCGACGCCGTCAGATCGCCCAGCAGCGAAAGCGCGCGGGCCTTGACGTGCGGCCGCTGCTCGCTGCCTTTCAGCACGGCTTGGGTCTCCTGGATGGCCTCGGCAAACCGGCCCAGGTGACCGAGGATCTGTGCCCTGGTAACCCGATAACGCGTATTCTCCGGATCCAGGCGGACTGCCTCCTCGCTGGCCGAATCCGCTTGTTCGTAATCACCCGCCATGGCCATCAAGCGGCCGTGTAGCCAATGGGCCCGGGCGTTGTTCGGCTCCAACTGGATGGCCTGCTGAACGTCGAGCAGGCTGAGCTTCTGCTGGCCCTCCAAGACGGTTTCGGCGCGCAGCACAAACGGCTCGGCGGAGATAGGCTCGAGAATGATCTCGGCAACCTGCATGGAGGCCCGGCCCGGCTGCTCGCTCGGCTGGAACGCGAACAGCACTCCCCGTTCCGGATACACCTGGCCGAGGATCTCGCCCAACTCGTTTGAGATGAACACGGGCCGCACGTCGGTCAGTTTCAGTTGTTCGGCAACCGCCTTGGCGGGAAACACTCTGTTCAGGCGGATAACCAGCGAAGCCACCTTGCCTTCAAGTATGGTTACTTCTATCTGATCGAACGGCTCGACCGCGTAAAGCTGCACGATCGCGTCGCCTTGGTTCTGAATCTCCCGGGGGGGTCCCCAGGCCTTCTGAACCTGCTCGGCCGTCGTTCTGCCGGGAATCACCTCCTTGAAACTCGCTGCCTCGATCGCCACCTGGCCCGGCCCAATCGAATCCGGAATCGGCTCAATCGTGACTTCGTCGGCCGGTTCGACCAGCGTCTCGTCAACGGGTGCGGCCGGCGTCTCGTCAACGGATGCGGCAGGCGTCTCGTCAGCAGGTTCGGCCGGCGTCTCGTCAGCAGGCGCAGTTGCCGTCCCGCTCGGTCCCGATGAGTCCGGGGCGGCTGAATCCTGTGCGGCTATCGGCCCACAACACAGGGCAACCAGCAACGCAACAGATACGTTGCCCACCCGTCGAACTGTCCTGAAACGCATGATTCGTTCCTCCTTGAACTGTACAAAGCAAGCCAGAACACCGAAGCGGCCTGCGTCTGAATCTGGAAAACAACGTTCCGGAGTGTACTCATATTCGGTGGACAAAGTCCATACCTTATTCGCCGATTCGAGCGGGAATTATCAAAAAAGCCCGCGAACTTGCCGAGTGCTCTCCCGCATTCGGTCAACAGACCTGCAAGCACCGGGGTGTGCGCAAGCGAGGTAAGACAGGCAGACTGGCGGGCTTGAGCCGTCCAAGGTCTTCCTAGTGCCTCGTCAAACCTGAATATTGGGATCGGGTGCCATGCCCACGATGAGAAACATGACAATGGGTTACGCAGTCGGCGAACATTGAAGAAGCCGAGTTACTTCAGTCTCCGCCGCAACCGCCACAAGCCGATCAGGATCGTTCCCAAATGCCGTGTCAGGCTGAGATGTCCGCCGGGGACATCGGCCCAGTTGACCGGCACTTCGGCCACCCGGTACTCGAGCCGCTTGGCCAGTGTGAGCAACTCCAGGTCGAACAGATAGCCCGACTCTTCGCTCGCGGAGAACAAATCGCGGGCGACCTCGCGGCGGAACATCTTGAAGCCGCACTGGGTATCGCGTACCGAGATCCGCAGCCAGCGGCGAGCAAAGCCGGCGAACAGGCGGCCCGCCATTCCGCGGAAAAAGGTCCGCCGCCGCGTGACGTCGGACCCGGAGATCAGCCGGGAACCAATGGCAATGTCGGCTCCGTTGTGAACGGCCTGCGAGAGCTTTGCTTCCTGGTCGATTGGCGTGGCCCCGTCGGCATCGGCGAACAGCAGCGACCGGCCGGCGGCCGCCAGCATACCCGTTCGCACGGCCGCCCCTTTGCCCTGGTTTTCGGCATGCCGCATGACGGCCAGGGCGGGCCAATCGATTGCCGCCTCGCGGAGGAAGCCCGGCAGGCCGTCGTGGCTTCCGTCGTCGACGACGATCACTTCGTAGCAGCCCGGGTAGCGATCGTCCAGGTACCGGCGAACGGCGGCCAGATAGGGCGGCAGCCGGTGCGCTTCGTTGTATGCCGGTATGATTACCGAGTGCGAAAGGGACATCTGCGAGTTCGAGCGGTTTGGGTAACTCGTTTAACCCTAAGCCGAAGGCGACGGTTGTTCTGCGGAGGAGCCGCGTAGCCAACGGTCTTCGCCTACGGCTTCCGGTTAAACGACCGGATAGAAACCGGAACCTTGTTTGTCGGTTGCCCCTATTATACCTTGGCGGCTGCCACCAATGGTCAAGCGGCGCGATCGGCGGCGGGAGTTGACGCGGCAGCCGGGCACTTCGGACGCTTCAGCGCCACGTTCAGCCGGCAGTCGCCGTCCTCGTTCTCCACAAGGCTCACGGCGACGAACTGCCAACCGGCCTCGCCCTCTTGCTCGAGCCTCTCGATCGTCTCGGCAACCGCGTCGACCAGCATCGGATCGTCTCGCCGCGAGATGATCCGGCCGTCTGATCGTCGCACCGCAATGCCGTGAAAGCGGCTGTACTCCCACTGTTGGCGGTAGAACTTGGTAGGATAGGTCATCATGCGTCCTCGGCACAGGATATTAGAAGAGCCTTCACCGACCGTTTAGTCGGCCATTCTGCGGCCGTGCTTTCAGTAAACTCGGTATTCTTCGAGGATCAAGCTTGGGGATGCTAGCGCTTGCACCCAGAAAGCAGGGTGGGTACTCTGTACCCACCCGGAAAGGTTCAGGAAGCGCCCGGACGGAAAAACGCTAAACTGAAACGCTGTGAGGCTTTTCACAACGAGGTCGTAAGACGTTGCATAGCAACCAGTTTTGGGGGTTCAGAGTTCAGGAAGTGAAATCCTAAGGGCGAAATCGGAACCTTCTTCGCGTTTTGGATGCTTATCCGTGCGAACTGATAGCACTTCAAAAACACCCTCTAAGTGCTGACAGGTAGCCTGACAACTGGTGGTGCCTTTCCCCGTCATTATCGTGACGGGATCGAAGGGGCTCTTTTTGTTCGGGACTTCTGTCAATAGTCCCTTTTCCGGATAGGAGTTTGACAACGGGGTATGTAGTCAGTATGTTAGGGGCGTAGGTTTCATTTCAGGGGGCGATGGGTCGCTCCGTAACTTTCACTTGAGGAGGGTAGAATTATGAAACGGTTGAGTGTTGGGTTCGCGGTTCTGGTGTTGCTCGTTGGTGGTAGCGTAACGAGCGGGGCTGTGGTGTTTCAAGACAGTTTTGATGATG
>Ga0180429_10003931_pt1 | contig 11977 bp, 8 predicted proteins | sample SS_ome_FD_132428 | JGI IMG/M metagenome (GOLD analysis project Ga0180429, IMG submission 132428) | Hypersaline lake sediment archaeal communities from the Salton Sea, California, USA - SS_1_S_1 metaG | ecosystem: Environmental > Aquatic > Non-marine Saline and Alkaline > Hypersaline > Sediment ... | reverse complement strand
GTTGGGTGCGGGGGACGAGGGCGAGCCCGGGGATGCTGCGGGGGTTGACGCGACGGTTGTTGTCGGTGAGGGAGATCCTTGGTGGGCGGATCTTCAGAACCCGGGCGGAGTTGCCATCTCGCTGGGAGCAGTACTACGAGGGAGTTGTGCAGACACGTGTGCTGGCTGTGAATCGGGGGCATGAGCTGAAATACGCGTACTAGGAACGGTCAAAGAGAAGAGGCGACCCAGTGGGTCGCCTCGAAGAAACACAATTTCGACGGCATAACCGAAGACATCCGTCAACCGGTCCCGCCTCACGAAACCTCTCCGAAGCCCGTCCCGCCTGTGGTATCGTCAGTTACGACACGCAACCGACGGCTCGCTCCCAAGTTCGAAGAGGCGTATCATGGAACGCTGGACGGGAAATCGCCTGTGCGACTTGCTGGGGACCGAATGGCCCGTCATCCAGGGCGGCATGGTCTACAACAGCGGCGCGACGCTGGCCGCCGCCGCCGCCGAGGCCGGGTGTCTCGGTCTGCTCGGCTCGGGCAGCATGCGGCCCGACTTCCTGCGCGCGGAGATCCGTCGGGCCCGGGAGCTGACCGACAGACCCGTCGGCGTGAACATCCCCCTCATCCACAAGTATGCTCGCGAGAATCTGGAAACGTCCCTCGAGGAGGGCGTGCGCCTCTTCGTCACCTCGGCGGGTTCGCCGCGCAAGGTGGCCGGACCGCTGCGCAAAGCCGGCGCCGTCTTCATCCACGTGGTGGCCTCGGCCGACCTGGCCCGCAAGTGCGAGGACGCCGGTTGCGACGCGGTGGTCTGCGAGGGGTTCGAGGCCGGTGGACACAACGGTCGCGAGGAGCTGACGACCCTGGTGCTCGTGCCCCAGTGCGTCGAGGCTGTGTCGATTCCCGTGGTGGCCGCCGGCGGCATCGCCACCGGGGCGCAGATGGCGGCAGTCCTGGCCCTGGGAGCCGACGGCGTGCAGATCGGGTCCCGCTTCGCCGTCACGGTCGAATCCGCCTCGCATGAGGCCTACAAGCGGGCGGTGGTCGAGGGCGACGACACCCTGCTGGTCCTGAAGAAGCACATCCCGGTCCGCCTGCTGCGCAACGCCTTCCGCGAACAGATCTCGGCCCTGGAAGCGGTCGGTGCCTCCCGCGAGGAGCTGGCCGCCATGCTGGGGGAGGGCCGTGCCCGTCTCGGCATGCTGGAAGGGGACCTCGAGGAGGGCGAACTGGAAATCGGCCAGGTGGCGGCGCTGATCGACGACGTGCCCCCCGTCCGGGACGTGGTCGCGCGCCTGCTCGCCGAGTACGATGACGCCGTGAAGCGGCTTCGCTGACATGGTCGCACCGGTCGTGACCGCCCAGCAGCTGCGCGGGATCCTGGAGGCCCCGGCCCGCGCCCACCGCATCGACATGGTGGGCGTCCTGAACCTCCCCCGGCCCCTGACCCACGCCCCGGACTTCCTCTCCTGGCTCCGCGAGGGGCGCCACGGCGGACTCGACTACATGAGCCGCGACCCCGAGGCCCGCCTCGATCCCACCCGGGAGCGGGATTGGGCGTCGTCGCTGCTGGTTTTCGCCCAGCGCTACGCCGACGGCTGGCGTCCGGACGATGCGGAGGCCCGCGAGGGATGTCGCGCGGACCGTCCCTGGACCGCCGGCGTCTCCCGCTACGCCCGCGGGGACGACTATCACGACGTCCTGCGGCGGTCGATCCGCCGCCTGATCCAGGTCCTGCGCGAAACCCTGTCCGCCCGGGGCGTGCTGCGCGCCGAGGGCGACCTGCGGAGCGAGGACGCCGTGGACGCCGGACCCTATCTCGAACGCGAATACGCCTGGCTGGCCGGCCTGGGCTTCTACGGCAAGAACACTCTGCTCATCCATCCGCGACTGGGCTCCGCCCTGTTCCTGGGCGTGGCGGTGACCAACCTGCGGATCACCGGCCTGGCCGAGGCGCCGCGACCGCTCCTGGGGCCGCCGGTCGCGCGCGCTCCCGAGGGGGAGGGACCGGCCACGCTCTGCGGGACCTGCACGCTGTGTCTCGACGCCTGTCCCACCGACGCCCTCGCCCGTCCCTTCGCCCTGGACGCCAACCAATGCCTCTCCACCTGGAGCATCGAATGGCGCGGCGGGGCTCCGGCCGACCGGCGTCGCGACCAGGGCGGACTGCTCTTCGGCTGCGACATCTGCCAGCAGGTCTGTCCCTGGAACCACAAGGCGGCGCGCCTGGCGGCCGGGGCGCTGCCGGAGGCCTACGTCGTGTCGCCGGCGCACGGGGCCCTGGACCTGGCGGACCTGATCCGCATGGATGCCGACGCCTTCCGCGACCGCTTCCGCCACACCCCCCTGTGGCGCGCCCATCCCGAGGGCCTGCGCCGCAACGCCCTGGTGGTGGCCGCCAACACCGGTCGCCGCGACATTGTGGAGGTGGTGCGCGCGGCTGCCGAGGGGGATCCCGACGCCGGCGTCCGCGAGGTGGCTCGCTGGGCCCTGGCCGAACTGGAAGGTGCACGATGACGGCGAAGGCGCAGGCGACGTGGTGGCGTCCGGCCCGAAAGGGGGCGGTCGTCTGCGAGCTGTGTCCCCTGGGGTGTCGCGTGCGCGAGGGGCGGGACGGTCCCTGCGGCACGCGCGGCAACCGCGACGGCGTCATGGAGTTGCTGCAGTATGCCGAGGTCGTCGCCTCGGGCCTCGATCCCATCGAGAAGAAGCCCCTCTACCACTTCCACCCGGGACGTCCGATCTTCTCCATCGCCGCCAGCGGCTGCAACCTCCACTGCGCCTTCTGCCAGAACTGGACCATCAGCCAGCGGCACGGCGGCGCGGGTCGCCGACTGGAGCCGGCCGAGGCGGTCGCCATGGCCGTCGAGATGGACTCCGTGGGCATCGCCTATACCTACAGCGAGCCCCTGGTCTGGTACGAATACGTGCGCGACACGGCGCGTCTGGCCCGCGAGGCCGGGCTGAAGAACGTGGTCGTGACCAACGGCTTCCTCAATGCCGGGCCCCTGGCCGAGCTCGCGCCGCTGCTCGACGCCGCCAACGTGGATCTCAAGTCCATGGACGACACCTTCTACCGCAAGATCTGCAAGGCGCGCCTGCAGCCGGTTCTCGACGCCATCGCGAGCCTCCACGCCGCCGGCACCCACCTGGAGATCACGAACCTGGTCATTCCCGGCTATAACGATGCCGGCCCGCAGATCGAGGCCCTGGTCGATTTCGTGGCGGCGCTGGATCCGTCGATCCCGCTGCACTTCTCGGCCTATCATCCCGCCTGGAAACTGCAGGCCCCGCCCACGCCGGCCGCGACCCTCCGCCGCGCGGCGGAGATCGCCCAGGAGAAGCTTGACTTCGTCTACCTGGGCAACGTGATTCTGGCCGGAGCCGCCGACACCCTCTGTCCCGGATGCGGCGGGACCGTCGTCCGGCGCGCCGGCCACGGTGTCGAGGTGCGGCTGGACGGAACGGGCGCCTGCCCGGACTGCGGGCGCGGAATCATGAGGTGCGTGTCTTGAGATTGCCTCCGAAACGGCCCTTCACGGTCGGCGAGGAGATCGCGCACAGCGTCACCCACGGCCTGGGCGCGGCCCTGAGCGTGGCCGGTCTCGTGCTTCTCGTGGTGCGGGCCGTCGCCAGCGGGGATCCCTGGCGCGTGGTCAGCTTCGCCATCTTCGGCGCGACCCTCGTGCTCCTCTACACGGCCTCGACCCTGTACCATGCCCTCACGCCGGCCCGTGCCAAGTCGGTCTTCAACGTGCTGGACCACGCCTTCATCTACCTGCTGATCGCCGGAACCTACACGCCGTTCCTGCTGGTGAGCCTGCGGGGGCCGTGGGGCTGGAGCCTCTTCGGCGTGGTCTGGGGGCTGGCCATCGCCGGCGGCGTCTTCAAGGTCTGGTTCACGGGTCAGTTCCGGCTGGTGTCGACCCTGCTCTACATCGGCCTGGGCTGGCTCTGCGTCATCGCCGTCAAGCCCATGCTGGCCAACGTGCCGCCGGCGGGGCTCGGCTGGCTGCTGGCCGGCGGCGTGGCCTACACCGGCGGTTCCGTCTTCTACCTCTGGCGGGGGATGCGCTACCACCACGCGATCTGGCACGTGTTCGTGCTCGCCGGCAGCCTCTGCCACTTCGTGGCGATCTACGGTTACCTGGCCTGAGACCTACCAGCTGTCCCTGGCGGGCGGCGCTTCGCCTGTCCAGCCGTCTTCCGCGTGCCGAGCCCGGACGTAGGTGGTGATGCCGCCGCGCACGAACCACTTGGCGTCGATCTCCATGAAACGGGGGGCGGTCAGGCGGACCAGTTCGTCGAGGATCTCGTTGGTCACGGCCTCGTGGAAGGCGCCCTTGTCCCGGAAGGTCCAGAGGTACAGCTTCAGCGACTTGAGCTCCACGCACAGCTCGGCGGGGACGTAGCGGATCCTGAAGTGGGCGAAGTCCGGCTGTCCGGTCAGCGGACAGAGGCACGTGAACTCCGGACAGTCGAAGAGGATCTCGTAGTCGCGCCCGTTCCTCGGGTTGGCGAACGTCTGCAGGTCGGACGAGGGCTGGCTGGGCATGTTCGGACCTCCGGTTGGCGTCGCGGCCATTCTAGGCCGCGCCCGCGTCCGCGGCAAGGGCAGGAACCCGTGGCGTCGACGGACCTCTGTGCTATCATGCCGGACAGATCCTCGGAGAGAAACGGGAGGGAGCCGATACCATGCCAGGCATCTACGGCGCCGTGGCCCTCGGGCCCGGGCGCGACCCGAGCGACATCGCCGACGCCATGCGCGATCTCGTCACCCATCAGGACTGGTACCGTCACTGCACCGACCGGCGCGCCGGCCGGGTTCTCGGCGCCGTCTCCGTCAATCCCGCCTTCGACGCCGTCTCGCACCTCGCGGCCGACGGCGACGTGCGCCTGCTCGTCGAGGGGACGGCCCTGGCCGTCGACGGGCGGCACCTGCCCGACGCGGCGACGGACGTGGCGCGTCGGCTGCTGGACCTCTACCTCGCCGACGGCGACGATTTCATCCTGCGCGTCGGCGGCCACTTCAACCTGGTGATCGACGACGGCCGCGACGGCCGGCTGCTCCTGATGAACGACCACCTCGGCTTCGCCCAGATGTACTGGTACCTGGACGACGAGGTCTTCCTCTTCGGCCCGGAACTGAAGGTGTGCTTGGCCTGGGGCGGCGCCGACCTGGAAACGGACAAGGCGTCCGTCGCCATGTTCCTGGCGCAGGAGTGCCCCTTCGGCGACCTCACGCTGCTGCGCCGCGCCCGGTGTTTCGAGGGCGGCACCCGGCTCGTGCTCCAGGACGGTCGAGTCGCCGTGGAGCGCTACTGGCGGCCGGATTTCGAGCGGGAGGTACCGCGCAGTCACGAGGAAATCGGGGACGAAGCCCTCGCCCTCTACGAGCGATCTGTGGCCAAGCGCCTATCCCCCGAAGCCGACCGCGTCGTGGTGGCTCTGTCGGGCGGTCTCGATTCGCGCCTGCTGCTGCATCTGGCACGCGAGCGCGGCGACGCCCTGCAGATCTTCACCCACGGGCAGCCCGACTGCGACGAGTACCTCATCGCCCGCCAGGTCGCGCGCACCCTGGGCCTCGAGCACCGCCACGAGCTGATCGAGATCCGTCCCGAATGGTACGGCGAGCACGCTCGTCGGGCGGTCTGGCTCAACGACGGCATGTGCAACGCCCGCAACGCCGGGCTCATCGGCATCTCGGAGCACCTGGGCCCGGGGCCGGATCCCTTCCTCAACGGCATCATCGGTCCCTACCTGGCCATAGGCTCGGGCCACTACATCAAGCCGGAGGATCTCATCGAGATCGAGGACGAGGAGGAACTGCGCCGACGGGTGCTCGCGTTCACGGGCACCGACCGGGGCAGCCGCGCCTTCGAGCTCTTCATGGAGCCCGAGGCCGCGCGAGAGATGCGGTCTCTGGCCCTGGAACAGGACTGGACGACCTTCCAGGACAAGCGCATCCACAGGCTCTTCGGCATCCAGAAGATGATGCACCTGGTCCAGAACACCGGCCGCCGCATGCAGACCTCGGTGGACGTGCACAAATACTTCTTCCACGACCTGACGCCCTTCGTCGATACGGACCTCTTCGAGCTCTACCAACGCATCCCGCTCAAGGACAAGCTGAACAATCCGATCTATCAGGACATGTACAGGCGCCGGCTGACCGATCTGGCCCGCGTGCCCTGGAGCCGCACCGGACACGACCTGTTCGCCGATCCCCGCGTCATCTCGCGCACGGTCGACCGGCGGATGAAGCTCCTGGAGCTCAACAAGTTCATCCGCAAGCTGACGCGGGGGCGCGTGAACCCCCGCAGCCGCGCCGCCTACCACGACCGCGAGGCGTGGCTGCGCAAGAACAGGGTCTACCGCGACGAGATCGTCGGCACGCTCTCGAACGTGGCGGCCTCGGGCTGCGACTTCATGTCCCAGGGCCGGGTCGATCGTCTGCTCGGGGAGTTCGACAAGGGGAAGGACTGGTACTTCCACAACCTGATGCAGGTCTACACGTCGCTCGTCTGGCACGAGCAGTTCCTGCGCTCCGCTCCGCGCGGACGCGACCTCCGGCCTCTCGGAGAGTAGATGTCCATCGTCCGCAGCACCTTCCGGCACGCCTCGGTCTACACGATCGCGGCCGTCCTGGGCAAGCTGATCAGCTTCTTCATGCTGCCGTTCTACACCCATGTGCTGCAGGACGTGGGCTACGGCGTGATCGGCATGGTCGAGACCGGCATGGCCCTGCTGCTGAGCCTCATGGCCTACGGCGCCCAGGGCGGGATCATCCGCATCTATCACGAGAAGGAACCGGACGCGAAACCGCGGGTCGTCAGCACGGGCATGATCCTGATGGGCGGGGTGTCCCTGGTCCTGACCGGCCTGGTGGCGATCTTCGCCCGCCCCCTGAGCGGCCTGCTGCTGGAGTCGGCCGACCAGGCCGTCCTGCTGCTCATGGCGCTGGGCGGTTTCGTGCTGGAGATCACGGGCGTCGCCGCGGCCTCCAACCTGCTGATCAAGAAACGCTCGGTGATGTTCTCGGTGATCGGCCTGGTGCGGCTTTTCCTCGGCCTGGGCACGAGCATCTGGTTCGTGCTGGTGCTCGACTGGGGGCTCTTCGGATACTTCCTGAGTTCGCTGGTGACGTCGCTCGTGGCCGCCGTCTGCTTCATCGTCATCGCCGTGCGGGAGTGCGGCTTCGGCTACGACCGGGAGATCGCCCGCGAGCTGATCGCCTTCCAGCTGCCGCTGGTGCCGGGCAACCTGGCGTCCTTCGTCTCGCGGCAGGTGGAACGCGTGCTGGTGCGTTTCCAGCTCAGCCTCGAGAGTGTCGGCGTGCTGGAGATCGGCTACAAGTTCCCGGTGCTGATCGGGCTGTTGATCAGCCAGCCCTTCATGCGCTCCTGGAACACCACCCGCACCGAGATCGCCGACGAATCCGACGCGCCGCAGCGCATCGGCCGCGTCTTCACCTACTTCCTGATGCTGGTCTCCTTCGGGGGGCTGCTCATCGTGGTGAACATCCGCACGGTGCTGGAGCTGCTGACGCCGCCGGAGTTCTGGCCCGCCTACCGCATCGCCCGCCTCGAGGTGCTGACCATGATCCTCCAGGGGGTCTACATGCATGTGGGCTTCGGGCTCTACTACGCCAAGGAGACCAAGACCATGGCCCTGATCCGCGGCGTGATGTCCGTGGTCAAGGTGGGCCTGTCCTTCGTCTTCATCAGCTTGTGGGGCCTGTACGGCGCCGCCTTCTCCGCGGTGGTGTGCCAGGCGGCGGTGACCGCCTGGGGCGGGACGGTGTCTCAGAGCCGATACCGGATCGACCTCGAATGGCGCAAGATCTTCCTGATCTCCGCGGCCGCCGTGATCCTCTTCGTCGTGCTGGCCAACCTCGACCTCACGAACCTGGGTCCCTATCGCTGGCTGCGGGACACCGCCGTCCCCGCCTCGGTCGACGTCGTGGCTGCCACCCCCCTGGGCGACCTGAGGGACGGCAAGCTGGTCAACGCACTGACCGAACGCGCCCCCCTGATCGCCGACCTCATCCTCCGCACGCTCTTCTGCGGCGCCTACCTCTTCGTGTTTCCCGTCATCCATAGGGAGACACGTGAGCGGATTGCGGGGGTGTTCAGATCGTAGGAACAGCACCGATGCTCACGGGTCTCTATGGAGATCGGGATAGAATGGGCCCGCCATCAGGCGGGCCAACCTCGTCTGGTCGAGCTAGGGGGAGGGGGGCGGATCGACACGCGCTCGAAAAGCGCCTCGCGAAGCGCCGAAGCGTTCGAGCGCGTGTCGATCCGCCCCCCCCGGCCTCTACTTGATCAGCGCCATTTGACCGGTATGCAGGTGTGCCCCTGATCGAATCCTGTAGAAATAGACGCCGGCCGCCAGGCTGCGCCCCTGGTCGTCGTCGCCGCGCCATTCCACGGCCTGGACTGCGGCGGGCAACTCGCCCTCGACGAGGGTCCGCACAAGACGGCCCGTGACGTCGTAGACGCGGAGCGTCGTGACGGCGGCCTCGGGCAGGGCGAAGCGGATCGTCGTGGACGGGTTGAAGGGGTTGGGGAAGTTGGGCTCGACGGCGAAGCGCGCGGGCGGCGCGCCCGGCCCGTCGTCCACGTCGGTGCCGCCGACGCAGCCCTCGCCCAGGGCGCCGATCAGGCCGCAGCCGCCCGACTGGGCGGGCAGGCAGGGCGACGTGTCCTCGACGGTGTAGTCTCCCGCCACGGGGTCGCAGAAGGCCGGGTCCACCGACACGTTGCCGTCGCTGCCGGTGGGGTCGGCCACGCCCGCGTAGCCGGCGCCCGTGTTGCCGTGGACGTCGTTGCAGGCGAAGGTCAGGGACGAGCCGGTGGCCTCGACGCCGGCGCCGCCGTTGAAGGCGACGATGGTGTTGGCGATCGACGCCGTCGTGGCCACGGCGTGGATCCCGCCGCCCCCGGCGGCGGCTTCGTTGTCGACGACGGTGTTGCCGGAGAGGGCGACGGCGCCCGAAACGGACAGGAAGAGTCCGCCGCCGATCGCCGTGGCGGTATTGTCGTGGACGAGGCTGCCCGACAGGTCCAGGCCCGTCGCGCCGGCGTGATCGACCGCGTAGAGCCCGCCGCCCGAATGGACGCCGTGGTGGCCGGAGACCGTGCAGCCGCTCATGGTCAGGTCGGCGTCGGTGACGTAGAGCCCGCCGCCGAGAGGATCGTCGAGGGTGTAGCCGATCGATGCGTTGTCGTAGATCTCGCAGTCGACCAGGGTCGGCGCGCCGCCGTGCACGTACACGCCCCAGCCGTGGACGGACTGGTTGCCGTGGATGCGCGAGCTCTCCATCGTGGCCGCGGAGTCCTCGAAGATCACGCCGCCGCCGCCGCCGAGGGCGTCCGCGGCGCCGGCGACGTTGCCGGTCACGTCCAGGTTGCGCAGGACGGCGTCGCCGTAGACGACGAGTCCGCCTCCGAAGTCGCCCGCGTACGGGATGCCGGCGAAGACCTGCCCCGCGCCGCCCGTGCAACGGAACCCGTCCACGACGATGTCGGCGCCGACGTCATTGGGCACCCGCAGGGCCGGTGCGGAGGTCGTGCCCGTGATCACGGTCGGGCTGTCCACCGGATCCCGCGTGGCGTAGAGATCGTCCCAGCCGCCCAGGTAGTGCAGTTCCTTCTTGTAGATGTCGATCGGGCCGGAAAGAGCGTGGGACGAGCGGAAGGCGATGGTGTCGCCGGGGGAGGCTCCGCTGGCCGCGTCCTGGAGGAACTCGAATTCGTCGGGCACCTGGTGGACGCCGTCGCCCAGGGCCTTCAGCAGGTTGACGCGGCCGGCGCCCAGCTTGCCCACGTAGGCGGGATTGATCCAGTAGATGTCGTCGCAGCTGTCGTACAGCAGCGAGATGATCTCGCTCTTGGACATGCCGGGGTTCGCCGACTTCAGCATGGCGATGGCGCCGCACACGATGGGTGCGGCGAACGAGGTGCCGTCGACCGTGGCGTAGCTGCTCGACATCGAGAGGTAGTTGAACCAGGTCGTGCGGATGTCGTCGCCGGGGGCCGAGATCTCGACCCAGGTCCCGTAGTTGGAGAAGCCGGCCCTCAGGTCGAAGGAATTCAGGGCCGCCACGGATATCGAGTTGATGCTGTTGTCCAGGTATTCCGGGTTCTCGTCGTTGTCGTTGCCGGCCGCGTTGACGATGATCACGCCCGCGCTGGCGGCGTAGTTCACGGCGGTGCCCAGGTAGCTCGAACTGCCCCAGCTGCAGTTGATGATGTCGGCGCCCTCGTTGGCGGCGTAGATGATGGCCGTCGAACAGAAGACCGTGCCCACGACGCCGAGGCCGGAACTCTGCAGCCAGCCCGTGCGGAGGGGCATGATCTTGGCGCCGCCGGCCATTCCCGAGATGCCGATGCCGTTGTCCGTGATGGCCGCGGCGCAGCCGGCGCAGCCGGTGCCGTGGCCTCCGAAGTCCATGGGGTCGTTGTCGGCGACCGACGTGTCCTCCCCGGGCATGGCATTCGACGCGGAGGTCACGAAATCCCAGCCGCGGATGTCGTCGATCCGGCTGTTGCCGTCGTCGTCGACGCCCGGCGTGCCGAAGTACTCGGTCCAGTTGATGCGGATGCAGCCGTCGGTGTAGTCGGCGTTGGTGCCGCCCAGATCGGGATGCTGCCAGTCGACGCCCGAATCGATGATGGCGATGACGACGTTGCTGTCGCCCTTGGTCTCGGCCCAGCCGCCCAGCCAGCGGACATCCGGCCTTCCGTAGTAGGGGGCGCGCAGATACCACTGGTCCTCGAGGTCCGGATCGTTCGGCACGGCGGCGTGCAGGTACCGGATCTCGTCCTTGTGCACGCGTCGGACGCCGGGCAGGGCGGCGTATGCGACGACCGCCTCGTCCAGGTCGGTCCCCTGATCGAACTCCACGATCCACTGCCGGCTCAGCTCGTCGGCGGCCGCCTTGTCGGGGTACCTGAGGTGCGGGTGCAGGCGCTCGAGCGTCTCGACGGCGAACCTGTCGGCCAGCTTCTGGAGACCGGGATCGTCCACGCTCAGCCCCGCGTCGGACTTGGCGACCTCGGGCACGAAACCGGGTGACAGCTCCAGGACCAGGCGGCCCGGAGCATATCCGGCCAGACTGTCGGCCCGGACGGTCGTCGATGCGGCCGAGAACAGGGCCGCCAGGATCATTGCGTTCAGGATCGCCTTGCTGTTCATGGACACAACCTCGTTGCTGGACCGGGATGGGAAGTGCTTGGCGGGAAATGGGTGACACCATATTATACGAAAAACTGCTGATTTCTTCAATGAGCACGGATTCAGCGCCTCCTTCAGGTCGAGAGGTCAGCCCTTGAGGATCCTGTTTCTCGAGCCCTACGACGGCGGTTCCCACCGGGCCTTCCGCGAGGGGCTCGCGCGCCATTCCCGCCACGACGTGACGGCCCTGACCCTGCCGGCCCGCTTCTGGAAGTGGCGCATGCGCGGCGCGGCGCCCTGGTTCGCCGACCGCATCGCGGCCGAGGGCGCCACCGCCGACCTGATCGTCGCGACCGACTACCTGAACACGGCGGACCTGCGCGGCCTGCTCCGCCCCCCCCTGGACCGGGCGCCCCTGCTGCTCTACATGCACGAGAACCAGCTGACCTACCCCCTGTCTCCGGACGAGGCGTTCGATTTCCACTTCGGCTTCACGAACATCCTGAGCTGCCTGGCGGCCGATCGGGTGCTCTTCAACTCGACGTTCCACCGGGACCTGTTCCTCGACGCCCTGCCCGACTACCTGGGACGCATGCCCGAGGCGGTCCCGCGGGACGTGCGCCCGCGCCTGGAGGCCAGGTGCGGCGTGCTGCCGGTGGGGCTCGAGCGCGTGCCGCATCCGGAGGGGAGCTTCGCGCCCTACCTGGGCGGCGCCTGCGAGGCCGGGACGGGGCCCGGTTGGCCGCGCGACGGCCGGGAGCACGTCATCCTCTGGAACCACCGCTGGGAGTTCGACAAGCGGC